>SXGS01699871.1_pt1 | contig 16963 bp, 4 predicted proteins | sample 3174681 | NCBI WGS metagenome assembly SXGS01 (sample SAMN11356861, study PRJNA531348) | freshwater metagenome | isolation source: freshwater sample F1-80 | place: China: Fuxian Lake, Yuxi | collected 2017-12-25 | reverse complement strand
GTACCCAACGAAAATAAAGGTCACCGATGAAGAGCTCGCAAAGTTGAAGCTGAAACGCGATAATTTCCACGGCGAGTGGAACTACTCGCTCACGCCTCGAGTCCGAAAGTTGTAAAAGTTATTTGTTCACAGGCCCTTAGTATCGGGAAATGACGCCACGGGAATTCTGTTGCAGGGTGATGGCAACAAAGTTCAAGGGAACAAGGTCGGTACCAACGCGGCTGGAACTGCGGATCTCGGCAATTCGCTGACTGGTGTTTGGATGTATATCGGTTCGTCGAACTTTGTGGGTGTCGATGGCGATAGCGTCGGCGACTCAACGGAATGGAATTTGATTTCAGGCAACAATACTTTTGGAGTTTACTTCCAAGGAAACTCAGATAATAACGTCGTCGCCGGCAATCTGATCGGCACCAACGCGGATGGGACCGGTGCGATTGGGAACACCTCGGGCGGCATCGGCTTCCTCAATGACTTTCTCGGCGACAACAATCGGATTGGAACCGACGCTAACGGAACAAGCGACAATCTCGAACGCAATTTAGTCTCGGGCAATTTGAACTACGGCATCGTCGACTTTGGTGTCGGCACCAAGATACGTGGCAACTACGTTGGGACGGAGATCGATGGGATATCGGCACTTGCCAACCTTCAAGGTGGAGTCTCTCTGGGAAGTAGCGGTGCCATTGTCGGTGGGACCAATGTTGCTTCAAGAAATGTGATAAGTGGAAACGCGGGCTTTGGGTTGGCGATTAGCGACGCGACCGGAACGCTCAACATGGTACTCGGGAATTACATTGGCGTCGATTCAGACGGAGTCGCCGCAGTCCCCAATTCTACAAGCGGCATACTTATTCAAAGTGGAGCGAACAACAACACCATCGGCGGCATCACGGCCGCTGCCCGAAACGTCATTTCCGGGAACACCGCGTCCGGTGTCGAAATCAACGGCGTCGGCACGTCGAGCAACGTCGTGAGCGGTAACTACATTGGCACGAATGCGACGGGGGGCGCGGCGCTCGGGAACGTGGGCGACGGCGTGCGGATTCTCAGCGGGGCGACCAACAACCGCGTCGGTGGCTCAACTCTGGGTGAACGAAACGTCATCAGCGGTCAGACGGGATCGGCGGGAGTTACCATCATCGATTCCGGAACCAGCGGCAATAAGGTCCAAGGCAACTACATCGGCACCGACGCTGCTGGCACGGCGGCGGTTGGTAACACCTATGGCGTCTTCTTGTTCGGGAGTGCGACAGGCAACTACGCCGGCACCGATGGCGACGGAGTGGGCGATAGTACCGAGGGCAATCTGATCTCTGGTAATACCACGGGCGTCTGGGTTCAAGCGGACGCGGACAACAATATCATCGCTGGCAACAAGATCGGCACAAAAGCCAACGGTAGCGAAGCGTTGAGTAACACTCAGTCTGGCATTCGCATCTTTGACAGTTCGGTTAACGGCACTCGCATTGGAACCGATTCCAACGGAACGTCAGATGGCGAAGAGCGAAACGTCATCTCAGGAAATACGTCTATTGGCGTTTACGATTCCGGCGGCATCGCGACGGTGATTGCCGGGAACTACGTTGGCCTTGACTTGACTGGTGAAACCGCCATTGGCGGCCAGCAGGTGGGAATCGCATTGCAGGGCGCCACTCTGACCGAAGTCAATGCAAACGTGGTCTCGGGTCATTCTGTTGAAGGAATCTCGGTGGCAGGTGTCGGCACTGCGGACATCACTATCAAAGGCAATCTTGTCGGTACCGATAAAGATGGGGCCACTGCCATCGCAAACGCGACTGGGATCGCTGTGGGTGGTGGCGCGACCAATATTACGATCGGTGGTTCGGTCCCCGCTGCGCGAAATATCATCAGTGGAAACACGTTAGCCGGAATTTCGTTGAGTGCCAACTCAAACACCGTCAGCGGCAACTACATCGGCACTGACGTAACCGGCACAGCAGCCGTTCCAAATCTCAGAGGTATTGATTTGTCAGGTACCTCAAACTTTATCGGTACCAACGGGGATGGAGCCAATGATGGTGGCGAGCGCAACGTCATCAGCGGCAATACAACTGGAATACTCATTGGAGGAAGCAACAACCGAGTCGCGGGTAATTACATTGGGACGAATGCCGCCGGTAATGCTGCTATTCCGAACAATATTGGAGTGGAAGTATTTTTCTCATCCGGCAACTACATCGGCACGGACGGTTCAAACGACGCATTCAACGCCAACGAGCGTAACGTCATCAGTGGCAACACGAACCGAGGCGTGATAGTCGTGGGTGCCAACTTCTTGGCGGGTAACTACATCGGACTGAACGCCGCCGGTACAGCCGCGATTGCCAACGCTGAAGGTGTACAGGTAACCGGCACGGGCGCAAGGGTTGGCACAAACGCCGATGGCATTGCGGACATCGAAGAACGCAACGTGATCTCCGGGAATGTGAGCTACGGGATCGCTATCCGTGACGCCACAACGCAAAACGCAATCATCGCGGGAAATTACATCGGTACGAATGCTGCTGGCACGTCGCCGATCCCGAATGCCGATGGCATTATCGTCAGTAATGGCGCACACGACAACACGATCGGTGGCTTGACCGCAATTTCTCGAAACGTCATCAGCGGGAATACTCAATCGGGAGTCTTGGTCCATCAAGTGGGAACGACCCAAAACACAGTCGCAGGCAACTACATCGGTACCAACGCCACAGGCACTTCATCGCTCGCCAACGGCACTGGCGTGACGATTCAGTCCGCTGCCACGAACAATACGATTGGCGGCACGGCGGCGGGCGCACGAAACGTCATCAGCGGAAATACGACCGACGGCGTGACGATCACCGGCACCGGGGTGTCGGGCAACGTCGTACAAGGCAACTACATCGGGACTAACGTGGCCGGCAGTGGGGCGGTCGGCAACTCGATTGGCGTTGCGATTTCCGCCCCGAACAACACTGTCGGTGGGGCAACTGCGGCATCCCGGAACATCATCAGCGGAAACACCTCTTACGGCGTCGTGACCAGTGGGACAGTAGCCACCGGAAACGTTATTCAAAACAACTTCATCGGTACCGACTTAACTGGTGAAGTTTCCGTCGGAAACAGCATCGGGGCGAGTATTCAAGACGGGGCAAATACCATCCGCGACAACTTGATCTCGGGTAACAGCGGCGGCCTTGGGCATGGGGTGTTCGTCTCTGGTCCGGCTGTTGGCACGGTGATCGCAGGGAACATCATCGGGTTGTCCGCAACTGGGGCCACCGTGGGCAACGCTGGTAGCGGGGTGTTGGTGTCGTCTGCTCCTGGGGTGGACATCGGCGGGCTAACAGCGTCCGACAGGAACGTGATCGGAGGGAATTCAGGAGTTGGTGTGTGGGTGACCGGGGCAGGAGCAATCGGCACGTTGATCCGGGGGAACTACATTGGCACCAACGCTGCGGGAACCGCTGCTAAGCCTAACCCCATCGGCGTATTAATCAGTGGAGGTGCGGCCAACAACACCATCGGCGGTATCGCGGTCGGCTCCCGAAACGTCATTAGCGGGAACGGCAGCGATGGCGTCACAATCAGCGACAGCGGCACCATTGGGAACGTCGTTCAGGGGAACTACATTGGCACGAACGCGGCGGGCACTGAGGCGGTCGGAAACGTTACCGGGGTGCAGATCACTGACGGTGCGAATAACACCATCGGCGGCAATGTCATCTCCGGTAACACTGGCGGCGGGTTGGGAATCACCGGCTCGACCGCGACGGGCAACCTTGTACTTGGGAATATCGTCGGCCTCAACGCCGCCGGTACCGCCGACCTGGGCAATGTGACTGATGGCGTCGCCGTGTTCAATGCATCGGGAAATACCATCGGCGGAACGGCTCCTGGTGCAGGCAACGTTATCTCAGGGAATAATGCTCGAGGCGTTGTCCTGGGCGGGAATGGTTCGACCGGCAACTTCGTCCTCGGCAACCTGATTGGGACCGACATCACTGGGACCATCGATCTTGGAAACGACCTCGACGGTGTCTTCGTCAGCGGCGGCAACAATAACACCATCGGCGGCACCACGTCGGCCGCGCGCAACATCATCTCGGGCAACAATCGCACTGGCATTCGAGTGACCGCCGGCGCGGACGGCACGACTATTCAAGGGAACTACATCGGAACGAACGCAGCGGGCACAGGAGCGATCGGCAACACAATTCAAGGCGTCTTGATCGGCTCGTCCACGAACGTTTTGGTGGGTGGCACATCGGCCGGTGCGGGCAACGTCATCAGTGGGAACGTCGGCTGCGGCGTCGAGATATCCGGCGGCACAGCAACAGCGAACACGGTGGCTGGCAACCTCATCGGCACAAACGCAACAGGTACGGAAGATCTCGGCAATGGAGTGTACGGAGTCTTAGTTGATGGAGCGAACAATAATCTGATCGGTGGTAATTCTTCGGTGGCAGGCAATGTCATCTCGGGCAACGATTTCTGGGGAGTGTGGATCACAGGTGGTGCAACGCAAACGCGAGTGCAAGGGAATTTTGTTGGTACCAATCGCCTTGGAGACCAGCCACTTCCGAACGGTGGTGGAGTGTATATCAATGGCTCGACGAGCAACACGATCGGCGGTAGTGGGCTAGGCGAAGGGAATGTGATCTCGGGTAACGCCGGCGCGGGTGTGTTCATTTCTCAAGCCAGCTCGATCGGCAATTCGATTCTCGGCAATACGATTGGCTTAAAGGCCGACCTGTCGTCGGGACTGGGCAATGGGGGCGATGGAATCACCGTCCACTCGGCTGGCTTTAATACGATCGGAGGCGCTGGGAATGGTCGCAATATTATTTCGAGTAACGCTTACGGCATCGACCTATTTCAAGCTAACGGCGTACAGATTTTCAATAACTGGATTGGACTGAACGGCGGCGGTGCGGTTGCGGCGGGTAATACGCTGGATGGAATCGTCGTCGAAGGTGGCTCGAATCATATCATCGGCAGCGCGACCAGCGGCTTGGGGAACGTCATCTCGGGCCAGGGTCGCGATGGTATTCGTGCAACTGCGTCAACTGGCGCGGTGATCGAAGGCAACTCGATCGGTACCGACGTCACGGGAACGCTGGGAGTTGGCAATCTTGGATTCGGAATTTCGATGCTGACGGGCGCGTTCGGCAATCGGATCGGTGGTGCGACACAGGCAGCGGCCAACACGATTGCGTCAAACCAATTAGGAGGTATCCATTTCAACGGTTCGGGCTCGAATTCCGTGCAAGTGAACTCGATCGGTACCGACCTAAGCGGGTCGATCGACTTGGGAAACGTCGGTCCGGGTGTGATGGTCTCGAACAGCCCCGGTCCTATCACGATCGGCGGCGTGCTGCCGAACCAACTAACGAAGATCGCTTTCAACAGCGTGGGAGCAGTTGTCGGTTCCAACGCAACTCGCGTGACGCTACGTGGAAGTTCGTTCTACAGCAATGACGGACTAGGTATCGATTTAGGCGGCGATGGTATTACTGCTAACGACGACGATGACCCTGATGCAGGCGCGAATGGCAGGCAGAACTACCCGCAGATCTTGACCGTCGCGGCGGGAGCCACCACTACGATCGTTGGCCAGCTCGAGAGCAATCCGAACAGTATGTTCACGATCGATTACTTTGCTTCTACTACCGGCGATCCGTCGGGGTTCGGCGAAGGCAAGCGGTACTTGGGCAGCCAAACAGTAACGACGGCTTCAAATGGCTTGGTAGCGCTGAATCATACGCTGGCCAGCTCCACGACCCACGGCGAACGAATCTCGGCGATCGCGACCGACAATTTGGGAAACACCAGCGAATTCTCAGAAGTTGTCGTAGCGGTCAGTACTGAACTGCCGACCATCGATCCGAACAATTTAATTCTGACTGAGCTGCGTCCCGAGAACCTTGATGGTTATGGAACACCAACGTTGCAATTCACCGAAGGTAACATCGTCCGCATGGATGGGTTGTTCGCCAATCTAGATGTGACCGACGCGCATACGGTGCGCATCGACTGGGGAGACGGTACACCTGAGAACGTTATTGCAGTGTCGCCAGGTCCGCGAGGGTTCACCGCTGAACACGTCTACGCCGATGATCGCCCAAGCGCGACGAACCAAGACACTTACATCATCAACGTCTTCGTCACCGACGATGATAATGCAAGCGGAGTGGCCAGTATCGCGGTAACCGTCGTCAATGAACCGGCCGCGTTCGTCGGCACAGTGACCTTGACGCCCAGTGCCCTGTCCGAAGGCGGAACGGCAATTCTCGCAGGCTCATTTGTCGATCCGGGAGCGGACGTGCATCGATTGCTCCTCGACTGGGGCGATGGTGGTGGGTTACAGATCGTGACCCTGCCACTGGGCGCTCGCACGTTCAGTATTCCCCATACGTTTCGCGACGATGCGTCAAGCGTGACTGTGACGCTGGTCGACGACGACACAGTCGGGACGATCGTGCCGGATAGTAGGACGTTGAGCGCGACGGTCGGCAACCTGCCACCAGCGCCCAACATCAACGCCCCGGGGTTGGGAATCGAAGGTTCGCAGATGACGTTCCTCGGTTCGGTCGTCGATCCCGGCGTTGGCGATTTGGAGACTTTCGTTTGGCAGGTGCTTCGCGGCGGGACAACGATTCTTGAAAGCACCACGTCTGGCAACTCGTTGAACTATACACCCGAGGACGAAGGGGCGTACGTGGCTCGCTTGATCGCAACCGACGACGAAGGGGCCAGCGGTGCGACCGATCACGCGTTCACAGTTCTCAACCAGGCTCCAGTTTTGTTGGCTAGCGATTTACAGCTTCGATTGGCTGGCGGCGGGCCAGTGATTTCCGTGGTTCCAGAAGGGCGCAAGTTCGAGCTGACGGGTTCGTTCACCGACGGTGGAATCAACGACACTCATCAAGTCACGATCGATTGGGGCGACGGTTCGACGCCTTTGACGTTGACGTTGCCGCGCGGCGCGCGAGCCTTCTCGGCTGATTACACCTATGCAGACGATAATCCGACTGGGACCAGCATCGACAACTATCCGATTCGCGTCGAAGTTAAGGATAACGCCAATCAAACTGGTTCGGTTACACGACTGACTCCAGTAGCCAACTCGGCGCCGGTCGCTCAGATCGTCGATAACGGCAGCGACGATACGACGATACGCTTGCGCGCCCAGGTGCGGGACGATTCGGCGCTGGACACGTTCGTGTATAGTTGGACGATCCCGGGCGTTACTCTGCCGACGACTACTGTGACGAACCTTGCGACGATCGAGTTCTTGCGTTCGCTGACTTCGGTTAACGGATTCGCTCAAGCTTCGGTAACGGTGATCGATGACGATGGTGGCGCGGACACAGCCAGTGCGATTATCGTGCTGGGGACCAATAACGACGATCTGATCACGGTTGCTCCTTCGACTTCGACAGTTGGCAATGTGTTTGTATCGGTGGTCACGGGTGCGGTAACCAGTACTGCCGATTTTCCGCCAGCGGAAACAGTGGTCGTCATGGGGCGCGACAGACATGATATGATCGTGGTCTCGTCAACGTTGTCGGTGAACATGTCGATCGATGGCGGTATCGGCAACGACACCGTCACCAGCAGTTCCGGCAACGACACGATCACTGGCGGCGAAGGTAACGATTCGATCGTCTCGGGTACGGGTCACGACGTCATCGACGCTTCGGATGGCAATGACACGGTCAATTCCGGCGGCGGAGACGATACAGTAGAGATCGACGAGTTCAGCGACAAGACTTTGATCGACTCGTCGGGCATCGATACGATCGACTTCTCGGGTGTGAGCACAGCGTCCGTCGATACAGTTAACGGCGTCTCGTTGAACTTGGGAATCGACAATGGCACGATGCAAACGGTTCGCACCGGCGGCGGTGTTTCGCTGCTGGGAACGTATGAAAACGTCGTTGGTACCCAGTTCAAAGATTCGCTGATCGGCAACTCCGCCAGCAACCTGTTGTTTGGCGGCCCAAGTGATGACACGATTCAATCCGGTGCGGGTGGCAACGATTCAATCGATGGCGGCATCGGTGATGATTCGATAACTGGCGGTGGCGGTAACGACCTGATCTTCGGTGGCGGCGATGACGACACCCTGCAAGCGGGCTTGGGCGATGATTCGATCGACGCGGGCGACGGCAACGATTTGATCTTCGGCGGAACTGTCGATGGCAACGACACGATCAGCGGTGGCATCGGCGACGACTCGATCGCTGGAGGTGACGGCGACGATTTGATCTTCGGAGGTGCTGACCAAGACACGATCACGTCTGGCGTCGGCGATGACTCGATCGATGGCGGCGAAGGTAACGATCTGATCTTCGGCGGCACGACCGTTGACCAAGACACAATTCAAGGTGGCTTGGGCAATGACTCGATTGCGGGTGGTGCGGGCGATGATTTAATTTTCGGCGGCGATGGCAACGATTCGATAACTTCCGGAGCCGGCAACGAATCGATCCAGGGTGGCGATGGTAATGATCTGATCTTTGGTGGTGACAATGACAGCGATACGATCGAGGCCGGGTTGGGTAACGATTCGATTGTTGGTGGCGACGGTACGGGCGACGACCTGATCTTTGGTGGCGATGGCAACGATACGATTCAAACGGGTGCCAGCAATGAATCGATTATCGGTGGCTCGGGTGACGATTTGATCTTTGGCGGCGAGGTTGGTAACGACACGATTCTCGGAGGAACTGGCGACGATTCGATCGACGCTGGACAAGGTGACGATCTGATCTTTGGAGGAGCCGACGATGACACGATTCAAGCCGGATTGGGTAATGAATCGATCGACGGTGGCACGGGCGACGATCTGATCTTCGGTGGCGGCTTGGGCGCGGATACGATTCAAGGTAGCGCGGGCGACGATTCGATTACGGGTGCCGAAGGTGACGATCTGATCTTCGGTGGCGACGATAACGATTCGATCAACGGTGGCCTTGGCGACGATTCGATCGACGGTGGTGCGGGCGACGATTTGATCTTCGGTGGCTCGACCGGCGACGTGGATACAATCCGCGGCGGTCTGGGTGACGATTCGATCACCGGCGGTCATGGCGATGATCTGATTTTCGGTGGTGACGGTGCCGACACAATTTCGTCGGGTTTGGGTAACGAATCCATCGATGCGGGAGCGGGTGATGACCTGATCTTCGGCGGTGCAACCGATGGACAAGACACGATTCGCGGTGGCTTGGGTGACGATTCGATCGCAGGTGGTGCAGGTAACGACCTGATCTTTGGCGATGGTGGTGACGACACTGTTTCATCTGGCCTCGGAAACGAATCGATCGACGCTGGAGCCGGAGATGACTTGATCTTCGGTGGTACGGTCAACGACCAGGATACGATCCAAGGAGGCCTCGGCGACGATTCCATCGAGGGCGGTGCAGGTGACGACTTGATCTTCGGCGGCGAAGGTGAAGATACCATTCGCGCTGGCTTGGGAGACGAATCGATCGACGGTGGTACGGGCGACGACTTGATCTTCGGCGGTTCGACCAGCGACGATTTACTGCCGGGTGGCACTAGCGACGATTCGATAGTGGGTGGTGACGGCAATGATCTGATATTTGGCGGTGACGGAGGTCGTGATACGGTCCACGGTGGTCTGGGCGACGACTCGATCGAAGGCGGTACCGGCGACGATCTGATATTTGGCGGCGATGGTGAAGATACCATTCGCGCTGGTTTGGGAGACGAATCGATCGATGGTGGCGACGGCGACGATCTGATCTTCGGTGGCACGACCACAGACGATACGCTGCCGGGCGGAACCAGCAACGATTCGATAACCGGCGGCGATGGCGACGATCTAATCTTCGGAGGAGACGCTGGCAACGATACGATTCGTGGTGGAGCTGGCGACGATTCGATCGTGAGTGGCGATGGTAACGATTTAATTTTCGGCGACGGGCAGGACGATACGATTCAATCCGGCCTCGGACAAGATACGATCGATGGCGGCTCGGGAGTCGATCTGATCTTTGCCAACGTCGATACCAACGCCACTTTGACTGCGACAGGCTTGACGGTGGTTGGCAAAGGCACGGTACAGTTCGTCGGAATCGAATCGGCTTGGTTGCGCGGCAACGCGAATGCCAATACCATTTCCGCCAGCGCGGCCGCGCTTCCAGTCATTTTGGAAGGGAGCGGTGGCAACGATCTGTTGACAGGTGGAGCGAACGACGATGTGTTCGTTGGCGGGGGTGGAAACGACACGTTGGTAGGTGGCAATGGCAACGATACCTACCGGTTCGATGGCTCTAGTTTGGGAACCGATCGCGTTGATGAGTCCACCGGCAATGGCGAAGACACGTTGGATTTCGCCGGTCACGCTTGGGCAGTGACGGTCGACCTGGGAGTTACAGCACCGCAAGTAGTTTCGCCGGGACTGACGTTGACGCTGGTGGGTGCGATCGAAAACGCCTATGGCACCGAGTTCAACGATTCACTGACCGGTAACTCGTTGGCTAATAAACTGTTCGGCGTAAACGGGAACGATACGCTTATAGGAATGGACGGCAGTGACACGCTGAGCGCTGGACGGCGGAGAGTCGTCTATCTGGATTTCGATTCGGCGTCAGAAGTCGGTGAGCACGTATACTCTCCCGCCGAGCGAACGGCGATTCTCAACCGCATGATGTTCGATTACCGAATGTTCGATGTCGAGTTCACCACGACTCAACCGACCTCCGGACCGTATGCGCGAGTCGTCTTCAATGCGGCAGTGTTCAATCCGCTGAGTGCCATTCCCTTGGGCGGTATCAGCGAACGAGTCGGTTGGCGCGAGCTGGACGGAGCGGGCTCGGTGCAAGTGGACGTGAACAGTTTCCTCGGGGTCGGCACGAACAAATTGCCCGCTACGACGGAGAACATTGTCGCGCTGTCGAGCACGATCGGTTCGCACGAGCTAGCTCATTTCTATGGCGTGCGGCATCAGGATGCGTTTGGTTCACCCGGGAACGGTATCTTCCCGGGACTGAACAATCAAAGCCGATTCCGTCCAACATACACTGGGCCCACGTCCGCGAACGAGACTCGCTACCACTTGTCAGCTTCGCCCGCTTCGATCCGCACGACGCTGGTCGATGCGCTGGGCAATCCGTTTTTCGGCGAGCGTGAAGCGTTGAAAATCGCGTTTGGAGAAAGCGGCCAAGTTATCGCCGAACAACCGAACGCGTCGAAGACTGGCTCGCTGACCATTGGAACGTCGACCGTCCCCGTCCAGGCGCTCGGCAGCCTGCCCGCGCTGTCCGTTCCCAACACGGTTGAGATTGGAGTCAATCAATCGGCTGGACCAAACCTAGGTGCGGCCGCAATTGGCGTGACTGGGATCATTGAACTGACTTCCGCTTTATCAACGGCCACGAGCGAGAGCGACTATTATTCGATCAGCGGCAGCGCGGGCGACGCGGTAACGATCGAGGTGATGAGCCAGGTGCTGCGTCATCGCATCGGCAATCCGATCGAATCGATTTTGCGAGTTTACGATGCCGCTGGCCAAAAGATTCCGTACCACGCAAATGCTCTGGGAGCGTTTAACGACGACACGTTCGAGAATACGGATTCGGTGTTGATCGATCTAGTGCTCCCATCGACTGGGACTTTCACGATCGAGGTGGATACGTTCAGCTTTGCAGCTCCCGAGTTTGCAAGCTACATGCCCGCAGGCTTTAACATCGCTCAGTTTTCGATCGACAATCCCACTCACGTCGCGGTGACCGATCGCGACACGGGAGCTTATGAATTGCTGGTCTATCGATTTTCGGGATCCATGTCGGCGGTCAATTCCGGCGATACGATCGTCGGAGGAACGGGCGAGGATATCTTGGTCGGCAACTCGGGCAAAGAGACGATCTACGGTTACGTGCCGGGGTTCGACCAATTGTTCGATCCATCCGGTGGTTTCATAAATCTCAGCAATCCGCCGGTGATGGGCACGATTCCAAACCAGTCTGGCAGTGAAGGCTCGCCTGTCGGATTCACGGCCACAGCAAACGACGTTGACGGCGATTTCCAAGGATGGAGATTAGAACCTGTCGTCGGCCAAAATTATCCAACCGGCGCGACGATCAATGCTTCGACTGGCGTTTTCAGCTTTACGCCACCGGATAATGGCAGCTATGCGGTGCGCGTCGTAGCCGAGGACCTTGGCGGCATGACGGACAGCCAAAATGTCTTCTTTACGATCGCCAACGTAGCGCCGACGGTTTCGCTCTCGGGTCCTTCCAGCCTGATCGCTGGCAACGTCGCGACAGTCACCAGTACAGTCAGCGATCCCGCCGGTGCCAACGATCCGTTGACCTATGCGTGGAACGTGACTCGCAACGCTTCGCCTTTCGCCAGTCACACCGGAGGGACGAGTTACTCGTTCACACCAGCGCTCGCGGGCACTTACGTGGTTAGCTTGACGGTCAACGATGGGGATGGCGGCATTACCACGTCTTCCCCTCCGGTGACGATAACCGTTTCCGCGGCCAATACGCCACCGACTCTGGTGATCGAACCACCGACCGATGGCGAGTTTGGCGTTGCCTCGCTGTTCAAGTTTAGGGCGACCGACCCCGACGTCGTGGACCAGAGTGGCACGTTCACTTACACGATCAACTGGGGAGACGGAAGCCCCGTTCAGACTGTCACTGGGCCCAGCGTCACCACAGTCTCGCATACTTATTCGCAAGTTTCTTCGATTGGGCAGTACACCATCACGGGCCGCGCTCAAGATGCTCGTGGTGCGCTCGGTCCACAAGCTAGTGCGGCATTCATCGTTTTAGGGTGGACGGTTATGGCGGACCCAGCCAATCCAGGCGATGCCATCCTGGTTATTGTCGGATCGCAGGGCGACGATGACGTTAAAGTGAAAGACAAGAGCGGCGACTATCTCAAGGTCAAGATCAAGAACCGCGACGATCAAGTGAAGTACAAAGCCACGATCTACGATGACGTCGATCGCATTCTCGTCTTTGGATTCGGAGGTGCCGACAAGATCCGCATTTACGACGATATCGACGTGCGAGCGGAGATCTGGGGCGGCGCGGGCAACGATGAATTGCAAGGCGGCGCGATGAACGACTTGCTGTTAGGTGAAAGCGGTAACGATGCGCTAGATGGCGGCGGAGGCCGAGACATTCTCATCGGCGGTACGGGAGCCGATTCGATTAAAGGAGGCAACCAAGACGATATCCTGATCGCCGGCTTGACCGCTTTCGATCAAGAGTTCAACCAGTTGGCTCCGGCAAGTTTCCCGCCATCGTCGCGTTTGAGTTTGAACGATCAACGACTGGCATTGGAAGCGATTCTCGCCGAATGGGGCAGCAATCGCAGCTATGCCGTTCGTCGTTCGAATTTGATTGGTCCCGGCTCTGGTACTCGACTGAACGGTACTCGATTTTTAAAGTTCGGTGAGTCCACCACGACGAACAATACCGTATTCGACGACGCGGCCGTCGACAGACTATGGGGTGAAGCCGGTACGGATTGGTACTTGGCCAACACGGACGGACCGACCAGCCTACGCGATCAAGTGAACGGGCGCGCCAGCAGTGAGGCCCTGGACGATATCGATGTGTGGTAGCATTTCGTTCGCGCGAAGAACTTGAATCCCGCAGGCTTGGCCTGCGGATCGTTAGGATTCTCGCTACTAGCGCCGCCAACAATATAAGGAACCTAATTATCCGCAGGACAAGCCTGTGGGATTCCCTCTACATCACACGCGCTAAATGCCTAACATCCTTAAGATTCACAGAATGTGACTCACTTGCAATCGAATCGTGTGCTCGCCAATGCGAATCTCGACTTCATCGTCGGTTGAGTAGATCAATGATTCGCTGTATGCCTGCCGATCGGCCCAGTCATCCTTTCGAGTTGTCGATCCAAGAGGTTGATGATCCAGTACTCCTCAACTCCCGCCGATGCATAGATCGTCGCCCTAGCTCGATCCTTTTGCAGCGAGGTATCGGCAACTTCGATGAGCAATCGACAATCGGTTCCACTGGGATGCCGATCGCGAAAGTCTGAGTGAGCACCCCGAAATGACCGTCAGGTCCGGTTCCGGTTCGCTCCGTTGGGTCGTAATCGGAAGCTGGCACTGGACGAGAAATCCACCGCCTACGTTGGTCTGCAACCAGTCGTTCATCCATCGCACGACAAAACCGTGGGCCGGTCGCTGATTAATTTTCTTGACAATCCATCCCTCCAGCAATTCGACTCGATCCTCTGGCGTTAGTAAACCAAGCTCGCCAAGTCGGTGATAGTCGTCGACCGTAAATCGATGTATCGGCAATGGAGGGGGCGTGTCGGTTGAATTAAAGGATATCGCGGTGGCCATAGCTTGTTCTATTATTTAACGCCAAGGCAACGACTACTTTATTCTACTCCTTAGAACAAGTTTTGGCGCCTGGGTTGGACGTTGGCTGTTGAGAACTTGGGATTGTTAGCTTACCTGCTCCCGCGGCCACAACCAACATCGTTCGAAGCGAGCTTACCGGCGTGATAGTCGATGCGAACGATGCCGAGGCCGGACATCAGTTGACCAAAGTCGCCGCGTTCGTAGACGAGTGTGTCATTCCGCTAACCGGTGCTTTCCGGTATGCGTTAGCGCGACAGTTGAATGGCTCGGAGCGGTGCTGATTTCGGCGCTCGCCCAGTTGCCTTGATCGGACGGATTTGCTTTTTCGTTACGGCGATCAAGCAGTCGGAATTCAATACCTGTTTGTAGAGTTCAGGCAAGGGTTGCGCTTCGCCGGTAAATCGCTCCAACAAGAAAAGTGGTCGCAAGGTGGTCAATCGCTTTGCGACTTCCTCGAACGGCACTGCGTTATTCTCCATGTCATAGAATGCGATATCCGCAAGATCCACAAGCGACGGCTTGCGTCCGGCGGACACTTCGACTTCCACTTCGCGGTGAAAGATGAACGGGATTTGGACCGTATCTACTTTCTTGACCAACTTGCCATCCTTGTCGGGTACTTCGCGAACGCGTTGCTCCTTTCGAACACCGTCAATTGGCATAGCCCTCATTTCGGTTCGATAGGCGTCGACCATCACGATCAGTTTTTGGACACCTTCGACCGTATCAATTTTGGCTTGCACTAAATCGCGAAGAGTCAACTGGCGATTGGCCAGCGGAATTGGGCCATTGGGGTCGATCAACAAGGTTTGATCTATCTCTCCCTGGGCAAACGCCCAGTGCGATGGAGATAGGATGACAGTCGCCAAGATCAGACTCAAGCGTAAACACATCGCATCGCTCCTAAAGGCAAAACGAGTCCGGTTACACCTGTACTTGTATCGCATCGCAAGGTCCCAAACAAGCGGCCCAGCACGTCATTTCGCCCCTAAGCTCGCACCGTGCAAGTGTTGTCCTCGTTTGGCTGCTTCGTAGGCATGCGGCGTATCGACATCGGCACCCGGGTCGTTTTGAAGCTTGGTCCAACGATCCAGCTCAGTTTGAAGTCGCAGTCTTGCATCGGCATATTGTGCGCTATTCGCCAGATTTTCCAATTCGTAGGGGTCAGCCGCCATGTCGTACAACTCAATTGGCGGTCGATGCGTATAGCGACGCACGAGGTCGTAAGTCTTTCGATTATTCCATGCGTCCCAGACCCATGTCGACCAGTAAGGATTGTTCAGCCGACCGTCCCCGCTAACACCCATCACGAGCTTTTCGATGTAGATCTCGTCGGGGGTCAAGTTGCGAATCAAGTGAAACCGTCCATCGGTAACGCTACGAATCGGATACGCTGGTCCCTCAGGAATTTTGTTATGAATGCCATACGCATATTCTCGATGACGTGGCTCGTCTTTAGTCATGACCTTCAAAAAGCTCGATCCGTCAAAAGCAAACTTTTCGACCGCTCCCTCGTCTACTTCAATCAGCGTCGGCAATACGTCGGCGTATTGCACAAGAGCATCGGTTCGCGTACCCGGTGCAAGAAAAGAAAAGGGGTCAGGAGCCGATTTGGTAACATAGGTAGTATGTAAATCATCTGACATCGTGTATTTTGGTGGCGTCACGCTATTCTGATTTGAGGAGCCGATCATGCCACGTCCACCGCGCGCCGATGAAGGCGGCGCGATCTATCGTGCGCTCAATCGCGGAAATGCTCGCCAGGAGATTTTCCGTAAACCTGAAGACTACGAAGCGATGGAACGGGTCTTGGCCGAAGGATTGGAGAAGCACCCCGTTAACCTGTATGCGTATCAATGGATGCCCAATCACTGGCATTTGGTCTTGTCGCCCCGTGAAGACGGTGCCATGTCGAGGCTGATGTACTGGATGACGATGACGCACACTCAGCGCTATCATGCGCGCTATCACACGACTGGCAACGGTCATCTCTATCAAGGCCGCTACAAGAGTTTCCCGATACAGAACGATCATCATTTTTATACGGTTTGTCGTTACGTCGAACGCCATGCGCTGGCGGCAGGATTAGTAGACCGTGCCGAGAATTGGGCTTGGGGCAGTTTATGGAATTGGATGCGAGGCGGCAGCCCGATCAAACTCGCAGCCTGGCCTGGAGGAAGGTTGCCCAAGTGGTGCGTACGAGTGAACACTCCCCTAGAGGCACAGGAACTTCGAGCAGTTCAAACGTCCATCGCTCGCAGCAGCCCGCTAGGCGCGCTGTTATGGATGGAAGAAACAGCGCGCAGGTTGAAGCTCGAGTCGACCCTGCATGCACGAGGTCGTCCTCGCAAATTCGCCTAATCCTCCAAAAAGGCTCCTGACCCCTTTTCTTTCCTCCAAAAAGGCTCCTGACCCATTTTCTTTCCCCGATCAGGAAAAAATAGGAAAAAAGGGCCGTCCACTTTCCGTGTACAGATTCTCACGCAAAGACGCAAAGTCGCAAAGAATAGAACTTCGCGCCTTTGCGCCTCCGCGTCATTGCGCTTCCATTATTGTGTTTTGTCTCCGCCGACTTCAGCCGCC
>SXGS01420470.1_pt1 | contig 16963 bp, 13 predicted proteins | sample 3174681 | NCBI WGS metagenome assembly SXGS01 (sample SAMN11356861, study PRJNA531348) | freshwater metagenome | isolation source: freshwater sample F1-80 | place: China: Fuxian Lake, Yuxi | collected 2017-12-25 | reverse complement strand
CGTGAGGCGGGGTACGAGGCGCTCGGACGCGGGCTCGCCGCGGTCGCCGCCGGCGACGCGGCCGAGGCGAGGCGCCTCGCCCGCAAGGCGAGCGGGCTGCTCGACGAGCCGCCCCTGACCCGGCTGCTCGCCGCCCAGGCGGCCCAGCTCTCCGGCGACGAGGCCGAGGCCGAGCGCCAGTTCCAGGCGATGCGCGCCGATCCGGCAACCGAGTTCCTAGGATTGCGCGGGCTGCTGACCAAGGCGCTTCGCGACGGCAACCGCGACCAGGCGCTGGCGCTGGCCGAGCGCGCGCTGGAGCTGAAGCCGCAGGCGCCCTGGCTCTTGAAGCAGACCTTCGCGCTGCAGGCGGAAGCGAAGAAGTGGCGGCCGGCGATGGCGACGCTGGCCGATGCCGCCGGCCGCGGCGCCATCAACAAGGACGAGGCCCGCCGGGCGCGGACGGCGCTGCTGGCGGCACTCGCCGAGGAGACGCCGGATGACGGCGAGGCCAAGCATCTGCTGGGCGAGGCGATCGAGCTGACCCCCGGATTCACGCCAGCCGCGGTCGCGCTGGCGCGACTGCATGCCGCCGCCGGGGCCGAGCGCAAGGCGATCAAGACGCTGGAACGCGCCTGGAATGCGGCCCCTCATCCCGACATCTCGCGTGCCTGGCTCGGCCTCAAGGCCGAGGCGCCGCCGCTCGACCGCATGCGCTGGCTGCAGCGCCTGACCCAGTCGCAAGGCGATCATCGCGAGAGCCGGCTGGCGCTGGCCGAGGCGGCGCTCGACGCTCATCTGTGGGGCGAGGCCCGCCGGCAGCTCCAGGATCTGGCATCCCGGCCGACGCCGCGCGTGATCCGGCTGATGGCGCGGGTCGAGCGCGAGGAGCACGCCGATGCCGAGGCGGCCCGCGCCTGGCTCGAGCGCCTGCAGACGGCCGAGGCCGACCCGGTCTGGGTGTGCTCGGCCTGCGGCGTCCAGGCGACCGGATGGAGCCCCGCCTGCGGCAACTGCAGCGCCTTCGACGCGCTCGAATGGAAGGTGCCGCCGCGCATCCAGCGCATCGACCGGCCGCCGGCGCTGCTCGCCGCGCGCGCCGCCGAGCCGGTGCCCGAGATCCCGCCGGCGCCGGCGACCGGCTAGGGCGATTGCGCGCGCGCCTCGCCCTCGTCCTGATCCTCCTGCTCGGCGGTCCCGGTGCCCGGGCGGAGGAGAAGGTCGATCTGGCGCTGGTGCTCGCCGTCGATGTCTCCGGCTCGATCGACGTCGAGGAGTTCCTGCTCCAGCGCCATGGCTATGCCGCCGCGTTCCGCGACCCGCGCCTGATCGCCGCCATCGTCGGCGGGCGCGAGCGCAGGATCGCGGTCACGCTGCTGGAATGGGCCGGCGCGTCGGCCCAGGCCCAGGTGGTGCCGTGGACGCTGGTCGACGGGCGCGAGTCCTCCCGCGCACTCGCCGAACTGATCGAGAGATCGCCCCGCCGCATCTTCGGCGGCCGCAGCACCTCGATCTCCGGTGCCATCGACGCCGGCGTCCGCCTGATCGAGTCGAGCGGCTACGACGCCGACCGCCGGGTGATCGACGTCTCCGGCGACGGCCACAACAATGCCGGCCGGCCCGCCGGCTTCGCCCGCGACGCCGCGGTGCTGAAAGGCATCGTCATCAACGGCCTCGCCATCCTGACCGACGACGGCATCCTCGACGTCCACTACCACGACCACGTCATCGGCGGCCCTGGCGCCTTCGTTCTCGGCATCGAGACCTTCGCCGAATTCAAGAACGCCATCCTGGCCAAGCTGATCCGCGAGGTCGCCGACCTGCCGGAGGATCTCGCCCCGACTCCGGCGCAACTCGCAACCACGCTGCCGCTTGGCCTCCATTCCATTCCTCTCCCGACTTTGCCGGGGGAGGGCCGGGCGGGAGTCGAGCGATAGCGAGATAGGCTCGCCTATGACCAATAGTCTTAGATTATCGTTCTCGATGCGGAATCCAATTGGCGCCGATCGTCGGGACGGACTTAAGCTTTCTCCAATGGCGGCCGGCGTCGCCGCGATCCGAACCGGGAGCGCAGCATGACATCTGCATCGAAGACGATTTCCCTGGCGGCCTTCGGCGCGGCCCTGCCGCTGGCGCTCGGCCTCGCGCAGCCGGCTGAGGCGCAGAAGACGCTGATCGTCGTGCCGCATGCCGATCTTCGCATCCTCGATCCGCTGCAGGCGGCGGCGACGATCACGACGATGCATGCCTCGAACATCTATGACGAGCTGTTCGCCTGGGACGTGAACCTGCAGCCGAAGCCGCAGATGGTCGGCGACTATCAGGTTTCCGCCGACAAGCTGACCTACACCATGACGCTACGGCCCGGCCTCAAATGGCACGACGGCACGCCCGTCACCACCAGGGACGTCGTTCCGTCGGTCGACCGCTGGATGAAGCGCGACGGCGTCGGCAAGAAGCTGGCCGAGGTGCTGGCCTCGCTCACCGCCACCGACGACAGGACCTTCGTCATCAAGTTGAAGCAACCCTATTCCTGGGTCGAATACTCGCTCGGCAACCACGCCGGCAACTACCCGGCGATCATGCGCGAGAAGGAAGCGAAGATCGACCCGATGACGCCGGTGACCGAGACCATCGGCTCCGGCCCCTACAAGTTCTCGAAGGAGGAATGGAAGCCGGGCGCCGAGGTGGTCTACGTCAAGAACACCGACTACGTGCCGCGCTCCGATCCGCCCGACGCGATGGCCGGTGCCAAGCTGGTCAAGGTCGACAAGATGATCTGGAGAATCATCCCCGACCCGCAGACCTCGGCCAATGCGCTCATCCGCGGCGAGATCGATCTCATCGACTCGCCTTCGGGCGACGTCGTGCCGATGCTCGAGAAGAACCCGGACATCGTCGTCCAGAAGATCCCGCCGGTCGGCGGCTTCGGCGCGATCCGCCCGAACGCGCTGCATCCGCCGTTCAACGATGCCCGCGCCCGCCAGGCGATCGCCCTCCTGGTCCCGCAGGAGGACTACATGGCGGCCGCCTTCGGCCAGAAGAAGTGGTGGAACGAGTGCTATTCCTTCCTGGTCTGCAAGTCGGTCTACGGCACCGAGGTCGGCTCCGAGACCTACCGCAAGGCCGATCCGGCACGGGCGAAGAAGCTGATGGCGGATGCCGGCTACAAGGGCGAGAAGATCATCATCTCGAGCTCGAAGGAGATTGCCTCCATCGCCGCCCAGGCCGAGGTGCTGGCCGGCGGGCTCCGCAACATCGGCGTCAATGCCGAGATCGAATGGGCCGACTGGGGCACGACGCTGACCCGCTGGCTCACCAACAAGAACCCGCCGGGGCAGAGCGGCGGCTGGCACATCTTCGCCACCGGCAATTCCTGGTCGACCTGGCACAACCCGCTGACCAATGTCGGCATCATCCTGAACCCGGAGGGCAGCTGGGCCGGCTGGCCGTCGGACGGAGAGGCCGAGAAGCTGCGCACCGAGTTCATCCAGGCGACCGACCAGCCGACCCGCATGGCGATCCTGGACAAGCTGCACCGGCGGCTCTGGGAGGTGGTGCCCTACATCGTCACCGGCCAGTACGACCAGCCCTATGCCTGGCGGAAGACGGTGACCGGCGTGCTGCCGACCTCCAAGCTGGCGCTTTGGAACATCGACAAGCAATAGGAAGAGGTCCTTTCGATGCCCGGTGACGCACCCGCTTCGCGGGCAAAGCAGCACGTCCTCAGGTCATGTGAATTCGCCGGCCGGGCCGGTGTCGCCCGCGCCGACATCACGCCGCCTGCCGGCATCTACTTCCGGCTCTGGGGCAGCGCCAAGCACGACGTCCCGTCGGGCGTGCACCGGCCGATGATCGCCGCATGCGCGGTCTTCGCCGACGCCGAGGGCCGGAATCCGCTGGTGCTGATCACGCTCGATCACAGCTGGTGGCGCTCGAAGGAGGACGAGACCGGCATCCGCTCGGCCGTGCTGAATGCGACCGGCCTGGATGAGGACCGGCTGATCATCCAGCCGAGCCATTCGCATTCGGCGCCGCTGATCGGCCTTGACCTCACCGACAAGCCGGGCGGCCATCTGGTCGCGGGATTCCGCCGGCACGTGACCGAGACCTGCATCCGCCTGGTCGCCGAGGCCCGCGCGGCGCTGGTCCCGGCGACGCTGACCTGGACCACGGGGCGTTGCCAGCTCGCCTTCAACCGCAACTTCCCTTCACCCGAGGACGGGCAGAGCCTCTGCGGCCTCAACCCCTACACCAGGGCCGACGACACGCTGCTGATCGGCCGCGCCGCCGAGGCGTCGGGCCGCGTGCTGTTTACGCTGGTCAAATACGCCTGCCATCCGATCTCGCTCGGCAGCGGCAACACGCAGATCTCGCCCGACTACGTCGGTGCGCTCCGCGAGACGGTGGAGAAGGAGGCCGGTGGCGCGCCCTGTCTCTTCCTGCACGGTGCCTCGGGCGACATGGCGCCGCGGCGCGCTTATGAATCCGACCCCGGCATCGCCGACAAGAACGGCCGCGAGCTGGGATTCGCGGCGCTGGCGGGCCTGACCTCGATGCTGCGTCCCGGCATGGCGCTCGCCTATGCCGGCGTCGAACAGTCGGGGACGCCGCTGGCGATCTGGCGTGAGCAGCCGCAGGCAACAAATGCCGCGATCGGCGTACGCCGGGTGACCGTCCGGCTCGAAGTCGCCGACATGCCGAGCCGGGATGAGCTCACGCGTCAGATTGCCGCCTGCACCGACCGCACGCTGGCGGAACGCCTGAACCGCGCGCTGCTGCGTCGGCAGTCCGTCGGCGACGACCGCGAGATGGACGTCTCGTTCCTCGTCTGGCAGCTCGGCGACGCCTTCGTCGTCGCCTTGCCCGGAGAGATGCACACGGATTTCCAGATCCGCCTCCGCCGAGGCTTTCCGGACGCGCAGATCGCCGTCCTCAACATCGCCAACGGGTCTCTCGGCTACCTGCCGCCGGCGGACGAGTTCCCGATGCGCACGTACCAGACGGCGATCGCGCTTCACAAACCCGGCTCCGACGACCGCGTGCTGGAGGCTGCGAGCCATGCGATCGGCGAGATGATCGCGGCGACATGACGCGGTCGTATCAGGCGATCGCGTCGCGAATGATCGCGACGGACTTCGCCAACCCATCGAGGTCGATCGCGCCCGGCGCCATCTTCGGCCGAGCAGCCGCACGGTTCACGGCTTCGGCGAGACGTTCGAATGTGAGGCCGGCTTCCGCCACCATGTCGACCAGTCCGCGCGAGGCCAGGAGCTCGGCCCGCCGGGTCTGCTCGGTCTCGGCGCCGCGGGCGAAGGGGACGACGACGCCGCGCGAGCCCACCGCCATCAGCTCCATCAGCGTGTTGTAGCCGCCCTGGCTGATCGAGAGCCGGCAGCGGCCCAGCATCTCGATGAAGTCCGGTCGCGCCGCCTCGACGACGACGCCTGCGGGCGCCGCGCCTTTCAGCTCGGCCATCAGCGCCGGCGGCAGGTTGGCACCGAGCAGAAGGCGCCAGGGCGCGTCCTTCAGCATCGTCAGCGGACGGGCGGCGAGCGCGATCCGCAGCAGCTCCTCGCCGACGGCGCCGCCGCCGACGGAGACCAGCACCTCGTCCTTGCCCGGCCCCTCGGCGCCGCCGCGCGCCGCAGGCACCTCGACCAGGTATCCGGTGTAGGCGAGCTTGCCTGAGATCTCGCGCGCCAAGGGGAACGTGGCGTCCAGCGCCAGCAGGCGCGGGTCGCCATGGACCAGGATTCGGTCGAAGCGGCTGCGGACCGTCGCCAGAAACTCGGCCTCGCGGTCGGGCCGGGGCCGGTGGATGAGGATGTCGCGGACCGAGCCGAAGACCTTGGGCCTCGGCACCGCCGCCCAGGCGCGGTCGAGCAGCGGGACCAGCTCGAAGCGGAGCGCGCGGCGGCCGAAGGGAAACATCTCGATGACCAGCGCGTCCGGCCGCGTCTCCGCGAACAGCGCCAGCAGGCGGTCGCGGCGCCGCGCGCGCCAGTCTTCGTCGATCGGCCGGTCGTGCTCGTCGAGCAGCACCTTAAAGGTCTCGTCGGCCGAACGCGCCGGCGGCAGTTGAACGAGGCGCGCGGTGCCGATGTCCAGGCGCGCGACCGGCATGCCGCCGGAGGCGACGACGACGTCGAGGCCGGCGGCGGCGAGACCGCGGGCGAGCAGGGCGGCGCGGCGGAGATGACCGATGCCGAGCAGGTGCTGGACGTGGATGAGGACGCGGCTCACGGCACCAGCGGCAGGTTGAGGCGGTCGAGGCGAAGGGCGGCGCCGTCCCAGCTATAGAGATGGACGGTGGCCGGCGCCATGCGCACCGGCGGCTTGTCGACCATGGTCCAGCCGGTCGCCAGCGCATAGGCGGCGCGCAGCACGCCGTTGTGGGTGACGGCGAGCGCCGGCCGGGTCAGGGAGGCGAGCCAGTCCTTCAGGCGCTCCTGCACGTCACGTACGCTTTCGCCGCCGGGTGCTGCGAGATCGAGTCCGCGGCCCTCGGCCTCGGCAAAGTCCGGCCTTCGCTTGAGCGTCGCCAGCATCTGTCCTTCCCATTCGCCCCAGCTCGACTCGATCAGACGGTCGTCGAGGCGCGGCGTGAGCCCGAGCAGCGCCGCGGTCTCGCGTGTGCGGGTGAGCGGGCTCGCCCAGGATTCGAAGCCGCTCACTTCCGGCGGCAGCCGCCAGGTGGAGGCCAGGCTGCGGCCGTCGTCGGAGATCGGGATGTCGGTGCGGCCCTGCAGGCGATGCTCGGCGTTCCAGGTCGTCGGGGCGTGGCGGAGAAGCGCGACCTGGATCATCGGGCACTTCTCAGGATCGAATCGAGACGGCGGGCCGCGTCCGGCAGGTCGTGAACGGCGCGGACGTAGAGGCGCGCGGCGACACCCATCGCCGCCAGGCGCACCGGATCGTCGAGAAGGCTTGCGACCGCCTTCGCGAAGGCGCCGACGTCGCCGGGCGGCGTCACCAGGCCGCTGGCGCCGTCGTCGATCACCTCGGGCACGCCGCCATAACCGCCGGCGACTACGGGTGTTCCGGCGGCCTGGGCTTCGAGGATCGCCATGCCGAAGGCCTCGTCGACGGCGGGCCAGACCAGCAGGTCGGCGGTGGCGTAGATCGCCGGCATGTCGCCGGTTGTCGCGGCACCGGTGAAGACGACGCGATCGCCGAGCGGCGCGAAGGCGGCCTCGACTTCGGCGCGCGCCGCGCCGTCGCCGACGATGCGAAGCCGCCAGCGGCGATCGGTCAGCCGCATCAGCGCGTCCGCGAGGATGCGGTACGAGGCGAGCTTCGCATCCGCGCGCATCATGCCGACGGCGAGAAGCTGCGGCACGTCGTTGCGGCGATGCTCGACAGCGAAGGGGCGCGCGTCGAGGAAAGGCGGAAAGTGCAAGGCACGCGGCGTCACCGCGGCGAGGCATTCCATGTCGAGACGCGAAAGCGCAAGAACGGCCGCCGCCTCACCCAGCGCCTCGCCGACGGCGCGATGGCCCGCGGCGAAGGGACCGGAGGCCCGCTTCGGCGCCCACGAAGCCTCGGCCACCAGATAGGGAATGCCGAGCGCGCGCGCGACCGGCGGGCCGATCCAGTCGGGCGCCTTGTAGTAGAGGTGATAGGTGAGCCAGGCGTCGGGCGGGGTCTTCCGCAGGCGGGCGAGGCACTGCTTCGCCAGCGCCGCGCCGCGCGCCTTAATCGCCTCGAAACGGCCGCCGGTCGCATCGCGGCTGCGAAAGCGCGACGCGAGCACCGGGACATGCCCGCCCGCGCGCAACGCCTCGATCAGGAGCCGCGCCATCCGCCGGTCGCCCGACGGCGTCGGATGATCGGGCGGCTTCAGCGGCGCATAGAAGGCGACGCGCATGTCTAGAACCCTCTCTCGAGGGGAGAGGGTGCGAGCGAGGGCGAGCGGGTGAGGGGAAGCGGTACTGGCGACTCTGCATCGGCAGCGAGGACGCTCCGGTGAGGCTTCCCCTCACCCGGCTCGCTTGTGCTCGCCACCCTCTCCCCCAAGGAGAGGGTTGTCGGTGGCCTCGTCTCAACCACGCTCGGCGCGGGCTTGTGCGTGCTTCATCAGCTCGAGATTGCCGCTCTGGCGGGTCACGGTCAGCTTCACCGCCTCGATCCGCCAGTGCCCGTCGATCCGCCTCAGGCGGAAGTCGTAGCGGCCGCCGAAGGTCCAGGCGTCGTTGCCGCCGAGCTTCGGGTCCTTCAGCGTGTGCAGGGTCGCCACCTGGGTCTCGGCGGTGGCGCTGTCGTCCTCGGCGTCGATCAGGTGGTTGGTGATGAGGTGCTGGACGCAGGTGAAGGCCGGCAGCAGCTTCTGCCATCTCGCGACGAAGGACGACGCGCTCTCGGCATGCGCCGTGCCGCCGAGGAGCGAGGTGTAGTCGACGGTCACCGACGGCGCCAGCAGCGCCTCCAGCTTTCCCCAGCGATGGGTGTCGGCATGGAGGCCGAAGGCGTTGATGACGCGGGTGATCTCTTCGGTCGTCGACATGCGGGGCCGCCTCCCTAAATCTCGGCGTTCGCCATCAGCGTGCCGGCGCGGAAGATGCGGTAGCGGCCGGTCTGGATCTCGGCCCCGGTGACGTAGCCGGTGAGCGCGCTGCCGCCGTTGAGGCCGAGGCGGTCGCACATGAACAGATGCGGGTCGGCCTGGCCGGTGAGCGCCCGGTGCTTGGGCGGCGGCGTGTGGCCGTGGACGACCATGCGACCGCCGAAGCCGCCGGTCCAGTCGAGGAAGCCCTGCTGGATCCAGGCCCAGGTCGCCTGGGTGAACGACATCCACGGCCGCGCCAGGTATTCGTCGAGGTCGGTCTTCGGCTCGAGCCCGCCATGGACGAACACCGTGTTGCCGATGAGGACGTGCGAACGCATCGTGTAGAAGAGGCGGACGACCTCGTCGCCGAGAGCGGCGGCGATCAGGGCGGCGCCGGGCCTGACCTGGGCGTCGCCGACGCGGTCGCGCATCTCATCCAGCACGCGCTCGCCGCCCATGCGCTGGCTCAGCCACATGGCCTCCGCCTTCTCCGCATGCGGGCCGCCCGTGATGGCGAGAAGCAGAAGCTGCTCATGGTTGCCCATCAGCCGGTCGATGCGGCCGACGCCACGTACCTGCTGGTCCTCGGCCCACAGTCCGAGGACGCCGATGTTGTCGGGGCCGCGGTCGATCATGTCGCCGAGGAAGATCAGGCGGGTGTCGCCGGCTGCATGCGTCTTGACCGCGGCCAGCAGCGCCCGTAGCTCCCGAGCGCAGCCATGGATGTCGCCGACGGCGAAGACGGTCTCGGTGCCGAGTTCGAACGGCGCCGGCTTCCACTCCGAGATCCCGACGGGGGTTTGCGGATCGGTCATGCCGAGGACTCTACCGCGCGGCGACGAGGTTGCGCAGCTTCTCCGCAAGGCGGTCCAGCTCCGGCTCCTGGTCGAAGCGGGCACGAAGGCGGGCGGCGGCCTCGCCGAGGCGCCGGCGGAGATCGGCGTCGCCGATCAGGCGGGTCAGCGCTGCCGCGAAGCCCTCGATATCGCCCGGCTCGACGAGCAGCCCGTTGACGCCGTCCTCGATCAGCTCGGGGATGGCGGAGACGCGGGTCGAGACCGCGGCGAGGCCCTGGCTCTGGGCCTCCATCAGCACGTTGGGAAGCCCGTCGCGGTCGCCGTCGCCGGCGATGCGGCTGGCGAGCGCGAAGACGTCGGCCCGGCGATAGGTGGCCAGCACGTCCGCCTTCGCCCGCTGGCCCTGCCAGACGATCCGCCCGCCGATGCCGAGCGCTTCGGCCTGGCGTTTCAGCGCGCCGAGCAGCGGCCCGCCGCCGATATGGGCGAGACGCCAGTCGAGCTCCTTCGGCAGCTTCGCCAGCGCGGCGACGAGGTCGGAAAACCCCTTCTTCTCGACGGCGCGGCCGACCGAGACGATCTCGACCGGGCCGGTGCGGCCGCCGCGGTCGGGCGGCGCCGGCCATTCGCTCATATCGAGACCGTGATAGACGAGGTCGACCCGGCCCGGCGGCGCGAGGCCGGCCAGATGTGCCTGGCCGGCGCCGGTGCAGGTGACGGCGAAGGCCGCGTCGGCGAGCTTCTCCGAGAGCTCCCAGCCCGGCGTCGTCCAGATGTCCTTGGCCTGGGCCGAGACGGCGAAGGGAATGCCGCGGATCAGCGCCGCATAGCGGGCGACCGAGGCCGGCGTGTGCAGGAAATGCGCGTAGATCGCGGCCGTCTCCGCCGGCATCTCGGCGGCGAGGACGAGCGCCTGGCCGAAGCGACGGATGCGGTTCGGCGTCGGGTCGCGCCTGAGGTCCTTGAGCCAGGTCGCGTGGGCTGCGGCGTATCCCGGCAGTTGCCGCACCCGGAGCCAGGAGCGGAAGACCCTGACCGGGCCCCGGTAGAGGTACTCCGGCAGGTAGGCGACCTGTGTGTGGATCTCGGCGTGGATCGGATGGACGTGGCGGTCGGTCGGCCAGCGCATGGAGTAGAGGCGAAGCGCAAGGCCGCGGCGCTCCAGGCCCAGGATCTCCTTGGCGATGAAGGTCTCGGAGAGGCGCGGATAGCCTTTGACGACGATGGCGACGACCGGCGTCAATGGCCGGCCGTCAGAGCGTCGGGGCGCGGAAGGCGGCGGCGACGGCCCGCTGGCGGGCGACCTTGAGCCGGGGGCGCATCGGCCGGGCCAGCTCTTCGAGGGTCAGCCGGTCGACCACGTCGAGACCATCGAGCAGCCCGGCAGGGGCAGCGGCGGAAGGCGGCTTCTGCCTGGGCAGGCGCCGGAGCGCCTTCACCATCACCTTGGTGTCGCGCACGCCGTCGTCGGCCAGCATGGCGGAGAGCCCGGTCTCCTGGAAGCGCTGGGCGCGGATGAACTGCTCCAGCCGCGGCGTGGTGCGAGGCACGATCAGGGCCCGCTTGTCGAAGGAAAGGATCTCGCAGCAGGTGTTGTAGCCACCCATGGCGACGACGCCGGCGGCATTCGCCATCAGCGATTCCATGTGGGCGTCGAAGGTGATGGCCTCGACCTTCGGCAACTTGGACGCGCGCAATAGGAAATCCGTCTGGAATTCCGGCTGCATGAACGGACCGGTGACGATCAGCGCCCGCCACGGCAGGTCCGGGTCGGCCTCGTAGGCGCGCAGCACCCAGTCGGTCAGCGCCTCGCCGTCGCCGCCGCCGCCGGACGTCACCAGCAGGTAGGGCTCCTCGCTGAGCGCGAAGCGGGTCGCGACCGCCGAGGTGAGCTGGGGGGCGTTGCGCCGGAGATAGCCGGTGTAGGAGACCTTGCGACGCACCGACTGCGGTAGCTCGATACCCGCAAGCGGGTCGCAGAGGTCGGGCACGCCGTAGATCCAGATGGCGTCGTAGAGGTCGCGCAGCGCTGGAAGCACGTTCTTGCGCTCCCATTCGGGCGCCAGCAACGTCGGCTCGTCAAGCACGTCGCGGAGACCGAGGACCAGCGGCGTGCCGCGGGCCTTCAGCATGGTCAGCGTGTCCTTGACCTCGCCCCTCAATCCCAGGGGCTCCTTGTCGACCAGGAACAGGTCAGGGTCGAAGATGTCGGCGGTGTGCTGGATGATCGAGGCGCGCAGCGCCAGCGTCTCCTCGATGTCGATGTGGAGATTGAGGGAGGTGTATTCGCCGTTGCGGAGCTTGATGACGCCGGGGACGCGCACGAAGTCGACGCGGGAGCGGAAGTCGAAGCTGCCGATGATCGGCGAGCCCGAGAGGATCATCACCGAGAGATCGGAATGGCGCTCGACCAGCGCATGCGCGATCGCGCGGCAGCGGCGAAGATGGCCGAGGCCGAGCGTATCGTGACTGTAGATGAGGATGCGCCGGTTCGCGCGGCGTGGTGCCATCGCCCTGAAGGGCCCCGTCCCCCCGTTTCAGGTGCGAATTATGGCATATCGGCCGCCGCCGCCCCAAGGCTGATTTGGGTAACGCTTCCTTGTGCTTAACATCGTGGACAAGTGCTTGAAATGTCGGCAGCCTGAGCGTCTTCTCAGGAAGGGCGGGGCTGCCGGACGCATGGAACCGACGCTGATCCGATTCATCCTGCGCCACAGCTTGAGGCAGCAGATCGGGGTCGTCGCCCTGACCCTTGTTTCCTTTCCGTTCCTTTACTACTCGCTCGATCTGCCGAAGACGATCATCAACCAGGCGATCGGCGGCAAGAACCTGCCCGAAACGTTCTTCGGGTTTCCGGTCGACCAGGTCAGCTACCTGATGGTGCTGTCGGCGATCTTCCTGGCGATGGTCTTCGTCAATGGCGGGTTCAAATACGCCATCAACGTGGTCAAGGGCCGGCTCGGCGAGCGCATGCTCAGGCGCTTTCGCTACGAGCTCTACACCCGCATCCTCCGCTTCCCGCTCCACCACTTCCGCCGGGTGAGCCAGGGCGAGCTGATCCCGATGATCACCGCCGAGGTCGAGCCGCTGGGGGGATATATCGGCGACGCCATCGCCCAGCCGATCTTCCAGGGCGGGACGCTGATCACCATCGTCATCTTCATGTTTATCCAGGAGCCGATCCTGGGCCTGGCAGCGATCTCGCTCTACCCGATCCAGGGCTACATCATCCCCAGGCTGCAGCGGAAGGTGAACAAGCTCGGCAAGGAGCGGGTCAAGGCGGTCAGGAAGCTCGCCGAGCAGATCGGCGAGTCGGTCTCGGGCGTCCAGGAGATCCGTGCCCATGATGCGGCACGCTGGCAGCTTGCCCGCTTCACCAGCCAGCTCGGGATCATCTACGGGATCCGCTTCGAAATCTTCCAGAGGAAGTTCTTCGTCAAGTTCCTCAACAACTTCATCAACCAGCTCACCCCGTTCTTCTTCTACTCGATCGGCGGCTACCTGGTGATCCAGGGCAATCTCTCGTTCGGGTCGCTGGTCGCGGTGCTGGCCGCCTACAAGGACCTGGCCTCGCCGTGGAAGGAGCTGCTCGACTACTACCAGCAAAAAGAAGACAACCGGATCAAGTACGAGCAGATCGTCGAGCAGTTCCAGCCGGAAGGGCTGCTCGAGGAATCGCTCTCCGCCCACGACGCCGAGACCCTCGACCGGATCGAGGGCAGCCTCCACACCTCAGGGCTGACCTTGGTCGAGGACGACGGCAAGGCGGTGCTGGAGAGCGTGTCGCTGCAGCTGGCGCTGTCCGGCCTCAAGGTCGCGGTGGTCGGGCCCGAAGGGCAGGGTAAGGATCACCTGGCGCTTCTCCTTGCCCGCCAGGTGCTGCCGACCGCCGGCCAGATCCAGATCGGCGGCCGCGATCTCCTGGCTTTGCCGCTGTCGGTGACCGGCCGGAGGCTGGGCTATGTCGGGCCGTCGGCCTACGTCTTTTCCTCCTCGCTCCGCGACAACCTGCTGTTCGGCGTCATGCACCGGCCGGTCGCCGAGACGGTCTATGAGGGCGCCGAGGCGGCGGCGGCCGAGAAGAAGCGGCGCGAAGCGCAGCTCTCCGGCAACTCCCCGGACGATCCCCGCGCCAGCTGGGTCGACATGCGCGAGGTCGGGGCCGAGGATGCCGCCGGCCTGCTGGCCCGGCTCTGCCAGCTGCTCGAACGGGTCGACCTCGAGGCCGACGTCTACCATCTCGGGCTGCGCGGTGCGGTCGACCCCAAGCGCCGGCCGGACGTGGCCGTGAGCCTGCTCGCCGCCCGCCGGAGCCTCCGCGAGCGGCTGGCCTCCGCCGGCCTCGCCCATCTGGTCGAGCCCTTCGACCGCGCGCTCTACAACGCCAACGCGACGCTGGCCGAGAACTTGGTCTTCGGCACGCCGATCGGCAACGCCTTCGACCTGGAGCGGGTCGCCGAGCACCCCTACGTGCTGACGGTGCTGGACACTCTGGGGCTGACCAACAGGCTGATCGACACCGGCCGCAAGATCGCCGAGACCATGGTCGAGCTGTTCGCCGACCTACCTCCGGACAACCCGTTCTTCGAGCAGTTCAGCTTCATCAGCGCCGACGACCTGCCGGAGTTCCAGGGCCTGCTCTCCCGGGTCGGGCGCGAGCCGGCGGCGGCGATGAAGCCGGAGGACCGCCTCAGGCTCTTGTCGCTGCCGTTCAAGCTGATCAACGCCCGCCATCGCTTAGGCCTGATCGACGAGGATCTGCAGAAGAAGATCGTCGAGGCCCGCGGCGTCTTCGCCAGCGGCCTGCCCGACGACCTGAAGCGCGGCATCGAGTTCTTCGACCCCGAGCGCTACAACGCCGCCGCCTCGCTCCAGGACAATGTCCTGTTCGGCAAGGTCGCCTATGGGCAGGCCGAGGCGGCGAGCCGGGTCGGACTGGTGGTGACCGAGGTGCTGGACAAGCTCGGCCTCCGGCCCGTGGTGCTGGAGGTCGGCCTCGACTTCCCGGTCGGCGTCGCCGGATCGCGCCTGACCCAGGCCCAGCGCCAGAAGCTGGCGGTCGCCCGGGCCCTGCTGCGCAGGCCCGATCTCCTCATTCTCAACCAGGCGATGAGCGCGCTCGACGGCGCCTCGCAGGGCAAGCTGCTGCCGGCGGTGATCGAGGAATCGAAGGACCGCGCGCTGGTCTGGGTGTTGAGCCGGGTGCAGTGGGCGAAAAGTTTCGATCGTGTGATCGTCGTCAAAGGCGGGCGTATCGTCGAGCAGGGTACATTCGCGGAGCTCGACCGGCCCGGTTCGGCCTTGTCCGAACTCGTGAAGCAGGACTGACGGGGGTACCTCATGAGCCTCACCGAGGAAGTTGCGTTGCTGAAGAGCATTCCGCTCTTCGCCAAGATCGAGCCGTCGAAGCTGAAGCTGCTGGCCTTCACCTCCGAGCGCCTGACCTTCGATCCCGACCAGATCCTCTGCAAGCAGGGGGACCCCGGCGATGCCGCCTATGTGGTGATCGACGGCGAGGTCAGCATCTCGATCGACGCGCCGACGGCGCCGAGCGGCCGCATCGTGCTGGCCAAGCTCGGCCCCGGCGCCATCGTCGGCGAGATCGCCATCCTCTGCGACGTGCCGCGGACGGCGACGGTGACCTCGACCGGCAAGACGGTGACGCTCAGGATCTCCAAGGAGCTGTTCTTCCGGCTGATCACCGAGTTCCCGCAGATCGCCGTCGAGGTCATGCGCGAGCTGGCGCACCGGCTGGAGAAGACCAACCTCCAGCTCCGCGAAGCGCGGGTCGGCAAGCCGAATTGAGCCGGCTCGACAGCTTCATCAGGCGGGTCCAGGCGCAGCGTGACTGTCTCGACGAGGCGGCGCTGGCGATCGTCGGCGTGCCGGGCGTCGTACTCGAGCTCGGCCTCGGCACCGGCCGCACCTACGACCATCTCCGCGCGATCCTGCCGGACCGCGAGATCTTCGCCTTCGACCGGCAGGTCGCCGCCCACCCGGACTGCATCCCCGATGACGACCACCTGTTCCTCGGCGACTTCCTCGAGACCCTGCCGCTGGCCGCCAAGCGCCTCGGCGGACGCGTCGCGCTGGTCCATGGCGACATCGGCTCGGGCGACACCGCGGCGACGGCGGTGCTGGCCCGGCTGCTGGCGCCGCTGCTGGCGCCGCTGCTCGCCCCCGGCGCGCTGGTGGTGAGCGACCAGCCGCTGGACGTGCCCGGCACGAGCGCGGTGACGCCGATCCGGAACGTGCCCGACGGGCGCTACTTCATCCGTCGCTTCTCCCCTTAAGCGCCGGCGGGCCGTCGCCGCCGGCGAGCGCACGGGCGCGGGCCACCGGATAGCGGGCCAGCAGCCCGGCGCACTCGGCCATCGCCTCCGCATCCTCGAACATCGGCACGCCGGCCGCCTCCATTGCCCCGAACCAGTCGGCGCGGTGCTCCAGCGTCCCCATCATCGAATGCAGGATGGGGAGCCCGGCCTCGCGGCAGAGCGGCGCGAGCCCGGCGATCACCGGGCCGGCATCGACCATGAACGGCACCACATGGATCATCAGGATCGCATCGAAGGCATCGCGCTCGACCAGAGCCGAGGCCAGCGTATCGGCGAAGCGCTCTTCGCGCGCATCGGCCAGGAGGTCGAGCGGGTTGGCGACCGAGGCTTCGGCCGGGAGGCGCTGGCGCAGCACGCTCGCGAGCCGTTCCGGCAGGTCGACGAGAGAGAGCCCCTCGACCGCGCAGCGGTCGGTGGCGAGCACGCCGGGGCCGCCGGAGTTCGAGAGCACCAGCACGCGCCGGCCGATACCCTCGGGGAAGCGCCCGAAGCCCTTGGCCGCCAGCATCAGCCGGCGGAGCGAGTCGACGCGGACGATGCCGCAGTCCTCGGCGAAATCGCCGATGGCCCGATCGGTGTTGGCGACGGCGCCGGTATGCGCGGCGGCGGCGCGGCCGCCTTCGAGGCTGCGTCCGCCGAACAAGGCCACCACCGGCTTCCGCGCGGCGACGCTTCTTGCAATGGAGCGGAAGCGTCGCGGATCCTCGATGCTCTCGACGTAGAGCAGCACCGAGGTAACGGCCGGGTCCTCGCCGAGATAGGCGAGGTAGTCGTCGACGCCGAGCTGCATGGCGTTGCCGACTGAAACGACGGTGCCGAGCGGGATGTGGCGGACATGGGACGCCGCGATCGCCTCCTCGGCCAGCGCCCCCGACTGGCTTATCAACGCAGCGCCGCCGCCTTTCGGCAGGTCGCGGAGGAATGTGGCGGCGAAGCCGGGGCCGATGATGCCGGCGCAGTTCGGCCCGGCGATGGTGAGGCGATTGGCAGAGGCGAATCCCCTGACCTCGGCGTCGCGGCGGCGGCCCTCCTCGCCGGCCTCGGCGAAGCCGCCGGGAAGGATCAGGAGATGCGTGTGCCCGCTGGCCGCGGCGTCGCGCACCACCTCGGGGATCGACGGCGGCGGCACGACGATGACGGCGAGATCGGCGGGGGCGTCGAGGTCGCGGAGGGAGGTCTTCGCCGGATGGCCCTGGATCGTGCCGCCCTTGGGATTGACCGGGATCACGCCGCCCTCGAAGCGGCTGGCGACCAGGTTCTTCAGCACCGCGCCACCCGAGGAGGTCGCCCGTTCGCCGGCGCCG
>SXGS01326050.1_pt1 | contig 16963 bp, 13 predicted proteins | sample 3174681 | NCBI WGS metagenome assembly SXGS01 (sample SAMN11356861, study PRJNA531348) | freshwater metagenome | isolation source: freshwater sample F1-80 | place: China: Fuxian Lake, Yuxi | collected 2017-12-25 | reverse complement strand
GTACTTGGCGCCGCTGTCGCAGATCAGCGTTGCCACGCGCTTGGGTGCAGTCTGCTCTCGGCAGTAGCGAAGCGCGGCGTGCATGAGCACTCCGACGCTCGATCCCGCCAGCACTCCTTCCTTTCGAAGCAGTTCGCGCACCGAGGCGAAGGCCTCGGCGTCAGTGACCGCATAGGCGTGGTCGACAATGGTGAGGTCGAGGATCGACGGCACGAAATCCTCGCCAATCCCCTCGACGAGCCACGATCCCGCGGGGACTGTCTTTCCCTCGTTGACAAGCGGCTCGAGAATCGATCCCTTGGGGTCTGCAAGGATGACTTTGCACGCGGGGTTGCGTGACTTCAGGTAAGCGCCGACGCCGGCGACCGTTCCGCCCGAGCCGACCCCTGCAACGAACGCGTCGATGCGGCCACCCATCTGCTCCCAAATCTCTGGGCCGGTGGTTTCAAAGTGCGCACGCGTGTTGTCATCATTCGCGAACTGGTTGACGTAAAAGGATGTCGGGTCCTCTCGAGCCATTCGCTCTGCCATGTCTTGGTAGTACTCGGGGTGACCCTTGGCAACGTCAGACCTCGTGAGAACGACCTCGGCTCCCATCGCCCGCAAGTGCGCCATTTTCTCATCACTCATCTTGTCAGGCATCACAACGGTGAGCCGGTACCCCTTGAGGGCACCCACCAGCGCGAGCGCAATCCCAGTGTTGCCTGCGGTTGCTTCGATGATCCGTCCGCCAGGCTTCAGTTTTCCAGAGCGCTCGGCAGCGTCGACCATCGCGATAGCGATCCGATCCTTGATCGACTGCCCGGGGTTTAGGTTTTCGAGCTTGACAAAGAGTTCGCACGGCCCCGTATCGAGGTGAGTGATCTTCAACATCGGCGTATTGCCGATCATCTCGAGAATGTTGGAGAAGACGGGAGCAGTCGCTGCAGTAGGCATGATGCGAGTGTAATACTCACCTCGTGGAGTCCGCTGCCGACCCTGTTGTTGTGAAGACCGATCCGGATGGACGGATGGAGCTCATTCGGTCGAGCGACCGCCCTGGCCATGGGGCCGCCGTTGATTTTCGCAGGACGACCCTGCGTGGGATCGCATCGTCGCCACTCGTTCGCTCATGTGGAAGCAAGGGACTGCTACTTGACGCGACCGCGGGGCTCGGAGGGGATTCGTTTCTGCTCGCAGCGGCTGGATTCACGGTGACTTCGGTCGAGCGCTCGCCACTCGTCGCGGCAGTGCTACGGGATGGACTCAACCGAGCAGCCGCGAGCAAGAGTCTTGCTGCGATCGTGGGGCGGATCGAACTTCGTGAGGGCGATGCTTGCGCGCTCATCAAGGCGACGCCGAACGAATGGTCGGTGATCTATCTTGATCCGATGTATCCCGCCAAGCGCGGTAGCGCACTCGCCGCGAAGCCAATTCGACTTGTTCGCGGCGCCGTCGGACCTGATTCCGACTCCGACTCGCTGTTTCGTGCTGCGGCCGCCGCCGCCTGTGCACGCATCGTGGTCAAGCGCCCTCACCACGCCCCCACGCTCTACCCCAATCCCGATCTTGTGTTCGAAAGCAAGCTTGCGAGGTACGACACATATTTTCGTGAGGGCAAGTCGTTGAGCGAGTACGCCCGCGCGCGGCACACTCATCCATGAGCGTGCCGTGGCTCTATCTCGCGCAGTTGCCTTCGACCGCTCCGTCGACCTGTCGTGTGCACGCAGACGAGGCACGTCACGCGACGGGGTCTCGGCGACTGCGCGCAGGCGATGCCATCTGGCTCTTCAATGGATGTGGGGTGATCGCAAGGGCGCAGATCAGCGCGACCCATCACGATGGCTCGCTCGATGCCTCAATTGAATCGGTTTGCGCGTCTCCTCGTGAATTCCCTGACATCGAAATCGCCTCGGCGATTCCAAAGGGAGATCGACTGACGACGTTGCTCGAGTCGATCGCGCCGCTGGCGGCTTCGAGATGGACACCGCTGTTGTGCACGCACTCCGTTGTGACATGGTCGCACGCGAATGCACTGCGCGCAGGTCGGGTGTTGATTGCAGCGTGTAAGCAGTCTCAGCAGCCGTGGCTTCCTGTGGTGAGTGCCGAAGCATCGCCGATTCAAGTTGCGCGCGATGCGGTCGCGCGCGGAAGGATGGTGATCATCGCCTCGCCAAGTGGAGCGCCACTGGCGACCTGCATCGAGGGTGCGCAAGCGCTCACGTTGCTCATTGGTCCCGAGGGGGGATTCACCACCACCGAGGTCGAAGCCGTCGAATCGCTTGGTGGACGCTGCGCCTCGCTTGGAGGGGCGATCTTGCGAATAGAACTTGCTGTTGCCTACTCACTCGCAACCGCGAGAAGTGTGTCCCAGTCGAGAGAGTGACTCTCGAAACTGGGCAGAAACAGGCAGAAATGGAGCGTATCGGGGTCGAACCGATAACCTCCGCCTTGCAAAGGCGGCGCTCTCCCAATTGAGCTAACGCCCCAATGAACGATCCAGTGGATGATCACTAGGCTCGGGCAGTCTAACGAAAAATTGAAAACGCGTCGTCGGCGCGTCAGCCATCGTGCGAGCGTCAGCCATCCTTGCGGGAGGTCAGAAAGTCGATCGTCTTGGGAGTGATCGTGTCGAGTTTGAGCGAATCGTCGTAACACTTCTCGCCCTTGATGCCCAGCAATGTTCCAAGCATCGTCGAGAGTTGGAAGCCATCACCTGGAGCGACGTAGGAAACGGTCTGGCCCGTCGAGGGATCGACGAGTCGGAACAGCAGCGGCAGTCGAACGCCGTCATAGACGATCGATGCATTGAGAACTCCGACAGCCGTGTATTCGCTGCGCGCCTCGATCGCGAGTGCGACTCCATTGATCTGATCGCACTCACCGTTGAGGCGCGCACGAGTTGACTGCAGTTCGAAGATCTTGTTCTGAACCTCTTGCTGCACTTCAAGCTGTGCGATGCGGGTCGCGACGCGCCCCTTCATCGACGGATCATTGACGCACTCTGCGCTCAGCGCGACATACCGACCGTAGAGCGCGCCAAGTTCAGCATCCGCGAGCGGTTGTCCCTTTACCTTCAGCCATGTTGACTCGAGGTCGGCAAAGGTTGCACGGCGAGTCTCAGCAGCGATCTGCTCTGGACTCTTGGAGGGCGGAGCCACTTCAGCACTCTGCGTCGCATCGGCGAGTGATCCAGTCGCACTGGCATCAGCACCTTCGGGGTTGGCCGCGGTTTCTGTGCCAGCCTCACCAGTTGGCGCGGGTGCTGCCGAATCAGCCTCTGCGATCTTGTCGAAGCTTGCGGCCTCTGCAGCCGTTGCGCGACGCAGGAAGTTCGAGTTGATCCATCCCTCGCCAAAATCGGGCAAGCGAACTGTCCAGATCGATCCACGTTCAGTGTCGACTCTCGTGACGACCGTCAACGTCGCGCCCGCGTCGATCCGTCCAATCTGCTTCCATGAACTCTCAGGCGTCGACTCTGATCCGATGTTTGGAGCACGAAGCTCAGTGGTCGCAGTTGCGGTGATCGTGGCCCCATCGGCAGAAAGCTGCACACGCTGGTCTGCCGGAACGAATCCGGTGAGTTGCGCGAAGGCGAGTCCCGCTGTTTGCACGCGAGCCCATCCAAAATTTTCTTCGACAACGCGCACGACGTTTCCGCGGTTCATCTTGCCAAAGGGATACGAACTTTGCACGCTCGGGCCAGAGCGCACATACACATTGTCTGCAGTTACCGCGGCGAAATACGGAGTCGCAGCAGCACTCGCATCAGCCGACGCAGGTGCACTCGGTGCGCTCGGCGCTGGTGTTGATGACGTTGTTGGTGGTGGCGCGCCTTGTTGTGTTTGCACTGCTTGAGCGTGAGCTGCTCCAGCAAAAAAGGCGAACGCGACCAGGGGACCGGCTATCCGTGCTCTGTCCATGGCGCAATGATATGGTCTAGTATCCGAAGAATGCCAGTGGCAATGCGAAGTTTTTCGATGAGTTGGGCGGTTGCTGTGGCGTCGCTCGTCGTATCGCTTGTGGCATGCGAGTCGCCAATGAGTCGCTCGAGCGACGATCAGGGGGAGGCAGAGCTTCGCGAAGCGATTGAGGGTGCGATTGCCCGTCAGCAGGCCGCGCCGCTGGCGGATGACGCCACTCCTGCGCTCCAGCCCGCCACACAGATGCCATCGGATGTCTTCGAGAGTCTCAGTCAGCGAATTCCCGAGCTCGACGGACTCGGTCCGCAAGGGGTGCAAGGGGGGGTTGGACTCGACCTAGGACCAGACATCTCTGGATCAAGCGATCCTGAGGTGCAACTCAACCTGCACTCCGCGATCGCTTCGGCGGTGCGCAACAACCTTGGTGTGCAAGGCGCGCGCATCGAGCAGGCAGTCGCTGAAACTGATGTCGTGCGCGCAGAAGCGGCGTTCGACGCGGTTTTGGTCGCAAATTCGGGGTATCAGTCGAACAACATTCCTCCGCCACCACTCGACCTCGGCGGAATTGACAACGCGTTTACTCAAGAAAACAACCAAACCAGCCTCTCGACGGGAATCCAGAAACGGATGATCTCTGGTGGAACGCTTTCAGCCTCGCTGGACATGAATTACACACGGCAGGCGACGACGAGCATTTACGACCCTGCGAACTACTGGACCAACGCCGTGAATCTCAATCTTGCGCAGCCGCTGTTGCGCGGTTTCGGAAGTGATGTGAACGAGGCGCAGATTCGGTTGGCCCGCAATCGCGATCGAGCAGCGCTCGTCAACCTTCGCCAGTCACTCCTCAATGTGGTGCAGCAGACTGAAGTGCAGTATTGGACAGTGCTCCAGTCACGCCAGCAAGTGGTTGCCGGGGCGTGGCTGCTGAAGGTTGGGATCGAGGTGCGCGACATCCTCAAGAAGCGGATGAACTTCGATGCAACCGTCGCCGACTATGCGCTCGCCGTGGCGATCGTCGAGACGCGCCGCGCCAACTTGATTCGAGCTTGGCTCAGTTCGCGTGACGCGAGCGATCGGCTCAAGTTGTTGATGAACGATCCTGGGATGTCGGTCGGGTCGGACGCACTCGTTGTTCCGATCGATCAACTCGTGCAAGAGCCGATCCGCTACAGCGTGCGCGAAGCGGTCGTGACGGCGGTTGAACAGAATCCTGCGATCGCGCTCGCACTCCTGCGGATCGATGACTCGGCAATCTCGATGGTGGTCGCGGACAACGGGCGCCTTCCGCAACTTGATTTACAGGCGGGGGTTACGCTGACTGGACAAGACACGCTCGGCACCGGAACCGGGTCGTTTGATGGCGCGTTTTCAGACATCGCTGATGCGAACTTTGTCTCGTGGCTCGCGCAGTTTGCATTTAGCCAACCGATCGGCAATCGAGCCGCCGAAGCTGAGTACAGGCGAGCGCGTCTGCAGCGTTCTGCTGCTGTGATCGGATACCAGAGCGCGATCGAAAACGCAGTCTTTGCAGTGAAGACATCGCTTCGGGGGGTGACGACGAGCTTTGAGTTGATTGAGCAATCGCGTGCGAGCCGTCTCGCGGCCGCTGAGAGTTTGCGCGCGCTGACGGTGCTCGAGCAGACGCTCGCTGCGCTCACGCCGGAGTTTCTGCAGACGAAGTTTCAGGCGCAGGACCGACTGGCAGCGGCCTACGTCGCGCATGTCGATGCGATGGTCAATTACAGCACTGCGATGGCGCGGCTCTACAACGCAATGGGAACTGGCCTCACAATGAACCGGATCGACCTGCAGGTTGTCGAAGGGGCCCCCTGACCGTGGCCGCGGTGCTGCCGTACAACGACGAGAACATTGAACTCGCCGCATCGTCGGTTCGCGCAGGTGCGGTGGTCGCGTTCGCGACAGAGACGGTCTATGGGCTTGGCGCGGACACCTTCAACGAGAGTGCGATCGGCGCGATTTACCAGCTGAAAGACCGGCCCACGCGCAACCCGCTCATCGCGCATGTGATCGATCTTGCTACAGCCAAGCGCGTCGCGGAGGGTTGGTCGCGCAGGTCCATGAAACTGGTGAGCGCATGTTGGCCAGGACCGCTCACCCTGATTTTGCCAAGACATCGAGCTGTTCCGCCGGCAGCTGCGGGTGGATTGGACACAATTGCGGTGCGCAGCCCAGGACATCCGCTCGCCCGCAGTTTGCTCTATGCGGTGGGAGGACCTCTCAGCGCTCCGAGTGCAAATCGAAGTGGCGGCGTTTCGCCGACGACTGCACAGCATGTCGCGAGCGACTACCGCGAGCACACCGACCTAATGGTGCTCGACGGTGGACCGTGCAATCTTGGCATCGAGTCGACGGTCGTCGATCTGTGCGAGTCCAGGCCCGTCGTGCGCAGGCTCGGTGTTGTCACAATCGAACGACTTACAGAATTGCTCGGTCCAGTCGAAGTCGAGACGCCAACCGAGCAGAGCGCGAGCCCTGGCAGTGCGATGCGACACTACGCCCCGCGACTGCCCGCTGCGCTTGCGACCCACGACGAACTCAGCGCAATGCTCGCGACTGGAACTCCTGCGGCGGTGCTCATGTTTTCAGAGTCCGACATCGACCCGCGTCACACACGACTCGACATGCCAGGCGACGGAGATGGCTATGCCGCGCGCCTCTACGAGACGCTTCGCCGCGCCGATGCTTCAGGATGCGAGCGCATCGTCATCGAGTTGCCTCCGCAACACCATGGAGTCTGGGGCGCGATCATCGATCGGCTTCGGCGAGCAACGAGTGTGTGAGTACGACCAGCGGGCAGGGGCGAGTCACGACCAGTTTCGCATCGGAACCTGTACTCCCTGCGCATCGGCACACGCCCGGGCGACCGGATAGCCAGCGTCCGCGTGGCGAATCACCCCCATGAGCGGATCATTCGTGAGCACTCGACCGAGTCGCGCAGCGGCCTGTGGTGTTCCATCTGCCACGACGACCTGTCCAGCATGCTGCGAGAAACCGATCCCGACCCCACCGCCGTGATGAAAACTCACCCACGATGCGCCGCTTGCGATGTTGACCGCGAAATTGAGAAGGGCCCAATCGCTGACCGCATCGGTGCCATCGAGCATTCCCTCTGTTTCACGGTTTGGACTCGCCACCGACCCGCAGTCAAGGTGATCTCGACCAATCACCAGTGGCGCCGAAACGTCACCTCGTGCAACCATCTCGTTGAAGCGAGCTCCTGCACGGTCGCGCTCGCCGAGCCCGAGCCAGCAGATGCGCGCGGGAAGCCCCTGGTAGGCGACACGCTGCTGGGCCATTCGAATCCACCGGTGCAGTGACTCGTCGTGAGGGAAGAGCTCGAGAATCGCCTCATCGGTCGCGCGAATGTCTCGTGGGTCTCCGCTGAGTGCGGCCCACCGAAACGGGCCGCGCCCAACGCAGAACTGAGGTCGAATGAAGGCAGGAACGAATCCCGGAAATGCGAACGCATCAGAAAATCCGTGGTCGAACGCACGCTGTCGAATGTTGTTGCCGTAATCAAAGACTCGGGTGCCATGACGCATGAACTCGACCATCAGCCGAACATGTTGCTCGATGGTCGCCGTTGAAAGACGGGTGTATTCACACGGATCACGCTCGCGAAGTTGGTCCGCCTCGGCGCGCGAGAGCCCGCTGGGGTAATAGCCGCTGAGCACATCATGTGCGCTTGTCTGATCTGTCAGCGTGTCTGGACGAATGCCGCGCTCTCGGAGTCGTTGAAGCAGATCGACCGCATTCGCAACGACTCCGATGCTGATTGCCTCGCCGTTGCGCGCGCACGAAACTGCGCGCGTGATGGCAATGTCAAGGTCATCATGAATCTCATCGAGGTATCGATCGGTCACGCGCTTCTCGAGTCGCTCGCGACACACATCAGCGATGAGGCAGGTGCCCTGGTTCATTGTGATCGCCAAAGGCTGCGCCCCACCCATCCCACCGCATCCAGCGGTGACGTTGAGTGTCGCGCGTAATGTCCCGTTGAAGAATTGCCGCGCGCATTCTGCGTAGGTTTCGTAGGTTCCCTGCAGGATTCCCTGCGTGCCGATGTAAATCCAACTCCCCGCAGTCATCTGGCCGAACATGATCAGCCCCTTCTGCGCGAGCTCATCGAAGTGTCGCTGCGTGGCCCAATGTGGAACGAGATTCGAGTTGGCGATGAGGACGCGCGGCGCATCGGTGTGCGTCCTCACAATGCCAACTGGCTTCCCACTTTGAACGAGCAATGTCTCGTCGACGTCTAGGCTCTTCAAGCTCGCGATGATGGCGTCGAATGCCTCCCAGGATCGCGCGGCTTGTCCGCGTCCTCCATAGACCACGAGGTCGTCAGGGCGCTCGGCAACCTCGGGGTCGAGATTGTTCATCAGCATGCGCATCGCCGCTTCGGCCGCCCAGGTCTTGCAGGTTCGCTGCCCCCCGCGTGGTGCGCGCACCGTGCGAGCGATTGTGTGAGGATGAGTGCTGGTCATTGACGCAGTCTAGGCAAGGTCACATTCAGCCCTAACAAATGCGCCGCGTGCAATGAGTGCAGCAATTGCTGCAAGATCAGGCGCGATCGACCGGTCAGCCGTCAGCGGCGCGACCACTGTCCGCACAATCGCGCGTGCGCCCTCGACCCCGGCGCCACTCACAAGGGGACGCTGAAACTCGAGCGCTTGAGCCATCACAAGCAACTCACACGCGACCACATCTCGTGCGAGCCGTATCGCATCGCGCGCGTGCAAGGCGCTCGTCGCTCCCATGCTGTTGTAGTCCTCGATCCCTGCGCATGTTGGAATGTTTCCGACACTCGACGGATACGCGAGCGTTCGCAGTTCGTTGCAGCACGCTGCAGCCGTGTACTGCACGATCATGCATCCACTTTGAACTCCTGGGTTTGCCGACAGGTGAGGTGGCAGCAGGTTCTCACGGTCGTGACCTGAGAGTGCCCAGTAGATGCGTCGTTCGGCGATTCCTGCGAGGTGCGAGAGCGCGATCTTCAGTAGATCGAGCGCGATGGCGAGTGGCATTCCGTGAAAGTTCGCGCCAGACAGCACATCCCACCGACCGCTTGCCTCGAAGACGAGAGGATTGTCGGTCACCGCGCCAAGCTCACGTTCGATCGTGGTGCGCGCGAAGCGAATCGCGTCGAGGACCGCCCCAAGCACTTGCGGTCCGGCGCGCAGCGCGTAGGGGTCCTGCACCCGTGGGTCGTTGGATGCATGCGAGGGGCCGATCTGAGACTCTCGCAGCATGGCGGCAACGACCGCCGCAATCTGTTGTTGTCCAGTCTGCGCCCGCACCGCGTGAATGCGCGGGTCGAGCACGCTCGTGGCGGCTCGACATCCATCGAGAGCCATCGCTAGCGCCGCGATGGCTGCGTGCATGAGGTCGCGCACATCCGAGACGGCGATCGCCCCCAGTGCGCACATCATGTGTGTGCCATTGATGAGTGCGAGTCCCTCCTTTTCGCTTAACTGCAGGCGGGCGATCCCCGCGCGTTCCTGTGCCTCATGTGCGTTGACTGGCGTGCGCGACCCGTGAACATGCACCTCCCCCTCGCCAACAAGCCCCTGCGCAATGTGCGCAAGGGGGGCGAGGTCGCCTGAAGCACCCACAGAACCGCGCGAGGGCACGCAGGGTGTGATCCCGTGATTCAAGTGCTCAATGATCGAATCGATCACCGCTGGGCGAACCCCTGAATGTCCTCGCGCGAGGCTCGCCGCGAGCACAACCATCACTCCACGCACCGACTCAGTGTCAAGCAGCTCGCCGACTCCACACGCATGCGAGCGAATGAGATTGAGTTGCAGTTGCGCGAGTTGATCGGCTGGTAGTCGGACATGAGCGAAGCTTCCAAACCCTGTATTGATTCCGTACAGGGCTTCGCCCTCAGCCGCGCGTGCAAGCATGCCATCGCGCGCTGCCTCGACGCGTTTGCGCGATGCATTGGCGAGTTCGACGAGCGCTCCTCGCCGCGCAACCGACACAATCGAGCAGATCGAAAGGGGGGAGCCATCGAGCACGACAGGCGCTGGTTTCGTGGTCACCATGCGAGGATACGGCGGGGCGCGGTCATTGCGCGCGCGCTCCTGTGCGGATACACCACCACGATGACTACGCACGGCGCGCACTCCAGTTTGGCCACCGCGAGCGTCCCCCCCCGTGAACGCAATTGGATTCGTGGACTCGTGCTCACGAGCGCGATCGTGCTTGCGATTCTTGTGGGTGTTACCGCTTCAGGTCGGCTCGTCGACGCGCGCGCGATTCCCGCGGGATGCGTGTCGCTCGCGACCTCACGAGCGGATGCAATCACCACGCTCGCATGTGTGTGGGTTGCGTTGACGCTCTTGGGTTTGGGCGTCGGCCGGCTCGTGAACGCGGTGGTGGGGGCGTTCGTGTTCGGAGCGGGATTGACCGCGCTGACCCTTCGAAGTGCGTCGATCTCAGGGGCGATCTTCGATCACGCGTCGCTCCGTGCAATTGGCATGGAAACGCTGATATGGGCTGTTCCATTGACGCTGACACTCGTGGTGATTTTTCGACTCTCGGGACCGCTCCCTGATATCGCGCCGCGTTTCGGCGGAGAAGCGGGTCGGCGTTGGTGGCGCGAGTACTTCGACCTCGACGCAATCCGATCTGGATTCGTTGGAGTACTACTGCCACTGATGGCATGGGTTCTCGTTCGAAACATGCTCAAAGGTCAGGCTTTCGGCGGGGCATGTGCGGGAGGGGTTGCCGTTGGGATCGCCTACAGGCTCGTCGCGCCACAGGTGACACCGCTGTTCGCATTCATCGCGCCAGTCGTGTTGATGGGGGTGTACCAGGTGTATGGGGCCTCTCGACTTTCAGTCGACCCAACGCTGCTATTTGCTGCTGGCTCGCTGCCTCCAGAATTGCGATTGCTCCCACTCGACACAGTCGCAGGGGCCGTGACGGGAGTCGCGATCGGGCTTGGATGGGCGCGCAGTTTTCGGCGCAGCGATACGATCGCCTCGTGAAACTCGTTGTTACTGGAACTATCGGAATTGACACCGTCTACACCCCTCGCGACAAACGCGAAGGTGTTGTGGGTGGAAGTGCGGCGTATTTCGCCGCAGCCGCGAGCCAACTCGCTCCGGTGCGCCTCGTCGCCGCAGTGGGTGGAGATTGGCCAAGCGAGCATCGCAAGACGCTGAGCGGATTCCCTGGCGTGTGCATCGAAGGGCTCGATGCGCGCGCACAGTCGCGAACCTTCGCGTGGGGAGGTCGGTACTTCGAGGATGTCAATCGGCGCGAGACCCTCTTCACAGAGGTCGGCGTCTTGCAGGAAGCCCCGCCGCCAGTGCCGCTCGGATACCGCGACAGTGAGCTGGTCTTCCTCGGCAATACCCATCCTGCTGTTCAACTGGGGTTTCTCGAGCAGTTTCCTGCTCGAAAACTTGTAGTAGCCGACACGATGGACCTCTGGATCCGCACCGCTCATGGCGAACTGGGTGCGCTGCTTGCGCGCGTCGATGGACTCATCATCAACGATAGTGAGGCGGGCGAACTGACGGGATTCCGCAACGCGATCAGTGCAGGAAAGAAAATCATGGCGATGGGCCCCAAGTTCGTCGTAGTGAAGAAAGGTGAGCACGGAGCCGTCCTGTTTCACCAGAGCGGAATGGCGCTCGTACCAGCGTTCCCCGTCGAAGAGCACAATGTCGTCGATCCAACGGGGGCGGGAGACAGTTTCGCTGGTGGATTCATGGGATATCTCGCCCGCGAAGCGCGGTTCGATCCGGCGGCACTGCAGTCGGCGATGGCGTACGGCACCGTCATGGCGAGTTTCGCACTCGAATCGTTCGGGCTCGATCGCATGCGCCTGTTGAACGCCACCGACTTTCAGCAAAGGCTGGCCACGTTCCAACAACTCGCGCGGGTTGGGTAACCGATGCGCTTTCCGCTGTGCATCCTCGCGTCGTTTGTTCTCAGTGCGCTCGCGCGGGCTGATTGGATCCCCTTCGCAGAACTTCCAGGCGGGTCTTTGGGTGAGTCGATTGCGCGTGACTTTCGGCCATCCGACACAGGATCAGTGCGCGATGTGCGCTGGGACGAAGCGGGGCACACCGCGTGGATTCGCAAGGCTGGGCAGTGGAGCCTCGTCGACTTGAAGACTGGAATCGTGTCGCCGTCACCTGAGGGATCAACTCCGCCACCGGCGGTTGCTCCAAAGCCACGCCGTGAGAAGCGCGCTCCATCGCGCGGTCATCAGCGCGCGAGTGAATCCTCTCCTGATGGAGCGCGTATCGCGATCTCGCGCGATGGCAATGTGTACGTGAAGTGCGACAGCGCACGCGAGCGCGCCATCACGACCGATGGAACGTCAACGCAGCGGTATGGCACCGCGAGTTGGGTCTACGGCGAAGAACTCGATCAAACGACTGGCATGTGGTGGAGTGCAGATTCGCGCTGGCTCGCGTTCTATAAGTTCAACGATGAGGCGGTGCCGCAGTACACGCTTCTCTCCGGGCTCACGAAACTGCGCCCAGAACTTGAGAGCGAGCGATATCCGAAGCCTGGAGATCCCAATCCAGTTGCGACGCTCTGTGTCATCGACGCGTGGGCGTGGTGCGCGAGCGAACAGGGAGACGCTCCCGCGCCGATTGCGACCATTGATGTCGGAAGCGCCGATCAGTACATCTATGGAATCGAGTTCGCTCCCGCGGGAGAGACGCTGCTCTTTCACCGCCTCAACCGCCGGCACGATGTCCTTGAACTCTGTGCAGTTGAGCCCGCGACTGGGGCTGTGCGCGTCATTCTGCGAGAAGAGCAACCTCACTGGAACCACCACAATCCAGAAATGGAGTTTCTCGCAGACGGTCGCCAGTTCATCTGGTCGACCGAGCGATCGGGATTCAAGCAGTACGAGTTGAGGTCACTCGACAGCAGCGCAGTCATCGCGCTGACGCACGGCGGGTTTCCATCGGGTGCAATCGTGCAGGTCGACGAAACGCACGGGGTCCTCTATTACACGGCGTTTCCTTCGGCGACGGCGATCAATCCGCAACTGATGTCAGTGAAGCTCGACGGGACGATGCAGCGGCGGCTCACGCCAGACGATCGTTGCTACGGCAGGTTTCGCGTCGCACCCTCGGGGGAGTTTTTCATCGCATCAGATGAGACGATTTCGCAACCGCCCTCATCGCGGCTCTACCGAATAGACGCAGGCGAGAGCGCCGCCGTGGTCGCAACGCTGAGCGAGGGAGCGAGCGATATTTGGTCGTCGCGCGCACTTCCGCCGCCCGAACTCGTCCGCGTCAAGGCGGCTGACGGGGCGACCGATCTCTATGGAACGCTGCACTATCCAAGCAACTTCGATCCAGCAAAGTCTTGGCCGCTTGTCGTCGATGCGTATGGCGGACCTTATTTTGCGACGGTCTCGAATCGGTTTTCCTCTCCGCGCGCAGAGTGCGAACTCGGTTTCGTGATTCTGCAGCTCGACAACCGGGGGACGCCAGGGCGAGGAAAGGCCTTCGAAGACGCGACCTACCTCAGGCTCGGTGGACCGGACCTCGACGATCAAGCGGCCGCTGTCCAGCAACTCGCCAAGCGCCCAGGCATTGATGGATCGCGCGTAGGCATCACAGGCATGAGTTACGGTGGGTTCATGGCCGCACTTGCGCTCGTCCGGCACCCCGACGTCTTTTCAGTCGCCGTCGCTCGCGCTGGCCCAATGGACTGGCGCCAGTACGACTCGATCTACACCGAGCGATTCATGCGAACCCCAGCAGAGAATCAAGCGGGGTATGACGACGGGAGTGTGCTCGTTCACGCCGATCGCATGAAGGGCAAGTTCATGCTCATTCACGGAATGCAAGATGACAATGTTCATCCGTCGAATGGATGGGCGATCGCGCAGAAACTCTACGACCGCGACTTCTCGTTCGACATGCTGTTTTTCCCGAAGGCGGGTCATGGCGGATTCAACGCGGCAGAGAACGATGCGATGTGGACTTTCTTTACGCGCGAGCTGAAGGCAACGCCGCTCGGAACCGCTCGCGAACCCTGAATCACCCCCGTGACCCCCATGAGCAACGAAGCACTTCCTCCCGATCGAAGTCATGTTGCGACTGAGCAGCGCCATCCCGATTCGACAGACTTTGATTCCCTCTCGGTCATTGAGCAGGTGCGCGCGATTGCGCGCGATCACGCGATCGTCAACGAAGCGGTCGACGATGCGGCTGCTGATCTAGCGGCGCTGATTGAGGCCCTCGTTGCGCGCGTCAGGCGGAGGGGGCGGCTCTTCTATTGCGGCGCGGGTACCTCGGGCCGTTTGGGAGTGCTTGACGCGAGCGAGTGCCCTCCGACATTTTGCAGTGATCCCTCTCAGGTCGTTGGGTTGATTGCTGGAGGGGATTCGGCACTCCGCCGCAGTAGCGAGCGCCGCGAGGATGATGCCGATGGCGCCGAGGCCGAGTTCACTGCGCACGCGCTGTGCGAACTCGACACAGTTGTGGGGATCGCTGCCGGAGGAACCACCCCCTATGCACTGGGAGCACTCGCGCTCGCAAAGGCTCGTGGAGCGCTGACTGCGCTCATCGTCTGTTCGCCGCGCGAACGACCAATCGCGTGCGATCACCTCATCGTGCTTCGGACTGGTCCAGAGATACTGACTGGATCAACTCGTCTCAAGGCTGGGAGTGCAACGAAACTCGCGCTGAACTGCATCACAACTGCGCTCTTTGCACAGCTCGGCAAGGTGCATGGAAATCTGATGGTCGATGTCGCGGCGACGAACGACAAACTTGTTGATCGTGCGATCCGCACACTTCAGCAGTTTGACGGGTCGCTCACCCGCGCCGAGGCTGCCGGCTTGCTCGCGTCAGCAGGAGGACGCGTCAAGGTTGCGATCATCATGCGTGCGCGCAGCGCCTCGCGCGAGGACGCCGAACACCGACTGCGAGCGGTTGGGGAGAGTCTTCGCGCCGCACTCGCCTGACGAATGAAAAATGCGGCCCCGCCGAAGCGGAGCCGCATGTTCAATCTTGCGACATCGTGCAATGTTGTGAGTCGCCGTGGCGACTCACACAACACTCAGTCAACTCAGCTGACGAGAGCGTTCAGAGCCTTGGTTGGGCGCACGCGAACCTTCTTGCTCGCTGGCTTGGCCTTGAACACCTGTGTTTCACCCGTGAATGGGTTGACGCCGGTTCGCTCCTTGGTCGCTGGCTTCTTGACAGTCTTCAGCTTCATCAGTCCGAAGAAACTGAACACGCCTGGTCCACGGCTGCCGAGGTCAGCACCGATGATCGAAGCGAGGTTGTCAAACATTTCCTTGACAACGGTCTTCTTCACATCAGAAGCAGTCGCGAGTTCAGCGATGACTTGGCTGCGTGTGCGAACCTTCGTCGATGGAGTCGCTTTGAATGCCTTTGGCGCAGTTGCCTTCTTGGCTGCTGCCTTTGGTGCCTTCGCTGCTTTGGTCGCCTTCTTGGCGGGTTTCTTGGTCATTGTTGCCATTGCTGTGATGTCCTTTCTAGTGACATTTCATCTTCGAGAATTGGTCTCGCTCCCATCCGCACATCATGTGCGGCGCGCTGAATGTACGACAGTTGCCAACTCGCCCGCAAGCGAAACAGGCAAAATCCCTGCGATTTCACGCACTTTTTTATCTCGCCGGCGGCGCGCTCGGGCGTACCGTCGCCCGCCCGATCGAGGCGTAGATGAATCCCAACTCGCTCATTTGCGCCGCTCGGAAGAGATTTCGGCCGTCGAAAATCACCGGATGGGCAAGGCGCCGACGAATCTCGGCAAAGTCAGGCGATCGAAACTCAGCCCATTCCGTGCAGATAATGAGCGCCTGAGCGCCGTCGAGCGCCGAGTACTGGTCATCGAAACGTTCGACCTGCGGCAGTTCATGGGCAAGGTGATCGAGCGCAACCGGGTCGTACGCGCGTACCCTCGCACCTGCAGCGAGCGCGCTGTTCATGAGGGTGAGGCTGGGAGCCTCGCGGATGTCGTCGGTCTTTGGCTTGAACGCAACCCCCCAAAAAGCCAAGGATTTACCGCGCAAATCAAGCGAGAGTTCGTTCGTGATCTTCGTCCAGAAGTGGGCGCGCTGATCCTGGTTTACCTCGTGCACCGCAGCGTTCAGTTTGCAATCTAACCCCACTTCGCGCCCCATTGACACCACCGCCTGCGTGTCCTTTGGGAAGCAACTCCCGCCATACCCTAGTCCGGGGGACAGGAACTGGTTCCCGATTCTGCGGTCTGCGCACATCCCCTCGCGCACCGACTCGATGTCCGCCCCGCACCGCTCGCAGAGACTTGCCATCTCGTTCACGAACGAGATCTTGCAGGCCAGCATTGCGTTGCTCGCGTACTTGACCATTTCAGCGCTTGGGATGTCGAGAAGGAAGATCGGATTCCCCTGGCGGATGAACGGGTCGTAGAGGGCACGCATCGTCGCTGCCGTGGCGGGGTTGTCGACGCCGCAGACGACCCGGTCGGGATTCATGAAGTCGGAAATCGCATCTCCCTCCTTCAGAAACTCTGGATTGTCAGCGATTTGAAATCGCACAGTGGTCTTGGCGGCGATCGCGTCGCGCACGCGATGGCTCGTTCCGACCGGCACCGTGCTCTTGACGACAATAGTCTTTGTGGCGGCCTTCGATCCAAGGCGCTCGAGCTCGCACGCGATGTCGTCGGCGACGCTAAGCACGTACTTCAAGTCGGCACTTCCATCGTCCCTGCTTGGGGTCCCCACGCAGATGAAGATGACGCTCGCATCCCGATAGGCCGCGCTCTTGTCGGTCGTGAAATGCAAGCGGTTCGCGTTTGCGTTGCGAACAATCATCTCACTCAAACCGGGTTCATAAATCGGGCTGACACCCTTGCGAAGCGTTGCGATCTTCTCGGCATCGATGTCGAGGCAGGTGACATCGTTTCCCATGTCGGCAAAGCACGCCCCCGTGACGAGCCCCACATACCCAGTACCAACCATCGTGACCTTCATTGTGGACGCGAGTGTAAGGAACTACCTACGCGTGCGTTCGTTCTCGAGCAATCGAAGTTTCATC
>SXGS01760808.1_pt1 | contig 16968 bp, 13 predicted proteins | sample 3174681 | NCBI WGS metagenome assembly SXGS01 (sample SAMN11356861, study PRJNA531348) | freshwater metagenome | isolation source: freshwater sample F1-80 | place: China: Fuxian Lake, Yuxi | collected 2017-12-25 | reverse complement strand
TCCAGATCACCGGCGGCCGTTCGGGGCTGGTGAGCGCAGTGGCCATCTTGGCGACGGCATGCTGACTTAATCCCAGGGTTGCGGCCATCCCGGCACACAATTTCATAAAATCACGGCGATTAATCCCATGAGCCGATAAAAAATTATCCTCGACCATTCTACTTATTCCCGTAGTGAGCACTTGTTTGATAAATGCTTAATAGCGGAAATGCTAAGGACTCACCCACCCTGCAGTATTGATCTCTATCAATTTCGACCGGCTTACCCCTATTTTCATAGCGAGCCACATCACAAATGAAATTAATTACCCCCTAAGAGATATTTAGCAAAACCGTAAATTTTATGAACTTAATTGGATATTAAATAATTAATCACCGCATATCCTCTCTTTCACTGTGAGCCAAATTAACATGATTGAAATCTTGGCTATACCGCTCATTTCACAATACTGATGCCCACCAATAAATGATCCATTGAATATATCTTTACTCATCTCATTGCATATTTCATGCAGTCATCCACGGGACAACCTCCTGACTTGCCTCCCCACACCAGAACTGTCTCACGGCCAGCTGCCACCGGTAGCAAGCACGGCCTGCACGGCACGATTTACCTGCATGTCGCTTGGTTTCAGTTTGCATTTTACCTGCGCTTCAGTGCGACACGTTCTACTGCGAGCCCACACAGCACAACCCCGCTTGGCCTCCCTGCCGTTTAACACCGCTTAATGAAAAGATACCGCCGAGGTATGCATATCAATACGCTCCCCCCCACTCTTTATTGTCTTGGATGCTGGTGAGTAAATATCGCACTCACGGATATGTTTACGCATCATCGTGAATCTGCATTCAAATTAATGGTGAGAGAAAAGGCAAGGTGGAAGGCTGCCTGCAACATAGTGATCATATTTAACTCGCGATGCATTCGCTCATCAGGTTACAGATGTTACCGCCCACCTTCACACTATTTACCTTCACGTCACCCTGCGTAATTAACCAGAGCGTAAATATCCATCTCCATCGATATAGATGATAATTATTCTTGTTCAACTGCAGCAAAAAGAAATGAGCGGGGATGATGATGAACATGACAAACGATAAGGGTGTTAATCATCAGCCAAGCAGTGGCTCCAGCCACTACCTTGCCTGATCGAACTCGAACTCGTTGACAGCCCTGCTCACCTCGTGAAATTCAGCCCGCAGCGGCCGCAGTTGCAGAGAGAAACCTCCCCCTGACTGCCTCTGATAACAACGCCATGAAGCCTTGTTTCTGGCTGGCCCTACGGACACTTGCCAATTACGGTAATCGAACAAAAAAACGAGAAAAATCAAGATAGATAGCCAATTAAAATGACATAATTGACTATAGTTCAATCGAACGTTTTAAAAACGTGACCACTTCACATGGGCCCAGCGCAATGACCACTGAACGGGAACAGTTGATCCGCTCACTGTTTGATGAGTACATCGAGCTGTATTCATCACGGGATGATCGGCTCACCACGCGATTTAGCGACAATTTCAGCGGCTTTGCCGGCAGCAGTGATGTTCTGGTTACCGATAGGGATGAGTGGATCCGGATAACCCGCCGCGATTTTGCCCAGATCCCGGGCAGGATCCGCCTGGAAATACTCGATGTGACCCTGCAAGATCTGGCCGCGGATGTGGTGGCTGTCACCGCCTTCTTTCATATCCATCTACCGAAATCAGAACCTATCCTCTCCCGCAGAACCGCCAGACTGGTATTGATTTTTCGACACGAAGCCATGGCGTGGAAAATTGCTCACAGCAGTATCTCCATCCCTTACAGTGCGGCTCGGGAAAGCGAAATTTACCCGATGACCAGTCTGGAGGAGCGCCAACATGAGCTGGAGCTCATTATCGAGCTCAGAACCAAGGAGCTGGCGGAAGCGAACCGGAAACTGGAAGCGCTCAGCAATACCGACGGGCTAACCAATATCGGCAACCGTCGTCTGTTCGACAACTCATTGAACCAGGCCTGGGAGCACTGTATTCAGACAGAGATGCCGATTGCGCTCATCATGCTCGACATCGATCATTTCAAGCAGTTCAACGACCTCTATGGCCACGTTGCCGGTGACGAGTGCCTTCGATTGCTGGCCCATACCCTGGCGCAATCCGGGCGCCGCTCGGGTGAGTTGGTGGCCCGCTACGGCGGAGAGGAATTTGTCATCCTGTTGCCACATGTCGAGCGTCAATCCGCCTATGAAATTGCCCAACATATCCAGAGGCTGATTTTTGCACTCGCGCAGCCACACGCACAAAATGCCACCGGTCTGGTGACCGTTAGCATGGGTGTTGCCTGCCTCAGACCATCGAGTCACTGGCAGCCATCTGAACTGGTAAAACTGGCTGATGCTGCGCTCTACACCGCCAAATCATCCGGCCGTAACTGCATCAGAGTGGCGGAGTCACCCAGCCTCCCGCAACCAGTCTGACCATAAGTCCCTCATACACCCCCATCCTCCCCGTGGGGAACCACTGCGCGCTAACCATCCACGGCAAGGCTCAACGCATCCCATCGCAACATGCCTTCCCACTGATCCAGTGTGCTTTGGTAGGTATCCGCCGCGTTGTAATGGGCCATGGCATGCAGGCGGGCATGATGGCCAAGTCGCTTGACCACGTCGGGCATGGCATTGAGGCTGGCCAGCACCCGCGCCAGATCGCCGGGATCGTTTGGCTGATATTTGCGGCAATTCACGTCATCGGTGAGGTGTCGATCCCACCAGGCGCCATCGGCCGGGATCACTACGCATAATCCTGCCGCCATGGCCTCCAGAATGGAGAGACCAAACGGTTCCTGATGACTGGTGGAGACAAAAATGCCGCATTGAGATCGGATCTCGTCAAGATTGGCGGGGTTGGCATACCAGTGCGTGTCTGGCAGCTGTGGCTGAGGCTGGCTGCAGGGTTGCAGCGTGCCCTTGGGCTGCAGATAGCACACCATCAGCTCGGGGCGAGCGTCAGGGATCAGTTGATGGGCGGCCAGCATGGTCTCCAGCCCCTTCCAGCGCAACAACGAAGCCGCCCACAAAATACGAGGCCCCCCCAGGGTCGCTTTGGGCCAATCAATCTCGCTCAAGCCGTTGGTAAATGGCTGCCAGTGTGACGGGAACTCGGTCTCACCAAGCCGGGCCAGCAATGCCGCCAGGGAGCTGCGGGTTGATTCCAGATAAAAGACAAAACTCGCCCGTTGCAAGGCTCTGGCAGAGAGCCCCGAGCACCCCACAGGGCCATGGATCAGCTGAACCACCCGGCACCGCAACCAGCGGGCAGCCCAGTAACAGCAGAGATCCACCCCCGGCCCGGACGCCGCCACCAGGCACTTCACCTCCCCCAGACGAAACACCAGCCAGAGGATCAGCAGGGTCTGCCACCCCTGTTTGAGCAGATAGCCGATGCCGGACTCCCGCCCCTTCAATATGTGGGGCAGCCAAAGAGGATGATGCTGACAACGGGACCAGGAGTCGGGATCCTGGGTCAACACATGGCATGTGAGCCCGGGCATCCGCTTGGCCAACTCATCGAGCAACACTTCGGTCGCAACCTTGGAGCCACCGCGAAACGGGATGGGATCCACGACGATGATCTTTCCAAACACCGGCTCAGTTTGCATGCTCATCTTGCTGCTCCCTTACTCTGGCACCTTGCGGCGGCCAAACCCCAGTTGCACTTTTTGCGCTACTCTTGCCATCCCACTCGCCAGCATATTGCGACCTCTGGCAAGGAGTCGTTGTCCCGCCCAATGAATGAGTGGTCGGAAGGGTGTGGGGGCCGTTGCGTGCCAACGACCAGCCAGCGCGGCGTCCCAAACCGCCGTGACCTCGTCAACATAGCGCGCCACCGTGAACAACTGTGCGGCACGCAACTTAGCGGCCCGCCCCATTTCACATCGGCGCTGCGGATTGCTCAATTGCCGCCAGTGATCAGCCATCTCGGCCCAATCCCCCGGGGTTGCCAGCAAGCCGGTCACCCCCTCCTCCACCACTTCGGGGATGCCGCCCACCCGATAGGCACTGACCGGGAGCCCCAACATGCCCGCCTCCGCCAACGTCAGACCAAACACCTCCTCACGGGCTCCGGAGACCAGCAGATCCACCCCGCCCCGCAAGATAGCGGCACTGTCCGGCCGCTCGCCCAAAAAGTGGACCCGCTCGGCCACCCCGAGCTCGACAGCCAACGCCATCAATGCTTCCCGCTCCGGGCCGATGCCAATAATCAGCAACTGAGCCTCCTCCCCCGATGCCATCAGGGCAGCCAGCGAGCGGATCAGCAGATCAATCCCCTTGCGTTTGATCAGGGAGCCTACGGTTGCGATGATCATATCCCCCGGTGGCAAGCCCAGCATGCCGACGACCGGCCAGTGAGCACCGCCATTCAGGCGAGCGGCATCGACCCCGTTGGGTACCCGGATCAACCGATCGGCCGTGCAGCCATCCTGGCGCCAACCGGTCAACACCGGCTCGCTCACCCCGATCAGCACGTTTGCCTGATGGACCCGCAGGCTGAACCTGTCTCTTGGCTGGTAACGGGCATGGAGGTGGCACACCAGCGGCACCTGCAACACTCGACAGACCCCCGCCAGCCACTGACAAGGGGCCGCGCTGTTGGCGTGCACCAGCCCAATCTGCCGCTCGGTGATGAGATCTCTGGCTCGCCGGGAGAGGCGCCGATGGGCAGCAAGATCAAAGCGGGGCGCCTGCCATCCCAGCAGCAGGCTGAACGGCTCGACCATGGTTTCGAGCCCGAGGGTGGCCGCCTCTGCCGCCAGCATCGGGCTATTGCACCAGAGCAACGGCGTAAACCGGCTGCGATCGAGGTGGGCCAGCAGATCCAGCAGGCAGCGTTCGCTGCCGCGGATCCAGTCCTCTCCGTAGTGAACCAGCAAAACAGGGGTTGCGTTCATCCTCTTGCTCCCTTTGGTGGCACTGCCGGCAACCGGGTTGCCTCCTGATGATCCTCAGCGGTGGCCTTCACCTCTGTGACCGCCTGCTGCACGTACTTGATGGCGGCGACGGCCAGCGCCAACTCCAGATAGATGGGCCAGGTAAAGCCCTGGGTCAGGAAGGATCCCGAAATCACAAACCCCACCATGCTGGCCATCACCCCCTGCATCGCCGTGATCACTGCAGGAGGCATGCCAGCGAGCTGGCAACGCCAGCAACTGCGCAGGGTCACCGTCACCATGCCGATAAACAGCGCCAACCCGACAAAGCCGGTTTCAGCCAGCACCCCGAACCAAGTGGAGTGCACCGCATGATTGAGTCCATCCCAATGGGGGCTGTAGAAGAAGTAGTTGTAATAGAAATTGGACAAGCCCACCCCCACCAGCGGATGGCCCAGCGCCATGCCCCAGGCCGCTTGCCAGGCGTAGATCCGCCCCATGGCCGAGGCATCGACCCCGCGCTCGGCTGCGCCACCAGATGCCCGGTCGCTGATCCCGGCGGCGGCAAACAGCACCACCAGCGCGACCATCCCCATCGAGATCAACAGGGTTTTCGACTTCACCCGCTGCCAGGCAAACAGGCCGCTGACCGCACACACGCCAAGCAAGCCGCCGCGGCTCTGGGTGGCGATAATGGCGGCGGCGGTCAACGCAAAGCCGAGCCCCCCCAGCAAACGCCCCCCCACCCCATTGCCCTGATTGAGCAGCAAGCTCAGCGAAAAACCGGCAGGAAAGAGCAGCACCAGCGCCAGATCGTTGGGATCCCCCAGCACAGAGCCCAGCTCGCGCCCTATGGTCACCCGGGTCCCCTCCACCAGCCCGATCCCGCTCGCCTTGTTGTAGAGGGCCACCAGCGCCACCAGACAGCCCGCAACCACGAAGGTACGCACCGCCAGCGCAAAATCCCCCGGGGTGCGCACCAGCCAGGCGGTGGCCAGGGTCATCAGATAGATCTTGCTGTAGCTGCCGGTCCAGGTGGCGATCGCCTCGCCCCGGTTGCTGGCAAACAGCACACCGATGGAGACCATCACAAAGAAAGCCGTCAGCCAGCTCAGGGCTGGACTCCAGTAGGGCTTGATCCGGCCGGTCAGCAAAATGTGCCAGACCAGCGCGCCGATGGCGGCCAGCGAGAAGAGCAGCGGGATCTTGAGGGGATAGAGCTGGGGGAACACCTCATGCAGCCGAAAGAAGGAGAAGGTGACAAACCCCAGCACCATCAAGAAGGGCCAGCGCAGGGCAAACCAGATGGCGGGAATGGCAAGGCCGAGCACCGGTAGCAGCAAGGGATGGGGCAGCCGCCACCAGAGCAGGGCCAGCACCAGACAGATGGCGCTTGCCCAGATGGCTGGCGTTAGACGAGCCATGATCCTGCCCACCATTGGCCGAGCCAGACCATCGCCAGCGCCCCGAGGGAACTGGCCCAGAGGGTCGAGAGGCGATACGGCAGCGGCAGCAACCGCTGGCTCACCAGATAAAAGGCCAGCGCCCGCACCAGATAGACCAGAAGCAGGGTCCAGATCACCCCGGCAACCCCGAAGGGGGGGATGGCGAGCAGAAAGCCTGCGACCCCAAGAGCGCTGCAGCCCAGATTGATCACCATCTGGGCATTGCTCTTCTCGCCGCTAAAGCAGCCGACATTGAGCAAGTCCGAAACATTGCGCACCGCCATACCCAGCACCAGCAGCGGAATGTAGGCGATCGCCCCGTGATAGCTCTCCGGGGTCAGCCAGCGAATAAGCAAGGGGGCGGTAAGCCCGACAATCCCCGCGGTGACAAACCCCAGCACCGACCCCATCACGCTGTAGTGGGCATTGAGTCGCAGTCCATCCGGTTCGCGCAGCAGCATGAAACGGCGGGGATACCACCAGAGGGCAAAGGGTTGCAGCAACAGCCCCACCGCCAGCGCCAGCTTGCCCGCCACCGCGTAGTAGGCGAGCAGCGCCTCACCCACCACATCGGCCAGCAGCCAGCGATCCAGTCCGCTCAGGGCAAAGCCTGCCAGCCCGCTCACCACCAGGGGCAATCCATAACGCAGCAGCGGCCGATAGTGCCGCCAGTCAAAGCGGATCCCGCTATCTCGCCACTGCCAGAGGCTCAGCAGCAGCGCCAGTGCAACGCAGGTCAGGGTGCCGGAGGCCAGCACCCCGCTCACGCCCCAGCCGAGCCAGAGCCACCAGCCAGTCAGCAGGGACTGGATCACCGCCTTGCCTGCGGTCGCCACGAAAAAGAGCCGCGCCTGATTGCGCATCCGCAGCCATGCCAGCGGCACGCCGATCACCCCTTCAAACGGCAGGGCGCAGAGCACCCAGCGCACATCCGCAAGGCGGGTTTCCACCGGCAGCCAGGCTTGCACCACAGGTGCCAAGAGCCAGAGCAGCACCAGACTGGCCAGGGCGATCAGCCAGACCAGACCAAACATGCGGGCCACCACCTGCTGGCGCTCCTGCTCATCTTTCGCCAGTCCGGCAAAGCGGTAGAGGGCATCCACCAGCCCGAAGCCCAAAATAAGGGAACCCAGATTGATGAGGGTCAGCAGCACCTCCAGCTGGCCGTATTCACGAGGCAGCAGCTGATGGGTCAACACCGGCAGCATCAGCAGGGAGATCCCCTTCATCAGGAGCAAGCCGCCGGCGTAATAGAGCATGGCAATCTGGTTCACACCAAGTTTCATAGGGCCTCCCAGCCACCCGAAGCATACTGCACCGGGTCAGCTACCGCTAATGCAAAGCCCACGCCACTCACTCCCGCCCTGAAGCGATAGCCCCTCTGTGCGGCTTAACCGGCCTGAACAAGCCCAGAATGAGACTGGCATTTGCGTTTTGCACAACGCTGGCTGCAAATTGCACCGACAGGCGCAATCTGCCCCACCTCTTAGCCCCATTTGGCCCGATATAGCTGGGGCCGTCCTGTTGGCCCGATCCCTGCTTCCTGCTTAGCGAGCAACGGACTGCACCAGAGGGAGAGGTCGCCATGAACACCATCAACCTGCACCGGATGAAAAGCTGGGCCAAACAGGGGGAAACGCCACTGGCTCGCCGGGTATGGCGACTGGCCAAAAGTGCCCGCCACTGGTCATTCCCCGTGATCCCTCCACTGCATCGGCTGCTTTATCGGCTCTATCTGCTGGGCAGCACCGCGCTGGCAACCCTGATCCGCACCCTTTGGTGGACCCCCTTATTTCAATCTCGCCTGACGGCCCCCGCCCCGCGCCTCTATCTCTATGGCGGCATCCCCTATATCAGCGGTCCGGTCACCATCGAAATTGGTGCCGACTGCCGCCTCAGCGCCGCCATGACCATCAGCGGCCGGGCATCGAGCCAGACGCCAAAGCTAGTGATTGGCCGCAATGTCGGCATTGGCTGGCAGACCACCCTGGCGGTGGGCAGCAAGATAGTGCTGGGGGATAACGTCAGAATTGCTGGCCGTGCCTTTCTGGCGGGGTACCCGGGGCATCCCGTCAATGCCCGCGATCGCGCCCTTGGCAAACCGGATCGCGATGAACAGGTGGGGGCCATCGTGCTGGAGCAGGATGTCTGGCTTGGCACCGGGGTGATGGTGATGGCCGGTGTCACCATAGGCGCCGGCACCATTGTCGCCGCAGGCAGCGTCGTCACCCGGGATCTGCCCGCAGGTGTGCTGGCAGCGGGTGTACCGGCCACAGTCCTGCGCACCTTGCAACCACAGGATCACAGCGACCCCGCACACGCTTCGGAGACCTTTGCATGAAACCACACTCACTGCCGCAACTGGTGGTATTGGGAGAGGATTGGGGCCAGCACCCCTCCAGCACCCAACACCTGATCAAGCGTCTGTTGCCCGATTATCAAGTGCTCTGGGTCAACTCCATCGGCATGCGCTGTCCCCGCTTTACCCTTCATGATCTCACCCGCATCGTCCGCAAACTGGGAGCGGTGCTGCGCGGCGCGCACCATGCTGGCGGCCAATCGGTTGCGCCATCAGAGGTCAGCAGCCCCCAGGTACTGCCGCCGCTCGCCTTGCCGCTGCCGGGCAGTCGGCTGGCGGGCAAGATCAATGGCCACTGGCTGGCGGCGCAGATCCGGCGCCAGTTACCCGAGCTGGATCGCCCCCTGCTCTGGATCTCCCTGCCCAGCGCCGTCGATCTGATTGGCAAGCTCGAAGAGCGGGCGGTGATCTACTACTGCGGCGATGACTTCTCGGCGCTGGCAGGGGTGGATCATCAGGCCATCGCTCACTGCGAAGCCCGACTGGTGGAAAAAGCGGATCTCATTCTGGCCGCCAGCCCCGCGCTGGCCAGCCGCTTTCCCCCCCATAAAACCCGGCTTCTCAGCCACGGCGTGGATCTCGAGCTGTTTATGCCCCCTAGGGAACGTCCAGTGGATCTCCCCTCCGGCCGCCCCATTGCCGGATTTTACGGCAGCCTGAGCGACTGGATTGATATCCCCCTGCTGGCAGAGACGGCGGCCGCCCTGCCCCACTGGGATCTGGTGCTGATTGGCCCGGTCCAGACCGATATCTCCCCCCTCAAGGGGCTCCCCAATATCCATCTGCTGGGGCCCCGTCCCCATCACACGCTGGCGGCCTATGCCCAGCACTGGCAGGTGAGCCTGCTGCCCTTTGTCGACAACGCCCAGATCCGTGCCTGCAATCCATTGAAATTGCGCGAGTATCTGGCCGCAGGACGCCCCATCGTCAGCACCGATTTTCCGGCCCTCGATGGCTATCGGGATCAGATCCAGCTCCCCCACGATGGGGAGAGCCTGGCCCAGGCCATCAACCGGGCCGCCTTTGATCAACCCAATCCGGGCTGGTTTCAGGAGAGTGGCTGGGAGGGGCTCACCCGCAGCGAAGGGCGCCACACACGCCAGCAGCAGGTAGCCCTGCAAAGCTGGGATCACAAGGCTGCCGAGCTGAACAACTGGTTGAAGGGGCTGCCCGGATGAGCAGAGGGCTCTGGCTGGTTATCCTGCTCTGCTGCCATGCAGCAATGGCCGCCACCCGGCTGGAGGGGCAGACCCCGCTGCCCATGACAGGTAACCAGACACCCCAGCGGCTCGATCTGAGCACCCACAACTGGCCAATAGGCAGCGATGATGAACTGGTGATCGAGGGCCATAACCCCAGCGCCCGCCCGCAAACCCTGATCCTGCGTATCGACGATAACGCCTCGGTCAACTACCGCAGCCGGGTCAATCTGGAGCGGATTGTCGCCCCCGGCCCCTTTACCCAGCGCTTTGCCTTGAGCGAGTGGCGCACCAGCCAACCCAGAGCGTTGGCGCTGGACAAACTCACCAAGCTCTATCTCTTTATGGCCGATAACGCCCCCTCAATGACCATTCACCGCTGGTACTGGCAGCCCGGTCTGACTCTGCCTGAGGGCACCATTGCGCTGGATCTGGGGCCCTCCACAGCCCCCCGCTTTACCGGCTTTGAGCCCCTGAGCCCGGGGGATCCCCGGCTGATTGGCCATCCCACCCCCATCTTGCGCCCCTCCGGCGATGCCCTGGTTCGCGATGGGCTGCGCAATCTTGATGGCGTACGGCTGGAGGTCGCCAAGGGGCGCTACCAGCTCACCCTCTGGCTCGATGATCCCGGCGAGTGGGAGTATCTGCCCCACCCCTTCGAGCGCAGCGTGCTGGTCAATGGCGAGCCCATCTGGGCCGAGCAGTGGCAACCGCAGGAGTGGCTAACGCAGCGCTATCTGGCGGGACAATCCCGCGATGCACTGCCAAACCCGGATCCCTGGCAGCTGTTCGGGGCACGACAGGGCGGCCCCGTTCATGTCACCCTGAACCACCCAGGCGGCCCGCTCACTATCACACTGGTAGGTCACTCACCGGATGCCAAGTACCTGGCGGGACTGCTGCTTGCCCCCTATCCGGCCCCCACCAGCAAAGAGGCGCTCCCGAATAGTGGAAAAGCTCTCGCCGTATTGGCCGACGCTACCGCAAGCGTGCTGACCAAGCAGCGCCAGCTGTTTTTGGAAAAATGGACTCTGGCCCCCTATTCCCCAGCCCCAGCTTCGCAGCAGCTCAGCCTCACGCCGATTACGGATGCCGCCCCAACCCTGCAGATCGCCCCGCTATCTGCGGCCGATGCGTTGCAGCAGGCTTCACAACCTGTGCTGGCCGCCCGTGGCAGCCAGCTGTTACTGGAGTTTGCCATCCACGCCGCTACCGACGATCCGGCCCCCTTGCTGGTGATCCAGCCCCCCGAGCAGGCAGGATCGCCGCTGGCGCTGACCCCCTATTACGGCAAGTGGCATCTGGTTCGCCCGCAGGCGAGCGGCACCCTGCTAGCTCCCTCGGATCAGGAGCTGGTCGAGGGGATCGCCGGGCTCACCCTGCTGGCAGGCGTACCTCGGCGTCTGGTGCTGCAGATAACAGTCCCACGCGATGCGCCGGCGGGGCGCTATCTGGGCAATATTCAGCTGCTGAGCCAACAGCAACTGGTGCAATTGCCGCTGACTATCGAGGTGCTGCCGCTGGCCCTGCCCGCGGCCAGCAAGCCGGTCGGCATCTATGTCGAAGCGCCCCCTTATCTGAATTGGCTGAGCCCCAACCCCGAGGCGTTAAAAGAGCAGATCGCCGAGGCCAGTCGCTGCGATCTGCAGCGGCTCGCCAAGCTCGGGATCAGCGGCCTCTCGCCCGCCCTGCCACAAGATGAGGCGGGGATGCGGGAGATCATGGGAGAGGCGGCCGGGCTCGGCTTTGTGCCGCCCCTGCTGGCCTATACCCCGCTCAAACGCTGGGGGGGAGACCCTGCCAACCAGCTTGATCAGTGGCAGGCGCGGCAACAGGGGCTGACCGCCAGCGGCTTGCCCCCGCTGGCATGGAGCCTGTTTGATGAGCCGGATCTCGCCACCCTGCCCGCTATCACCACCCTGGCGCGGGAGATGAAACGGCGGGATCCTGCGGTGATCCGCGCAGGCCACTTCAATCATCCGGGTCAAGTTGGTCTGCTGGCAGAGGTGGAGATTGCCCTGATCAACGCAGGCTTTGGCGCCGACAAGGCCGATGTGGCGCGGGTACGCCAGCACAAGGTCACCCCCTGGTTTTACAATCTGGGCACCCCGAGAGCCGCCGGGTTCTATCTGTGGCAGAGCGGCGCCGAGGGCTATTTGCAGTGGCATGGCCGCATGCCGACCGCCCTGCCTTATGACCCCACCGACGGGCGGGAGAGCGACTTTATGCTGCTCGGCCCGCAAGCCTGCGAGGCGCACCGCCTCTCCCACGATCTGTTGCTGTTGCAGCAAGCCATCGAGGATCTGCGCTGGCTCGCCTGGCTGGAGCAGGAGGCCCGCTATCAAGTAGAGGCCGCCCTGCTGCTGGAGCGTCTGCGGGATCAGCTGCCGACCCGCTGGCAGGTGGCAGAGCAACTGCCCTCTGCCGCCTGGATCCAGTGGCGCCGCGAGATTGAACAACTGGCCAAGGGATTGAAAACATTGCAAACTGGTGCCAACTCATCCTCCTGAAGTGACTGCGTATGGCCAACCAGATTCCCCGCTCCACAGCCAAAGACAGCGCCCTGCGCCGCCTGTTGCCCCTTATGTTGCCGCTGCTGATCCTCACCGGTTGCGCCCGTCAGGAGCCGGTCAATGAGACCCTGCCAATACTCAACCAGTTGCGGGAACAGCAAATGGCCGAACAGCCCCAGCTGCAACTGCAGTACCATCAAGCGGAGACACAACTGCCAGCGGATCAGGAGCAGCTGCTGCATCAGTTTTTAGGACGCAAGGATCCGGCCCGAATTGCGCTGGTAAGCGGCCCCGGGCTGCAAACCGACATGCTGGAGAGTGCGCGGATGGCGAGCGTGCGCCTGACCGCACTCACCCGCTTGCTGGGAGCTCGCGCCATTGAACTGGAGCCCCGCTATGACCCCATGCTAGCCCCCAATACCTTGCTGATCCGCATTCTGCCAAACGGTGAACCGGGGTCAGTCACGCCAGCGGCGGCGCAATAAGGCCGAGGCAGGTGGTCGGCAAGGCCACCCGATAGAGGGGATAAGGGGTCAGCCCCCACAATTTGCGCCAACCCTGGGTCAGACGGTAAGAGAGCAGCGGCGGGCTCTGGTGCAACTCGCCTAAAAACATCACCCCCTGACTCATCCCTTCACTCGCCAGCGTCACTGACATCGCCTCCTGATCCGGCGCCACCAGCATGGCCTGCAACAGGCCGTCACAGCGGGGATGGGCCAGCTGATAGCTGACATAGGTGCCGCCCAATACCGGCGTGGCCACCCGCAAGCGCCATCCCAACTGGACCAGCTCCAGCAGCATGGGCTTGGCCCCCTCGTTAACTGCCCGGTTCTGATAACGCCAGCCCATGGCGGCAGCACTGAGCAGCGCCACCAGCAACAGCAGCAGATATCCCCTAGATAGATGAATCATGGCGCTCCCTTAGAAAGAGGATGGTCATCACCAGCAACATGATGGCCCACTGGTAGAGCTGGGCCAGCGAGCCGGTATGCAGCCAGCCATACCAGCGCAGATCCAGGCTCATCAGCACCAGCCGCAGCTGATTGGCCCCGATATAGAGCAGGCAAACCAGCAGCAACATGGGCCACTGCCGGTAGAGGGGGCGCTCCGGCGCCAGCCAGCAGCAGGAGACCAGCCAGGAGAGCACCACCAGATAGAGTTGTGAAAACGAGGAGCACCCCTTGAGCACGATCAGAGCATGACCCCCCAACCGCTCGATGCGATTGCCATCAAGGCGAGTCTCCCAACCCAGCAGTTGCAACCACTGGCCCACCCCCCAGGCGTCGAGGGCCAGCACAGGGCCGGAGAGCAGGGCAAACACCTGCTGCCCCCACAACACCGCCACGGTAAAGGCGAGCACAATCTGCAACACCGCCCGCTCATCGCCACTCTGATGACGGCGCCATAGCGAGGCCACCAACAGCAGACAGGCCAGCGCCTTGCAACTGGCGCTGGGGATCAGGATCAGCAGGATAAAGAGGGCGAGCGCCAGTGGATGCGGACGCCAGCTCGGTGCAACCCGCGATGCAATTTGCCACCAGATAGCAATCAGCAACACCACCAGCAGGTTGAAGTGACCCATATTGAGCCATACCATGCCCCACTGATTGGCCAAACCAAGTAGCAGCCAGTTGGGTGCCCACTGCCAGGGACGGATCTCCATCGCAACTCCTGCCGGTTATCAGCGCTTTTGACCACTGTCGCAAGTTCTCGCAAGTTCCATGCCTGCCCAGCCTCACCCGGACCAAGCCAAGTCAGAGGATTCGTCAAAGCTGGCACGCTTTATTCATTCCCCCTGCTGGCACTAGCGCCAAGGAGAAGGAGTGGGCAATGAAACTCAAACCGTTGGCAGGGCTGCTGGGGATGTTGTTGGTAACCTCCCCCGCATACGCCTTGACCGAAGTCGATACCGAACTGCAACTGCTGATGGATGTGTCGGGCAGCGTCAGTTCATCGGAATTCAATCTGCAATTACAGGGCTATGTGGACGCCTTTTACAGTCAGGATGTACAGAGCGCCATCCTCGACACCAGTGGCGACAAGCTGGGGTCCATTGCGGTACAGATGGTGATGTGGAGCGGCTCGACCCAGCAGAGCGTGATGACTGACTGGTTCCACCTCTACGACATGACCTCCATCAACAACTTCGCCGCCACCCTGGATGCCCTGGTACGCCCATATGCGGGGATGACGGCTCCCGGTTCGGCCATGGCCTTTGGTGCTCAGCAGTTTGATACCAACAACTACACCGCCGCCCGCCAGGTGATGGATGTGTCGGGTGACGGTATCCAGAACAACGGGCTGGATACCTCTACCGTGCGGGATCAACTTCTCGCCTCAGGCATCGATACCATCAACGGCATCACCATAGGTCAGGACTATGCCGATGGGGTACTGCAAGAGTGGTATGTGGAGAACGTGGCGGGCGGTCAGGATGCGTTTGTCATCAATGCCACCACCTTCGCCGACTTTGGCAATGCGCTGGAGCTCAAACTGGCGGCCGAAATTGAGGGGGGCATTATTCCGGAAGGTGCACTGGCCGCCCCCATCGAGGAGATCCCGCTGGCCGCCCAGCTGCTGCTTGGCATGCCCTTGCTGCTGGCCTGGCGTTATCAGCGCCGTACTCAAGGCCGAGATCAAGAACGTAACCAGGGCCCGCAGCCCGCCGGCTGGCAACGGATGCCGGTCATCGGTTAGTTTGTCACCCCTTGTGGAGCAATTAGGGAGCTGATGCTCCCTGATTTTTTGCTGCCACCATGGCACCACTGACATAGGGGCTGGGATCGACTAGTGTTGACAGTCCCTTTTGAACGATTGGTTAGGCAAATTCTTTCCACTGTGCTTCACGCCTTAAATTGACAGAGTACATGTCCTTAAAACTGTCGACAGCATTACTATAAGGCCATGCATCAAAAACCATAGCCATAGAATCAATAGCTGATTGATAAGCCCACAAGGCAAAGGCTTTCGTATTTACCACATGTTCCCAATCGAAAGGAACATCAGAGACTTTGAAGCCATTTGAACGTAACTTATTTACTAATTTTTGTTCCTTTGGTGGTAATGACATACCGTTTGGAGACAATGTTAACGTTGATGCTTTAGGATGAATTAATTCGTTACGAACGTCTATGACGATTTGTAACCTTTGAATTGGTTGAGTCGCTTTGACATTGAAATTATCACCTTTAAGCGCACGATAAGCAACATCAAATTTCCATAGGATTGGTTTGCGTTCAGCCATTTCAAGGGCAACCGCCATTCGTACAAGAGGGTTTTCTAATCCATGTTTATGGGCCTTATATCCATTACCAATTTGAACCATTTCATTTAAGAAAGCCTCAACAGCCGAGATTGATGTTGATATAGCAGATAAAGCATTCCTGTTAGAATCATCAATCCTTGAGATTAAACGCCTTGTATTACTGAGCAATGCAGGTGCTTTAATTATATAGGCGTGTGAAGATTGACTCATTTCCCCTCCATTTCCCTAACGTCCGGTTAAGAGGCTGACAACGCAACAACGAATTTCACGCATAACAACTTAACCACAGGAGCCAACACATAAAAAATGCCACGCATTGATAGTCCCTCTTTAACCATTTCTAGGTAAGTCTTATAAAAACTCCTCCATAATTTGGAATGATAGCTGAGTTGAGGGTTTTTCTGGGCTTAAATACTGTTTTATGTCATCTTCAAACAACTTCTTACAATCTGTGAGTTGTTCATCCGTATATATTAATGTAAAAACATCATATTTCTTAAAATAGCCACGATGTTTCTTCATTTCTTTCTCAAAGTTATCTTGAGCCATCTGATTGACTTCTTTTTGGGTTAGCCCCTTTATTTTTGATAAATAACCATGAGTTGACCATGGTGAAAGCTCAAAGCCCACCTTATCTAAGGTGAACGGGTTAATTATCATGAAGTCAAGCCGATATTTATGTTGTTTCTCAAGACCTTTATAACGAAACTCAGGAATCATTAAAGGCACATCTAACGGCTTTTCTGACTGTCTGACAAAGTTTGCATACTCTTCAGCCAGTGCGTACTCATATTTTGATCCAGAGTTACGAACTAATGTATCAGTAAAAAATAGGAGGTACTGGTCAACATCTGTGAACTTAAACACCTTGTCCTTATTCGGTATTACCAACCCTGTTTCCATTACATGGCCAACTGTCCAATAACCATGTTTGAACGAACGAATCTCACTCTTATCATTTTCCCATCGTTCACCATTAAATCTTGGGGTAACCAAAAGACCATAATTTGCATTCGTTTGGCCAATCCAAAGCTCTGACTCCTCAACTTTCGGCCTTAACTTTGACAACTCATCAAAATGTATCAGATATGAACGTTTGAGAAACAGCAATAGATATTGCTGAAAAACTTTATGTGTTTTTAAAGTATCGTAAATCCATTTATATCGAGGAGATGGAGCAAAAGTGTTCACATGAGCCTTTAGTCCCTGCAGCCACTTATTAATAAACTGATCATGAGAATGAATGACCTCATTTTTTAGGTCTATGAATTCATCATTT
>SXGS01627640.1_pt1 | contig 16968 bp, 15 predicted proteins | sample 3174681 | NCBI WGS metagenome assembly SXGS01 (sample SAMN11356861, study PRJNA531348) | freshwater metagenome | isolation source: freshwater sample F1-80 | place: China: Fuxian Lake, Yuxi | collected 2017-12-25 | reverse complement strand
CGTATATTTGCCAGATAATTTGCTATCATCAGCCAAGGTAGCAAAGCGCCTTGGCTACGCAGTTGTCCAAGGTGATCGCCAGCCGCATCGTGCCCGATGCACCGTAGTCAGCGCCATCGCCCACTGTAAAGCCTGCAGCCTACTCAAGCACTTTTAGTTCCCAGGTGACTTGATCTAGCGGAGCGGTTGAAACCAGTCGACCTCGACTACTTCGTAGATCTGCAGTGACTTGTGGAACTTGCCGTTCTCTAAATGAATTTCTTAAGATACTTAGCTTACCGATGAGCTTGCTCTTCTTGGCATAATTCTTGGCAAGCTTTGCGGTATAACTAGCCTGGTTATCGGGCCATTTCGTGCATTACCGACTGGTGGTGGTCTAATTTCGCGTCCAAGCTGTTTGGTAGGAGTCGTAGATCTCTTCCCCAGGCTTGGGGTCATCGCTGCCTGCAACCACGTAGCCCACCCCACCCAAGAGGTGGCCTTAGGTGTCGACCGGACATCCCATTTGAGGCCTGTCGTTCTATGCCCCACCGCAATAAGTGCACCCGGGTCTTTACTGATCGTTGATAGTCTAGATGCGCTAAGCGCATCGTCAAAGATACTTCTATAATTCTTTATGTATTAGCTCTTACTTGATACTCTTACTATAGTAACCTAAAGAGTAAATTCGTACGGTTGGTCCAATTCGATCTTACTACCCACGCCAGCGGCAAGAGCTTCCTGATACAGTCGTGCGCCCACTGCAATATCCTCTATTCCGGTTCCGCCCGACAAGAAGAGCGTCCAACATGTGTTGGATGTACGGCCAGGAACACTACCTGTGACAACCTCACCCAGCTCCCCGGCGAGGCCTGTCGCGCTTAATTCACCAGTGCCTATCGGAATAAGAATCTCCCCCTTCTCCAATGTAGCCTGATCTCGCAGGTCAGAGATTATTCGACTTCCCTGAACCACATGGGTGTCGATTTCCCGAACCCAAGGATAGTGGGCACCCATAGCATTGATATGAAGAGGACGCAACTCAAGTAAGCGACCATCGAACACAGGACTTTGCGACGTGGTGATGGTAGTGATAATGTGCGCTCCCTTGAGCGCCTCGGCCGGCGACGCGGCGGGTACAACCGGAATGTGCAGCTCGTCCGAAAGTCTGCGACAAAAAGCTTCCCGCTTGTCCGCATTTCGGCTGTAGGCCTGAACCCGCCGGAGTGGAAAGACGGCATGTAAGCCATACAATTGGCTGCGCGCATGACGTCCCGTACCGAAAAGGGCCACTACTTCACTTTCCGGTGGCGCAAGGTGGCGGCTCGCAACCGCGCCCACCGCTGCAGTTTTCAACCAATCGTAGTAGAGCACCTCGATGAGCGCTGCCAAGTCCCCAGAAACAGCATCAAAAAGAAATAGATAGGTCGACAGACCGCGTCCCAAGCCGGCTGTGTAGGCTTGCACACCCGCAAAACCGGTGCCCGGCAAGAGAGCCGCCTTAAGTTTGAAAGAGCCTCGTGCCCCGGGATGCATATGCCCGCCGCCAACACCCTGCGAGCAATCCCCTTGCAGCCAAAGGTTCTGGCGCGGCAAACCGACACCGTGGCCAAGGCCAACCTGCCGGTAGCCTTCCTCCACTGCTTCAATATATCCCGAAAGAGGCATTAGTCCGCGAACTTCGTGGTTGCGCAGGATAAGCGTCATACCATTTCTCGCAAGCGCGCCGAGACCATGGTCACATAGATCGTAATCAAAAAGCAGAGCACTCCACTGCCGACTATCACAGAAACAGCGCCGACCCTATCACTAATGAAACCAGCCAACAGTGTCGTGAATGGCAATAAACCCCAAACCATTCCCCAAGCACCCAATAAACGTCCGCGCATTGAACTAGGTCCGCGCACTTGAAATATCGTGTTGCTCAACGTCAGGTACACCCCGTCGATCCCGCCAAGCAAAAACGCCAGTATCAACACATGGCTTGGATTTCGAGTGAGGGCGAATAAAACGACGCTCGGACCAATCAGAAGTGCTGCCCCAAGAAGCACTCTTCCTTGCCGCACTGTCCCGATGCCTGCCAAAACAATTCCCACCACAGCCGCCCCCAGACCGAGAAGCCCAACCATCAAGCCCAACATTCCGGCACCACCTCCCAAAATATCATGAACAAAGATCGGTAACATCTTTTGATGCAGCATGCCGATCGGCACTACCACCAGTCCCAAAAGCATAAGCGACCAAAGCGGCTGATCTGAGCGCATGTACGACAGAGCCTCACGTAGCTGGATCAGCACGCCATCCTTTCCGTGTGGATCATTTCCAGAAGGCCGTCCGCCGTTGATACGCATGAACAGCGCTGCGCTGAACAGAAGCAGGACGATACCGCTCACTAGGCTGATCGGTATTCCACCATACTCCATCAGCAAACCTGCGAGCACTGGGCCCACGAAACCTACTAAACGGGTGGATGAGTATTCGAGTGTCGACGCGCTGAGCAGCATCTCAGCTGGCACCACATTAGGCAGGATAGCCAGACGAGCTGGTGCGTACAGTGTGAATCCGAGACCAAGCAAAAAAGCCGCAAACACGATGTGTAGCGGCTGAACGCCCCCTGAAGCACTGAGCCATGTTAACCACAACATGGCAGATGCCGAGCCTGCCAAGCCAATCAGCACTATGAGGTGTCGCTCATATCGATCCGAGAGCATCCCAGAAAAAGGAGAAAAGATCAGCAAAGGAACACCACTGGTAAATGATACCAGCCCTACCCAGAAAGCCGAGTGGGTAAGGCTCAGCATCTGCCAACCCAAGATGACGTGGTTCATCTGGAATACTGTCTGTGCCAGCATGCTGCCGACTAGTAAATGGCGGTAGCCGCGGTAGCTAAAACTTCCGGTGAGACGTTTTATCCAAGTTGCAGCACCATGACAAAGTCCCAAAGTGAGCCTTTTTCGACTTAAGTTCGGTGGCTGACAGGACACGATGACGCCTTGGATGGACAATGCGGCACCCTCGGGCATAGGTCCGCCTGCATCATGCTTCTACGCCGCCTGATTAGAAACTCGTGGACACTGTTTGGTAAATGGACACTTGACGTAGCCGAACACCTCCCCAGCGACCTTCTGCCCTAGCTTGCTTGTGTACATAAATGCAAATCCCACGCTATCCTGTTAGCTGTACCCACGTGTGCCCACTCCGTCACCACTGGCCCGTCCAACTATACCAAGTACCCCTTCAGCATCTGCATCTTGCGCAAGCAGATTGTCACGCCCTACGGCACCCGGTTCACAACTCCCTGCCAATAGTCCCGCAACTCCGGCTCACTGCTTATTCCAGCTGAAACCACCGGTTTTCCGATGGTCACAGCTTCCCAACCGAAAGACCATGAAAAGGCGCACCCAACACACACTTCTATAACCCTTTCACCTCTTCCCACGCATGGCCACTAGCCTTTAGCTGATCTTATTCCGAACACTAGCAGAAGAAACCCCTCCGAGCAACCCCTAGGGATGTCTATAACCCGTACGCAGGCTTGGCGCCCTCTTCGTAGAAACAGTGCATCTGCTGCCTGATATCTGTCCTGTCAGCACCCCCAGCACCCTGGCCCCTTCCAGCGCCCTAGCACCCACGTTGGCGTTTACCTGGTCGAATTTGAGACCCGACATATCGAACAACGAAGTTACTAGCTACCGTCCCACGACAATCAGCCCGATCGAGCTCAGCAGGGACCTGCGCTAGGACTACCGCCAGCCCGCGCCAACGGGCAGCATGAAGTGCACGTCAAACTCGGCAAAGTTAACTATCGCCGAACAAAGCCGAAGTCCTCGTGGCTCGACGGCGCCTCAACCTGAACAACTTTAATGCCACGCCTCGCTTGCAAGCTGAAATAATAGTGAAAAATTGGTATGTTCAAAAATCTACAAATCACGCATTCAGGCGTCCTTGAGGTCTCCGTTGCGCTCTGCGTCTCGACGGTGCACTGTGTAGTCGGTGCGCCCTCTCCCTACGAGGAGAGCACACCCGAATGCAGCCAACTGACCGGCGAAAGTCCTAAGGTACCCCACACCAAACACGCTCAGCCTGTACACTACCCGACCACATCCTGTCTCAAAGATAACGATCAAACCACGACTTGATCCGCTTAAGGTGCTCGATCCGATTACCTGGCCGACCGCTACGGGTAAGGCTATGACTCTCACCGACAAAGATGATCATTTCAACCGGACTTTTCAGCCAACGCAGTGCGGCATACAACTGCTCTGCCTGCTCCAGAGAGCAGCGATGATCCTCAGTCGCGTGCAGGATCAACAGCGGAGTGTGAATCTTGTCGACGTAGGCCAGCGGTGACTGACGCCACATGCTCTCCCAACTGGTCCAAGGCACGCCCCCTGTTTCGCCTGCCGTCATTTCCGGTCCAATATCGGAGGTACCAAACATGCTAATCTCGTTCACTACTGATCGCTGGGTCACTGCAGCCTTGAAACGATCTGTGTGGCTGATGATCCAGTTGGTTAGGAACCCGCCACAGCTTCCTCCAGTTACGCCCATTCGTTCGGGATCAATGTACGGCCGCGTCAGAAGGTCATCGACCCCCAACATGACCTCCTCGTAGTCCCTACCACCCTGATCCCCCTCGCTTGCTCGCGTCCAAGCCTGTCCGTAGCCGGCCGTAGTACCGCGCTGGTTGAAGTACGCTACCAGGTACCCCGCAGCCGCGAGGCACTGGAATTCGAAGCTGAAGTCCCACGAGAACTGCGAACAATGTACTTCAAGCACCAAAGGATATTTTTGATCCGGGCGAAATCCCAGAGGCTTTATTTCCCATGCATGAACCTTGGCGCCCTCGACCCCCTTGTACCAATAATCGCAGGGCTTAGCCAGTTGGCGCGACCGGAGCCAAGGATTAAAGTCAGTCAAGCGGTAACTAAGGCCATCCTTTAGCAGATGGAGGTCACCAGGGTTGGCCGGGGTTGCCTGCCCGTAAACCACCGGACCCACCGCCGATGGTGAATACACAAATGTGACGGAGTTACCCCCCACCTCGAGAAAGCAGTCGGCTGCCTCAGTTGTGCTGTAAAGATTGCACGCCCCTTGCTCCGTAAGGAGAAAGTAAATCTTGCCCCGACCGCCCGGCCAACGCACAGTAACATTGGTAAGTGCGGCCCTCTGATCCGCCACACAATAGTTACCCACCTCTGCGTCGTGATCTTGCGATAAGTCTTTCGAGACGCCTGTGGCAAAGTCATGATGCCACACGTGCGAAAAGTTCCTATTATTCACCGGCGGTGGGAAGTTGTGACCCGTAAACACTATCGCACCATCGTCATGGCGCCACTGGGGGGAATGGGAAAGGCCGTTCCAAGCCGCGAGCAACGGGCGGGTGCTACCAGTCACCAGATCCATGATCTCCACCTGCCCGTGACCTGTCGGCACATCCATCTCGCGAGTAGTGCAGGTATAAGCCAGACTTGTGCCACTCCAGCTCCAGCTGGGCTGGCCATAATCCCGTTCATCACCCGTCAGTTGACTGAGTTCCCCCGACACTGCATCAACCAGCCATAATTGACGGAAGCGATCCTCGACCCAGCCGACGCCGTCCATCTTGTACCGCAATCGGGTGATGTAACGAATAGACGGGGCAGGTATGTCGCGCGGCACAGCATAGTCGCCATCGCGATGTGTTTTGGTCCACCGAATACAGACTAACCTCTTACCGTCGGGCGCCCACTCGAGATCAAAAGGAGCACCGCCGCAAATCACATGGCAGTGGAGTAAAGCTCCATCAGCGGCGAAGATAAGCAACCTTGTCTCTTCGACCGCTTTCCACACCAACGCCAACTTACTGCTATCGCGGCTCCAAGCAGGTGAACCAGCCTCACCATCTCCACTAGTAAGCAAAATAATGGAGCCTGAGCTCAAATTCATTAGATAGGCATCAACTTGGTAGCAGTTTCGTCCTCCATGCGGCCGCTTTACCGTATATGCAAGGTGGCAGCCGTCCTCGGCGAGGCTAACCTGTTCAACCAAGCAAAACAGCATCAAGTCCTCACAAAGTAAACCCCGTTTAGTTGTCATAAGAAAATACTAGCTCTAAACAACACAAATGCAATTAGCAAAACAGAATCATCGGGCTAGCCAAGGGTACTTGTCAAAGAATGAAATCTTGCAACCCGCGGCCACTGCACCAGCAACCACTACACCTATGAGCAAATGTCTTTTTCACAAAAACCAACTTTAGCCCAACTGCACAGTCGATAACTTGACGAGAAAGATGGGAGTGAGGCGTCGCCAAAACAATTCCATCAATAGCCAGATCACTGAGCGCATTCGCGAAAGAGCCAATAGGCGCGATTCCACGTACAGCGCAGTAAGCTATTGCTCCAACAGGATCACGGGTAACCGCCTTGCCAAAGCGAACAACGCTACTTTTGTCCTGCACGGAGTCAACTAGAACTTTTCCCCAGCGTCCAAGGCCTACAACAGCAAGATTAAGCACCATCAATTTCCAAGACAAAAACCTAAGGTTGCACTAAACGCCTTTTCCGGTAAGTTTGCTTTAGAAGCCAAAAGTTCAATTTGCGACCCGAAATGCTACTGCCAGATGAAGGGCCCAGAAAGTGTGTGGGCGCAAGATGCTTTCCGGTTCTCTACTCAAGGGAACTCCAGTAAGCGCGCCAATATAACAGCAGTCATTTCGCAATAGCCACTTTTTCAACTGCTCAATTTTAGCAAAACCCATTTGCAACACGCCCAACAAAATCACTGACAGTAAGTGCTTCCAAATCAAAAACTCTCAGAGACAAGCCCCACAGCCTAACTCACCATACAGCTCCACAGTGTTGTCTAACATTCTTGCAACAATGTAAATCAAGCACGGCGTACTACTGCAAACCGCATTGCAGCCATCTCTACATACATCGCAGGGGCGCAAAACACTTTGATTAACCCTCAGTACAGACCAGTAAGGCACTTACTGTACGGCGTTTATGGCCACAACCTTCTCTGTAGTCAACCGAAAGTAATCAATCGCAGCACCAACACCACTGCCGGGTATAACATCAAACCCGTGGTCTAGCATAGCCATCTCAACGCCTGCGATCGCACCCAGAATTGAAACTTCATTTAAATCGCCAATGTGACCAATCCGGAAAATTTTGCCAGCTACCTCGGATAAACCTCCTCCCAGAGATAAGTTATACCTACTGAAGGCGGTAGCGATTACATCCCTAGCATCTTTGTGCTTGGGAACAACCACCGCTGTAACAGTGTTGGATTGAAATCCTTCCTGTGCCAGCAACTTTAAGCCCCACGCTGCAACCGCTCGGCGCACGCCTTCTGATAGCCGGTAATGCCGTGCGTAAACATTGTCTAAGCCTTCGTCAAATAGCAGATCCAAAGCCTTCCGAAGGCCGTAAAGAATAGGAATCGATGGGGTGTATGGAGTGTAACCGTCTTTGTTTTGTGATATTTGATCCGTCAAATCCAAAAAAAAGCGGGTAAGCGCCGAGCTTGCCGTGGTTGCCAGTGCTTTTTGACTAAAAGCGAGAAAGGCACCACCGGCAGGCATCATAAAACCTTTTTGCGAACCACTGACAGCTCCGTCTACACCCCAATCGTCCATCCGAAAATCTATACTTGCAATTGAGCTTACCCCATCGACATACAACAGTGCTGGATGCTTCGCCGCATTCATTGCTTCGCGGACCCCCGCAATATTGCTGGTAACTCCAGTTGAAGTTTCGTTGTGCGTCGCTAACACCGCCTTGATACTATGGTGAACATCAGCCCTTAAACGTGCCTCAAGCTTATCTGGGGAAATTCCCATTCCCCATGGTTCCTCATGAATCTCAACATCTAAACCCAACTTCTTGCCCATAGTGGCCCACAGATGGCTGAAGTGGCCAAATCGAAAGATTAGTACCTTGTCCATACGGTTAAGTGTATTCGTAAGTGCAACCTCCCAACCAGCCGTACCTGTTCCCGGGAAAATAAAAGCCTGTCCCGTTTCGGTCCGAAAAACTTTCTTAAGGTCGCCCAGCAACGGTATTAGCAACTTTGGAAATATTGGCGAACGATGATCCTGCATAGCAACATTCATTGCATTCAATACAGATTGTGGCACGTTTGTAGGACCTGGGATGTAAAGATGGTTGCGCCCCGCCACTTAACTACCCCCCGCCACAGTTTCTAATAGCACCAAAATTCCGATTGTGATCATAAAGTTTAAAGCGCTTGCCTTGTGCATCCAATTCATGCCTTCAGCCAGCAGTTTTGGAAACCAGGCGCGACAAAAACACAATGAACAGTCCCTACCACCAAACAACAGGGTGCGTAAGTGAATTGTTTTGCATGCAACAAGAGTTGCGGTTGTGCTTCAATATAAAAAAGGAAGGTGTTGCTCATGCTGTTCTCAAACTTTGCGATTGGTACTCATAGGCGACGAGCGAAGAAATATCTAAGGAAAAGATATATTTTGAATTTACAAGAATTGTATCTTTGGCCATCTGCAGTGGAGTTCAGGCATCAAGTGGACGCACAAACAGGCCGCCCCCTGGCTCCACCACAATTCTACCTTTGTCGTAGACGACTGTGCCATTAACAATGGTCGCCCTGACTGCACCCCGCTGCCTTCGGCCCGCGTAAAGCCGATCAGTAGCTTTTGCCTTGGTCATCCAGAGTGTAGAGTCAACCACCCCTTCGGGCCGCGGGCTATAAATCACAATGTCTGCAGCTGCGCCTATCTGCAGTGTTCCACGCTGGGGATGCAGATTGAATAGCCGAGCTGGCTGGCTACATAAAAGGCGAACTGCCATTTGCACAGAAAAGCGGCCATCCATTGCCTCCGTCATTACCAGAGGCATCAGGGCTTCAATACCTGGCAAACCGATTGCACCTTTCCATATATCCACCACTCCCCGCTCTTTCTCTTCAAGTGTAAAAGGGCTATGATCAGAGGTAATGGCCATTAGTGATCCCCGATTAAGCCCTGCCCATAATGCTGCATTGTCTGAAGCTGTACGCAAAGGAGGCTTAATCATGGCGAACGGTCCATGCCGATCCATATCCGCTGCTGTAAAGAATAGATATTGTGGGCAGGTCTCTCCCGTCATATTCAGTCCCGCTGCTTGGGCAAGCTGCAGTTGGTGTAAGGCAACAGCCCCGGAGACATGAGCTATGTGTACGTGGGCTCCCAAATCGGCACTCAATACTGCAAGCTGAGCAATGCTCATCGCCTCCACTATTGGTGGCCGGCTTTCTACAAAAGCCGCAGGGTCTATTCGCCCGAGGGCTCTAGTTCGACTCTCAAAAAGCTGGAGTAATTGCTCGTTTTCCGCGTGGAATGAAACAAACCGACCGGACTCCTTCACTATTTCGAGCATCCGATAGAGATCGTCCATCCGATCCAAGCACAGGCCAGAAAATTCCTCTTCCCGGCCGGTAGGCACGGCGTGGGTAAATATCTTGAAAGCAATAGCGCCTGCATCAGCCATACCTAGAATATGGTCTCGGTTTAAGAGTCCCGGTGCACCATAAAGCCCGAAATTTACGCAGCTTTCGCTTTCTCCCAGCTTACGCCGCAATTCAAATATGTCGGGAGTCGCACAACATGGCACGCTGATTGGCATCTCTAAGACTGTGGTGACACCCCCTGCGGCGGCGGCTTGGGACTCGGTGATGAAGGTGCCGCGATGCGGATGCCCAGGCGCACGAACATGAAAATGGATGTCGATTGCCCCAGGTAGCACAAAACAACCCTCCGCGATCTGTTCCCTACGAGCAGGTGGCAACGCACCGTGCATGCTGATCAAAGTGATGCGACCCGCTTCAACACCGATGTCGGCATGAAACTGACCGTCTTCTGTCACCACAACTCCACCCTTTATCGCCAAATCAAGCATTACGACTACTCCAATCTAACTTCCTAAAGGAAACAACATGTTGGTGCGCAACTAAACCACAATAGTTGCCCTAACGAATTCCAATAAAATCCTATAAGTCGTATCTACCTCCCCGATTTCAACGTATTCATCCGTGGCGTGAGAAACTTCGTAAGATCCAGGGCCAAACACAACCATTCCTTGGCCAGCCACCGCAACCAAGTGCTTCGCATCGCTACCTGGCAAATACCCAACGATCTGGGACCCACTTCCCGGATGGGCGCTGCAAATTGCAAGGAAGCGCTCCAGATATTGGTTCTCAGTACTGTTCTCGAACCATTTACTCACTGCGAAGTTGTCAACCCTATAAACTCGTGTGGGATCAACCACCTGGCGCAGAGCAACGATATCTTGCAGCTCCGAAATTACAACAGAAGGGTCTTCCCGCGGAATCATACGGCGATCGACCCGAATGGCACATGCATCAGCAACCACATTAGCACTCACACCACCCTCAATCACGCCGATGTTGATACTTGCTGACCCCAATAGTGGGTGCTGGGGGCGCGCCCCCAACTCAGCCTCGTACTGCTCAAGCAATACAATTAAATGCGCCATACCATTTATGGCGTTGCACCCCCGCCCTGGATCTGTCGCATGCGCGGTCCTTCCAGCGACATGAAAGGTCGCCCGTAACACACCCTTATTTGCAACCGCCATCTTGTTTCGCGTCTGCTCTCCAACCACCACGAAATCACACCTCGGGATATACCCAGATTCCACGAGCCATTTAGTCCCCAACTGGCCCCCAACTTCTTCATCGGCTGCGCACACCACAACCAACCGACCTTTAATATTTTCAGCGCCTCCCACGCAATCAGCCGCAGCTTGGAGAATAGCAGCTAAACATGCCTTATCATCCACACTTCCCAATCCATACACTCGCCCGTCTACAATAACACCAGCATACGGGTCCTCGCCCCACTGTGCATTTTTACCGAGTGGTACAGTATCGATATGCGCATGGTAAAGGATTGTTGGACCATCTCCCTCACCCACACAACCCACCACACTCCAGGCCCGGCCATCCGGTGACAACAACTCGGTAGCAAATCCGCTGTCCCGAAGAAACCTACAGCAAAATTCGGCAATTTGCCGGCAATCACCGGGGGGATTAGGAGATGGTATCCGAATGAGACTCTGCAGGACTGAAACGACCCTGCTTTGCGCACTATTCACGATTGCATTCCCGTTGCCCTCAATTTGCATATTTCCAGCGACAAATACTAGAACTCCGAAGCATCATAGAATGTAGCAATGTCTAGAAACCTGTAAAGCCTAAGTCTGCCCGCGTCCAATTCATCGAACCAGTGTACCACCTCCAGCCATAGTAGCTCAGAGATAGCTCAGAGAAGCGAAGCCAGCAGTACAAGTTTCACAGCGCAACAACACCTTCTACAAATTCACTCAAACACCCCACTCCAAGGTGGCAACTTATGGACACGCGTTCCCAAGCCTGCGCATTGACCTTAGCAATCATAGCATGGCAATGGTAAAAGGACTACCAATTCAAAACTCCAACATAAGTGACACAGTCGTAGCCACATATCAAAAGTAATCGCGCTCCACATTCACGAAGCCCGTGGTGCCTGCCCTGACGTAGGACTCCCAAGGAATCAACTAGATCGCGCCACGAAAGATTAACAACCACTCTAATCCGTTGAATGCACCCCTTCGTACATCACACAAAAATCAATCTCGACTTTTGCAAATACAAAACTCTCGCCTCTCAAAAACAACTACTATCAAGTCAGAATATCAAATAAACCCTTTCTATTCCAATAACTAGCAAATCTAACTCCTGACAAGTGTAACTTCACGGGTACATAACGACCCAATTGACAAACCCCCGAATCTACGGAAGCAAAACTGAGCGAGCCCGAAATTTTCTTAGGGGGAACAATTGCATGCGACTCCGACACAACTTAGCTATATTCAGCTCCATCACCCAATATGCACCAGAAACTACCGCGATTCTTCTGCAGTCAGCCTGATGTTACGCCCAACCCTAGCTAACCAAGAAACAGCAAACTTACGACCCAACTATCTCGGAAACAAAGTACTACAGATGACGCCCTTGTACATCTCTCATACGATCGAGAGCCAGCACAAGTAGATCTTCCGGCTTTAATTACCCAATGCCCATCAAGCCCATCCATCACGGGAACACACGCAGGAACCTCTAAGCGCAAAAAGATGTTACCTATTGGATCAATAACCACAAGAGACACGTCAAGTTTGACAGTGCGCATCTAGTAATGTGACCCGTTCTAATTCTGTCGCTGTACCGAATACCGCGTACTGTGTGGCGAAACCAGCGACTAAAGCAATAGTAACCCCTTAGAGAAACAAGCTTGAATGCGAAGGTCTTTGGCACCAGCTACAACTTACATTGTGGCACACGTCCTACATTGGCATCAACGATTACAAAACTAAAGGGACAAAAGAAAGTAGCTTGCAAAACTTTTTCACTACGATAACAAGTCTCGGCGGATTCGCAGCCAAGTGCAGCTCTAAGGCCCAATCCGCAAACAGGGCACAAAAAACCGCTGCCAATTCAAACACCGTGCGGCCGGTTACCGCCCTCGCCTTCTAAATAAACCTGCATAAACTCAATCTCAATTCCAGACACTTCATCTTGTAGAAAAGCCACCCATCCCTCAGGGTGCACGTGACTACCAGTAATTTTGCAGGCGGAGCATTCCTTTAACACCGCGCCTTTGGCCTGCGCCTCAGCAAGTGCAACATCGATGTCGTCTACGGCAAAACATATGTGGTGCAGCCCCTCATGGCCACGCTCATCAATCCATGATGCAAAACGACCGAAAGCGTCCATAGACTGCGTAATTTGGAATTCAGTATCTCCCAACCAAAATATAGCAGTGCGATTTCTACTTTTAGAAAACTCTTTCACCTCAACATCGGCAGATACTCCCAACAATTTTTTATAGGCTGCAAGCGACACACCCACATCACGTACCGCAAACGTCATATGCTTGATCTGCGAAATTTTCATGTTATTCCTCATTTAAAGTAGCCCTCATAAACACCGTGCTTGACAAAGCAAAAAGAAATAAACCTGCTGATTGCAATATTAAAAGATGCAGCCTCCAAAGCTAATACTTTAACAAACCCCTCGATGCTATGTTTTGCGGTACCCTACGCTATCTCGTTACCAAATCCACCCACGATTGCCCCACTCGCAATGGCTACGCAATGCCCCCACCCTGGCGCAGTAAGTACGCCCAAGCAGATCACACAGCATGGTAAAACCCCAAGAGATTCACATCAATCATCCTCCGCCAAAGTTTAGGCGTATGGCGCTAAAGCACGCCAAAGGCATTGTTGGAGCATTGCAATTTACTACATCGAGGCGGCCCCACCTAGCAACAATTGCATCTGCCGCAAGCTTCCATTTATTGTAATCCAAGACATCCACGAGTTGAATAAGCGTTTGATCCGCTCCAGCTCCAATTTCATCTACAGTGGTAGACAGTTCCTCTTCGTTAATGTCGGTAAGACAAACCTTTGCGCCAGCAAGTATCAGCCCATGAGCAATTCCCGCACCGAAGCCGCGTCCAGCGCCTGTTACCCACGCCACCCGATTATCAAGTAAACCCACGGTTACTGAATCCTACAACAATATCTTGACTACACCACAACTACTTGCCAGACCGCCTCCCTCTACACTAGAAGATGCTTGATGTTTGATCGAGGGTTTACAACGGGCTGGATCCGACCGTCCTTGCTAGTCATGATCACCACAACACCCGGACCGTAGCCACTGCGAAAACTACCCCCTTGGCAAACGACACCGATAGTCATGGCCTTTTTCAGATAGCCGTGTCCGTAACGGCTATCCCAGTCAGATATAGCAACGATATCGCCAAAACAAAGGTCGTCCAAACCGCATTCAGAAAATAGCGCCGGTGCAGAGGTCTGTAAATTAAGGGCGCCATTTTCACTGCCGAGGCCTGCACCCGCACCCGCCAAAACACTTGGCACAATGCCCTTGACCGGAACTACAATCCCAAAATCACCGCCAATTCGCAAGTTGAGTGCATCAAGTAGCTGTGGCGAACAGCTCTTAACCTGAATGGAGGGAAAATCCACCAGTCGCAAACCCACTCCATAGCCTTGGATTTGAACTTTGTCACCCGGCGCCATTTTTTCCAGGGCCTCACTTTCGAAATGGCAAATTACATGCTCCGCAAATCGTCCACTTTTTCCAGTTACAAAACCGTTAGCTCCCGAAGCCCCCCCGTTCATTACCCGAGCCTTATTGCCCAAACAGGCGTAGACGCCAAGGGCCGTGTTGGCACTGTCTCCTGCCTTTATGGAAACGCCTGGCTGTATCAGCTCCACGGCCCACCCCAGAGCGCGATCACCCAACTTAATATTATAAACAATGCTTCCGAAGCTGGGCACCAGCAACGGTTCGCCACTAGATGATACTAGGTATGGGCTCGCAGGCAAACCTGGCATCGTCGGACTGGCAATTTCACCCAAGACTGATATCTTTACAAGTTGATCAATATTAGTTTTTAGCATTGAAGTCGCACCATAGTTTCATAAATTTTTTTGCCAAAGAAGTAATGCAAACCAACAGCACAACCTACCCGCGAAAAAAGTTGTTGTCTAACAAATTCCCAATATTTCGGCAATGTTTGCATCCGGGTTGATAAACGGAACAATTGTGCCGTCTGCGCACGCCAGCAAGTCTTGGCAACCAGGACCATGGCCTGTCATAACTGAGTCACCGTGGATTATGATTCCAATGGTCACAGCCCCCAGCTTGTAGCCACGACCGTAAGAATGGTCAGTATCCATTACCGCCACCAGATCGCCAAGTCTCAAATTATCAATTCCGTGCTTCGCTAGCTCCTCGCGGTCCCCAGTCATCAAATCTTGATCAACATATTCAGGTGTTAGCTCCGCGCCACTGCCCATTATGTGGGCAGGTATTTTTGCGACCACAGGCACTTGAAGCTTTCCGCCGGGGGCGCTACGTAAGCCCCACCGTTCCAGAAGATCTGGAGAGGTCTTCTTCACCAACACCGATGGGAAGTCAAGTAGCTTCATTCCACGACCGCACGCCTTAATCAAAATACGATCGCCAACACAGAGGAGTTCAAGGACTGCCGGTGTAAAATCGACCAACAAGCGTGCGTGCTCACCAGTCACCACTCCACGAGCGCCCACCGCTGGACCACTTGCAACAATTGCCTCATTACCAACACAGCTCAAGTAATGCATTGCATGGTCGATTCCAAAATCAGAGTGGGCGACTGATACGCACGGCTCTACATGATCCCCCGCCCACCCGTACGCAGGATCACCGACTCGCGCGTTATAGACTATTCCCGACATTCCAATAAACACCCGCCCGACACCCTCCGTATCAGGCTGATAAGGAGAACGAGCTAGAGCCGGAGCACTAATGTAACCCGCTGTAGCTATGGTCACCAGATCTTTGCTGTTAGTTCTTACCATCATTAGATCACCCTGTTCGCAATTGGGCCATTTTTCAAATATCGATAAATGTTTGAAAGAACGTCCCCCATCTGCCGGTTACGAGCTCCACCAGTAACACCACCGATACGGAGTGTCAAAATCACGTTATCACACTGTAAAAGCGGATTATCAAATGGAGTTGGCTCAAACAAAAACACATTTAAACCAGCACCAGCAATTTGCCGCGCTTGAAGAACGAACACAATAACAATTGTACCACCTCGGCTGATGCTAACCAAAAAGCACTCCTCTTCATCAAACCCAGTTCCCGCGCGCAAATAATTTTAATAGTTTCAGAGATAAGCGGGGCCGCAACCAAAATAAAATTTGAGATACCTAAAAGCTGATCCAGATCTGTGTCGTCAATCATTTACATTTCTTCAATAGCTTTTGAAAGACGACTTCGTTTATTATAAATGTCCTTGATACCGAATGCGCGGACCCTACGCGCAGTCTCGGTACCAATTTCACCAAAACCTGTTATCCCAAGTGTGTGTCCAACAATCTAAAGTAGGCCAGCTATTTTCATCCACTGAAACTTGTGCACGCGTTGCTCGGTCCTAATTGGCTCAATGCCCAAGGCTCGATACGCACCACTGACAGTGCTCTGGTGATCACGCACCAAACATTTGCTAAGCGAAGGAATAAAAGTCATAGCAAGTTCTGCCACAGCAATACACCCATGCAATGGCATGGTAGCAACCACGACTCCCGCTTCCTTTGCGGCCTGCAGGTCAATCCCGTCAGCTCAGGTCTTATATCGTTGAATCAGCCCCAAGTGCGGAGCATCTTCAATGAACGTTGTGGTAACAGGCACGTGCTGGCTCACAATAAAATTCGTGGGCTGTAGCAGTGCGCTTGGGACCTCAGAGATATTGTCGGTGGGAGCCAAAAGCTGAAGCCGAGTAGTTTCCCGAAGCTGACCGATCCAATCCAAGTCTGCAGGCGATTTCCACTCGAAAAAAATACCGTTGGGAGGGTAATATTTCCAGATGTAAATCAGACCCTCATATAATGCATTTTTTTCGCCTACTAAGACAAACTTGCACAAGCCTATGCAAATTAAGAATTTCCTCTAAAGGTTGGCGAACTGACCGTTGTAGACCTGTAACGCGTCAAGAACAATCAAGAGCTCTCTTATAGTTTGTCCATCTTCAGCACGTCATCCCGCTTTACTCGCGCCTCGATGAGAAACGTTGACCGGAGATCGAGGAAGTCGAGCGCAACTGGAAGAATGAGTAAGGAAAAGAGGTCTTCAAGAAGCTCTCTGAAGAGTGGTACATCAACACCTATGGAATCGATGAAGAGGATCGTATGTTGACCTACCAGGGCTAAGGCCCTCGCCGCTTGCACCCCATAGAGCGCTGGGAAGCCGCCGAACGCTTCATTCGCCTGCTGGTCGGTTTTCCCCCGCCCCTTTTACGAATACGCTACCAAAGAATACGGGCCGCACTTCTCACAGCGCGCCCGCGCAAAGCGAAAACTGCCATAATGGCTGGGATGACCCAACTTTTGCGTTTGTATGTGCTCGATT
>SXGS01417633.1_pt1 | contig 16980 bp, 14 predicted proteins | sample 3174681 | NCBI WGS metagenome assembly SXGS01 (sample SAMN11356861, study PRJNA531348) | freshwater metagenome | isolation source: freshwater sample F1-80 | place: China: Fuxian Lake, Yuxi | collected 2017-12-25 | reverse complement strand
GGTCGTGTAGCGCGACGGGAAGAATTTCACTTGGCCGTCGCGGACGGCTTGCATGGCGGCCTCGGCGAGCGTGTCCATCTTCACGAACCACTGGTCGCTCAAGAACGGCTCGATGGGGGTCTTCGAGCGGTCGCTGTGCATTAGCGGGATCGTGCGGTCCTCGACCTTCTCGAAGTGCCCCATAGACTGCATGTCCGCGACGACCCGCTCGCGAGCCGCAAACATCGTCAGCCCGGCGTACGGCCCGCCGTGCTCGTTGAGCGTGCCGTCCGGGTTCAAGATGTTGATGACGCCGATCTGCTTGTTGCGCTGATAGCACGCATAGTCGTTCGGATCATGAGCCGGCGTGACCTTCACGCACCCCGTGCCCAGCGTTTTGTCCGCCAGCAGAGCATCCGCAATGATCGGGATGATCCGTCCGTTGAGCGGAATGAGGACGTGCTTGCCGACCAGATGCGTGTACCGCTCGTCCGTCGGATGCACGCAGACGGCAGTATCGCCGAGCATCGTTTCGGGACGGGTGGTGGAGAAGGAGATGCGGGTGCCGGTTTCTTGTAGGTCAGGCTTTCCAGCCTGACCCTGCGCGGCAACACCCTCGGAGTCAGGCTGGAAAGCCTGACCTACTTCGACCACCGGATAATTGAACGTCCAAAAGTGCCCGGCGACGTCTTCGTGGAAGACTTCGTCATCGGCCACCGCCGTTTGCAGGTACGTGTCCCAGTTGACCAGCCGCTTGCCTCGGTAGATCAGGCCGTCGCTGAAAAACTTGAAGAACGTGCGGCGGACGGCTCGCGAGCAAACCTCATCCAGCGTGAACCGCACGCGCCGCCAATCGCAGCTTGCTCCGAGCATTTTTTGTTGGCTGATGATTCGCTCTTCAAACTTGTCCTTCCATTTCCAGATGCGTTCGACGAGCGCCTCGCGGCCGACGTCGTGCCGCGTCTTCCCTTCCTCTTCGAGCATCCGCCGCTCGACGACCGCCTGAGTCGCGATTCCGGCGTGATCGGTGCCGGGCATCCAGAGCGCCTCGTACCCCTGCATCCGCCGCCAGCGAGTCAGCAAGTCCTGCAACGTCCCGTTGAGCGCATGCCCCATGTGCAGCGCGCCGGTCACGTTTGGCAGCGGAATCATGATCGTGTGCGGCTTCTTGTCCGGGTTCGGATTCGCGTCGAAATACCCGCGTTCCTCCCAAAACGAAAACCATTTCGATTGAGCTTCTTTCGGTTCGTACTGCTTGGCGAGTTCGGTCATGTTTGGATCAGGGCTAAGGGATGAAAGATGAGGGAAGAAAGTGATACAAGCGCGATTGAATTGGGATGCCGGTCAGACATCGGACGGTATCGAACTGATGGCAACTTCGCGCTGCGAGATGACTCGCATTCGAAGGTCGTGTTGGACCAGCATCGCCATTCCGACAAGTGGGTCCGTATCCGCCGCTTCGACGTCGATCTCGATCAGCTTGCCGTCCCACAGTGCGATTGCCGTGAAGAGATCACTGACAATTTTGCTGCCGTCCGCCAGAGTCACTCGGACTTGAGAGCCACACTCCAAGCCCATTTCAAGCAACCAGGAGGGCGGCAAAGTCAGGAAGCCATTAAATCCGGTGTCCAACAAGGCTTGCACAAGATGATTGTCACCGTGTCGGTCCTGAATCGCCAATTCGATCCCAGGTTCCAGACACTCGTTGACGGCCCCGCAAATCATGCTGAGGCCCTCGGTGAGCGACCGATCCGATGGAATGACCGAAACCCAATCCGCACGCACCAAACTTGTGCATCGGGATGTGAAGACCGGAGTTCTCGGGAAGCGACGGCTGCCGTCGGCCCAATCCGAAAATCTTCGGAGAAAATGTCGATGGCCACGACTTGCCCCTTCAAAGCCGGATCAAGCTGACCCACAACCTTCTGCGCGTAGATCTGATCGCCGCAATCGGCAACTTCGTTTGCCGGTAACTTCTTTGATGGTGATGAGGGACTTGGTTCGGACATGACTCAGACTCCAGACAATTCAACGTGTCGCGAAAGCGATGGGAGTGTAATCGGAATTCGTGTTTGGCTAGAAGACCCGCTCGATCCAGCCATTCTGAATCCAGAACCAGAGACGAGCGCATGGCACAGTCCAACCAAGATCTGCGGACGTTGTTTCAGCGTCATCTCGAACAAGAAACGGCCAAGCTTCCGAGTCGCGATGCCGAGCACCGGGCGGCGGTCGCAAGTTGCCTCAGGGATTTTGCGAATAGGGGCGAACGCAGTCTTCGGCAAATGGAGCAACGGAAGATTCGGACGTTGGGAGGTCTCATCGAAACGCTTCCCAATTTACCTCAAAAGTTGAAGGACTTCGGCATCTCGCTGTTGGAAGCTCTAAAAGCCAAACAAGCCGTTCCCGTCTTGCTGCAAATGTTGGTTGATGATGCGGACTGTCGGTATTCGTGTGGTTGTGCGTTGTACGCGATTGGCGGGAAGCAAACCGAGAGAGCATTGGTGCGGATCGCTCGCCTCGAACTGAATTCCGCCGTCCCAAATCGCTTCGTCCTGGAGTCGGTCATTCACGGTTTGAAATCTTCAGACAGTGACGAAGTGAACGATGTGCTGGTTACGATTTTTGAGCGAACCGATCTTGCCGGCTGGCTGCGGGGCGACGCGGGCGACGCAATCATCCTTGCTGACCGCCGGACTCGGTTGTTTCACCGAACGTGGGTGGCTGCATTGCGCGGCCTGACCGATACCGACATCGACGTTCAATTCTGGTCGATGTTCGCCATCGCGCGACTCGCGTCGAGAAATCGCATCGGGCAACGAATTTGCAATGAACGATTCCACGCGGCGCTGCCCAAGCTTCGGGAAATCGCTACTCACGATCACCGATTGGCTCCCGGATTCTGGTGGCCGATGTCTGCGGAAGCCGAAGACACAATCGCCTGCATCGAAACGGGGACCGGCTTGCACCCTGAAGCGGCAGAACGCTGGATTGGCAACAAGGAACGCGGGCCGTGGATTCGAGACTGACCGGCTGCTGGGCGATGTCAGTCATTCATTGCTTTTCAATCGCCCTTAATTCCTACGCAAGACCAACGGAGCTTTTCCTCATTCCGGGATTCTGCTGCAATGTCGTGAGCGGATTTGTCCGATTAGGAATCGCGAAGGAAGTCTGATGCGGCTGGCTCTGATGCTGTTGGGATTGCTGACGCTGATCGGCTGCGGCGGAAAGCCGGAGCCTCGTCGAGTTGCCGTGCGCGGTTCAGTAATCGTGGGCGACAAGCTGGTGCCAGACGCGACGGTTCGATTTCTGCCGCAACCGGGGAATCCGGGGCCAGTCGCTTGGACTTCGGTTTCTGGAGGGCTCTACAACTTCACGAAGTTGGATGGACCGTATCCCGGCAAGTACAAGGTGAGCGTGAATCTGGAACTCAGCAGCGTTTCGAAAATCGCCAGCGACGACCCCAATGCTCCGCCACCGCCGACGCAGTGGGAGCAAGAGATCTCTGTGCCTGATCAAGAATCCGCGACTCAGCACTTTCTTTGGAAGAGTGCCGATGAATTGTAAGCCGAATCCAAACGGTAGGTCAGCCTTCCCAGGCTGACTTGTTCTGGGAATGACATCAACTGTCTGTTTGGGTCAGGCTGGAAAGCCTGACCTACGAAGAGTCGCGGGAGATACGCTCGAACCATGCCGCAGTCTTCCCGATGCTCTGCAAACGCTCGGCCGACCGGCTTCACGCTGATCGAGTTGTTGGTTGTGATCGCGATCATCGGTGTGCTCGTCGCAATTTTGCTGCCGGCGGTGCAGAACGCTCGCGAGTCGGCGCGGCGGTCGCAGTGTCAGAACAATCTCAAGCAGATTGGCATCGGACTGCACAATTACCACGACGCCAACAAATGCTTTCCGATGGGGAGCCATGTGCGCCCCGGTCCCACGTTCTCATTGGGCAGCTTGCTGGCGTTGCTGCCGTATGTCGAACAGCGCGCGGCCTATGCCACGGTGGACTTCAACGCGCCGGATTGCTGTATCTCGACCAAAGCCATTCAAGCCGCCGGCAAGCCCAACGCGCCCATGACGCGAATTCTCACCTACACCTGTCCGAGCGATCCGAATGCCGGCAAGACGCTGCTCTCTGGCCCGACGGGCCCACTCCCTCCATCGGTCGATTGCGGAGTGCTTTATCCCGGCAACTATCTCGGAGTGTCGGGGGACACTGGCATCGGGTATCCAGCCTGCTTCTTCAGTATCACCGCCACCACGAATGGCAGCGGCATGATGTTTACACGCAGTTCGACTCGCTTCGATCACGTTAAGGACGGCACGTCGCAGACGTTGTTGTACGGCGAGCGTGGCTTGCCCAACGATCTGGGTTGGGGTTGGGTGATGTGCGGCGGTTCGGAATGCGAGCATTATCTCAGCCTGCAAAACGGATTGGTTCCGCCGCACAACCTGCCGACCACCAGCATCACGGTCAGCCAGTTTTGGAGCTGGCATCCTGGCGGAGCCCATTTTCTGCTGGTCGATGGGCATGTCCGTTTCTTGAATCTCAGCACGTCATACAATGTGCTCAAGGCGCTCTCGACCAAGTCGGCCAAGGATTTGGTGGGAGAGTTTTAGTCCTCATTGAAATCCTCTCGGAGCAAGGCTCAGAAATTCGCGGGAGACGTCGTTATGATCAGCAATCGATTCGGCTTGATGGCAACTGGGCTCGTGATGGTGTCTCTGAGCGGCTTGCTTGTCGCTCAAGAAGGTTCTCCAGCGAAGGAGAAGGCCACGGAAAAGAAGGCAGAGTCGAAGTCTGCGGACGATCCGGTTCCGCCGCCTCCACCACCGCCTCGCGCGGTGAAGAAGCCGAGCACCACCAAAGAAGCGCCGCCCAAAACTCAATCGACCGCAGTGGCGATTCCAAACGCGGCGATGGCTCAATTGGCATTGTTCAAAATTCAAATCGCGCTGGGTCAGAACCCCGAATGGGATGGCGTCCAAATATCGAGCGTGCAGTTTGAGAGCGAACAGGACCAGGTGCTGCTGGTTGTTGATGGCCGCTTGTCGGAGGGACGACTCCGCTCGAAAGCGCAGAAGGTTTGCGAGTCGGTCCTGCAAGAAATCTTCTCGTCGGAAAACGGAGCCCTTCCTCAGCCAAAGCTCGATTCATTGAAAGTGATCCGGCCCGCTCCACGCGAGGCTGCGACGATCTTTGACGAAGGGCTGCAACACTACCGCAAAGGAAACCATGAAGCGGCCAGCCGAGAGATCACGCGAGCCATCGTCGAGAACCCCTTCAATCTGGGCTACAAGTATTGGCTGGTTGTCGTGGAAGTCGCTGCCGGCCATGACGACCAGGCTCGCCGGCTGCTGCGGCCGTTGATCCTGCGACGTACGCAAGCCACCTCCACCAAACAAACCGACGAATACGTCGAAGTGCAGCGTCGATTGGAATCCGTGCAGGGCGTGGTCCGGCAAAAGATGAATCAGCTCGAAGAAGAACTGCTCCGCGAATCGGCCCCAAAGTAGACGAGTCACGGAGTGGCAGTGAATGAATTGGCGAGCGGGGTGGCGTCAGCCCCCCGGTGGTTGCGATGTCCGAGGAATACCGGGGGGCTGACGCCGCCCCGCTCGCCTTCGCGTCATTTGTTTCTCGGCCTTGGAATGACTCTTCGAATTTGCCGGCGACAGTCTGCCGTCGCTTAACAGCCCTCGGCGCGAACCGTATTCTGGCTGCGAGTTTTGGGCTCGGTTTTTGTGGGGGATGCGGAAATGTTTCGGCAGCAGATCTGGATCGCACTTTTGATTCTGACGATGGGGTCGCTCGCTCAGCGATCGGTCGCGGAAGACACCGAGGCGGGGACACGTCAATTCGCCGTCGCTGTTGGGTTCCAAAATCAAAAGCTCTATGAACTGGCGATCGACGAGTGGGCGACGTTCATCAAGAAGTTTCCGAAGGACTCGCGGCTCGATAAGGCCCAGCATTATCTCGGCACCTGCCACTTGCAGGCGAAGCAATACCCGGCCGCCATCGCCGCCTTCGAGACGGTCACCAAGCAGTTCCCCAAATTCGAGCTGCTCGATCAGACGCTGCAAAACCTGGGGACCGCGTGGTACAGCCAGGCTCAGCAGTCCAAGAAGGCGGACGACTACGACAAAGCGGACAAAGCCTTCAGCCGCATGTTGGAACGATTCCCGAAAAGCCCGCTCGCCCCGCGCGCGTTGTTCTATCGTGGCGAGAGCCTCTATCAGCAGAACAAGTGGGACGACGCCGCCAAGATCTACGCGACGCTGATCCGCACCTACCCGAAAGATGAACTCGTCGCCGATGCCTCCTACGCGCTGGGTGTTACTCAGGAAGCACTCAAGCAAACTGATGAGGCTCAAGCGACGTTCGCGCAGTTCCACAACAAGTTCCCCAAGCACGCGCTGGCCACCGAAGTCCGCATGAGGCAGGCCGAACTGCTCTTCGCTAAAGGGGACTATGGCCCCGCTCAAACCCTGTTCGCGCAGGTCGGCACCGTCAAAGAGTTCTCGCTGGCCGACACCGCGTTGTTGCGGCAAGCTCGCTGCGCCTATGAACTCGGCAAGCACGAAGAAGCGGGCAAGATCTATTGGGATGTGCCGCGACTGTTCCCGGAAACGAAGCACTACGACACCGCAGTGTTGGCCGGAGCGAAGTGTTATTTCTTAATCGGCAAGTACGCGGCGGCTCGCAATGGTTTGGAGATCGTCGCCAAACGCGACGTTCCAGAGGCGGTTGAAGCCAAGCAGTGGATCGCGCGGGCCTACCTCAAAGAGAAGAATCCAACGAAGGCGTTGGAAGTGCTCGACGCTGCGATCAAGGAGAACTCGGACAGCACGACGATGCCGCAACTGGTGCTGGCCCGGATCGATGCCTTGTACGAGATCCCCGATCGGCGGCGCGAAACTGTGCTGCTGTATGCCGACTTCGCACTGAAGAACCCGAAGCACGAATTGGCCGCTCAGGCTCAATACATGGCCGCACTGACGGCGCTCGATGCCGACAACCACGCGGCGGCGAAGGCACATAGCGCGACGTTTCTCACGCAGTTCCCTAACGACAAGCTAGTCCCCGATGTGCTGTTCATCGCCGCCGAATCGCGGCTCTTGGTGAAAGAGTACGCCGACGCCGAGCAACAATACCGAGCGTTCCTCGCGAAGGCCCCGACTCACGCGAACGCTCCGCAAGCACGAGTGCGACGCGGGCTCGCGCTGCACTTGGCCGGCAAGCACGCAGACGCCATCACGGCGTTGGAGTCGGCCAGCAAGGAAGTCAAAGACCCCGCATTGCAAAGCGAAGCACAAGCGTTGATCGGCCGCACTTGGGTGGCTCAGCAGCAGTTCGCGGAGGGGGCTCAGGCGTTTGAAGCGTCCCTGAAAACGAAACCCGATCGCGAACAGACCGACGAGACGTTGCTGGCGCTGGCGGATGCCTATCGCAAGTTGGATCGGCAGTCCGACGCGGCGGCGAAGTTGCAACAGCTCACAAAACAGTTCCCGAAGAGCACTCGCGTGGAAGAGGCGACCTTCCGCATGGGGGAAGCGGCGTATGCTCAGGACGCCTTCGATCAGGCGTTCGCGCATTACACGGAAGTCACCGGCAAATGGCCGGAGGGATCGTTCGCCCCGCACGCTCAATATGGTCTGGGTTGGACGCACTTCAAACGGGGCGACTTCCAGAAGGCGGCAGACGCGATGACGACGCTCGCCACCAAGTACGCAAAGTCCGAAGTCGCGACGAAGGGGCTGTATGTTCGCGCGATGGCGCGCTATCAGCTTGGAGAATTCGCGACTGCGGCCGACGATGCCACCGCGTTCTTGCAGAGCAAACCGGCGAAAGCGGACATGTTCGACGCGCAGTACTTGTTGGGCCTTGCCCTCGCGGGACAGCAGAAGTTCGAGGAAGCGGCGAAGACGTACTCCGCTATCTTGAGCGGCGATCCCAAATACGCCGGTGCAGACAAAGTCGCGTATGAACTCGGCTGGGCGTACACGGAACTTGGTCGCCGCCCGGAGGCCGTTGCCGCGTTCCGCCGCTTGGCCACCGATTATCCCAACAGTCCGCTCGCTGCCGAGAGCCTCTTCCGAGTCGGCGAGTCGTACTACGACGCCGGTGAGTTCGCCGACGCGACGAAGGCGTATGCCGAGGCATCACAGAAAGCGGGCAACGGCGAACTGGGTGAGAAGGCAGTTCACAAGCTCGGCTGGAGCTATCTGAAATCGGACAAGCTCAAAGAGGCCACCGAAACCTTCGGCTCACAGTTGAAGTCGTACCCAACCGGCCCGCTCGCCGGTGACGCGGGTTTCCTGTTGGGCGAGTGCCAGTTCAAACAGAAGGATTGGAAGGGAGCACTCGATCGGTACGCTCAAGTCATCGCCGCGAAGAATGCGACCTATCACGCCCTGGCGCTGTATCGCTCAGGTGAGTGCGCCGCGGCCCTCGAACAATGGGACGCGAGCCTCAAGTTTCATCAGCAGACACTCGACCAATTCCCCGATTTCGAGTTGCGCCCTGAAGCTCGTTACGGAGTCGGCTGGGCCTTGCAGCAACAAGAGAAACTCGACGAGGCGATCAAGCAGTACGAATCCGTCACCGAAGAAACCGAAACCGAGACCGCCGCCAAAGCGCGGTTCATGATCGGCGAGTGCTTCTTTGCCAAGAAGGACCACAAGACGGCCTCGAAACATTTCCTGAAAGCCGCCTTCGCCTACGGCCACAAAGAATGGTCCGCGATGTCCTTCTTCGAGGCCGCTCGTTGCTTCGAGGTGCTCAAGGACATTCCGCAGGCGAAAAGTTCCTACCAACAGTTGATCGAGAAATACCCCGAACACCCCAAAGCCGCCGCCGCTAAAAAGCGACTCGCGGAATTGGGGGCGTCGTGAAAGAAGGAGCTATGAAAACCCTGGACCTCACCCGCAAAAGATTAACCGTCGATGACCTCTTAAAAATGGCGAGAGGCGAGTCGCTGAGAATCGTGGCTGGTGACGGAGTGGCATTTGTGCTCGAAGAGGCCGACGACTTCGACAAGGAAGTGGAGTTGCTCGGCAAGAGCGAGAAGTTTCAGCAATTCTTAAATGACCGTGCCTAGGAACCGGGGATCATGTCACTGGATGACTATCGCCGGTCGTTGAATTGAGTCGCGTGTCACAGGCTATTGAGAGATCGTTCATGCGTGCTTCCTATTCTCAGTCGCGAACTTCACTCGGACGTTTGCGTTTCGTGATCGTCCTGTTGGGGCTGTGCGTCGCGGCGATACCGCTCTGGAGCCGCGCTCAGGAGGCGGCTGAGCAAGCTCAACCGGCTGAGCCAGTCGCTGCCGAACCGGCCGCCGCGCCGCAGCCAGTCGCGGCTCCGGCCAAGGCACCCGGCAAGCCGCCGACGATGCCGTCGGTTTGGGATCTCACAGTGCAAGGCGGCATCTTCATGATTCCGCTGTTCCTCGATTCGATCATCGTCGTGGCGTATGCGATCGAACGCTTCGTTGGTCTGCGTGGCAAGAAGATCCTGCCCCCGAAGTTGTTGATCGCCATCCAGCAATTGAATTCTGAAGACAACGGCATTGATCCGAAGCAAGCCTATGAAATCTGTCAGCAGCATCCGTCGCCTCTGGCGAACGTCATCCGCGCGGCCATTTTGAAAATCGGCCGCCCGCACTCGGAATTGGAGCAAGCCGTTCAAGACGCCGTTGGCCGCGAGGCGGACGAGATGGCCGACAACCTGCGGCCGATCAATGTGTCTGCCAGCGTGGCTCCGCTGATCGGACTGCTGGGAACCGTGCAGGGGATGATCATGGCCTTCATGGTCACGAGCACCACGACAGCCACCGGCGCGGCGAAGGCTCAGGAGTTGGCTCAAGGAATCTACACCGCGCTCGTCACGACGTTCGGAGGTCTCGTCATCGCGATTCCCGCCGTGATGGTCGCCAGCTATTTGGAAGGGTGCATTGATCGACTGCTGCGTGACATGGAGGACGTCTTCCTGGAGATCCTGCCGCAGTTCGAACGCTTCGAGGGCAAGCTGCGTATCCGCCGCACGGTCGATGGCGAAGGAGTCCTGGTGAAAGGCACGACCGCCAAGCCGGCAACGGCTGCGGCAAAACCCGTAACAGCCAGCAAGTCGCCAGCCGATGTTGAGTCACCTTTGCCGAAGGGCAAGGGACTCTGGAGTGTGATGGGAGCCAAAGGCGAATCGAGCGGTGAAACGTAGAGAATTTGAGATTTGAAATTTGAGATGACCTGCCATGCGATTCCGACGAAAACAAAACAAGCGGTCGATGGACATGACGCCGATGATCGACTGCGTGTTCCAATTGCTGTTGTTCTTCATGGTCTCCAGCCACTTCGATGAAGAGGCTCGGAGCAGCGGAGAAGGATCGCTCGATGCCAATCTGCCGGAGGCCGCTGCCGCCATGCCGATGGTGATGCGGCCGAAGGAGATGATTATCAACATCAACGATCGCGGTGAGTTCTACGTCGGCGGCGAAAAACACTCGGAACCTCAACTCGCCGAGCGGTTGCGGCGTTCGGTGGTCGATAATCCGGGTCAGCAATCGGTCGTCATTCGCGGGGACGAGCAAGCCAATTGGAAATACATCGCCCGCGTCATGAGCCTGTGTAATCAAGCGAAGATCAACGACTACCGAGTCGCCGTGGTTCCCGAAGCTGAACGCACTCCGAATGGCCAGCCATGAATTCGTAGCCGAAATCGTCAGATTTCGGTGACCGGAACAACCGAAGTCTGACGACTTCGGCTACAGATGACCTATGAGAGATCTGCTGAAACTCTCTGAAGAAGAACTCGCGGAACTGACCGCTCGGCAGATGCTGCGCGCGTGGATTGCCGTGGGCTTGGCGATCGGCAGTGCCGTGCTGGCGATGTTGGGCATGATGGCTCGATTCTCCCCCGGCCAACAGACGCCGCTGCCGGGGATGAATTATTTCTGGGGTCAGCTCGGTTGGTCAGCGACGCTCGGCGTTTCATTAGTCGTTGCCGCGTGGCTGGTGCGCGGCGTGTTCATGCGGCGCTTGCAGTGGGCAGTGGCGATCAGCTTGCTGTTGCACTTGCTGCTGGGCGTTTCGTTGCAGGTATTTCGATTCGGTGTGCCGTTGTCGCAGGTCGCACAAGCGGACGACTCCAGCAGTTCGCGTGAGGAAATCACGCTGCCGAATTACGGCGGCATGGAAGCTCCGAATGCCGAGGCCGCATGGCAGAAGCCCGCCGACTCGAACACACCGGAGACACAGGTCGAATTGGACCGGCAGAAGTCGGAGATGCAAACGCCCAATCAGCCGCATGCGGTGGAGGTCGAACGTCAGACCGAAGTCGCCAAGCTCGAAGAGATGAAGCGGCAGGAGCAGGCGGCTTTTCAGAAGGAGCAGAAGGCAGAACTCGAACGTCAGGTGCGAGAGCAACAGGTGCCGACTCCGCAAGCGGTCGCCGCGCCGAAAGTCGAGACGTCGAAAACGACTCAACCGGAGTTGGACACGAAAGTCGAGCAAGCCAAGCAGGCCAGCCAACTGGCGAGGGCCGAACGCGAACAAGCGGAACTGAACTCGACCGACCCGCAGGTGGCCGCCGCTCGGTTGAAAGCCAATCGCGCGGACCCGAAGACAAAAATGTCCGAGCAGCCCGTTGAATTCAACGAGCGGCAAGCAGCGGAAGCGAAAGCCTCCGCCGCGAAGGCGAATGAATCCGTTGAAGTGGCAACGGCGAATGCCAAACAAATGAGTACGCAGGAACGAGCCATCGAGGCGGCTCGTCAAGCACAAGCCAGCGTCCCGGCCTCACAGCGACTGACGAACAATGTTCCCTCTTCATCGAGTTCGCCGAGTGTCGGCAGTGCTCGGCCAGTCCGCGCGGCCAACGCAGGCAATCCAGGAGATGCCACGCCCACCAGTGGCGGCTCAGCACAACTCGCGCGGAGCAACAACGGACAACCCGGTGGTGCTGCCAATGCAACGGCCCAGTCGGTCAACGTCGCGGCCGCTGGTGGAGCGAGTGCTCCGAAAGTATCCGAGTCCTCCGGCGCAAGCGCGGCGACTCGCGGTGCTGCGGCGACGGTGCCGATTGGCAATGCGGGAGCAGGCACCGGGGCGGCGCTGAGCACTCCGCAATCGGGCACGCCGTCGCGCGGGAACACGGGCAACCTCGCTCGGCAATCGACTGGCGCGGGGCAACCGCAACTGGGACAAGCCGAAGCCTCGAAACTCGGAAGTGGGGGAACAGGTCGACAAGCCAGTGCCGTCGGCACACAAGCAGGTGAAGTGAACGTCGCGAGCGCGGCGGGAAGTTCGACCGCGAAGTCCGGAGTACTCGGCAGCGGGCCGGCGAATACTTCGGTTGGAAAACAAACGACCGGCGTCCCCGCGCGTGAGACCAATGGAGCGGGTGACGTCACTGGCCCGACCACCGGAACAGCCACCAGTGGGCCGACCGCCGTGCGATCATCTTCCGGTGGGGGACTGGCCGCGAAATCCTCAGAACCTTCCGCGAAGCTCGATGCCAACGCCGGCTTCGCGAAGGGAAGCACAACTGGCTTATCAACCTCGCGCGCAGCGGCCGCGCCTGTGACCTCCAGCGCGAGTGCTGCCGAACAGAGCGGCACGCTCGTCTTTTCTGGGCCGCAGGCGCAACCATCCGCTGGTGGCAAGTTGGCAGGACCACAATCGACCGCGTCGGTCCCACGTCGCTCGGCCGGATTGCCCGGCAGCAGTGGGCCAACTGGTGTCGGCGCGCCGAGCGGTTCGAGTCCCGCGCAACCGACGCGAATCGCTGGCGGCCCCGCGCGGCCTGGAGTCGGCGGCGATGGCCCGAAGCTCGCCTCCGAAGCGCAAGTGGCCGGCCTCATCAAACGAGCGGCACCGGGGATCGGAGCTTCCCCCGAAGCGAAGATCGCAGCAGGCTTTTCGATGCGCAAGACCGAATCGCGCCGCGAAGCGATCAAGTCATTGGGCGGCTCGGAAGAATCCGAGAAGGCGGTCGAGCGCGGACTACTCTGGTTGGCCAAACATCAAGATGCCGGCGGACATTGGGGGATTCACGAACTGCATTGCAAAGATCATCAATGCACGGGACACGGCAGCTTCCAATCGAACACCGCTGCGACGGGGTTGGGGCTCCTCGCGTTTCTCGGAGCGGGTTACACGCATCAGTCGGGCGAGCACCAAGCCGTGGTCGATCGTGGACTCAAGTGGCTCGTGCAGCATCAGAAGGCGGACGGCGATCTCTTCTCGGAGGAGAGCGAGTTCGTCTGGTTCTACAGCCACGGAATGGCGTCGATCGCACTCTGCGAAGCGTATGGACTGACGCGCGATCCGGCTCTGCGAGAGCCGGCTCAGAAGGCGCTGAACTTCATCGTCGCCTCGCAGCATCCGCAGTTCGGCGGCTGGCGGTATCGACCGAAGTTTGAGTCGGACACGTCGGTTTCCGGCTGGCAATTGATGGCGCTCAAGAGCGGCGAGATGGCCGGCTTGACTGTGCCGAAAGAGGTTTATTCTGGCGTGTCGAAATGGTTGGACTCCGTCGAAAGCAAGACGTCGAAGGGACAATACGCCTATCACCCCAGCCGGCCGGAAAGCCTGGCGATGACGGCCGAGGGTTTACTGATGCGGCAATATCTCGGAGCCGTTCGCACGGATGCTCGACTCGTTGCCGGTGCCGATTTATTGCGGCAGCGCCTTCCAGACCTCGCCGACCGTGATGCCTATTACTGGTACTACGCGACTCAGGTGATGTTCCACATGCAGGGGGCCCACTGGGACGAATGGAATACTCGCCTGCGAGACACGCTGGTCAGCACGCAACTCAAAGATGGAGACCCGAACGGAAGCTGGAGCCCCGATCGCCCGACTCCAGAGAAATGGGGAGCGGCCGGTGGACGGCACTATGTCACCTGCATGAATCTGCTGATGCTCGAAGTCTATTACCGGCATCTGCCGCTCTATATCGAGTTGGGTAAGTGACAGCGAACCTTTTGTCTGCTTCGCGCACTTTGCGGCCTTCTGTTCAATCCAGTGATTCTGTTTTTGAACAGAAGGTCGCGAAGGACGCAAAGTGAAAGCTCAATTTCAGGATTTGTTCAAAACTCAACTCTTGGGAGAACTCTATGCCGTCGATTAGGCACTGCGGATGTTTGTTCGCGGTGTTGATCATTGGATCGTCGTCATCCGTTGACGATCGCTTTGCCATTCGTGTCGTCGATGATCAAACCGGCCGAGGTGTGCCGCTGGTTGAATTGAAGACGGTGACGAATCAGCGATTCATCACCGACTCGGCTGGTGTTGCGGCGGTTCGTGAGCCGGAGCTGTTTGGCCAGACGGCGTTCTTCTATGTCAGCAGTCACGGCTACGAGTTTCCGAAGGACGGGTTCGGCTATCGCGGCAAGCAAATCAAAATCGAACCAGGTGGCGAAGCGACGCTGAAGATCAAACGGCTCAACATCGCCGAGCGGCTGTATCGAGTCACCGGCGCGGGGATCTATGCCGACAGCGTGTTGCTCGGCGAGAAGCCGCCGATTGCGCAGCCGCTGCTGAATGCTCAGGTTTCCGGTTCGGACAGTGTCGTCACGGCGGTCTATCGAGGTCGGCTGCATTGGTTTTGGGGAGACACGAACCGGCCGAAGTATCCACTCGGCTTGTTTCATGTTCCCGGTGCGACGTCGCGATTGCCCAGTGACGGTGGACTCGATCCGGCGGTCGGTGTGAACCTCGATTACTTCGTCGGTGAGGACGGCTTCGCGAAGGCGATGTGCAAGATGCCGGGGGATGGTCCGACTTGGATCTTTGGTTTGACGGTGCTCAAGGACGACGCGGGGAGAGAGCGGCTCTTCTGCGGCTACATGAAAGTGCTGGGGCTGTTGGAGGTTTACGAACGAGGCATTGCCGAGTTCGACGACGAGCGAAAGGAATTCGTTCATCGGCAGCGATTCGACAAAGACACGCCGCTGTATCCGGACGGGCATCCGGTGCTGCACAGGGTCAAGGGAGTCGAGTACGTCTACTTCTCCGAGGCCGCGGCCGTCATGCGTGTCCGCGCGACGGTCGAGGCGTTTCGTGATCTCAGTCAGTACGAAGGTTTCAGTTGCCTCGTCCCTGGCGGGCGAGAGAAGTCGCCGAAGGTGGAACGGGACTCCGCAGGGAAAGTCGTTTGGAGTTGGAAGCGCGACACCGCTCCGATTCGTTGGTCGCTGCAAGAGAAGTTGTTGAAGAGCGGTCAGCTCAAGCCGGACGAAGTGTGGTTGAAAATCGCCGACTCCGACACGGGGAAGCCAGTGATCGCTCACGCTGGCTCGGTGGCGTGGAACGAACATCGTCGCCGTTGGGTGTCCGTCTTCACGCAACACTTCGGCTCGTCACTGCTGGGCGAGATCTGGTATTCCGAAGCCGCCGCTCCCGAAGGTCCGTGGCGCAAAGCGACGAAGATCGTCACGCATGACAAATACAGCTTCTACAACCCGAAGCAGCATCCGTATTTCTCGGCCGGCCGTTTCGTGTACTTTGAGGGGACTTACACCCACACGTTCTCCGGCAACACCGACCAGACGCCGCGCTACGACTACAACCAAATCATGTACCGACTCGACTTGGACGACCCACGATTAAAGAGCGTGCCGTCGTTTCCGTGATGTCGCGTCTGCGCGAGGGTAGCCGCGTTCGCGAGAACTCGGGAAACCCGCACTCTGGCGAGTGCGGCTGCGCCTGCGGTCCAGCGAAGCGGCTGGAGCGGAGACCCGCGCGAGCGCGGTTCGCCAAAACAAAACCCGTTGGTGAGCCGGTGGCCGTTAGGCCCCGGACGACGCGGAACCGTCGCAATGGCGTCAATGGTGAGATCGAATCGTCCGAGGGCTAACGCCCAGCGGCTCGCCAACGGCAAGAAGACAGAGGACGCACGCCCAGCGGCTCGACAGCGGCGAGAGTCTCGCGGCGGCGGAAGTCAGCGCGATCGCTGTTTGGCGAGACGAGGATTGAGTGCCGTGATGTGAACTCCCTTTCGCGTTCATCGTCCTCGCTCTTCCTTCCTGAGAACGGTAATTTGAGCACATCGTCGTGAAAGGAGCACCGCCATGTCCGTTTCCACTTTTACCGAGGCCGACACGAATCAAGCGCTGGTGATTTGGGATCAATACCAGCAACAGCACGATGTGGGCTCGTTGATCGGCCAAACCGCAGGCATCGATCCGGTCACCGAACGGATTTGGTTTGGATCATCCGCCAAGGACATTTGGCAACAGATGGAAACTCAAGGCGTGGACGCTCCGCTGTATTTCATCCGAGTTGGCTCGCAGCACTACGTTCGCAAAGGGAGGCGTCGCTGATGCGCGGAAAAGTCACTGACGAGGGAGTTCCCATTCTGACTTTAACCATCGGCGACCAAGACTGGACGACGGTCATCGACAAAGGCTTCAACGCTGACTTCGAATTGCCCAACGAACTGCATGATCTCGTTCAACCTCGATTCAAAGGACAGTTTCATTCGCTGCTGGCGGGAGGCCAGACGATTTTGGAAGACACGATTGAAGTGCAATTCCCTTTCGACGGCCAGACGGTGATTGCCGAAGCGACGTTTACGAGCAGCAGCGAGATTCTTCTGGGAACAGGAATGCTGAGACGCCATCGCCTCGGCATCAATTTCCCAAAACAGTCGGTGAGGTTGGACCGAGTGAAACCCACCTGACAAGTTGCAGCGAGCCGGTGGCCGTGAGGCCCCGGACAGCGTGGAACCGTCGAACCCAAGTCGATGGAGGTGCCGAATCGTCCACGCCGATCACGAGTCCGCTGCGGTTCAGTCCCAACGGGACGGCCCCATGTCAGCCCAGGCCATCGGCCTGGGGCACGGAAACCATCCGAGTCTAAAGCCCCAACGGGCAACGCCGTGAAGAATTTTTAAGCGGCGATGTTTTCATTCGTGAAGTTGGTGAGTTGCTTCTTTTCTTGCGGAGAGAGCTGGCTGAGTTTGGGATCTCCGAGAGGTTTTTTATCAGGGTTGGGGGGATG
>SXGS01729011.1_pt1 | contig 16982 bp, 12 predicted proteins | sample 3174681 | NCBI WGS metagenome assembly SXGS01 (sample SAMN11356861, study PRJNA531348) | freshwater metagenome | isolation source: freshwater sample F1-80 | place: China: Fuxian Lake, Yuxi | collected 2017-12-25 | reverse complement strand
TCAGCACTCAGCACTCAGCACTCAGCACTTGTTATTCGTCATGACCCGTCCGAATATCCTTTTTCTTCTCATCGACTGCCTACGCGCGGATGCCGTGCTCGGCGAGAATCGTGGGGCGCAGACACCGACGCTGGATCGCCTCGTGCGCTCGGGCACAGCATTTACCCAAGCTGTGTCGTCCGCCTCTTCAACAACGCCGTGCGTAGCGAGTCTTCTCACTGGCACGTATTCTTTCGTGCACGGGATTCGCTCCATCTTTGGGCTGAAACTCAACCCAGCCGTCCGTTCATTGGTCGAGACGTTCCGCGAGCAAGGCTATCACACGTATGCTGAGGTCAGCGGGCCGCTTTTTCCAGAAACCGGCTTGGATCGTGGGTTCGACTCGTACCAGTTTCGTGAAGCGGCAGGGTATTTGTCCAGCGCCTGGGGGACGGATTTCCGCCAGCGTTTGCGCCACGGCGATTTTAAGCCGCCGTGGTTTCTGTTCCTGCATTTGTGGGAATTGCACCATCATCGTCATATTCTCCCTGAGTTTCGTACTCGCGCTGCTGGGAGGAATCGTTACGAACGCGCGTTGTCCTCGCTCGATTCCCAACTAGCGACGCTTGTCGAAGCCCTGCCGTCAGACACGTTAGTGGTACTGCATGGCGACCACGGTGAGCGTGTCGTACCTACTGACGCACAGTACCGCGTCTATCGCCTAATTCGCGATCTCCTTGCGCGGAAGACTCGCAAGCGTGAAGGCCACGAAATGGATATCTACGAGGAGCTGATTCAGGTGCCGCTGGTCTTCACAGCACTCAACGGAAACGTTCACCCAGCTTTGCCCGTAGGTGCGCGGGACCCGCAGCTCGTCCGCCAGATTGATGCGTTACCAACGTTGCTCGATCTGATCGGTGCTCCCCTGCCTCCAGATATTCATGGCCGAAGCCTCACGCCGGCACTGCTGCGGCACGAGCAGCTTCAGATTGAGGCGTACCTTGAAGCATTTTTGCGCATTCGTTCTGACCCGAAAGATCGCCGAGTCGGGTGGCGGACGGAAGAGTGGAAATACCTCTACGCACCACAAAACCCGCGCCTGCCGGAAGAGCTGTACCATCTGCCGAGTGATCGGCGCGAGCGGAAAAACCTTGCCACTCGACGCGCGGATGTGGTTGCAACATTGAGAGACCGCATTGAAACGCTCCAGCATGGCGCAATCGCGCCAAGCCCGGGCGTGGGCATGAGCGACGAGGAAAAAGCCGCCATCGAAAAACGCCTCACAGACTTGGGTTATATGTAACTTGCAGCGTGTACGCTGATCGCGATGCTGCTTTCTGCATGCTTTTATGTGCGCCGACACGGCTTCTCCAGAGATATTGACGGTTTTTTGCGCTCCGGACCAAGCGCAGCTCGCGCAGCTCGTCGCCAGTCCACCGACCCAGTGGCCACCCGCGCAAATTCTCAAGCAAGACGGAGGGACAACCGTTACATTGCTCACACTCGCTGAGACAAGTCTGGCCGTGAAACACCAGAGAATGTTGACGTGGCGGCAATGGGCGGACGCGCTGTGGCGCGGATCGCCAGCACGTCGAGCGTGGAACGGTGCCCAACTGCTCGCCACACACGGGTTTGCTGTGCCCCGCCCATTAGGAGTTTTCGAGCGACGCCATGCTGGGCAAATGATCGAGAGTTGGTATTGCAGTGAAGGGTTGTACGCCCATCTCCCGCTGCACACCTATTGGCGGCATCATTGCCCAACTTGGTCGTTTCGGCATCGACGTGCCTTTCTGAAGGCGCTCGCAGAATTTCTCCGCTCCTTCCATGCAGCGGGACTCTACACCGGCGATATGCGCGATGCCAATCTCCTTGTCGAAGATATCGGCTCCGAACAGTGGCGCTTCTACCTCGTCGATCTTGATCGTATTCTCCATGCACCGCCGCTCAGCCAACGGCGTCGCCTCAAGAACATCGTCCAGCTCGAACGTACCTTGGGGCGTAGTCTCCATGCCAGTGATCGACTCTTTTTTCTCTACCGCTATTTTGGCGACCCGTTACCAGCACCATCCGTACGGCGCAGCTTCATTCAGCATCTTCTGCATTTACGTAATCGTAAAGATCGTGAATATGCTCGACGCCGGAGAAGGCAACGTCTTCGTCAGATAAAAGCCGCACGCACAACTGAAGTAATGGGCGAGAGCGTCAGCATGCCGCTTCTGCCCACTCCACCGCGAGCGCTGATTTCCTGCTGTATTATCTGCTTCAATGAAGAACTGCACATCCGACGTTGCCTCGAAAGCGTGAAGTGGTGCGATGAGATTGTCGTGGTCGATTCCTTCTCAACCGACCGGACACTCGACATTTGCCGTCAGTACACCAAGCATATTATCCAGCGCCCATGGCCGGGATTCGTCGAACAAAAACGCTTCGCGCTCTCGCAGACCTCGCATGAATGGGTGCTGAATATCGACGCGGACGAGGAGATCTCGCCGGAACTGCAACGCGAGATTTTGCATGTGCTCGATCGCAACGATCCTGCGGTGGATGGCTTCTTTGTTCCTCGGTTAGTGTACTATCTCGGGCGCTGGTGGCACCGGGGCTGGTATCCAGGATATCGTCTACGCCTGTTCCGCAGAACGAAGGTCCGCTGGGGAGGCGTGGACCCGCATGAAAAAGTATTGTTGCGTGGACAAGCGGATCGTCTGGCTGGCGATCTGTATCACTATACGTACGAAAATACGAGCAACCACCTCCGCGCCATTAATAACTTGACAGATATGGCTGTCCGCGAACGCGCGATGCGCGGCAAACGCACTCGCCATACAGATTTACTCCTCCGCCCGCTGTGGCGCTTCCTGCGCTTTTATGTGTTGCGCGGCACGGTGGCGTATGGCGTCCCTGGCTTTTTCGCCGGCGTTTCAGCAGCCTTCTACGTCTTCCTCAAATATGCCAAGCTCTGGGAACACACGACCCGACAACAGTCGCCGTCTCAGCATTCTCCACGTTGACCCAGAGCGGGCCTGGGGAGGCGGAGAAGTTCAGGTCTTTGGCTTGACGACCCACCTCCACCAAGCCGGTCATCGGTCCGTGGTGGCAGCTGCTCCACAAGGCGTCTTATCCTCCCGACTCCAGAATGCGGGTTTGCCGCAGATCGCCTTACGCATTCGCAACGATATTGATGCCTGGGCTGGGTTACGTTTACGCAGACTCGTTCGCACCGGTGCTTTCGACCTCGTGCATTTTCATACGGCGAGAGCGCATGCCCTGAGTCCTTGGTTGCACGGACTCGGGGTCAAACGTCTCGTCACACGGCGCATGGATTATGCGCTCCGCCCCGGGGCGATGACTCGCTGGCTCTATCTTCAGTGTGTCGATGTAGTCGTCGCCATCTCGACCGGAGTACAAGCTGCTTTATTGGCGGGCGGGATTCCTGAAGAACGGATTCGACTGATCCCCAGCGGGGTCGATACTCCACGTTTCGCGCCTCAGACTGCCGCTCGCCAAGCCATACGTGCCAGATACGGCATCGATCCAGAGACGCCACTGATCGTTGCGATTGGCGCACTCGTAGCTCGGAAAGATCAAGCCTTGCTGCTCTCTGCCGCCCATATCCTCAAAACTCGCGGCTATGCGCCTCGGTACCTCATTTGTGGAGAAGGACCATTGCGTGCAGACTTAGAAGCCAAGGCGACCGCCCTCGGTCTCAACCAAGCAGCCCAGTTCACTGGCTTTTGTCCTGATATTCCAGCACTTTTATCCGCAGCTGATTTTTTCGTACATGTGCCGCGTCATGAAGGGCTTGGGGTTGCTGTGCTCGAAGCTTTGGCGGCTGGTCTCCCAACAGTCGCAAGCCGAGTCGGTGGCATTCCAGAACTCATCGCCAACGAACACACCGGTCTTCTCGTACCGCCACAGGACGCACCAGCTTTAGCCGATGCTCTCGTCCGCCTTTTAACGCAGCCCGAGTTGGCACGTCGCTTAGGAGCAACAGGACAAACAGTCGTGCGTACTCGATTCGACCTTGCGACGATGGCCAACAGCAATGCAATCTTATACCGGGAATTGCTGGAGGCTCCGTCGTCGTCTGAGGTGTTGCGTTAAAACCAACATTGCTTACGATGGCCATCGACAGGTTCTGCGCAGGCTAGTAGGATCGGCCTGCAGTCGGGCAAATTCGTCGCTATGGATTTTCCTTTGATATTTAGGGCAGTTAGTCTCATCTGCCCCGATTCAACCAGAGATGCGACTTCTATGCCCGATTTTTTAGCAGTTCGCTGCTTTTTCCCCATGACTTCGAGAAAGAAAAAGCCTATACTTTCGCTGCTTTTGGCAATTTTCTGCGGAATGGTGCTGTCGGCACCCCAATTGCTACCCTGGATGCTTGCATGGTTGACACACCCACGAGTCTAGAAAACCCTTCTCCCCGGCAATGGTATGTTGTGTACTCGAAGCCCAAGCGAGAGGAATTTGCGCAAACTCAGTTGTGTCGCAAAGGTCTTGAGGTTTTCTTCCCGCGACTCTCGATTCCGTATCCCCGTCCGCGGCAGAGCCAGATCGTTCCCCTGTTTCCCAATTATCTTTTTGTCCGGCTCTTGTTGCCTGAAGAATATAACTATGCATTATGGTCGCCAGGAGTGAAGACCATCGTGAGTTTCAACGGGACACCAGCCCCCATCGCCGAAGAGATTATCCGTTTTTTGAAACAAGAATCGGACGAGGAAGGCATCATCTTGGGAAGGTCCAGCCTTTTTGCTGGCCAGGAAGTCCGGATTAAAGGTGGCCCTTTCGATGGACTGATCGGCATTATCCAAGATCCGCCAGACGCCAGAGGCCGGGTTGGCGTATTGATGCAGCTCCTGAATCGCCAACTCAAAGTCGAAGTCCCTGTGCATCTGGTAGAGAATAGTTTAGCATTGCCGAGAAGAAACCCGGACAAAAGCCTTGTTTCTTCTCATCGTTAGGTAGTGAAGCGTCCGCACAATACATGCGTCCCTACGACTAGGGCACCAGCCTGAGATGGCGGAGCTATGTCCACCGTTGGGGAAAAAGCCGTCTTCGTCTCTGATTATGAAGGCACTAAGGAACACGACATGAAGTTATCGCTTTTTACGTATAAGACAACGAAACAATCGAAGCTCGCGCTGGGGCTGATTACCCTGCTCGCAGGCTTGCCCGTCATTGGCTGTGGGCGACCGATCACCGTCCCACCGCTCCTACCGAACGAAGCTCCACAATTCGAAGCCATCGGCAACTACCCGGATCGCAATTACCGGATCGAGCCGGGAGATACATTGAAGATCGCTTATCTCTTTCACGAAGACATGGACCAGAATGAAGTCGTCGTGAAGCCAGACGGAAAAGTGAACGCGAATCAGGTTGGCGAGATCGTAGTTGCTGGTATGACAACAGCCGAAGTCGGGAAGCTCTTAGTCGAGCGCACGGCGGATCGCCTGCGCAGCCCAGAGGTCGTCGTCAGCGTGTTTAAATTTGCAGAGAAGAAGGTCTATATCGCTGGAGAAGTAGACAAACCCGGGACAGTCGAGTACCAAAGAGGGCTCACTCCTTTACAGGCGATTGTCGCGGCTGGTGGTTTTCGCGATACCGCGATGGTCGATAGCGTGATTCTGATCCGCCCGGTAGAGAATAGTGAACCGCTGGCCCGAAAGATCGATATTGCCGCAGTGATCACCGATGGGAGCAGAGAGTGGGTGCGTCTCGCTCCGCACGATGTTATCTTCGTGCCTCGCACTCCCATCGCGGAAGCAGACCTTTGGGTCAAGCAAAACATCGTCGAACTCATACCATTCTTCAGAGGGACTGGCATGAGCTACGGGATCGGACGCTAACAAGTCCTCGGTGCGCTCCTCGAAACTGTGATGCGGTGCACTGGCGACTGGCCTAGGCGGGTACAGCAACGTCGCTGCTTAAATAGCCAATGTACAATGAGTTTTTCGGCTTTCGGGAAAAGCCGTTCAATATCACACCAGATCCGCGCTTCCTTTTTTCCAGTCCTGGCCATCAGGAAGCGTATGCTAATCTGCTCTACGGGATTCGTGAGCGGAAGGGGTTCATTGTTCTGACTGGAGAAGTGGGCACTGGCAAGACCACCCTGCTCCGCAGAGTCATGGACAATCTTGAGGAATCCATCCGCTTCGTGTTCTTCTATAATACGACACTCTCCTTCGAGGAGCTGCTCGACTACATCTTTACAGAGCTGCATTTAGACCCCGCCAGCGGGCAGAGCCGTCTCCAAAAAATCCAAGCGCTGAATCAATTCTTGATCACCCAGCTCGGGCAAGGCGGCACAGTTGCCCTACTTATTGATGAAGCCCAGAACTTAACGGATGGAGTGTTGGAAAACCTTCGTCTCCTTTCTAACCTCGAAACTGCACAAGAGAAATTGCTGCAAATTGTTTTAGTCGGCCAGCCTGAGTTGGAGCAAAAATTAGCCCAACCTCATCTTCGGCAGTTGCGACAACGCATCGTCACGTGGTGCAAACTCAATCGTCTCAAAGACAGTGAAGTAGACGAGCTTATTCGTCATCGTTTGGGTGCAGTGGGATATGAAGGCCCGCCCTTATTCACACCAGAAGCGCTGCGACTGATTTCGCTCTATTCTCAAGGAGTCCCGCGCCTCATCAACGTCATCTGCGATAACACGCTGCTCCTCGCCTACGCGGCTTCCCACAAAGAGGTCTCGGTAGATCTCGTCGAAGAAACCGCACATGATCTCCGTTTACTTCCTGTGTTGCATCGGCTCTCGCCGCTCAATGGGCTCCCAACGACAGCCAACAACTCAGAAACGACGCCCGCAGCCCCTGTTCCAACTCGACGAGTAGAGGAATCTCCGCTCGTCGCTCCTCCAGTCGTCCAAGTGCCGGTATCACTTACTCCCCCGCCTGTCGCTCCCTTACGAGAAGGACGGTATACCAATCTCCTCCTCCTTGTCTTGTTTGCCACAGCTTTAGCCATCTTTGGGGTGTTCTCCTCACGGAGCTTGCGATCTGCATCCGAGCAAGACAAAATGCCGCCGCCTTCTGCGCCACCTCGTGACTTCGCAGCTTCTTCTCCAAGGCAAGACCTTGTTCCATTGGAAACAGTGCCATCAGTTGAGATTCCCCCTCCCCCAGCGAACATCCCGGCATCGTCCCAAGCCGCAAAGGAGATTACATCGTCGGCGACAAAAGAAGCCGTCGCCCCCTTAGTAACGCCTAAAAGCGAAGAAGCAGCTCCTCCGACCACCATCGAACAAAAGAGCAATCCCCAGATCACTGCCGTACCTCCGTCACCGGCGCTCACTCCCCCTGCACCACTTCCAGTTCATCGAGAAAACAAGAAAGAGCCTGCGGTGGAGCAAGAACCAACCCTCCTCAACGAAAATGCAGGGAGCGTGAAAACGACGAAGTCAGTGATATCGGCAGCGACCCCAGGGCCTTCTCCCTTGCTCCCAGCGCCGGTGCTCCCGCCGTCTGAGAAGAAAAGCACGGCCAAAGAGACCGAAAAGCCAGCACCTCTTACGAAAGTTGCACAACCAGCAGCACCCGCACAGATTTCTGCAGCTGCGCCTCGTACTCAAGTGAATGTGCAATCGGGAGGGACGATTCTCGATCTCGTACGCACGACATACGGCGACTTCAATACGCTAGCGCTCGTTCTCATCAAAGACTTCAATCCGAAGATTACCGATCTTGATCACGTTGAGACAGGGGCAAAAGTTGCTGTCCCTTCTCTCACCCCAGAGGCGCTGTTACGCAAACAGCCCGATGGCACGTATCATCTTCTCTCGGCAGCGTTTTCTTCTTCTGCCTCTGCACGCAAATTTGCCGAGAGAGTACAGCAGCACGGTTATGAGGTCGAAATCTCTCCTCACAACGTGGCGAAAAGCTTGTTATTACATCGCGTGGAAATCGTTGGGCTGCCGGATCGAGAAGCAGGCCAAAAAGCTTGGGAACTGGTCGAGCCGCAGCAGATGCTGCCCTCCTCCCTCCCGGAAGAAGATGGGGACCTCACTAACCAAGAGGCCCCTCAAGAAAACGCCGACAACCCCCTGGAGACAGGTCTATGAGTAAAACTTACGAAGCGTTGAAAAAAGCCGAAGCGGAGAAAGCACGCAAACTCCATCCCGAAGAGGAAAGTGCAGCCTCCGGAGAGGCCGTTCCTGGTCCGGTGCCAGTCATTACACGCACCGAAGCCCCGGCTCCGGCTCCTTCGCCAACGCCCAAAGCCGCGCCAACGGCTTCCAGCGGGAAACCCCGCGAAGATCGCGTGCCGACGCCCCCAAGCGGAGGCAGCGAGAGCAATGGGCACGCCCTGCCACGCCCTCCGCTCACGGACCGCTCGCTGTCTCCCAACTTGGAGGCACAGTACCAACGGCTCTTCGCCTCGCTCGTGATCCAAGGACAACAGTCAACTCCCCTCAAAACACTCATGGTCGTCGGGGCGGACCACGGCGACGGCGTGACTACCAGTGCCTCGCTCTTTGCGCGCGCCTTAGCCAAGTCCCGCACGGTGCTTTTGGTCGATGCGAATCTCCGCACTCCTGCTCTTGCCGAAATCTTCCATGTCCGCTCGCATGGTGGATTTTCCGACTTTCTAGCTCGCAAAGTTTCGCTCGATGGTGTCATCACCCCAACGGAAGACCCGAATTTATTCATCATGACAAGCGGATCGGCGGCACTTGCGCCGCCCTACATCTTCGAGGCTGGGGCTTTTGACGAATTACTGCTGACCCTGAAGGAAAGATTCGATTACATCATTTTTGACGCCGCACCGTTAGGGCTCCACTTGGATTCAGTTTTTCTTGCCTCGCGTGTCGATGGCGTTATTTTAGTGATCAAAGCGGAAACGACCCAAGTCGACGTCGGGCTTTCAATCAAAAAGCGCTTAGAGGAAGTCGGAGCGCGGTTCTTGGGCGTTGTCGTCAACCAGACGCAGAATTATGTCCCCAAAGCCTTGCGGCGGGTGCTGTCCTAAACGAGAAAGGAGAAGACAATGAATCTCGCAATTTTAGAACTCATTCATATCCTTTTTAAGCACAAGAAGCTGATCCTTGCGACCTTCCTCGTGGTCTTCGGGGCAGTCGCGATTGGTATCACTCTCCGTCCAGATGTGTATCGCGCCCCTGGCCGCCTGATGATCACCGGGCAGCGGTCCTACTTTCATTTGACACCGGCGGACAGTCGCCAAGCCCCCATGGAACCTGACCTCCGCGATATTAATACAGAGATCGAGAACATTAAAAGTGCAGCTTTTCTGAATAAAGTGCTAGCGACACTGCCGTTCTCGTTATTAGAGCGAGAGCAGGGTAATGCCCAAGACAACGAAGGCGTGTTTGCACGTGCCCTTGCTTTGGTCGGCGATGGCCTCCAGACCATCATGTCCCTCCCCTCGACCATTGGGGGAGCCATCTCTTCACTTTTCGGGGCTGAAGAGAGCGGACCACAGGCAAGCAACGGTACCGGACAGCCGCCAAACCCAGCGCTGGGCGTCCTGCGCACGGCGCTCAATGTGACGGCAGTCCCCAACTCCACCCTGGTCGAAGTCGCGTTCCTCGATAAGAACCCCCAACGCGCTGCCACAGTGGTTAACGCCGTCCTCGAGAATTATCCCAATCACCAAGCGAGCTTGTTCCAAGACCCCATCGCTCTCGCCTTTTACGACAAACAAAAAGAGCAGTTACAAAAAGACGTCGTCGAGCTCGAGAACCAACTGCGCGATTACGAAACCCGAGAGCACGTGGCTGCCATCGGAGATCAGAAGAAGCAAGTGTTGAGCCTTCTCGACAAGATCAAAGATCGGCTTGCCGGTACCTATCTCGACATCGACCAAGCTCATGGAAAAATCGCGAGGATCAACCAAGAATTGCCGCAACTCCCTGCTACCATCGTCCAAGGGCAGGAGCTAGCAAGCCCTTCGACAAAACTCCTAGAAGAACGACTGACGACCCTCGAAATCGAGAGGAATGAACTCCTGCAGAAGTACACTGAGAAGGATCGACGCATCCAAGACAAAGAGTCGGAGATTGCTGCCACAAAAGAGAAATTACTGGCAGCTCCTCGCAAGGTCGTTGTTGGCGAACGCATCGGGTTGAATTCCGTTCGGGTAGAAATGGAACGAGAACTGGCAGACCAGAAAATGAAGCTTGGGCAGCTTGTTCCAAAACAAGTCACGCTCGCGCGCCAATCAGAAGAACTCACTGCCGAACTCGAAGCACTCAATGTGAAAGAATACGAAGTCGAACGCCTGCGCGAAACCTACAAGAACAGGAAAAATCTGTTCGATCTCTATAGCAAGAAAGCCGAAGAAGCACGCATTTCCAGCGCCATGGATCGAGAGAACCTCGTCAACGTCAAAGTCACGGACCGGGCGCAAATCCCTGTCGCTCCAGTCCCCAGCAATGCCACTCTGCTGTTAACCTTGGCGGCCATCATCGGCCTCGGCGCAGGCATTGGAGGCGTTCTGACGCTAGAGTACATTCGCCCCACCTTCCACTCGGAAATTGACGTGGAGCGACACTTGCAATTGCCGGTCTTGGCGCTCATCCCGGACCTCCGCGAAGAGATTTAGCGACGTTTTCACTAGACTATGCTTGGCTCCTTTCTCAAATCAGGGCTCCATTTTAGTGGAGCCCTGAAGTTGCTCCGTGCGTTGGCACGCAATCCACGCGCACTCGTACTCCGGTATCATTCTGTTGCCGCCACCGAAGAACAAGCGACGCTGTACCTCGATCATGGTTTGACGATCACTCCAGAAGCCTTCGAGCGACAGCTACAGTTTCTGCAATCGCGCTACACCATCGTCCCGCTTCAAGATCTCGTGCAGCGCCTACGCCAGGGGCTGCCCCCTTACAATCGGGCCATTGCCATCACTTTCGATGATGGCTTTCGCGATAATTACACCTATGCGTTCCCGTTATTGCGCCGTTATCAAATCCCAGCCACGTTTTACCTTACGACCGGCTGTATCGATAACCGCCAGCTTTTTTGGGTAGCTCACCTACGGTATCTGCTCACGCTCACTCGAGTGCCAGCAGTGCAAACAACAACAGAGCCGTTTATTTTTACCTTGACAGACACGGCAGCCCGAGAAGAGGCGTTTCGCACGCTTGTCGTCCATATGAAAAACATTCCGACAGCACAGCGACTAGCCTTGTTGGCGGAATTAGCGGAAAAACTTGCCGTCGACACTACTCCGTTACGTCAGTTGATGATGACGTGGAGTGAGGTGCGAGACATGCACGGTCAAGGGATGAGCTTTGGCGCTCACACAGTCACGCACCCCAATCTGCCGAACACCACGGCAGAAGAGGCCGAGCAAGAAATTCGCGATTCAAAAGAGATGACCGAAGCCCATCTACGCACTCCGGTCCTCGATTTCTCTTACCCTAACGGACGTGGCAGTCGTCACATCACTGCACAGGTAAAAGAGATCGTCCGTCAAACAGGCTTCCATTCCGCCGTCACCTCGGTCGCTGGCGGCATAGAACTCGGCGACGATCTCCTCGCCTTAAGACGGGTGGGCGTCTATAAGAAACACAGCAGCCTTCCTCTCCTCTCGTGGGAAATCGAAATGAATCGAGTGCAAAGGTAACTTTATGGCTATCAGCCAACTGGGATGGCAAACCTCACCACAGAAAGCGTCGAATCCGGCCGCTTTAGGAGCCGGGCTCTTTTTCCTGAGCATGCTCGGACTCGCTGCTGCACTAGCGTTGTCCGCCTACTCAGGCGAGGCGGCAAGTGCGCTGGCACTCGTCATCGCCGCCGGTGGCTTTTTTCTCATCGTGGCGCAACCGTCACTGGCCATCATGCTCCTCTTGTCCACAATGCTCCTCACCTACCCGGATATCTTAGCCGGCAGTGGGTTGCTGACAATCAATAACGTCCTTGGGTTCACCTTGCTGATCGTCATGGTGGTCCGTGCCTACTTCGCACATGATCTTCGAATCTTCCGAGAACAAGAAATCAAGCTCCTCTTCGGCATCTTTTTCTCGGCACTCTTGCTTACTATGGCGGCAGAGGCACTCTTGCCGCAGCTTGCCGCACCTTTGGTCGTTGAAACGAAACTCGGCATCTTTCGTCCGGCACGCGACTTAACCGTTGAGCGTTTCAAGGATTTCTTTTCCCGCTTAGCGTTCTTAGTCTTTCTGGTTCACTTCACTCCGACCAAGCGGCACGTCAAATGGATTTTGCTCGCGCTCCTGGCTTGCATTCTCTTCTCGCTTCCTTCAGCCCTGGCCAATTTTTTCGCTGGAACGGAAACCTATCTCCGCGTTACTCCGGCAATGGAGTTAGGAAAAGACTCGGGCTGGTTGAGTAATGCGAATCGCTTCGCCTTCATGTGCCTCTTGGCAATCTCTTTGCTCTTCTACTTTTCTGCGATTGCCAAACGGAAAGCCCTTCTCCTCATTACCACGCCTCTTATCCTGACTTTCATCACCCTGCTCTTGTTTTCCGGCTCGCGGAGTGGCTTGCTCAGCTTGCTCATCGCCGGAGGCTGGTTGTTCGCACGTCGAGGCGTCTTGACCTTGCCAGCTCGCGTCGCGATTCTCGCCCTAGGCTTAACGGTCACGCTGGCGCTCTTTCCCACCCTTCCTCCAGAACTGCAAGAACGCTTGCTGAACGTGAACCCATTCAATCCAGAAGGAGAAGGATCACATTCCACCGAGGTGCGCGTCACAACCGTGGTCGAAAGTGCGGGAATCTTCGCACGTTATCCATTGACTGGCGTCGGCATCGGCAATTTTCGCTGGGTCAATTTCTACTATAATGGCAACTTCAAACCGCCCCACAATTCGTACATGACCTCCCTCTCCGAAGGAGGGCTCATCCTCCCGCTGCTTTACGGGTTGTTGTTTATTGTCCTGTGGAAGCGGATTACCAAGGTGAGGAAGCTTTTTTACGATGACCCAGAACTTCCCCACATCGGCGAATGGCTCTCTTTTTACTTTGTGGCGTTTCTGTTCTTTTCTTTCTTTGCGGACATCTGGATAGAAGAGCTGCATCTCTATCTCATCACCGGCATCGCTATCGTGACCTATCGGCTCGGAATGCCAACACCGACAGAAACTGCATATGCCCCCAGTGCCCGTCGCGTATTTCATTGACCACTTGAAGGTGGGTGGTGCACAGCGACACCTTATCGAAGTCTTACGTCGCCTTGACCGCCACCGTTTTGCGCCCCAGGTGTGGACCTTGAGAGGCGAAGGAGAACTCGTTGCCGAGGCTGAGCAGTTGGACATCCCCGTGCGCAGTTTCGGGCTCGGGGCCCGTTTGCAAGAGGCCAGCACGCTCCCCCTCTTCCGCCGCGCCATGCGAGTGTTGCGCCAAGACCGGGTCCAGATTCTGCACTGCTATCTCTCGTTTGCCAATATCGTGGGAACGCTGCTTGCAGCTTGCGCCCGCATCCCGGTTTTATTGGTCAGCAAACGCAGCCTCGATACCTATCAGCGCCGTCTCGAAGCATGGGGCCATTGGGTCGTGAATCGCCGCGCCGACAAAGTCATTGCCAACGCAGACGCAGTCCGCGACTTCGTCATTCGCACGGAAGGCTGCCCAGCCGATAAAATCATCGTGATCCCGAACGGTATCAACGACGAATTTGACGAGTCCATGGCCAAGGAACTGAGAGCGCACGAACGCGCCGCGCTTGGTCTAAGCCCGCAGACTCGTATTGTCGGCACCCTGGGCCGACTCGCCTGGAAAAAAGGGCAAGAATATTTCCTGCAGGCCGCAGCGGAAATCGTGCGTCGTGAGCAAAACGTGGCATTCGTTTTGGTCGGAGACGGTCCGCTACGCACGCAACTCGAAGCACAGGCTCATTCACTAGGCATTGCCTCTCAGGTCAAATTTCTCGGACAACGGCTCGACAGCCAAGCTGTCATCTCCATGTTCGACATTTTTGTTCTTCCTTCGGTGATCGAAGGAATGCCGAACGCGTTGCTCGAAGCTATGGCACTAGAGAAACCGGTGGTCGTCACCAATGCTGGTGGCAACGCGGAAGTGGTGACACACGGTGAAACCGGCTTCGTCGTCCCTACGCATCAGTCAAGAGAGATGGCACAGGCCATTCTCCAACTGCTCCGTGACCAAGCGTTGGCGCGTCAGTTTGCCCACGCCGCGCGACAATCCGTGCATCAACGGTTTTCTTTCCGCCATACGCTGGATGCCATGGAAAGCCTCTATACAGAAATGCTCACCGCGAAAGGCGTTGCCCTCTAACTTGCAACGGAAGAAACACTAGGTATGTGGGAGATCGTGTTCTGGCTCTCGTTGGCTACCATCGTGTACCACTATTGCGGCTATCCGCTCGTCTTGTTAGCCCTCAATCGTCTGAGCAAACGCCCACCGATCCAAATGGCAGCAATGACCCCCTCGGTATCGCTCGTCATTTCTGCGTACAACGAAGAGGAAGTGATTCGCAAGAAAGTGGAGAATGCGCTGGCCATAGATTATCCGAAAGATCTGTTCGAGATCGTCGTCGCGTCGGATGGCTCGACAGACCAGACTTGTGCCATCGTCCAGGAGTATGCGAGCCAGGGGGTACAACTGCATCACAGCTCAGAACGACGCGGCAAAAATGGCGCACTCAACGCTGTCGCGCCACACCTGCACGGTGACATCCTCGTCTTCACCGACGCCAACGGCATGTTTCAAGCGAACGCCATCCGTGAACTGGTACGCCCCTTCGCTGATTCGCGAGTTGGCTGCGTTTGTGGCGAGCTGATCTACCGTAATCCGAACGAGAACCTCGTCGCTGAGGGCTACAACCACTATTGGCGCTACGACCAGTGGCTGAAAGGTCTGGAGACCCGCTTACTCTCACTACTCGGTGCCAACGGCTCCATCTTTGCCGTGCGTCGAGACCTCAACGAGTGGCTCGATCCCCGCATTTCCAACGATATGGTCCTGCCTATCAAAGTGGCGGGGCGCGGCTACGCGGTCCTGTACCATCCAGAAGCTGTCTCCATCGAATCCGGCTCTGCCGGAGAGCAAGAGGAGCTGCGCAGACGTTCGCGCATCGTCGCCCGTGGCATTATGGGCACGCTGTTTCTTCTCCCCGAACTCGTGCGGCGGGGCAAAGGATTAGTGTTGTTTCAGCTCTTCTCGCGTAAAGTGTTGCGGTATATCTTTCCGCTGCTGCTGATTACCTTGTTCATCTCCAATTGCTTTTTGAGCGGACCCTTCTATCGCCTCACGCTCATTGCCCAGGTTGTTCCCTATGCGCTCGCAGTGCTTGGTCACTATTTGGCGCAAAAAGGGATCAAAGTGCGTCTGCTTTCCCTGCCCTATTATTTCTGCGTCGGGAACCTCGCCGCCTTAAAAGGCTTGTTCAAGATCCTCTCTTTCCAAGAACTCGCAACGTGGGAAGGCTTCGACCGACGCTACGATCTTGCATTGGGAGACCAAGCCGGAGGCAAGCGCCGTGATTAATGCCATCTCCATCGATGTCGAGGATTGGTATCAGGTCTCGGACTTCGAGTCGGTGGTGCAATTCTCGCGTTGGGATGACTTCGAGTCGCGCGTGGTGCGCAACACCCGCCGGATACTCGAATTGTTAGGCCGGCATAGCATTCACGGCACTTTCTTCATCCTGACCTGGAATGCAGAACGCTTTCCTGAACTCGTGAAAGAGATTGATGCTGCTGGACACGAAATCGCCACGCACGGGTACGCGCATCGTTTGGTCTATACCCAAACTCCAGAGGAATTCCGCTCCGACCTTCAGCGCTCGCTCAACATTTTGCAAGATCTCACCGGCAAACCGGTGCTCGGGTATCGCGCACCGTCGTTTTCCATTACCAAAGATTCGATTTGGGCGCTGGATGTGTTGTTGGAATTAGGACTGCGTTACGACTCCAGCATTTTTCCGCTACGAGATAAGTTGTATGGCATCGCCGATAGCTATCGCTTTCCTTATGTGGTGCGGCAACAAGGCAGTCAGGATCTGATCGAGTTCCCTATGTCCACGGTACGAGTACGGCAAACGAACCTGCCGTTGGCTGGCGGCGCATACTTTCGCCTCCTCCCGTATGCATTCTTCCGCTGGGGCATGAACAAACTGAACCGCGAAGGGAAATCGACCGTGTTGTACCTGCATCCTTGGGAAATCGACCCAGAACAACCGCGCATCGCGGCACGTGGAAAACGCGGCTACAGCAGCCATTACTGGAATCTGCGGGCAACTGAGAACAAGCTCGTCCGCCTGCTGCAAGATTTTTCGTTCGCACCGATGCGCGAAGTGCTCGCCCTGTAGCCATGAAGATTTTCATTATCACCTCCGAAGACGCCTTTTATTTGCCGACCGTCTTGCTCACTCTCTTGACAGCACGTGGACAAGACGTCGTCGGCATGACCATTCTGCCCGAGACCACCAAGAAAAAAGGCTGGCGTGGGTTGATTCGCGAGCATTTCGAGTTGTTCGGGCTGCGTACGTTCCTGTACCAAGGTGTGCGCTTCGCTTGGTATCGCGGCATGGATGTTCTTGCCCGTAGGCTGCCCTTCCTCGGCTTCTACTCGGTGCAAGCGGTGGCGCACCATCATGGTACTCAGCTCTATCCAACAGCCAGCATCAACCACGAAGAGTTCCTACAAACGCTGCGGGCACTCACGCCAGATGTGATTGTCTCAGTCAATGCCAGCCAAGTGTTCAAACAACCATTATTGACGCTCCCCCGGCTGGGCTGCATCAATGTACATGGAGCACCGCTGCCGAAATATCGCGGTCGTCTACCCAGCTTCTGGGCGCTGTTTAATCGCGAGCAAGAAACTGGGGTCACCGTACATTTCATGAACGAAGCACTGGACGACGGACCGATTATCCTTCAGCGGCGAGTTCCTATCGTTCCTGGCGAGACGCAACACACACTCATTCTCAAAACCAAACGGATCGGCACGGACTTGCTGCTCGAAGCGCTCACTCGACTTGAGCAAGGCCAAGTGGAGACGCTGCCCAATGATCGTACCCAAGCCACCTACTACTCGTTTCCGACTCCTACGCCGATGGTG
>SXGS01048765.1_pt1 | contig 16982 bp, 19 predicted proteins | sample 3174681 | NCBI WGS metagenome assembly SXGS01 (sample SAMN11356861, study PRJNA531348) | freshwater metagenome | isolation source: freshwater sample F1-80 | place: China: Fuxian Lake, Yuxi | collected 2017-12-25 | reverse complement strand
CGGTGAGTTTGGCATTCGCGCAACGGTGATTCCCCACTACGACAACGCCGAGGGCGGGCACCACGACACGCGATTCTGCTATCTCGGTGAGCGTCGATTGCAAATTCTCGAGGAGCACTTCGATGACGACGAGTTCATCATTGGTGTCGACGAGCACACTGGTTTGGTCATCGACTTCGATCGTGAGGTTGCCGAGGTCGTCGGCAACTCAACCGTCACGTTGCGGAAGCACTCCCAGCAACGAACCTTCACCAAGGGCGACAGCATCCCGCTCACCGAATTGCGTCAACCCTCGTGGATGGCCACGACGAACACCGATCAACGTTCGCCTCGAACGCCATCGAACGTCAGCAGTATTCGTCGTTCTGCCGACGGTGCCGTTGACACTGCTACGGAACTCGAGCCGTCATCGCTCGGGGCTGCCGTCGATGTGCATCGCGCAGCATTCGACGCCGCGGTCGATCGAATGGATGCCGATGCGGCAGTCGGAGCGGTGCTCGCATTGGAGTCCGCCATCCGGGCATGGTCGGCCGACACGCTGCAAAGTCCGGATCGCGACCGTGCCGTTGCAACGCTGCGGCTGATGATTTCCAAACTCGGCGAAGTAGCCACGGGCGGTCTACGAGACCCACGATCGGTGGCGGAGCCTTTCGTCAGCGGGTTCCTCGCCGTACGCGCGGTAGTACGCGCCGAGAAGCGTTTCGATCTCTCTGACCTGGTTCGCGATCAATTGTTGGCGGCCGGTATCGAGGTTCGTGATACCAAGGATGGAGTCGAGTGGGTGCTGCGCTCCTAGTGACGAACCACCACGTCGACAGACAACAACAGCTAGATGTGATGCAATGACGCGACTCGGAGTCGTGCACGACGACCTGCAAGCAGATACGTGGTGGTGAAACCTGCGGCAGCAACGAGAATGATGGTTGCTCCAGCGCTCGTGTCGAGGTGATACGAGAGGTTCATTCCAACCAAGCAACTCAGAGCGCCAAATACCGGAGAAAGCAGCAGCATGCGCCCGAAGGAGTTGGTGATCATCCTTGCCGTGGCAGCCGGAATCACCAGTAGCGCCGAGATCAACAACGTGCCGATGACGCGCATCGTCACCAGGATGGTGACGGACAGCATCACCATCAACATCACTTCGATGAATGCAACTCGCTCCCCTGACACCGCTGCCACTTGAGGGTCGAACGTGGCGTACAGCAGTGACCGGTACGCCAGCAGGACCACTGCGAACACTGCGAGCGTGACCGCCGTAATGGCGATGATGTCCACCCATGACACTCCCAAGACGCTTCCGAACAGCACCGCTTCGATGCTCTTGCGTGCCTGGCCGTATCGATTCAACAGTGCGATGCCACCAGCGAAGCTGGCGGTGGTAACGATTCCGATTGCCGCATCGGCTCCGAGAATCTTCTGTCGCGCGATTCGACCGATCAACACTCCCGAGACGACTCCCCAGATGCCGGCGCCAACGAAGAAATTGATCGACATCACCGCCGAGGCAGCCGCACCACCGAAGACCGCGTGCGAAAGCCCGTGGCCGATGTAGCTCATGCCGCGGAGTACCACGAAGACTCCGAGCACACCGCATAGTGCACCCGCCAACGTGGCCGCCACCATGCCGCGCTGGAAGAAGGCGAAGTCGTACGGCGCGAGAAGATCGACTGCAACGATCACGTCGACGTTCCTCGGATTCGACGAAGGTCTCGCTCGGCATCGCGCAGCGACTCCGACGACTCGTAGTCGTGATCGAGCACGATTGGCATGCCACCGTGTTCCAAAACGTGCAGTGGTGCGCCGTAGGTTCGCTCGAGCACTTCGGGAATCAGCGTCTCGCGCGGTGAGCCATCCGCCACCACCTCACGATTGATGCACACCAAACGCGGCAAATGTGAGGCGAGGCCGTTGAGGTCGTGTGTCGTGAGCAAAATCGTGCTCCCCTTGGAGTGAAGGTCGCGCAGAAGGTGAAGGATCTCGTGTCGCGTGCGCACATCGACGCCGGACGTTGGCTCGTCGAGCACGAGCACATCGGGTTTGGCGAACATCGCACGGGCCACGAACACCCGTTGCTGCTGGCCGCCGCTCAACTCACGAATATGGCGATCCTCCAGACCTGCGAGGCCAAGATCGGCGAGCACTGCGGTTACTTCTGCTCGCTCCTCTTCGGTGATGGTGGGCCATCGTCGTTTCGTTCGCGTCATTGCCAACACTTCGCGAACCGTGATGGGAAAGTTCCAGTCCACCGACTCCACTTGGGGCACATAACCGAGCCGTATCCCGTTTGCAAGTTCCACACTTCCGCGCGCTGCGCGAACGGTGCCGGTCAGTGCACGAAGAAGCGACGTCTTACCCGAACCCGACGGGCCGACGATTCCGACGAACTCACCGCGACGAACGTGCATGGTGACGTTCTCCAACGCGATGCTCGCGCCGTAGGCGACGGTGAGCGCATCACAGCGCAGGAGAATGTCGGCGCTCACTTTGCGTACTCCGCCCTGTCCACCACTGCCGGCGCCATGGTGAGCTGACGCAACGAACTCGCATCGCCCCCGAGCGCTTCCACCATGGTGACGAAATTGAATCGCATCAATCCTTGCCAGGAGTGGTCCGACTCACCCGACTCGCCAGGTAGATCATCGTCGCGCAGTACGTCGATGTACCGGGTTCCGGTCTCGGCTCCAATCTGCTCCAAAACGGGCGACGGAAAGACCTCACTTCCGAAAATTGCGGGCACACCTCGCGCGCGAATCTGATCGACGAGGTTCGCGATGTCCTTGGGCGTCGGCTCATCGAACGATGACGGCTGAATCGCCCCAACGACCGTCCAGTTGTACTGCTTGGCGAAGTATGCATAGGCATCGTGATAGGTGAGCAACAGCCGCTTAGCTTCGGGGAGCGATTGCGTCGCGGTGCTCATCGCTACATCCAATTCATCGATCTGCGTTGCCAGAAGGTTGAAGTTTTCGGCGTACGTTTCGGCGCTTGAAGGATCGAGTCTGCTCAGAACGTCACGGATGAGCTCGGCATACTCACGAGCCATTGGCGGGTTGGTCCACAGATGTGGGTTCGGCTTGCCACCTTCCACGGGAAAGGAAAAGTCGAAGATCCACTGCTCCTCGGGGAGGATCGCCGTACCGAGTTCGCAGATGACGGCATTGTCTTTCGCATTGCTGGACGCCAGGTCCTTGGTGGGTTCTTCCAAAACGAGGCCGTTCATGAACACCACGTCGGCCTGCTCCACCACCGCAGCCGCACTCGGGGGTGGTTCGAAGGTGTGCGAGTTGGTGCCCTCGGGAACCAATCCAACGATCTGCGCTCCCCCGTCTCCCACTACCTGAGCAACGAGGCTGGTGATTGGAGCGACCGTGGTGACGATTCGCAGTTCGCGACCGTTTACCGGAGAAGAAACCGAACAATTGTCAGCCGTAACGCCAATTTCCCCTTCGGACGCCGCACAGGCGCTGCCGACCAAGGCAACAAAGAGGAATGACGACACCACAACGCGCTTCAATTGGTCCTCTTTCGGGGATGGAAAACAACTTCTACGAGCAAGGTTACCGAGGGCCCCTGCTGGCAGTATGTCGGTATGACCAATTACCAAAAGTTCTTCATCAACGGCAAGTGGGTGGCGTCATCCAGCAATGACTCCATCCAAGTGTTCGACTCCACCGACGAGTCGGTGATGGCCACCATCCCCGCAGGCACCGCAGCCGACGTTGACGCCGCCGCCAAGGCTGCTCACGCGGCATTCGATTCGTGGGCTGCACTCGACGTGCAGGAGCGCGCAAAATACATGAGCCGTATCGGCGATGGACTCGCTGGTCGCATGGATGAGATAGCAACTGCCATCTCGCGAGAAACCGGCATGGTCAAGATGCTGAGCCAACTCGTGCAAGTCGGACTGCCCATCAACTCGTTCAAGCAGGCTGCGGCAATCGCCGAGAAGTATTCGTATAGCAAGGAAGTTGGTAGTTCACTCGTCGTGCGTGAGGCAATCGGCGTTGTCGGCTGCATCACTCCGTGGAACTATCCGCTGCACCAAATTGCCGCCAAAGTGGCGTTCGCCATGGCGGCTGGATGCACCGTGGTGTTGAAGCCCAGCGAAGTTGCACCACTCGATGCGTTCATGCTTGCCGAGATCATCGATGAAGTCGGCTTGCCTGCCGGAGTCTTCAACATGGTGACCGGTGTCGGCCCGGTGGTTGGTGAAGCAATTGCCGCCCATCCATTGATCGACATGGTGTCGTTCACCGGCAGCACCCGCGCAGGCAAGCGCGTGATGCAAGTTGGCGCCGAGAGCATCAAGCGAGTTGCACTGGAACTCGGCGGCAAGTCGGCCAACATCAGTGGCGAGGATCTCGACGAAGCGACCTTCGCCAAGGCGGTGATGTCGGGTGTGGGTAAGGCCTTCTTGAACAGCGGTCAGACCTGCTCGGCACTCACTCGCATGCTGGTGCCGAAGTCACGCCTTGCGGAGGCTGAACAACACGCAGCCGCTGCCGCATCGAAGATGAAGGTCGGCGACCCGTTTGCCGAAGGCACCAACCTCGGACCGCTCGCCTCGGCTGCACAGCGCGATCGCGTGAACGGCTACATCCAGAAAGGCATCGACGAGGGTGCCAAGTTGCTCGTGGGTGGAGTCGGAGTGCCTGAGGGCGTTGCGAAGGGCTACTACGTGAAGCCCACCGTGTTCTCCCAGGTAACCACCGACATGACCATCGCCAAAGAGGAGATCTTTGGTCCGGTGCTCAGCATCATCGCCTACGACGACATCGACGACGCCGTTAGTATCGCCAACTCAACCGACTACGGCCTAGCGGGCGGAGTATGGCTTGCCGACAAGGACAAGGCCACTGCGGTTGCAAAGCGGATGCGCACGGGACAAGTAGAGGTCAACGGAGGCGCATTCAATCCGAATGCACCGTTCGGCGGCTACAAGTAGTCGGGCAATGGTCGCGAGTACGGCGAGTACGGCTTCGAGGAATTCTTGGAAATCAAGAGCCTGCAACTCTAAGTACAATTGGAAATGACACTGCCGCAACGCGGTGTCACCTACGTGGTGTCGCGGTAACGCGGCATCCGTGCGGGTGTAGCTCAATGGCTAGAGTTCCAGCCTTCCAAGCAAGTTATGTACCCCCCACCTTTTGGCGTGAAGTAACGAAAACCTTGTAAACATTGGGCTTCTCAGATTTCGCTGCGTAGCGCCAGTCTCCAAAAAAGTGGGAGAAAACGTGGGAGAGGCGCCCTTTTGGGGGTGATGTTGGGAGAAATGTTGGGAGCGTGAGAGAGAGGCGTTGGGAGAAAATCGGTAGGTTATGAGGCACCCAACGCGGCCAAGGTGTTGTGGTGGCACTTCTGCCTTCCAAGCAGACGGCGCGGGTTCGATTCCCGCTGGCCGCTCCATCATCGTTTGGGCGGCCATTTGTCGCCTTCGGTCCACCCCACCGGGGCGACAAACATCCATTCTCTGCATCGGGGACATTCCCACACCTTTGGGCGGTGTCGCCATCCGTAGTGCATCCAGTTATGCGGGATGACGGAGAGCGGAGCCTTGATGGGATATTCCTTCTCACACCGTTCGCAAAACCAGATTTCGGGGTTGTAGGAGGTCTTCTCGAACACCGGCTCCTGGACCTCCTGCGGCGTGGCCACCGGCTTGGGTGCCATCCGCTGGCGCTCAAATAAATAGGCACCGGCAGCCAGGACTGCGCCGGCGAGAATCAGCAGCCAGTCCATAGCGCGACAGTACCAGTGCTGCCGAGTTACATGTGCTGGCTACGGTGGAGCCGATGCCAAAGAAGAAGCCAAAGTCGAAGAAGCCGGTCGCCAAGAAGCCAGCCCGCCCGCAACCGAGAACCGCTCCTCGCGACTTGACTGCAGCCAAGACTGCGAAGAAAGACGAGTTCTACACCCAACTTCCAGACATCGAGCGGGAACTACGCCACTACAAGCAGCACTTCAAAGACAAAGTCGTCTACCTCAACTGCGACGACCCGAGGGTCAGCAACTTCTTCCACTACTTCTCTTACAACTTCGAAAGACTCGGACTGAAGAAGGTGATCGCCACCTGCTACAAGAGCCAAGAAAGAGACCTTTTTAGCCAGAACGACAGTGAGCAAGCAATCTGGTTGGAATACACCGGGGACAAGGACGGCAACCGTGTCCCGGACCCGAGCGAGATCGGGGTCAAACCACTCGAAGGAGACGGGGACTTCCGCAGCGATGAAAGCATCGAGTTACTCAAGCAAGCGGACATCGTCGTCACGAACCCACCATTCTCGCTGTTCCGCGAGTACGTGGCTCAGCTAATGACGTTCGACAAGAAGTTCGTCATTTTAGGAAACATGAATGCCGTGACGTACAAGGAAGTATTTCCCCTGTTTCGGTCAAACCGTATCTGGTACGGACCGAGTATCAGCAGCGGTGACCGTGAATTCGGTGTGCCAGCAAGTTATCCGTTAGCAGCAGCCGGGTGTCGGGTTGATGAGCACGGCAACAAGTTTGTAAGAGTGAAGGGTGTTCGTTGGTTTACAAACCTCGACGTCTCCAAGCGACACGAGGACCTAGTTCTCTACAAGACCTACAGCCCAGAGGAGTACCCTACGTATGACAACTACGACGCAATCGAAGTAAGCAAGACAAAAGAGATTCCGATGGACTACCCCGGCGTCATGGGAGTACCAATAACGTTTCTCGACAAGTACAACCCGGATCAATTCGAGATACTTGGGATGGCCGCCTCAAGTTATGACGAGTACATGATGGGTATTCCGTTCAAAGGACAGAAAGATGGTCGTCCGATAGTGGACGGTGAGAATGTGTACGCCCGAATCTTTATTCGTCGAAAGAGTAGACCGTGAAAATTGAACTAACCAGCGTCTCTATCCGCGAGCTCGCAACCGGGTACGTAGACAACCAAGAAGATGGCGTCGTCGGATACGGCGGCAAACTCGACATCCGACCCCCCTACCAGCGTGAGTTCGTCTACAAGGACAAGCAACGCGACGCCGTCGTCGACACCGTCTTCAAGACCTACCCGCTCAACGTCTTCTACTGGGCCGTCCGTCTCGACGGCGGGTTTGAAATCATCGACGGCCAGCAGCGCACAATCTCCGTCTGCCAGTACGTGAACAACGACTTCTCCTTCGAAGGCCGCTACTTCAACAACCTGCAAGACGACGAGCAGGAGAAGTTTCTCAACTACGAGATAACCGTGTACCGCTGCTCCGGGACCGACAGTGAAAAGCTCGCATGGTTCCGAACCATCAACATCGCCGGAGAGAAACTGACAGAACAAGAACTGCGCAACGCCGTCTACTCCGGCTCATGGGTTTCGGCCGCCAAGCGAATCTTCAGTAAGAGCAACTGCCCCGCCTACCTACTCGGCAGCGACTATGTAGACGGCTCACCGATCCGACAGCACTACCTCGAAGAAGTCATCACCTGGCTGTCCGACGGCGACATCGAGGGCTACATGGCTTCACATCAACACGACACGGATGCGAGCGCCGAATGGGACTACTTCCAAAAAGTGATCGCGTGGGTGCAAGCGACGTTCACCGAGTACCGGTCCGAAATGAAGGGCCTGCCCTGGGGAACGCTCTACAACAAATACAAAGACAAGGCCCTCGACCCGAAGAAGGTTGAGAGAGACGTCGCGAAACTCATGGAAGACGAGGACGTAACCAGCAAGAAAGGCATCTACGCCTACATCCTCACCGGCGAGGAGCGCAACCTAAACATCCGTATGTTCGACAAGAAGCAGAAGCGGGAAGCGTACGAGCGGCAAAAGGGCATATGCGTCAAATGCAAGAAGAAGTTCACCATCGAGGAGATGGAGGCTGACCACATCACCCCGTGGAGCAAGGGTGGTCCGACCGAAGCCGACAACTGCCAACTGCTCTGCATCGAAGACAATCGGCGCAAAGGCGGCAAGTAGTCGGTCGCGTTTACTGCTCGGCGCCGTTGCGCACGTCTTGCAAAATGCGGCGCTCTTCTTCAAACATAAACCCAGCAGAGAGCTGGAATCCGAGCAAGACCCCCAAGGTGAAGTCGAGAAGGCTGATCAAGTCAAACGCGCCGGACACAACGTCTACCGCAAACGCACCAAAGTAGCCAAGCGCGAACCATTTCAGGATCTTGCGCCAAATCATCGAGGCATCGACTGCATCAAGATAAGTCGATCCATGCAGCGCACGAGCGCCTCCGCCAGGCTCCCATTCCCCGTCGTATTGGTCAACACATTCTCCATATCATCGCGAAACGCCATCGCCGAGGCCACTTCCTTCTCGCGATTCACAACGCTCACTAGGCGAACTCGCCGCCGACCTGGATGCTCTGAGGGGGCGACGTCGTCATCGTTCTCGTTCTCGACTGGGGCGGCCCAGCCAACCGTTTCAATTCCGACAATGGGCACCGGGCCAATCTGCTCGTACCCGGCAGGCAGGACCTGAAGTCCGAGATAGACATCGCCGGTCTGAATGTGGAACGTCAACTCCCCATCAACCGACACGCTAAACAGGCGCGCCTGGCGGATGTCGAACGGGTCGTCGTCAGTTAGAGCAGCGGATTGATAGTAAGCGAGTAGCGCGGTTGCTTCCAGAGGAGTCATCGGTTACCAAGGTGACTGCAGGCGGCGACGTAGACACACCCCGCAAGAGGGGCTTTCCCGAAGCGGGGAATGCGACGCGAGGTTGCCCCGGGCACCATGAGGCCATGCGAAACCCAAAGAATCCTCGACAGGCCCACATACAAAAAGTTCTGGTCAAAAGGTGGATTCGCGATGGTTTACGACCACCGCGAAGGCACGTAGAGGCCGTCTACTCCCGAGTCGTCCGTGAAGCGCTTGAGCAGGGCCAACTCGATTCCGAAGTACTTCGCGACCCGCGGCTCATCCCGCTCGCCGTCAACTACACGGCCAGCCACGACTTTGACAAGGCCTTCATCAAGGCCATTGAAGCTCTCCTAATACTTCAACGAATTGAACGAGAGAGGCGAGCTAAAGCGGCCGCGGCGAGAGATACACAACAACCCTCTCTGCCCGAACCAGCACCGGCTCCGAGACCGACACGTACTCCCCCGTGTCGTCCGGCCACAACCCAGCGTCGACCAAACCGTCGACGATCGCTTTGACCGCAGGCAGGTAGTTCGACGGGTCGCGGCGACTTGACCCCTTCGCGAACGGCAGCTCGACTCGCACCGTTGAAGCCGGCCCAGGCGCATTTGAAGCACCTCCTCGCAACCAGGCGAATCAGATCGGAAGAGCTGGACCGAATCTGTTTGGCGGTGATTTGCAAGCTCGTTAGGCACTTGTTGGAAGAGAGCACTCGGGAAGTGGAAGTCCTGCGAGACCCGCGACTGATTCGCCTTGCCGTTGCGCGAGCGAAGTCGACCGACGACGTTCAGGGTTCCCTTCTCGAAGCGATTACAGCGCTCAGGAAGCTACAGCGCGCTGAGCGAACCCGTCAGCCCAAGCGCTGAGACCCCTTGCGAGCGGCGATCCAGCCGCCAGCTGGCATCTGACTTCGCACTCGGGACATTCCTCTGGTGTGGACTCGCCAGGTCGCATTCTCCGATTCAGAAAGCACGTTGCGCCGTGTTCCTTGGCGCGTCTTCGCCTGCGCTCGTGGGAGAGCGACTTGGCAGACCGTTTCGGGCTGTTGACCATCAGCGAGTCGCGGATGGCGGACATCGTTCGGGAGCGAATGTTGTGGTACGCCAGTGCCGGGATGTGGAACCAACGCGTGTTCCGAGTGGTGTTATCGGCCGAGTATCTCGAGTACGTCGATCTGCAACTGGACAAGGCCGGCTACCCACTGCGCGGCCTGTATCACATCGAGATTCGTCGTGAGCAATTCGAGTATTCCCTCGGTCCAGAGTCCGCGCTTTTTCACTTTGTGTGGGAGTGCTATCTGGACTTTGCTCGTTGACTCATCACTGATCGGTGGACTCGTCTCGTCTGGGGTCATTCAGCGGCAATGATTGAATCAGCTCGAGGCGTCGCATGGCGTCGGACAGTTCATCGGCGAGTTTGCCCTGCCCCGACGGGGTCGTGATCGGTTCGCCTGGTGCGTCGGAGAATTCGAGGGCGCTCCCGTTGTCGCCATCACGGTTCGACACCACTACCAATCGGACGCGGCGACGCTTCGGGTGTACCGACGGTGGCATGTTTTGGCCGTCGACCGGTGAAGCGAACCCGCACGTCTCAATGGCCAGGATCAGGTCGTCGCCAATCGTCCTATGGAGACAGGGAATTGAGGCGATTGCGGTGTAGACGTCCGCCGACGTGCCAAGCAGACGTACCTCATTCAACCCCGAAATCGCAAAGAGCCTTGCATTCTCGATGCGATACGGGTCGACATGGTCAGAGCGGGTTTGTTCCAGGAGTTGGAGTGCGACTTCTTCAAGGTGATTTCGTGTCATGCCGTCACGGTGACCACCGAGTCCCCTGGTCGCACTCGCCGGGAGACGTGGTCGGGTAGTTGGTCCTAAGATGCGGCACACATGGTCCGGTATGTCGGCAATCCTGCCGATCTAACAAGAAAGCGAAACACATGAAAGAGAAACTGGATTTCAACACGTTCGGCACGTTTGTCGAACATGAGAATGACAGATACGCGCAATGGCTCGAAGAGGTGTGGAAGGATCCGGAGGAGTTCGACAACTATCAGCCGGCTCATTTCACTGTTCTTCTTCCGCATGATTCGACTGTGGCTTGGACTCACAAGTGGAATGGTTTTCCAAAGAACGACCACTGTTTTTTGATGCCGGTTGGCCCGAGGCATGCGTCCGGAGTTTGTGTTCCTACCGAGGTGATTCTCGCTGGGAAGGAGTTTCGGACGCTCACGTGGTTCTACATGTGGGACGAAATGTTCAGCCCTGAGAAAGATCCTGAGCCGGCTGCTCTGTCGATGACGGAGCTTCCGAAGGATGCTCTTGCGTTGACTTGGTCTCGTTGCGTGAGGTCGCACAACGACTCGTTCAAGAAAGTGTCGAAGGCTTACACGGTCTCTTGGCCTTACCCGATCGCTGAGCGGAAGCTTGTGGGGACGAAGTCCCGCAAGTTGAAGCGCATAGTTGGCGAGCCTGACCTCCAGTCGGAACACGACGTCGTTGAGCACGAGTCGAAGATGAATGAGTGGGTTGCCCTGCTCGAACCGGTGATTTCACCGCAGTTGCAGTAGTGGATGTGCCGAACACAGCCGACTACAAAGCTCCAGACGTGCTATCGGTACATTGCATCGTGCATTCTCTTCGCATATCCAGGCGCTGCACTCAATAAGGTCTGTTTTAGGTGATTGGAACACCTCGGCTCCTGGGGGTTTTCTGCATCGCAGAAGATGTACTTTCCCGTTTGAATGGGCACACTCCAGACATCGTGACCCACCTCCTCTAAAACGCCCAACGGGAGGATGAGCGGCCCATTCGTCTGAACGTGCAATCTCGGAAGGTGAAACTGTGCGGCTGAGAGGTCGACGAGGAAGTTATTCGTCTCCACGATGTAATGGCCCGCAATGCCATCACTGTTTTGTGTGGTGATGAATCTCTTGTCCAAGTTCTTGCTGGTTGTATAAGCGCGGTCCCACCTCGTACGTGGGAGTGTCTTGCGTCTGAAGTTTCCTTGGTAGGGGTTTGTGGCGCCAAACAGATAGGAGTCAACGTGAGAGCACCTGTGAGGGATACCGAGGTCCTGCAACGTGGCGGATGCGACAAGCGCGGCAATCATGCACGCGCCAAGGTCGTCAAAGCATGGCTGAATCTGAGTGGAGAAAATGTGTTTGAGTTCGTCGAGCGCTTTGCGCTCCTGTTCGATTGTGATTTGTGAGGACACTGTCTCTTCCTTTCGTGTCCTTCCTCACCGTCTGGACGTCCACCCACGCCGCACTCCCCGCCTTTGCGCCAATTCGGGGAGTGCCGTGGCTGGGCAGGCCGTCACCGTGTGAAGTGCCCGGCCGGACCTCCCCCACCCCCGGCCGGGCAGGAGTCAGCCCCTTGGCTGCCAATGTCCCGCGTCAACGGGTGAGGGGGTTAGCAATCCCGCTGACCTAAACGAAAGGAGGGGCCAATGGCCCTCACCACAATCACCGATCAACACGCAGAGAAGTTCCTGCAGGCCACCCACGATGCGTACCTCGGGATACCCGAGAGGAAACCGATGGAGTGCAACTTGCACATCTACGGCGTGCTCATGTCCAAGGAAACCACACTCTCGAACCTCGATTTGCTCGAGATGTCGCGCAGCTGGCCTCTGATAGCTGCCATCGATAACGATGGCACGGGCGTGACGGCCCCCTTCCATGACACCGGCCTGGAGCATTTCGTCTTCACTATGAAGAACGATGACATCGATCAACAGCTCCGCGAAATGACCCTGCCGCAAGGCTCAGTTGCGTTCAGCATCTCGTTCGAGAGACTCGTTGAGCTGAAGGATCTGACGAGCGGTCATGCCACACCGTCAAAGGTGCGACAGACGGTCGTCGTTCTGCAAGGTGGACGGCTGCTGAGCCTGCTCACGGAACCCGAACTCGGGACGTGTCGCCCAATGGCACTGAACGGCGAAATCATCGACCTCTTCAAAGACGTCATGACCCGCACAGCCCGTTAGCAACTAACGGATACCTCTGACTGGGGACTGGCTTCGCGCCGGTCCCCAGTCTGTTTCGTGAAGGCAACTGAGACGATGCGGTCTCATTCGTCTCGGATGTCGTCATCGGACCGTTCGGACCAGTCTGAGTGGTCATTCGTTGGTAGTGCTACACCACCCAGAATTGCTTCGTTTGTTGCCCGCTGTTTCCTGATGATCTCTGCAACCATCTTCTCGAAACTGGGCGATGGTACGACTCGAGTCGTTTTCCGTTTGCCAGACGCAGCAGGAATCTGACGTCCGACGCTGCTCAAGCGGGCCAGCAGGAATCCCACGGGGTCGCGGACACATTCGACAGGTGGCTCGTACGTGAGTGCCTTTACGAGAAAGTCCGTGTCGAGCGCTGGTCCGCCGAGGCGTTGGAGGATCTGTCGGGTGCGACCTTCGACCTGTGCCCACTCCTTGGTGCCCGTCCAATCACCTCGACTGATACCGAACGCCGCACATGCGGCACCCAGCACACGATTGACGGTTTCCTGCCAGTCGGCTGTCGTGGACGAGCTCGCTCGTTTCTCGCGACGAGCCAGCAGGAGCTCCAGGCCGTACTCGGGCAGAACGGCCTGGTAGAGATTCGTCTCGCCCGACCTCGGGACACTGACAAGCCATCCGTGCTCCACGAGCGCACTCAACGCGCGCCGAGCCGTGCGCGGGTCGACTCGCATCGCACGAGCGAGCGTCTCGACCGCCGGCCAGCACTCCCCTGACTCGTTCATGTACGAGTTCAGTGTTCGTGCAACATGATCAACGGACGAGATACACCAGTCGTCCACGACTTCGACGAGGGCGTCTATCCACCGGAATCGGAATTCTGCCGCATTGAAGTGCTGCTGGTACGACGCCGGGGCGAATCTCGGTTTTGGGTTGTTGTTTGTCATGCACCAGAACGTGCTGCTTACCTCCCCCTTGTCAAGGAGGTGGTTGAACGATGGTTTTTCGATGGTTATTAATGGTTATTCGTCTATGTGCCACGACATCCCTCGGTGGCTGGGCAGTCCCGGGGGTACTGACATAGATGTCCGCCCCCCACGGACAAGAGTCATGGTCTCGTCAAACCCGACTGATGCCCCCAAATTCAGAGTCGGGGTGCCGTGGCGAGGAAGTCAGCAAGGCTCGAGTGAGTTCGCAGCCGGGTAAACAGGCGCTCAGCTGCCTCACCCCCTCCCCTTTGGTGCGGTCGAACAAAGGTGTCATCTGGTCCCATGTTTCGTCGGATGAACGCCGGCGCCCGGTCTCGTGCCTCGTCGGTGGGATGCCGCTCGGTAAGTTTTCGAATGAAGCCCTTCACCCGGTGAGCCTTCGGGGGCTGAGTCAGCCTTCCCGTTCGAATTCCCTCAACGTCAGCCGCGAAGGCTGCGTTGGTCGTCCATGTCGACAAGGGGGTGTTCTGCGTGGCGGATGGTTTGGTCGCGGTTTCAGCGACGCGCTCATATTTTGGGTGTAGCGACAAGTTCATGCTGCAGTCGATGAAGAAGTTGAGGCTTGTCCCCGCCGCGAACATTGCGTCTGAGTCGTCGGCCAAGTAGTGAAGGTCCCAATTCCTGAGGTTCACCGAGACTGCCACTCCCATCGCACCTGATCCGACGAATGATCGAAGCATGTCTCCGTCGCGTTCCATCGCGATGAACAACTCCGGTGTCTCGAGCCGGACCGGAAACTCCACTTCGTAGTTGAGGAGAGATTTCAACGACTCCGCCCGCGCAAGTGACTCATCCAGAAACTCTGCGCTGACGTCGTAATCACCGAATGCAAACTCCTCAACGAATTTTGGCCACCGGGAATCGCGTGTGAAGATAGATCTCAGTACGGAACTGTTCTCAGGATTGGTCCACTTCGCTGGATCAAGCCAACTCTTGCCATCCTCAAGGAACTCGGGAAACGACTCGTAGTGCGTTGAGCCGTGTGGGGAGTGGATGTCGTCGAGACGACTCTTCAAGAGTGCATTGTCGGGCGCCAACTCAAGCGCTCGTTCCAATGATCGTTCCGCATCGTAGAGAAGTTCGAGTCGCCGCTCAACTCGAGCGAGGTTGGCCCAAACCTCGGGATCGGTAGCCACTCTGCGAATGGATTCACCGAACATTGCGAGTGCGTCAAGCCAACGATCACGGTGTTTGAGCCGAATCTCACCCAGCAGATTGAATATTCGTGCTGCATACACGTCGCTCAAGCTGTCATCATCGCGAGGGAACCACTGCGCGATTGTTGCTTCCGCTTCGGCATCCTTACCGGCCCGGCACAAAGTGAGTGCAAGTTCATACACAAATTGCTCAGGTTCATCGAGGTAGTTTTCAGCGATTGCCAACCTGAACTCTGCTGCCGCCTCATCAAAGCGTCCCTGATTGAGCAGAAGGTGCCCGAGGTTGCTGTGAACCCTTGCCTCCTGGAGGTCGCCTGCGAGATTGTCTTCGAGAGTCAGCGCAAGTCGAAAGGCAGATTCCGCTTCCTCCAAACGACTCTGTTGCTCAAGGCATCGCGCAATCATGTTCACAGACACCATGTCGTGGGTGAGTTCATCAGCAAGTCGAAACGCTGCTTCAGCCTCAACCCAGCGTTGTCGGCTGAAAAGAAAGTGAGCCAACGACCAGCGATTCGACCAGCTTGATTCGAGGTCGCACGCCGCCCTCAGACACCGTTCTGCATCGGCATCGTCGCCGCGCGAAGAAAGAAACTCTCCGGTCTCACGACACACCTCATCAGGCCTAGCAACAAGGTTGTCCGGCGCAAGTGCGAATTCTCCGTCCTCACCCATCCCGGGAAACCGGTCCCACTCGTCAGAATCACCAAGGTCTTGAATCCAAGCTTCATGCGCTTTGAGATGTTGAACGATCTTTTTGCATCTCGCATAGGCGTCATCTGGGCGGCCGCAGCTGTAATGCCAATAACACTTGGCGAGTAGGTAGTCGTACATCTCCATCCCAGGTTCAACCTCGAGGCTGTCCAGTCGTTCGAGTACTTGTGCAGCCCCCGTCAGGTTGTCGGCGCGATATAGCGCCAATCCGTAGAGATACGTCAGGAATGCATCTTCGGGATTAGCTTCCACCGCGAGCCTGCTCGCGTCAATGACCTCCTGCCTCCGTTGCCACCGTTCATCCAAACTCAAGCTGTAGTCATTGGCAGGCGTCAACCGCTTCATTATGGCGAGTGAAATATCGACGATGTCCTTCTCGTCATTCATCACGCGGACCCCATGAAGTGTCAGCGTACTTTCAGAGAATTCAACCAACGGAGGGGTGGCATGTAAGGCACTGCCAATGTTGTACCGTAAGCGTCATGAGGCACCTGAATGTTTGACCACCGCTTTGACCGGTTTGTCACCCCGTCGGCGATCAAGATTGTGTATGTCGTGGTGTTGGTGCTACTGGGACTTCTTGGGTTGAGTTTTACCGTTGGAGTCATCATGGACTTCCAGGGTGAGGGTCAGCCTTTCTTGGTGCTCGGTCTAATTGCCGGGGTTGCCGCAGCGGTAGCCCTCTTAGGGTTCATGCTGCGGCTCTGGTGTGAGTCCGTAATCGTGAGATTCGAAGTTGCAGAGACGCTCAAAGAGGTCCGGGACGCCCTCCAGCAGGGTTCTGAAGATCCCGAAATCGCCTGATTTACGTTTCCCTTTGACCGGCTGATTTTGCACCGAATTCGGTGTTCTTGCGGCTACATGTTTTCGTGAGTGGCATCGATAAACACTGGGTTTAGAGGTTTTTGAAATCTGGCAACCGACGTGCAGTTCTGCGCACTACCAATAGATGTAAATCAAGGGAGAAAGTCTGGGCAGCCGATCTCGGCGAGGCGGCGGAGTCCGGCTATGTCCCCAGGACCGAGACGACCGTAGGAATCGTTGAGACTTGGGTTGAGAATCGAGTCGGCGTGCGAGGGATGGACATGCCCCAGGCCCAGGACGTGGAGCAGTTCGTGCGTGAAGAGGGCCACTCGGCTGAGATAGCCCCGTCCTGGCTGGTAGTCGCCCAGGTGTGCTGTGTGGACGTAGACGTACCCAGCGAAAGCCCTCAGATCGCCGATCGGCGTGCGCCTCGCAAACAAGCCGCCCACCGCCGCCGCCCCAGGCTCAAACAGGTCGGTGTCGGTGGCGTCCCCGAACGAGATGACCACCCGGGCAGCCGGTACGTGTCTGTCCCAGTCTTTGGCCCACTGCGTGCTCGGAACGACGGTGGTCTGCCCCATCAGGTAGAGCCGGAACAGTGAGCGGTCGTTGAGTTCGGCAGGAAGGGGTGATGAATGGTAGGAAAATCGACCCCACATCTTGTGGCGGTTGCCCCGGGGGAACCTGGGGCAGCGGCCGTTCTCGACATGCCTGCTCGACTCGAACGCCGGCGGTCAATCGGTTGCT
>SXGS01023800.1_pt1 | contig 16984 bp, 18 predicted proteins | sample 3174681 | NCBI WGS metagenome assembly SXGS01 (sample SAMN11356861, study PRJNA531348) | freshwater metagenome | isolation source: freshwater sample F1-80 | place: China: Fuxian Lake, Yuxi | collected 2017-12-25 | reverse complement strand
TCGACGGTTTCTACAACGTGCTGCAGCCGCTGGTGATGCCGATGGTGCAGCTGCGCGACGGCGGGCGCATCGTCACGCTCTCCTCGGTCTCGGGCGTCGCCGGCAACAAGGGCCAAGTCAACTACAGCGCCTCGAAGGCCGGCATCATCGGCGCGACGCGCTCGCTCGCGCAGGAGCTCGCCAAGCGTCAGATCACGGTCAACTGCGTGGCGCCGGGCCTAATCGAGACCGACATGACCGCCGGCCTACCGCAGGACGAGATCGTCGAGCGCATCCCCTTGCGCCGCTTCGGCAAGCCCGAGGAAGTGGCGAGCGTGGTGGCGTTCCTGCTGTCGAGGGGCGCCGCGTACATGACCGGGCAGGTGCTGTCGGTGAACGGCGGCATGGCCTAGCGGGCGTCGATAAGCGCGGCTTGTAGCTTCGTGCGGCGCGTTTGACTCGCGAGACCGCCTGCTCGGGGCGATCCTTGGGTGAGTGGAACCGACACCGGACCGACGGCGCGCGCTGCTCGCGCTCGCACTGACCGCGCCTGCAACGACCGTGGGCTCGCTCGCGGCCTACGTGCTCTTGCCGGGTGCGGTGGGGCAGGGCGTCTACATGGTCGCCCGCGCCTGGATCGCGCTCGCGCCGCTGGTCTGGCTCCTGTGGGTCGTGCGCGAGCCGATTGCATGGTCGCCGCTCGCTCCCGCGCGGCGGCGCGAGGCGTGGCTCGGCGCCAGCGCGATTTCCTTGGCCGTGATTGCGGTGGTGTTCGGAGGCTATGCGCTCGTCGGCGAGCGCTTGCTCGACCCGGAAGCGCTGCGGCGCAGCGTCGAGACCTCCGGCATCGGCACACCGCTGCGCTTCGCCGTGGCGGCGCTCGCCATCTCGTTCGCGAACTCGCTGCTCGAGGAGTACTTCTGGCGCTGGTTCGTGTTCCGCCGCTGCGCGGAGCTTGTGGGCGAGCTGCGCGCCGTGCCCCTTGCCGCGCTGCTCTTTACTTCGCATCACGTGGTCACATTCTGCGTGCTGTTCGGCACGCAGGCGGGGCTCGCGGCGTCGCTCGCCGTGTTCGTCGCGGGCTGCGCCTGGTCGCTGTGCTACCTGCGCTGGCGCTCGCTCTGGCCAGGATGGTGGACCCACGTCGTGGCCGATCTCGCCGGCGTCGCGATCGGCGCGCAGGTGCTCTTCTTCTAGTGCGCAACCAGCGTGGGCATGGGCAGGAACCCGAGCATGTAGACCGTCGCCGTGCCGAGCAGGAGGCTGCCGAGGAGCCAGCGTCCGTTGTCAGTCAGGCTCGCGTCCCGCTCGCGCGCAAAGCTCGCTGACCCGTTGCGCCGCGAGCCACAGAACGTGCCGAGCTACACGCGGTACAACGCGACAGCGTTGCAGCCCGTCGTCGCCACGAGCAGGATCGTCGCGAGCGGCGCGGCGTGCACCAACTCGTAAAACAGCAGGTCCTCGGCAAAGAACGCCTTCCCTCCCGGGACGCCGACGAAGGCCCAGCCACAGGCCACGAAGGCGGCGTGCAGGGCCGGCTCCACGTCGACCAGCGCGTGGCGAAGCGACAGGCGCGCGGTGCCGTGCAGTCGCCGTGGCTCGATCAGGACCGCGAGCAGTACTGCGCTCCCTCAAGGACGAGCGACGACTGCGAGAGGGCGATCGAGGCGATGGCGCGTTCTCGCTCGTCGCGAACAAGCGCAAGGCAGGACTGAGCCTCCGCGCTGGCGACGAACAGGAACTGGGAGGCGCTCACGCTCTCCGCCCCGAGCTGGTTCTGATGTGCCTCCAGCCAGCGGTACAGAAGCGCCACGCCGGGCTTCGCGATCAGGAACAACGCGAACTCGGCGCGTCGCGGGGAACGGCGCACATCCTCGATCCACAACTGGAAGGGGACCGCGCCCGTAACCAGTCCGAGACAGGTCGCCGCGAGCCAGCCGGGTGCGGCCTCTCAGGCGAGCGGAAGCGGCGCGCGGGCCATGGTGCCGAGCGCGATCCACGGCCGGCGTGGCGTCGATGTCACCTGCGCGCTCAGCAGGACTCAGCTGGCGAGGAGCGCCCACGCGGCGAGGAATGGCGCGCCGGAGGGCGCGAGCCAGATCCCGGCGAACACGACGACGCCCGCCCGCAGGCCCAAGTGCTGCGCGCAGCTCGTGCGCATGATCGCCGTGGCGTTCACGGTGACCTCCGCCGCTCTTCCGCGAGCCGGGGCCGGGCGACGAGGTCCGACTGGAGAGCGTCGAGCCAAGACACTCGCCGGGAATCGAGGTGCAGGTTGCGCTGCCAGCGCGCGGGTCGGTCGGAGCTTGCCGCCGGGGCCCCCGTGTCGGGGTCGTTCCAGCCCGAGGCCCTTGATTCTCGCCGCTGCGCCGATTTCAGCGGGCATGTCCGCTGTCGCGCAACTCTGAGCGGCTGCGCGATCGGGTTCCGAAACCAGCCCGAAATGCGAATGGGCACCGGAGCACCTTGGGGCATACGGCCAGCTCCCCAGAATATTGGGCCGCTCGAAAGCGCGGCGGTGGGTGAGAGGCGCCTCCTGAGGCTGCTCGTCTTGAGCTGACGCGGTGTTTTTTTGGGGGGCCTACGCAGGTCCCTGAGCTCCGCTCGGCGCACAACTTCCACCGCGAGCGCTCGCACAGGAAGCCGTCTTGCTCAAACCACGACTGTAATCTCCGACCCTCCTCCGCTCTCTTTTCGCTGCCCGTTCAAGCAGAACGGGGGGCAGCGCTGATGGGCGGCAAGAGTTCGGGGCCCCGCTCGGCCGTCGGCTATCAGGCCTGCGCCACGCGCATCCGCTGCGTTGGCAGCCCCAAGCCCTCGGGCAAGGGCTGGTACACCTGCACCCCTAAGGGCCGGTAGCAGCCACGACAGCCAGGGAGCCGCGGGTCGCGCCTCATCCACGAGGCCGGCTCGCGGATTCTGTAGCTCCGGCGTTCCCTCGCGTGCGCGCGCGAGACCGATGCCAGCGCCCCAGAAGGCGCCGCAACCAAGGCCGAGGCGAGTCCTCGAGCTGTCCGATGGCGCAGGCAAGTTGCCCCTCCACCCTCCCGAGCTGGTGCGCGAGCGACAGGGCCTCGCGGGTCGAGGTTTCGAGCTTCTCGAGCGCGGTTTCTAGCTTCGCTTCGAGCTTGGCCGCGTGCCTCTGGGCCGACTGCTCGACCTTCTCGGACAGCGCCAGCGTGCCCGACAGGCGAGCAACCTTCTCCCGAACTGCTGCGAGATGAGCTCGGAGTGCGAGCTCCTCGCCGTGGTCCTCGTCGGCTTCGAGCTTCCGCAGCTCGACCGCTGCGCGCGCAAGGTTTGGAATGGCCTCGGCGAGGTTGTCTCCGGCCCTTGCCAACCTTGCATCTGACGCTTGTGCAACCTCGTCTCCGACCTTGCCAACGGCTCAGGCCGACACCATGGCGACGATACGCCCTCGAGGCGGGCCCACGCTCGACCGGCAACGTCCCCCGCTGGATGCGCTCGCGGATGGCCTGCGGGCTCGTCCCGCAAGGAAGCTCGTCCACGCGGCGCCCCACGGCGAGCCGAGTTCGTCCGGATCGAGGCCGAGCTGCTCGCGGGCGAGCGTGTCGAGCGCATGCTCCGGATCGGACATGCGCTTGCGCGCGACGGTGCGCGCTTCCTCGAACTCGATCCCGCGGCCCGATGGGATGCGCACGAGTCGCGCGACCACGCGCGCGCAGCGTCCCGGCACGAACACGTCCAGCGGAACGCGGGCGCGGCTGGCCCAGTGCGCGGCCTCGGCCGCGAGCTCACCGAACATCGTGCGCGCCGCGGCGTCCGGCTCGACGCGCGCGCTTTCTCGGTACAGCCACGCCGACTGCAGCTCCTCGCGCCAGTGCTCGTGGGACGACATGGCGCGGGAAGCCAGCATCCTGCGCATCTAAATTCCCGTCGCCGCGGTGCGCAGTCTCGACAACCCCGCGCGCGAAGGGCGACAATCTGGGGCATGAGCGCTCGCCACGTCGCTTTCGTCACTGGCGCCGGTCGCGGCCTCGGCGCCGCCATCGCCGCCGAGCTGGCCGGCGCGGGGACCACAGTCGTGCTGGCCGCGCGCACCCTGCCCGAGTGCGAGCGCACGGCGCAGGACCTGCGCGAGAGCGGAGGCAGCGCCTTCGCAGTGCAGCTCGACGTCGGCGACGCGAACTCGATCGCCACGGCGCTGGCGCGCGCCCGCGAGCTCGCCGGTCCGGTCGATTGGCTCGTCAACAACGCCGGCATCGCAGTCAGCGCACCGCTGCTCCCGAGGGACGGCAACGCGGACGAGCTCTACGAGCGGCACCTCCGGATCAACTTCCACGGCGCGCGGCGCATGGCCGAGGGGCTGCTGCCCGCGATGAAGTCTGCGGGCTACGGCCGCATCGTGAACGTCGCGTCGTCCGCAGCGCTGCGCGGCTATCGCTACGTCGCAGCCTACAGCGCCTCGAAGCATGCGCTGCTCGGCTGGGCGCGGGCCGCGGCGCTCGAACTCGAAGGGACCGGCGTGCAGGTCGCGACGGTGTGCCCGCACTACGTGGACTCGCCGATGACCGACGCGTCGGTGCGCGCGATCGTGGCCAAGACGGGGCGCAGCGAAGCCGAGGCGCGGGGGCTCTTGGCGGCGGAAAATCCGGCCGGAAAGCTGGTTCGGCCGGAGCAGGTCGCCAGCGTGGTGCGCGGACTGCTCGAGGGCGGCACCAACGGCGCTCTGGTCGAGCTCGACGGCGGCGTGCCGCGCTATCATCCCGCCTCGCGATGAAGCTCGAACCAATCCAGCCGCCGGGGTGGGCCGCGCCCAAGGGCTACTCCAACGGCGTGCTCGCGCCCGCGGGCTCGCGTCTGCTGGCCGTGGCGGGACAGATTGCGTGGGACGCCGAGCAGCGCCTCGTGGGGCGCGGCGACTTCCCGCTGCAGTTTCGCACGGCGCTCGCCAACGTGGTGGCCGTCGTGCGCGCGGCGGGCGGCGGCCCCGAGCACTTGCTCCAGCTCACGATCTTCGTCACAGACAAGGGCGCCTACCTCGCCTGCACGCACGAGCTCGGCGCGGCGTGGAAGGAGCTCGTCGGGCGCCACTATCCAGCCATGGCGCTCGTCGAAGTCGCCGATCTGCTCGAGGAAGGCGCGCAGGTCGAGATCCAGGCGCTGGCGGCCCTGCCCTGACCTTCGTTCCGTTCTGGTCTTCCCGAGGAGTCTCGCCATGGATGCCAAGTCACCGCTCGAGCGCGCGCTCGGTCCCCAGCTCGCCGCAATCCGCGAGCTCGAGCAGCGCACGCGCGAGCTCGCTCTGGTGAGCGCCCACCGTCGGACTCAGGCTGTGCGCAAGCTGGAGGAGCTCGAGCGCGACCTCGCCCGCGTGGCGCTCGTAGTGCGCGCGATCGCCGACCTCGCGATCGACAAGGGGCTCTTCACCGACGCCCAGCTGCGCGCGCAGTTCGATCAAGCCGACTTTGCCGATGGCGTGTTCGACGCCGCGCTCGACCCGAAACTGGTCGCGCCGGGCACGGGCCGCGGAAACGTGCGCGTGCGCCCGGCGAAGCCCAAAGCCAAGCCCAAGGCCAAGCCCAAGGCGTCGCGCAAGGCGCGCTAGGATCCCATGCAACCTCAGCACTTTCGCTACAGCGAGCAGGACGGCGTCGCCACGATCCGGCTCGACCGTCCCGAGCGCCTCAACGCGCTCACCTTCGATTCCTATGCGGAACTGCGCGATGCGTTCGCGACGCTGCACTCGCGCGCCAGCGTGCGGTCGATCGTGCTGACGGGGACGGGCCGTGCCTTCTGCTCGGGCGGCGACGTCAAGGACATCATCGGGCGGCTCTTCGACGTGCCCGAGGCGGACCTCTACGCCTTCACGCGCATGACCTGCGACCTGATCGAGAACATGCGCCGCTGCGAGAAGCCGATCGTCGCCGCGCTCAACGGCACGACTTGCGGGGCGGGCGCGGTGATGGCGATTGCGGCCGACGTGCGCGTCGCCGCGGACACGGCGAAGATCGCGTTCCTGTTCACGAAAGTCGGCCTCTCGGGCGCTGACATGGGCGCGGCGTGGCTCCTGCCGCGTATCGTGGGCTTCGGGCGCGCGAGCGAGCTCCTGATGCTCGGCGACTTCATGGCGGCGCAGCGCGCCTACGAGATCGGGCTCTACAACGAGGTCTGCAAGCCCGATGAGCTCGAGGCGCGCGCGCTCGAGTGGGCGCGCAAGCTCGCGGCAGGCCCGACCTTGGGCATGGCGGTCACCAAACGCATGCTCAACGCCGAGGCGTCGATGACGCTCGGCGAAGCGATGGCGGCCGAAGGCTGGATCCAAGCCGAGTGCATGAAGCACCCCGACTACCTCGAGGGCTACCGCGCCTCGCTCGAGAAGCGCGCGCCCGACTTCCCCAACGTGAAGGCGCGGTCGTGAGCGCTCGGGTCCTCGCAGCACTGCGCGAGTCCGCGCGCGCGGTTGGTCGCGCGGGCGAACCGCAGCTGACCGGTCTCGACGAAACCGCGGCCGCGCGGCGCGCGCTCGCGCTCGTCGCGCAGGCCGGGCTCACGGCGTGGAGCGTGCCGGCGAAGTGGGGCGGTGCGCCAGCGCAGGGCCTCGCGGCGGACGACGACGTGTCCTGTCGCGCGATGTGCGCGCTGCGCGAGCCGCTCGCGTACCACAGCGCGATGCTCGACGTGATGCTCGTGATGCAGGGGCTCGGGAGCTACAGCCTCGCGCGCTCGGGCAAGGAAGCCGCATGCCGCGAGCTCCTGCCGCGCGTCGCACGCGGCGAACTCGTCGCGGCCTTCGGGCTCACCGAGCCGGGCGCCGGTTCCGACCTCGGGCTCGTTTCCACGCGCGCCGAGCGCGTCGGTGGCTGCTGGCGGATCTCCGGCCACAAGACCTTCATCTCCAACGCGGGCGTCGCGGGACTCTACACGCTGCTCGCGCGCACTTCGGGCGAGCCGGGCGACAACGGCAAGGGCAGCCTGACGATGTTCGCGCTGCGCAGCGACGCCCCGGGTCTCTCGACGCGGCGCTTCGAGGTCACGAGCCCGCATCCGATCGGCGACCTGCTGCTCGAGGGCGTCGAGGTGGGGGACGAGCACGTGCTCGGCGAGGTCGGCGGCGGCCTCGACGTGGCACTCGCCACGCTCGGCCGCTTCCGCACCAGCGTCGCGGCCGCCGCCAATGGCTTCGCGCGACGCGCGCTCGACGAGTCGCTGATGCGCCTCTCGACGCGCTCGCAGTTCGGCAAGCCGCTGGCGGCGAATCAGGGGCTCGCCTTCGACCTCGCGGAGATGGACACGCGCCTGCGCGCCGCCGAATTGCTCGTGACGGAGGCCGCCGAGGCGGTGGATCGCGGCGATCGAGCCGTCGAGGAAGTCGCGCGCGCCAAGCTGTTTTCGACCGAGAACGCGTCCTACGTCTGCGATCGCGCGGTGCAGCACTTTGGCGGCCAGGGCGTTGTGCGCGGCAACATCGTGGAGCAGCTGTGGCGCGACGTGCGCGCGCTGCGCATCTACGAGGGCACCAGCGAGGTGCAGAAGCTGATCCTCTCACGCGCCTTGCTGGCGCGGCTCAAGGAGCGTTGATCCATGGCGAAGTTCCAGCGACACGTCTTCATCTGTACCAACGAGCGCGAGGGCGGAGACGAGCGCGGCTGCTGCAAGGCGCGCGGCGCGTCGGAAGTGGCCGAGGCCTTCAAGAAGAAACTGCACGAGCAGGGCTTCAAGCGCATCGTGCGGCCCAACAAGGCGGGCTGCCTAGACCAGTGTGCGTTTGGAACGGTGGTGGTCGTGTACCCCGACAACGTGTGGTACGGGCGTGTCACGGTGGCCGATGTGGACGAGATCATCGAGCGCCATATGCGCCACGGGCAGGTGGTCGAGCGGCTGGTGATCCCCGATGACAAGCTGACCGGAATCGCGCCTGCGTCGTAGACTGTGCGACCCGCGGGAACTCCCGCGAGTCCCACCATGCGTACCTACGACGAAGAAACGCGCGGCATCCTGCGCAAAATCCTCGAGGGCCAAGCCTACCGGCAGCTGATGCTCTCGAACATTCGCGGCCATGGGCTGCGCTTCCTGCCAGAGGTGCGTGACAAGCTGCGCGTCACCCGCGCGCTCGCGGACTCGCTCGAGCAGTTCGCGGACGTCGAGCGGCTCTACGCGCTGCTCGGCATGGGCGACGTGGTGTCCGCTGTCCGCAACAAGATGGAACGCGTGCCGTACCCGACCACGCGCATGGAGCTCGCGGTGTGCCTGTTCCTGTGCGAGCGCGTCTCGTGGCACGCGCTCTCGGCGTACACCGAGTCGTCCTGCGAGGAGTTCGCGAAGATCGCCTCCACGCGTCTCTCCGAGCTGCGCCCGCTCGACGAGCCGGAGGACTCGGCCTTCCTCGAGTTCTGCGCGGACGCGACCAACCGGCCCCACGCCCAGCAACTCGTCAACCGCTGGCTCGTGATCACGCTGCTCTCGCTCGGCCGCCCCGACAGCGCCGGCGATGTGCGTGCGCTGCAGCTCTCGCTGCGCAGCAAGTCGGTCGCGCGCATCGTGCGCGAGTATCTCGACGCGCTCGCCCCGTTCCTCGAGCGCTGTCAGCTCGCGCTGCCCAACGGAGCTGCGCTCGGCCTCGAGCTTCCCGCTCCCCGCAAGAAGTGAGTCCCATGACGAGCACCACGACCCCTGACCTGCGCGCGCGCCTCGCCGAGTGCGATGCGTTCGCCGCGCGCTGGCGTCCGCGCTTTCCGATCCTCGCCGAGACGACCTACCTCGTGACGCACTCGCTCGGCGCGATGCCGCTCGCGGCGCGCGAGAAGCTGCTCGCGTACACCGAGCAGTGGGCCACCCGCGGCGTGCGCTCGTGGGGCGAGGGCTGGTGGGATGCGCCGGTGAGCGTGGGCAACACGCTCGGTCGCATCCTGAACGCCGAGCCCGACTCGGTCGCGATGCAGACCAACGTCTCGCTGATCGAGGGCATCGTCGCCACCGCGCTCGACTTCTCCGGCCCGCGCAACAAGGTCGTGTACACCGATCAGAACTTCCCCACGAACATGTACGCGTGGGAGGGCTGGAAGCGCTACGGCGCGCGCATCGAGATGGTGCCGAGCGATCCGGGGGGCGTGGTGCCCACGGAGCGCCTGCTCGCGGCGATCGACGAGCGCACGGCGATCGTTCCGATCAGCCACGTGCTGTTCCGCACGAGCCGCGTGCAGGACGCGAAGGCCGTCTGCGCGAAGGCGCGCTCGGTGGGCGCGCTCGTGCTGCTCGACACGTACCAGTCGCTCGGCACGCTGCCAGTCGACGTGCGCGAGCTCGGTGCCGACATGGTGACCGGCGGCTCGGTGAAGTGGCTTTGCGGTGGACCGGGCGCGTGCTACCTGTACGTGCGGCCGGAGCTGCAGGACAAGCTCGAACCGCTGATCACGGGCTGGGCCGGACATGCGGCGCCGTTCGCGTTCGAGCTCGGCGCACAACGCTACGCAAAGGGCATTCGCCGCTTCCTGAACGGCTCGCCGGCCGTGCCGAGCCTGCTGCAGGCGAGCGCGGGCTACGAGATGGTGCTCGAGGTCGGCGTCGATGCGATCCGGCGCCACTCGGTGACGCTCACGGAGTCGCTGCGGCACGCGCTCGCGGACAAGGGCTTCGAGTCTGGCAGCCCCGTCGATCCCGCCCAACGCGGCGGATCGCTCACGGTGCGCCTGCGCGCGGACGAGCACGGCCCGTCGTTCGTCGCGGCGCTCGAGCAGCGCGGCATTCTCGTCGACCACCGGCCCGAGGCCGGCCTGCGCGTGAGTCCGCACTTCTACACGACGTGGAGCGAGCTCGACGCCTTCGTCGCGGCCCTCGTCGAACTGCGAGAAAGCGGCAAGTGGAATCAGGCCACGGCAGCCAAGGGCTACTAGGCGCTGCGCGATGGCGAGTCCGGCTTGGCTATGGATCCGCGAGCCCGGCGCGGCGCGCTGGGACGCCGCGGAGCGTGGGCTTGCGCAAGCGGGCTTCGTGCTGGGCGAAGTCGAGCTCGACCCGACGTCCGATCGCGGCTCACTCGGCCGGATCGAGAGCGCGCTCGGCGCGCTCGTCGCTCGCCCGGGCGTCGATGCGCGCAATCTAGGCGTGATCGGGCTCGGGCTCGGCGGGACGCTGGCGCTGCTCGCGGGTTGCACGAGCCGGCGCGTGCGCGCTGTCGCCAGCATCCAGCCCGTGCTGGTGTTCAAGGATCTGTCCGCGGCCCGGCCGTTCCAGCCGATCGAGCTGCTGCTCAACCTCGACGTGCCGATGCTCGCGCTGGTCGACGAGTCCGATTCACGCACACCGCCGGAGCATGTCGCGCTGTTTCGCCGGCAGTGCGAGCTGGGCGCGAAGAACGTGGAACTCGAGCGTGCGAGCGTCGGGCGGCTCGACGAGTCCCTGCCGCGCCTCGTCGCCTTCGCCGCGGACACGCTCCAGTAGTCCCGCAACGGCGCTAGGATGGCGCCCCATCTCCTTCGGAGCGCTCGCCATGTCCCACGCGACCTTCTCGATCTTCGATTTCCAGCCCGGCCGCACCGTGCTCGAGCGCTTCCGCATCGTGAAGCCGTTGCGCCAGAGCGGACTCTCCGCCGCCTTCGAGGCTGTGGACGAGCACGCTGTGGCACAGGCGCGCTGCACGCTGGTCGTCTTCAGCGGCGCGCTGTTCGAGGGCGCGAACGAGGTCGAGCAGTTCCGCGCCACGTGGAAGCCGTGGATGAAGGTGCGCTCGCCCCACGTGCCCGCCGTGCGCGATATCGTGGCTCTGCCGCAGCACGGCACGTTACTCGTGGCCGACTGCGCGGACGGCGTGCCGCTCAAGGAGTGGCTGCGCACGCGCGGTCCGCTTTCGCCCGCCGACACGCGCGCGCTCGGCCTGCAGCTCGCGCTCGCGCTCGAGGCGATCCACGAGCAGAAGCTCGTCCACGGCGACATCAAGCCCCAGAACATCCTCGTGTCCGAGCAGGGCGGCGAGTTCTCGCTCGCGCTCGTCGACGGTGGCGTGACGACCGGCATGTGGAGCGCCAAGCATCTCGGCGAGCACACGGCGCTGATCGGCACGCCCTACTACGCGCCGATCGAGCAGTTCAGCGGCGAGTCGCCCGACAGGCAGTCGGACATCTACAACGTCGCGACCGTGCTGTTCGAGTGCGCGACGGGCGTGCTGCCGTGGCCCGGCAAGAGCATGCTTGAGCTGTTCCAGGCCAAGCTCGACCGCAGCGAGCCCTCGATGAAGCGGCGCGCGCCGAAGAGCGACGTTCCGGCGGAGCTCGAGTCTGCGATCGTGAAGGGGCTGCTCGCGGATCGGCGCGAGCGCTACATGAACGCCGCCGAGTTCCGCGAGGCGCTCTCGGCTGCGCACCCCGGGGAGTGAGCGATGGGACGCGAGGATCTCTACCGCGCGTTGGCGCCGCTCCCGACTCCGTTCAACCTGTGCGACTACTTCCTCGACCGCAATCTGCGGGAGGGGCGCGCTGACAAGGTCGCCCTGCTCTTGGGGGACGAGCGCCGCACCTACTCGCAGGTGTCGGAGCGCGCGCGCCGTGTCGCGGCGGTGCTGCGGCGTCACGGCCTGCGACCGGAGGATCGCGTGCTGATCGTGCTCCCCGACGGCTTCGAGTTCGCGGAGGCTTGGTTTGGCACGCTGCGCGCGGGTGGCGTGTTCGCCATGGTGAATCCGCTGATGAAGCGCGAGCAGTTCGAGTACTACCTCGAGTACACCAAGGCGCGCGTGGTCATCACGCACAGCGAGGTCCTGTCGGAGATCGCAGACGCGTTGCGCGCGGCGCGGCTGCGGCCCGCGGCGCTCGTGGTCGGTCCCGACGCGGGCGGATTCGTGCCCTACGAGCAGGCGCTCGCCGCCGAGGATCCGACGGGGCCGCTCGCGGGGCTCGAGCCCACGGGCCCCGATGATCTCGCCGGTTGGCTCTTCACTTCGGGCTCGACGGGCCAGCCCAAGGCCTGCGTGCACGCGCACTCGGACTTCGCCTACAGCACGGAAACCTACGCGCTGCAGGTCGCGGGCTACCGCGAGAGCGACATCTGCCTGAGCGTGCCCAAGCTCTTCTTCGGCTATGCGACGGGCACGAACCTCATGTTTCCGTTCCGCGTCGGCGCGACCGCGGTGCTGTTCCCCGGCCGCTCGACCGTGGACGAACTGCTCGACCAGCTCGAGAAGCACCGGCCGACGTTCCTCACCGGCGTGCCGACGATGTTCAACAACCTGCTCCGCTCGGAGCGCATCGCCAAGGCCGACCTCTCGAGCCTGCGCGTTTCACTCTCCGCCGGCGAGGCCTTGCCGCCGCAGCTCTACAACGAGTGGAAGGCGCGCACCGGCGTCGAGATCCTCGACGGCATCGGCTCGGCGGAGATGTTCCACATCTACATCTCCAACTACCCCGGTGACGTGAGGCCCGCGTCGCTCGGACGCATCGTGCCGGGCTACGAGGCCCAGATCGTCGATGCGGAAGGGCGTGTCGTCGCCGATGGGGAGCCCGGTCGTCTGCGCGTGCGCGGTGGCTCGACGGCGCTGTGCTACTGGGGCGACAAGAAGAAGTCGCGCGACACGTTTCAGGGCGAATGGTGCACTTCGGCGGACATCTTCCGACGCGACAAGGATGGCTACTACTTCTATGAGGGCCGCGACGACGACCTGCTCAAGGTGAGCGGCATCTTCGTTTCGCCGCTCGAGATCGAGAACGTGCTGCTCGCGCACCCGGCCGTGGCGGAGGTGTGTGTGCTCGGTCGCGAGGACGACGAGGGCCTCGTGAAGCCGATCGCCTTCGTCGTGCCGCGCGCTGGCCACACGGGAAGCGATGCGCTTGCCGCTGGGCTCAAGGCGCACTGCAAGGAACAGCTCGCGCCCTACAAGTACCCGCGCTGGTTCGTCTGGCGCGACGCGCTGCCAAAGAACGATCGCGGCAAGGTGGCGCGCAAGGAACTCAAGGCCGAGCTCGGAAACGGCTAGGAAGCAGGATCATGTTGCAGCGTGCTCTGTCGGCTGTGTTGCTCGTGCTCGTTGGCGCATGCGCCACGGTCGCCACCGTCCCGAGCGCGCCGAAGGTCGAGCTCGCGCCCCGCGAGGTGAAGATCTTCCGCGGCGACGGCTCCGCGGCGACTTGGAGCGCGCTCGTCGACGCGTCCAGCGCGGCCGAGGTCGTGTTCATCGGCGAGAACCATGGACATCCGCGGGGACTCGCGAGCGCCGCAGCGCTCTTCGAGGACGTGCTCGCCCGCTCGGACAAGGCCTCGCTCTCGCTGGAGTTCTTCGAGCGCGACGAGCAGTCGCGGCTCGACGACTACCTCTCCGGCGTCAGCGACGCCGCGACGCTCGAGCGCCGCACCCAGCGCTCGGAGGGCAACTTCCCGCCGGGCCACCGCGCGATGGTCGAGTTCGCCAAGTCGAAGAGCCGGCCCGTGCATGCCTCGAACGCGCCGCGCCAGTACCTGCGCATTGTGAGCCAAAAGGGCTACGAGCCGCTGGCGGAGCTCTCGTGGGAGCAGCGCCGCCTGTTCCGCATCCCCGACGAATTGCTCGCAGGCCGCTACCGCGACGACTTTGACCGCATCATGACTCCGAGCGGGCGCGATCCAAAGGCCGCCGACGAGCAGGCGCGGCTCGCGCGCGTCTTCCGTTCCCAGCAGATGTGGGACTGGACCATGGCCGAGTCCTTGTTCCTCGCGTTGCAGCGCGACGAGGCTCCGGTCGTGCAGGTGATCGGCCGCTTCCACTCCGACTTCCGCGGCGGCACCGTGCAGGCCCTCGAGCGCCTGCGTCCGGGGACGCGCGCCCTCGTCGTGTGCTACGTGGACGAGGATGCGCCCGACGCGCTGCCTGCGGACGACGCGGGTCGCGGCGACTTCGTGCTCTACGTCGGCCCCTCGGCCGAGTGAGCTCAGCCGCGCAGCTCGGAGATTTCCCAGCCTGAGCGCTGCGGGGTTCCGAGCAACAGGTCCGCGTCGGGGCGTCCGACGAAGCGGCCCTTTCCGCCGTTCCACTCCAGCGTCTCGTGCGGGAAGTTCAGAGCCACGTTGCCGAGCAGCGCGATCTCCGTGAGGTGTGCCGCGTACTCGAACGGCGCGCTCGGTTCGCAGCGACCAAGGCACGCATCGACCCACTGGTGCCAGTGGTTCGTCGCCGTGCCCTGTGGGATCGGGACCGCCGCGAAGCGCTCCTTCGGGTACAGCTCCTGCGTGCCGTAGGGATCCGCGAGCAGCGCGCCCTTCTCGCCGACGAACAGGCAGCCGTTGGACGTGATGGTCTCGAGCCCGAGCTCGGCGAGCAGCTCGTTGGGCACCTTCTTGCCGCCGTCGCGCCACGTGACGAGCAGCGGGCCGCGCGTGGTCCACTCGTTGCCCGGGAACTCGTAGCGCACTTCCGACCACAGCGGGAAGCTCTCCGCCGTCGGCCGCGGGCCGGTCGAGCGGATGCGCAGCGGGTCGCCTAGTCCGAGGAACCACACGGCCGGGTCCATCAGGTGGCAGGCCATGTCACCCTGCGCGCCGGTGCCGAAGTCGCGGATACCGCGCCAGCGGAAGGGGTGGTAGGCGTCCTGCTTGTAGGGGCGCGACGGCGCAATGCCGGTCCACTTGTCCCAGTCAAGCATGGCGGGCACCGGATCCTCGCCGCTCGCTCGCTCGATGCCCTGCGGCCACCAGCCCGCCGGGCGGTCGCTCCACACGTGCACCTCGTGGATCGCGCCGATAGGCCGCGCTCGAAACAGCTGCCGCGCCGCGTCGTAGGGCGAGTTCGAGTGATTCTGGATGCCCATCTGTGTCACTGTGCCGGCGTCGCGCGCCGCGCGGCTCACGGCGCGCGCCTCGCGCACGGTGCGCGTCAGCGGCTTCTGGCAGTACACGTGCAGGCCCATGCGCAGCGCCGCGAGCGAGATGGGCGCGTGCATGTGGTCGGGCGTCGACACGTGCACCGAGTCGATGTTGCCGCGCTCCTTTTCGAGCAGCTCGCGCCAGTCCGTGTACGCGCGCGCACCCGAGCAGCGACCGGCCGCGCCCGCGAGGTTGTTCGCGTCGACATCGCACAGTGCCACGACGTCGACATCCGCGTGCGAGCGGATCTGGTCCAGATCCGCGCCACCCATGCCGCCGACGCCGATGCCCGCGTGACGCAGGCGACCCTGCGTGCGCACATTCTTGCGTTGCGGGGCGGCGCAGCTCGCGAGCGCGATGCCGCTCGAAAGGACCGAGAACTCGAGGAACGAACGGCGAGAGAGCGGGGGAGTCATGGGCGGACCTGCATGGACGTGATGCGAGCCAAGGCCCGTCACGCTAGCAGGCGACACGCGGCTCGTGCGCTCCAAACTCCGGCCTGCGCGCGGGCCTAGGGCAGAACGCGGAAGTACAGGCCGCCCGTGAGGTTGGTCTGGGCGCTGGAGCCAGGATCGCGGCTCCAGCCTTGGCACCACACGCTCGTTCCAGGCACGAGCAGCTCGGGCGCCGGATCGCCACCGAGCGCGCCGCGCGCGAAGACGTTCCAGTCCATCGACAGCGTGCCGCTGCAGTCATCGAACGTGACGAGGCTGCCGCCGGTATTGAGCAGCACCGCGCGTCGCACCGGGGGTTGCGCGCAGTAGTAGCCGCCCTGAAACGGCGTCAGCGCGGCCGCGACGAGGCTGTAGAAGTACAGCCCCGACTTCTGGTTGCGCAGGTTGCGCGCGTGGGTCGTGAAGCCCGAACTCGCCGTCGCGCTCGATTGTCCGACGAACGAGAGCGTGGCCGAGCAGCCCAGCGTGTTGACCTTGGCGGTGCAGTAACCCTGCGGCGATCCGTCCAGGCTCACGCGAATCCCGAGCACGTCGTAGCCGCCCGTGGCGCCGTCCGTGGTGAAGCCTCCACCCACGATCGCGCCCTGCGACGAGAGCGCCGCATCGAGGATGCGCGCATCGCTCGTGCCCGGCGTGGCGTAGGTGCGGACCCAGTTGCGCGTGCCGGTCTCGTCGAACTGCAGCACGCTCAGCTCATAGCGCGTCGGCGTGCCCACGAGCGTCGTGTTGCCCGCGACGTACATCTGCCCCGCGCTCCCCGGCAGCAGCTTCCACGGCGGATCGTCGAGGTTCGACGCGCCGTTCCACGCGTTCGTGGAGAGCAGGTTGCCCGAAAGATCGTAGCGCCGCACCACCGTGTCGATGCCCGTGCCGGTGTTCGTCGCCGGCCCGGCGACCCAGATCACGTTGCGGCGATCGAAGGCCACCCCGCGCGCGCGCTCGCCTGAGCCGCTCGATCCGCCGAACGTGCGCATCCACTGCAGCGTTTGGCCCTGCAGGTCGTACACGGCGAGCAGCCAGTCCTCGCCACCGGTGCTGCCGTTGCGCCAGCCGGCGACCGCGATGCGCTGACCGTCGAGCGCGCACAACCCGGCTCCGCCGTCCGCGAGCCCGGCGCCGCCGTCGTCGTTGCGCTGCGCGAGCAGCGCGCCGTTCGCCGCGAAGCGCGCGAGGCCGACGTTCGCTCCGCCGCTCGTGCCCGTGAACTGTCCGCACGCGACGATCTCGCCGTTGGAGCGCACGAGGAGCGAGTGCAGCGAATCGTCGCCGTTCGCTCCCGCATCGAAGCCCGTGCTCCAAAGGAGCGCGCCTGCGCTCGAATAGCACAGCAGCACCGCGTTCTGTCCGCTCGCGAGGCTCGACTCGTGGCCGCACACGAGCACGTTGCCCGACGCATCGAGCGCCAGCGCGCGCCCGAAGGCCGAGATCGTTCCGGGGCCCTGGTGTGCGCGCTGCCACTGCAGCACGCCGCTCGCGCTGTGCTTGAGCACCACGATCTGCACGTTGCTGCCGTTCCAGCCATACCCGCACGTGTAGACATCGCCGTTCGGCGCGCACACGATGTCGAGCGGCGTGTCATCGCCGCCGAACGCGTCGACGCGCGCCGACCACAGCTCCACGCCCGACGGCGACCACTTCACGATCTCGAAGTCCGCGGTGGGGGGCAGCGGCGGGAAGCCGAAGCTGGGGTTGTAGGACTTGGCCGCGACGAGCAGGTTTCCGGCGTCGTCGACTGCACACGTGCGCCCGTAGTCCGCCTGCGCGGG
>SXGS01659469.1_pt1 | contig 16986 bp, 10 predicted proteins | sample 3174681 | NCBI WGS metagenome assembly SXGS01 (sample SAMN11356861, study PRJNA531348) | freshwater metagenome | isolation source: freshwater sample F1-80 | place: China: Fuxian Lake, Yuxi | collected 2017-12-25 | reverse complement strand
CATCCAGGACAACTCTGGCGCGGAATTCAGAACCTTATAACACTAGGAACAGGGAGCATATAAATGCAATCAACAACATTTTCTCTACGAAAACTCGGCCGAGGTATAGTGTTACCATTGGGCCTCTTTCTCGTAACCGCCTTTGCTGGTCAAGCACAAGCAACTACCGTCGCCCAAGTGTGTGGGCTGGCAGGCAACACATGCGCGGCTGGTGTAGCCAGCATTAATGTTTTCACACAAATTCAGGACGGTTCAGTCCTCGACTTCGTTGCTGCTGGTTTCGGCATCGTCAACGTGAATAACGGTGGCACGCTCCAGCTCGAAACAGCCAGCGTTGGTAACAGCGGGATCGTGTGTCCAGGGAAGCCCAGCACAACGATGCACATTATTGCTAACGATCTGACAGTCAAAGCTGGTGGCAAGATCAGTGGCGATTATCTAGGGAACAACGCCCCGGTCGGCACGCTGAATGGTGGTGCCATCTACATCGAAGCGAGTAATACCGTCGTGGTCGAACCGGCAGGCACGATCTCCTCGAATCGTTTCGAGAAAGGCAATGGTCGCCCGGGCAATATCACGGTCTTTGCCGGAGATTTCATTGACGTCCAGGCTGACCCGAGCGGTTCTCCGCGTGGCGTTATCACTGCGAACGGGACTGCGGCCTCGAAGAAAGCCTTTCTCGACGAATGCGGTCTGACTGAAATTACCTTGGTCGCGACTGGTACGGCGACCACTGCTACGGGTGAAGCCATCCGCATCGCCGGTACCGTAGAAAACGTATTCCCGAAACCCAGCGTCGAAGGCGTCGCTGGTGGTATTCTTCAGCTTGTCGCAGGTGGGGATGACTCGAACTTCACGGCCCCACCGTTCCCCTCACCGTCGCCCATCACACACCCTAACCCGCCACAGAACAGCGCCCGCGCTCTTGTCACTGAAACTGGCCTCCTCAACATTGATGCCAAAGACTTTGGTGGCGGCATCATCCGAGTTTCAGCGTGCTTCGTAGTCGTCAACGGCCTGATCCAGGTCGGTGGCAACGCCCATAACGGCCTTATCCTGGGCAAAGAAGGACAAGGCGCGGCTGGTCTTCCGACGATCGTGGAAATTTTGGCGAACGAGACGGCAGTCGTCACGCCAACTCTGCCAGTTGTTCCCGGCATTGCCGACCCAGGCGTGCTTGACCCTCCGGGTGGCATTCGTGCGGACATCCGTTTCGGTTTCCGGCAACACATCGGACAAGGCCTCACCGATGCCGACCAAGGCTTGGGCACAGGCTGTCAGTTTAATGTCCAATCCCCGCCCAAAGACAACGGTCCGCTCGATAAAGATCAACGCGGTGGTGCTGACGTGTGTGTTATCGCCCGCGCTGGCATCACGGTCGATGGAGCCCAGTTGGTAGATGAATTTGCAATCCGCGCACGGACCGGATTCAAGAGCCAGAGCAACGGACAAGTAGGTGGTACCATCCTCATTCTCAACACAATAGAGGGTACAGCCAGCTTACTGAATAGGTCTCTCGCCACGAACGGCATCGGGTCGGTCTCTCGCGGCGGAAGAATCGTTATTCAGTCGCAAAACGAAGTTGATGTCGCTGGCCCCGGCGGTGTACAAGCGAACCCCACGGGCTCCAACGGCGGTGGCACGATCGACGTGCAAGCCGTAGACGGAGATGTCACCTCAGCGCTTGGCTTCCTGACCGCAGTTCCGGCTGGTGAAATCACTATCACGGAATGTACCAATACCCCGGCCAACAACCCGATCTCGCTCCCTCCAGCTATCTACGCTGGCTTAAATTGCGCCGGTCCCAAACTCGTCACCTCAGTACCGACGCTGATTTCTTGCGGCGGCGGTTGCTTTGCTCCCAATAAGGTCTCGGTCGTACAGGGAATCCTCACCCTCACCGGTACCGGTCTGAAGAGCATCGCGTTTGTTGAGTTCAGCGCTGGCTGTACCCCGAGTTTCGGTGTCAATCCGCCGAACCCGTTCGTCGCCAAAGCGAACTTCATCAGCGTGACGGACTCGAAGATCGTGTTGACGCTACCTGCTGGAGTGAATTCCGGCGATCACGTCATCCTCAGCAACCCGCTCGCGAAGTCTTCTGCGTGTAGCGTAGAGCTGATTCCGTAACGATTCACTCGTAACCCTGGAGAGTGGAGCTATTTCTGCTCTCCAGTCTTCCCAGGGGATGGGTACTTCACCCATCCCCTCTGAAATTCTTCTCTCACGCCCCTCTTCCAGACACCAAACTTCTTCTTCTCTGGATACCTCGCGTGTTTGGTAAAATACAAAAACTTCTTACCCATTCTCTCGTTTACGGCCTTGGGAATTCCGCTAACCGCGTCGTTGGCTTTTTTCTTCTTCCTGTTTATAGCCGCTATCTCTCCCCAGAAGATTACGGCGTGCTTGCCCTAGTTGGCATGTTCGGGGAGATTCTTTTTATCCTCACTGGTCTCGGACAAAGTTCGGCAATCTTTCGCACTTACTTTCAGCATGATGATCCCCAAGCCCGTGAAACTGTTATTACAACCTCATTGTGGATTATCCTCACTCTCTCTTTCCCTATCGGACTGCTAGCCATCATCAGTGCCCAACCCTTGGCGCAATTGATCACTGGAAGTCCAGAGTATGCCTTTTGGATCATACTCAGTGCTGGAGCAGTCATGTTCCGGACCTTAGAGCGTATGCCGCTGGCTGTGCTGCGCGCTCGGGAGGAATCGCGACGTTATGCTTCGAGTTCCTTCCTCAAGACGGTCATCGGACTCGTACTCGCCATCGTCTTTGTTGTCGGGCTCCAGTTCGGTGGGCGCGGGATACTCCTGAGCCAGCTCATCGTCGAAGCCCTTATGTGCGCCTATCTTCTTTCACTTACGCTCAAAGGACTCACGCTTCGCTACTCCAACGCAGATGCGCGCCACATGTTAGGTTATGGTTTGTACCTCATTCCGACAGCCTTGGGCAGTTTCGTTCTGCAGCTCTCTGACCGCTATTTTCTGAAGCATTATTCCACTCTCTCCGCAGTCGGTATTTATGCCTTAGGGAATCGTCTGGGCGAAATGCTCTCGTTTCCCATGCACGCCTTCGAGCTTGCTTGGCCACAATTTTTATTCGGCAACCAAAAAAATCCCGATGCCCCGATTCTGTACGCACGAGTCTTCACCTATTTGCTGACTGTCTTAGGGTTCTTATGGCTGACAATCTCTCTACTCGCTCAAGAGATCGTCACCCTCATGGTCCACCCCAATTTTTACGAGGCACACCGCGTGGTGCCGTGGATCGCTGGGGCTTTTCTCGCACAAAGTTTGAACTATGCTGGCAATGTCGGCATCAATCTTCAACGCAAAGTCAAATATCGGCCAGTGATTCTCATGATGACGGCAGCCCTCAATCTCACGCTGAATTTCCTTTGGATTCCCAAGTATGGAATGATGGGGGCTGCTGTTGCTCATTTTGCGAGCTACGCATTCCAATCGCTCCTCCGCGTTCTCGTGAGTTATCGTCTTTATCCCGTTCCTTACGAATACCTGCGCTTGGCGCGACTAGCAGTTATCACCGCCAGCTTGTATAGTGCTGGCGTCTGGATTGCCTGGAGCTCTATCTGGACAGCTCTGGCAGGGAAGGTCGGTCTTGTGTTGCTCTTCCCAATTTGCTTGTATGTCAGCAGGTTTTTTGAAAACGGCGAGCTCCGACACTTGAAGGAACTCGCCATACGTCTGCAGCAGAAAGCTGGACTAGCGAGACAGGGCTCGCACACTTTGAGAGAAGAGAATCCATGAAGAAATCCCCCTCTCACGTACAGAGAGAGCTGCTTGCGAGAACGAAACAAAGGAAAGTTCAATTTCGCCTGATCGGGCGCATGAGTCCTCGGCAATCAGGCATAAAAATCAAGCGTTTTTCTTCATCAGGGCATGACTGTCGGATCGAGAGCAGTTGGTATAGCGAAGCCGCAATAAGGTAGAAGAACGAAATCTGTTATTTTTCGAAAGGATAGTCTGTTGTCGCGATACCCCCCGCACTGGCATTTCACTTGCTGACCCCACCGTGGGTCCAGCAGCAAGACTGAACATCCAAGGGCGGAGCTTCATACGAAGCCTTTATCGGGAGATGTGAATCCAGAACCAATCCAAGAAGAAGCCCATCGTAAGATTGTGAAGAAGGGAGACTCTCAATGCCTTTAAGAAAAGAAAAAACCCAAGGTGAGTTGCTGATTAGAGTAGCTCTCGCGCTCGCCCTTTGGAGCGTCCCAGTCGCAGCATCAGCTGGCGGGACTCTCAAGACGGTCGTCGTTGCCAAAGATACCTTATCTCCATTTCCCGACGCCCCCTACCAACGCTTAGGAGACCCTCAAGTCGGCGATCACGATCCTTCGAAGGTCTTCTTTTTTGGCACTGCGAAACCGACGGTCAAACCCAAAGTGACCAAAAAATGCCTGTTTGCCCTCAATTCCGCAGGGACAGGACGCCCTCTCTCGTGTCGGGGAGACGTTGCTCCTTTTAGCGGGCAACAATTCCGCATCTTCAGCAAAATCGGCGTCAATGCTATCGGTGAATCGACATGGGGATCTCTTCTCAGCGGCGATCAGAACGGCATCTTCCACCAACATTTCGATGCCTCAATTGATCTCTCGACTGTCGCCTTAGTAGGCTCGACTGTCCCGCATGTCACTGGGGCTTTGTATTTTGTGAGCGACTTGACCAGCAGCAAAAGTCCGCCGTTTCCTTCTGCGGTTTCTGATGACGGACTCATCGTTTTTCGGGGAAAAATTAACCTTCCGGTTCCGATCCCAGCCAATCCTATCGATGATGGGGTTTTCATCTGCGATGGCGGTTCTGGCGACTGTTCTGGATTTCCGAACCTCATTCAAGCTGTCGTATTGAAAAACGACGGAGTGCCGGATCGTCCAGGGTACCAATTCTGCGCATTTAGCCCCACTGTCGATGCCAGCACCTACGGCATTGTGTTCCGCGCCGCTATTAAACTCAACTGTGCGGACACAAAGGAAAAATCGAAGATTGGTATTTTCCGCAAGCCACGGCCAACTCCCCCTACCACAATTGCCCTCGAACGCGAAGCGGCAAACCCCTCGCCAGTACCGGGAGGAGCGCTTTATGACGAATTTAACCCCGTGCACCTCGCCATTAACAATAGCGGCGACGTCATGTTCCATGCCTCGACAACGACCGGTGGCGTAGTGACATCGGAATTTCTCTTCTTCTGTCCAGGAACTTCGACCTGTCAACCGGCACCTGGAACGGCAGCAGTCAACGCAGTTTCATTTGGCGGCACCGACGCCGATAGCAATCGGTTCACGAGCCTTCAGACACCAAGCATGGATGAAGAAGGCAATATTTCGTTCACAGCATCAGTGAAGATTACTGCGACCAATCAGGGCGGTTCAGCGGTCTACGTCAAACATGTGCCCCATGAAATCCCGCCCGGCACCGGTGGTCCTATCCAGAGGATCGTCCTTACTGGCGATCCTGTCCCCGACCAACCAGGGGCACGGTTTAAGAACGTTTTTGGCTCAGCGAACAGCCCGGGCGGACGAGTCGCGTTCCGTTCAAGTATTGAGAATTCCTCACCGCCACGAAGCCAGCGGGTAGGACTCTTCCTGTTTGAGTAATACTCCTGTTCTTTCACTCCTTCCTTCCTAAAACAGCAGGACAACAGAAGCGATCTGTTGTCCTGCTGCAATCGGCAACCGGCATTTCCATTTCCTATTTTCATGCATTTTCCTATACGTCTCCTGCTCGTCATTGATGAACTCGATATCGGCGGTACCGAGCAGCAAATTTTTGAACTCGTCCGAAAAATTGACCGCAGTAAATATCTGCCCATGGTCTGTTGTTTCCGCCCTGGACGCATTGCCAAAGAAATCGAAGCTCTTGGTGTCCGGGTGTTCGCGTTACCAAAGCGCAACAAATTCGATCTCCAGCTTCTCCCCGCCCTTGTCCAGCTCCTCCGGCGCGAGCGCATAGATTTAATTCAGACCTATCTTTTCACAGCCAATACTTGGGCGCGGGTAGCAGCTATCCTCGCCCGCGTCCCGTTGATCGTCACTTCGGAACGCAACGTCAACATGTGGGAAGAACGCTACAAACAGATTCTGGGAAAATTGCTTGATCGCTGGACGCAATACACGATTGCCAATTCAAGCGCTGTCAAAGACTATCTCGTTGGCAAAGGAATCGCTGCGCAAAAGATCCGCGTCGTGAGCAACGGTGTAGACCTCAAGCGTTTCTCGGACTCGGCTCCTCATGATGCCGTTGCTATCAAAAAAGAACTCGGCCTCCCTCCTGATCATCACATCGTCAGCATGATCGTCAGATTAGAGCCAGCCAAAGATGTCTCGACTTTCTTGTGCGCTGCCGCACTAGTCGCTCAGAGACATCGCAATGTCTCTTTCTTAATCATCGGCGGCGGCAGCCTACGAAACGAACTCGAACGCGAAGTCGTTCAGCTTGGGCTTCAGGGGCGGGTCATTTTCGCTGGACCGCGACGCGACGTTCCGCAGCTCTTGTCGCTCAGCACAGTCTCGGCGCTCTCTTCTCTCAAAGAAGGCATGTCCAATACCATCATGGAGTCTATGGCCGCAGGGAAACCTATGGTCGCGACACAAGTCGGTGGCAATGCCGAACTAATCGTTGACGGGACGACGGGATTTCTGGTGCCGACACGCAACCCCGAGGCGTTGGCTGAAGCGTTGCACAAGTTGCTGGCTGACCCAAGCAGCGCACAACGCATGGGTGAACAGGCACGGGAGAGAATCTCTCAGCTCTTCTCGGCAGAGGCATTAGTTGCCAAGACAGAGCGCTTGTACGATGAATTGGTCAGTCAGGCTCCGGCAGTTTCCCCTAAACCGAGCCTCCCTGCCCAGCATGGCGAAGCTCCAACTGTGGCCTTCATCGTTTCGCAGTTCCCTCGCTATGTAGACGCCTATTTTTTACGCGAAGTGGCAGCACTGGCGGCTCGAGGGCTACGTTTCCATATCTTTTCGCTGCTGAATTTCAACGGAAAAGTCGTCCATAAAGACGCGCAAGCACTGTTGCCACGCACCGTCTACATTCCGTTCTTTTTTTCTCTCGCACTGTGGCGGGCACATACCCACTTCTTGCGGCAGACACCGGGGCGTTATCTGGATGCGCTTTGGACAATTCTTCGCGGCTGCTGGCAAAAGCCGCGCTCACTGGCGAAAGCCTTAGCCGTGTTCCCCAAGTCCGTCTATTTCGCCAAGCTGGTCCAAGACCAGCACTTAGCTCACGTTCACGCGAACTGGGCGAGTCACCCTGCGGCTTCGGCATTGATTATCACTAAGCTCACTGGCGTCTCCTGGAGCTTTGCCGGACACGCTTCGGATATTTTCCTCGATACCACCATGTTGCGCGAGAAGATTCGTGCGGCAAAGTTTGTCGTGACCTGCACTCGCTATAATAAAGAATACCTCGCGACGGTTGGTGGCTTGGACACGGCAGGGAAAATCGTCGCGAACTATCACGGCGTGGATCTCACGAAATTCTTTCCAGCCCCGCGACAGCCGCATTCTCGTTTTACGATTCTGGCCGTGGGCACGCTGTTGCCATGCAAAGGCTTGCCAGACCTCATCGCCGCGTGCCGGGTGTTGCAACAGCGCGGATGCGAGTTCGAGTGCCTCATCGCTGGTGACGGTCCGGAACGACAGGCCTTGGAAAAGTTGATTCAGCAGAATGGTCTAGCGGAACAGGTCAAAATTCTGGGCTATGTCTCGCAAGAGGCGCTGATTCCGCTCTACCAACAGGCAGATGTCGTCGCCCTTCCTGCACTGTCAGAGAGCCACTTCGGCATTCCCAATGTATTGCTGGAGGCCATGGCGGTGGAAACTCCGGTCATTTGCACGCCTTTGCCTTCGCTTGTCGAAGTCTTCGAAGACGGCCGAAATGGCATCTATATTCCAGAACACGCTCCGCAAGCACTCGCCGATGCCTTCATCACGCTCATGCAAGACCCTGCTCTTGGCCGCGCAATGGGGAAAGCCGGGCGGCAGAAAATCGAAGAATTGTTCGATACCGAAAAAAACGTCGATGTTCTCGCAAACCTGTTCCAACCAGTCAGCCAACCACCGACGGTGACAATAGCCGCTCCTCGCAAAAGTGTTGCTCCAGTCGCCATCGAGCACTCATCGACGACACTCAACTGACAAAAGAACGCATGTACATATGACAAGTACCGCCTCTGTTTTAGTGACCGGTGCCTCCGGGTTTTTGGGTGGCCACCTGACGCAGACACTCGTGCAACAGGGTCTCACTCCTCGGATTTTCATACGACCCAATAGTCGCCGCGCTACCCTGCCTCTCGATAAAGTGGAAGTTATCGAAGGCGACCTACGTGACGCCGACGCCCTCAAAAAAGCGGTCTCCGGGGTTAGCCTCGTCTATCATTGCGCTGCCACCATGAAGGGCAGCAAAGCGGAATTCTTCGAGAGCAATGTCCAGGGAACCCAGCAATTATTGGCAGCAGCCCAGTCTGCTGGAGTGCAGCGGTTCATGCATGTCAGCTCAGTCGCCGTCTACGGACCAGGCCAAAAGACGATTATCCGTGAAGAGGAAGGCTACGATCCTTTTCCACAGCAGCGCGGCTACTACACCTGGACGAAGATCGAGTCCGACCGCCTCTCTCTGCAATTTGCCAAGGAGCAGAATTTCCCGGTAACAGTGCTGCGCCCAGGTATCATTTACGGCCCCGGAACGAAGCCCTTTTTTGCGCGCCTCCATTACAACTTGAAAGGGAAAGCCCATATCGTCATCGGACAGCCCAACGCGTTGCTGCCCTTGGTGTTCGTGAAAAGCGTGGTTGCAGCGCTGCTCCTAGCTGGAGAAAAGCCGCTCAGTCCGTTTTCTGTGTACAATGTCGTCGACGGCGCGATTCGACAGGGCGATCTCCTCGAACGACAAGCCGAAGCCATGCAGAAACGAGTACGGCCGGTCTATCTCCCGCCTCGCTTCGTAGGGATCGGAGCAATGGCGCTCGAAACTGTCTACCGCTTGTTGAGAAGAGGTTCACCAGCACTGTCTCGCTATCGCGTGCAACGGGCGTGTCAAAGCCTCGCGCATGATACGACGAAAGCGAGGAAGGAACTGGGATGGCGACCGGAAATCAGCCTTCCCGAAGGACTGCAACAAACGTGGCAGTGGTGGACTCAACATCGCGCTGCATCTCCTACCGTTTGAAGTCCCAGGCGCGAAGGAATACTCATGTGCGGGATCGCCGGAAAACTCCACTTTGACACGACCCGGTCAGTCAGCCCTCAACTGATCCGTGATATGTGCGCGACTATCGTGCATCGCGGGCCAGACGACGAAGGCATCTATACCGATGGACCAGTCGGCCTCGGTATGCGTCGGCTCAGCATTATCGACCTCGCTGGCGGACAACAGCCGATTGCCAACGAGGACCAAACAGTTTGGGTCGTCTTCAATGGCGAGATTTATAACTACCGGGAACTCCGCCCAGGACTCGAAGCCAAAGGCCACCACTTTGCTACCAATTCCGATACCGAAGTGATCGTCCACCTCTACGAAGAATTCGGCGAGCGCTTTGCCGAGCATCTCCGTGGCATGTTCGCCATCGCTTTATGGGATAAAACGAGAGAAACCCTGGTCCTTGTTCGAGATCGTTTAGGGAAGAAGCCACTGTATTACGCTGAACACGAAGGCCGACTCGTTTTCGGCTCGGAACTCAAAACCCTACTTGTTGACCACATCCCGCGCGACATCGACCCGCAAGCACTCCACGAGTTCTTGTCCTACAACTATATTCCTGGTCCACGCTCGATCTTCCGTGTCGCGAAGAAGCTCCAACCTGGGCACGTACTGACGGCTCGTCGAGGACGCCTCACCATTGCCCCGTATTGGCAACCCGAGCTGGCGATCAAACCGGAAAGCCGCACTCGCCCCGTCGCCTCCTATGTCGAGCAATTGACGGAGATCTTGAAGGACTCAGTGCGCTATCGCCTCATCAGCGACGTGCCACTCGGGGTGTTTCTCAGCGGCGGAGTCGACTCCAGTACCCTCGTTGCCATGATGCGCGAGGTATCGTCCGAACGGATCAAAAGCTTCTCTATTGGCTTCGAGGACGAAAGCTTCAATGAACTTCCCTATGCCCGCGAAGTCGCACGTCACTTTGAGACCGACCACTACGACCTCGTGGTCAAGCCGGATGCGTTGGATCTGCTACCGAAACTCGTTCGCTTCTTCGACGAACCGTTTGCCGACTCGTCAGCCATTCCTGTGTATTACCTGTCAGAACTTGCGCGGCGGCACGTAACTGTAGCTTTAGGTGGAGACGGCGGGGATGAGCTGTTCGCTGGCTATGAAACCTACGCTGCCTACAAAATGGCGGAGTGGTATCGCCGCTTGCCACGGTCATTACGAAACCTCGCACCGCGCCTCGTCGCACAATTGCCAGTCTCTCACGCCAAAGTGAGTTTCGATTACAAGGCCAAGCGCTTCATCCAAGGGGCACTGCTCCCACCCGAACGTGGCCATTATGCATGGAAAGAAATCTTCTCCGACGAGATGAAGAAACAACTCTATGCATTCACGACAGCAGAGCCCTTGCAGGACCCGTTTCAGGTCTTCGAGCGCGAGTTTGCCGCGTGCCGCCACGCCCCGATGCTCAGCCAGCTTCAATACGTCGATCAGCGCGTCTATCTGCCCGACGACATTTTGGTCAAAGTGGATCGCATGAGCATGGCGCATTCGCTTGAGGTGCGCGCACCGCTATTGGACCATAAACTCGTCGAATTCGCGCTCACGATTCCCCCGGAGTTGCAACTCAAAGGGCTCAAGAAAAAATATCTCCTGAAGCGAGCGCTTGCCCATCATTTACCGGCGAAAGTCCTTTCGCGCAAAAAGGCGGGATTCAACGTGCCGATTCCTAGCTGGCTCCGTCACGACCTGCGCGATTACGTGCAAGATGTCATGTCAGAACGACGCCTGCGAGAACAAGGGTTGTTCGACCCTGGCTACGTCCACCAACTCATCCGCGATCATCAAGATATGAAAGTCGATTACAGTCGTAATCTGTGGGGCCTACTGGTGTTCACGCTCTGGCATGACGCCTATGGTGCCGCAACACAGCCATATGCAAATGCTTCGTCATGTCAGCATTTCCCAGCACGCAAAGAGGCAGCGGCATGAAGACAGCATCCAGGCAGAGCGCCTATCCCACCGTTGCGCCTCCACGCCAGAATACCGTGTCGCAGGCGGTGCAAATGCTTGCAGTCTTCGTGGGCCTGCTGCTCTTATCCCCGATCTTCCTCATGCTCGCTTTGGCGGTGCGCTTGACCAGCCCAGGGCCAATTTTTTATCGCGGTCAGCGCGTGGGGAAAGATCAAAAAATCTTTCTCATCCGTAAATTTCGCACGCTGGTCGTCAATGCCGAGCAAAAGATCGGTGCCCGCCTCCTTAAAGAAGAAGACCAGTTGTACACCCCCATCGGGAAGTTCCTCAAAAAGACGAAACTCGACGAACTGCCCCAACTCTTGAACGTGTTGATGGGAGACATGAATCTGGTCGGCCCGCGTCCGGTCCGCCCCATTTTTCTCGAACAACTGAAGCGCGAAGTCTCGCATTACACCGCACGCTTTCAGGTCCGCCCAGGCATGACGGGGTTGGCTCAAGTGTATGGTGGGTATTGGACTGATCCGCGCAATAAATTGCGCTATGAGCTGGTGTATATTCAGAACCAATCGCTCCTCTTCGACCTGAAACTCATTTGGCTGACCCTCCTCAAGATCGGGACCCGCCTCGTCACCACCGGCATGTTGCTCTGGGTGTTTTTCTTGTTCGTGTCGTTCTTTCCGAGCAGCCTCTACCCCTGGCTTTACGCCACGTTAGGAGGCATCAAAGTCAATCTGCTGCACCTTGCCATCGCCGGTGCAGCGGCTTGGGTCATCGGACAGCGAACGTACGCCCATCGGATGTATCTCTATCGTTCGTCGGTATATTTACCAATGATCGCGTTCACCGTGAGCAGCTTGATGTCGGCGTGGTTTTCTCCAGCCTCAGAGACGGCCATGCGTGGTGCCATCTATTACCTCGTCACGGGTTTTCTTTTTGTCCTCGGCCCGCAAAATACGAAACTGAGCGGCGGATTCATTCGCTCGGTGGCCACGGTCATTAGCTTAGCATGCGGGTTATTAGCGCTCGCTGGTCTCGGTGAACTTGCCTTAATGAAACATTCTCTGCTCACCACGACGGCCTCGGGCTCAGGCGAGGCGACCTTTTGGACCATGAAGGCGACCTTTGCCAACGCCAACGTGCTGGCCGCGTATTTGGTCCTCGGTTTTCCATTACTGCTTTGCCAACTAATGCATGCCAAAACTCGGGATGCGCGGGATTTTTGGTTGGTTTCTACGACCATCGTTTTTACTAGCATCCTCCTGACGCAAGATCTTCTCGGGCTCTTCGCCCTTTTCGTAACCTGCGCGGTGTTTTTGGCGTACACGTCCTCTCGGGCAATCCCACTCCTCGTCTGTCTTTTTCTCGCCCCGCTCTTGCTCCTCGGCGCTTGGGATCAATCGGCCACACTGTCGCGGCAACTCACGCTCTTGCAATCCGGTAGCGAAAAAATCGTGCGAGAATTACTGACGATGCCATCGCGTACACTGCTCATCGGGTCAGGAATTAAGACCCGCCAACCTCAGCTTGGGCTTAGGGAAGAAGCAACACCTCCAGAGGTGGAAGCAACGTCCCCAGCAGAAGAAGCTTCCAATAACATGCATTGGACCCTCATTCGCGAGACTGGGATCATTGGCTGGCTCCTGATGCTGTGGATCATCGGTGCAACGCTACGCACGCTCTATTGGGGGACACGCCACGCAGAAGACCCGTATCATCGCACGTTACTCTGGGCACTGAGTTCTTCGATTTTGGGGTTCGTTATCTCGATGTGCGGACTCGATGCCTTTTTTCATCTCCCTCTGCAAGTGCTTTTTTGGGGAATTGTCGGACTCGGACTGGGGACGGTCACGCATCTGGTGAGCAACCGCAGCCCATTCTATGTGATTTGGCGCTTCGGCGATGATCGTCCACGGAAGCAACGCCCGCAGCCGACGGCAACGACGTTTTCTCACGCAGCGCAGACTTCAGTAGCAGAGTTGAGCTTGGCGGCATCTTCCACGCTTTCTGCCAAGAGCGAAACGCCGGCATAAGCGAGCAAGAAAGGACATCTATGGTGCCGGTCATGCGGCATGCGCTTCAATTCACACAAGAGCGCCTTCTTAAAGCCAATAAGACAATTGCCCGTCTCCTCACTGGCGATACGAGTACGCAACTCATCCCATTCGGAGTCAAACTCGCCCAATCCTACGCCCAAGAGTGGAAAGAATGGAAAGAGAACCCGTGCGTGTTCGTCCTCTCAACAGGGCGCGTCGGCACAAAAACACTGACGGCGCTTTTTGCCCTTTCTCCACAGGTGATCTCGCTACACGAGCCGGAGCCTCGGTTAGTAAAAGTCTCCTTCGATGCCTACATGGAGGGCGGCTCCCTCCAGACCAGCGACAAATGGCAAGCCGTCGTGCGTGCTGCTCGCGATGATGCAATTTGCGAAGCCAATCGCCGAGGGAAGATTTACATTGAAACGAACAACCGCCTCACCTACTTGGCTCCAGCCCTGGCGGCCACTTTCCCAGCAAGCCGCTTCATTCACCTGCATCGCCATCCTTACGAGGTGGTACGATCTGCCATGAGACGCGGCTACTATCAGAATCATAATTGGGATTTCGCCCGTATCCGCCCGCGTCCAGGCGAGCCGTTGGCAGAGCAATGGGAGGCCCTGCCCCCCTTAGAGAAAAGCGCTTGGTACTGGGCGCAGTGCAACCACGACGCCCGTGCCTTCCTTGCGACCTTACCAGATGCGCGACGCATGGATGTACGCGCCGACGCGTTATTCGCCGGAGACGAAAAGATGCTCGTCGATCTTTTTGCCTTCGTCGGCATGAATTTCCCACCGCGCAACCTCGTTGAGGAAGTCTTGGGACAGAAGATTAACGCGGCCCGGCAAGGGCACTTCCCTCTGCCAAGCGAATGGAATGACAGCGAACGCGCAGCCGTCCGCCGATTTGTCGGGGAGACGGCAGAAACCCTAGGATACAAACTCTAACGTACCTCAAGAAGCCAAGGAGACGATCGCATGATCTTTCGTTCGGTATTGTCCGTCCTCATTCCTGCACTGCTTTTGTGGATGACTCCTCTTCCCAGTAGCGCAGCAGAGCCACAACTGGCCAACTCGCCCTGGCCTATGTTCATGCATGACTCTCGCCACACTGGACGCGCGACGGTCAATGGTCCGTCTACAAATGCCGTCCAAGTCCTCTGGTCTTACAAAACCCGCAGCCGAATCAAGACTTCTCCGGCTATCGGTGCAGATGGTACGATTTACTTTGGCGCGGGTTTCTCACCGATATGTGCGCTGAACCATACGAATGGTGCGCTCAAGTGGTGCACAGAAGGTGGTGGTGACGCCTCGGTATCTTCACCCACAATAGCAAGCGATGGCACCATCTACATGGGTGCACGAGACAATAAATTGTGGGCGGTACGCGACAATGGCCCTGGGGCACCGCTGGTATTATGGAGATACAAAATTTTTCTGGATGGAGACATTTTATCTTCTCCAGCCATCGATCCCCTGGGAGATGCTGTCTACATGTCGTGCGGATGTCTGAGCACGGGATTTGTACACGCGCTGAACCCGGTAGCTCCCCCAGAAGGGGCACTCTTGTGGGACATTCAGATTCCGAAGAGCACGCGCACCTCTGCCCCAGCCCTCGACGTCACCGGTGGCCCTTACCAAGGAACGCTGTATACCGGTTCAACCGATGGTTCACTCTCAGCTTTTAGCACGCGGAGTGGAGGCGTTCCCTCAGGAGCACTGAAGTGGGCAGTGTTCCTAGGCGGAAAATCAACCCGTAACAATTCTTCCCCGTTGATCAGAGATGATGGGTCGATCTGCATGGGCACCACAGTAGGGGTCTCCTGTGTTGACCCATCTGACGGTCACGTTCTTCCCGGCTGGCCCTTCCTCACCGACGGTCTCGTCAGTGCCACGCCAGCACTCGGCGCAGATGGCACTCTGTATTTTGGCAGCGAAAAAGGGACCTTTTATGCCGTGAATTCGAACGGGTCACTCAAGTGGAGCATGGCCGATCTTGGGAGATTTCGTTCGTCAGCAGCCATCGGTGCCAATGGCAAAATCTACACGGCTGGCGGGAAGACCGTGTATTGCTTGAACGATAACGGCGGGGCGGGTTCCATCCAGTGGACGTACGTCACCAAAAGCCCGATCCAGTGGTCTTCGCCAGCAATCGGTGCGAACAAAACGCTCTATATTGGGTCAACCGATCATTACCTGTACGCCTTCAAGGAACAGCCGTAGTCATCCTGAGAAATCTTACACTTGAAGAACAGTGCACGGTTCCTCGGTGGATGAAATACTACGCCCGCCGCAGCCGATGCCAGAGGTACCCGCCAAGCTGGAGCAGGTCGTAGGCTCCAGCGAGTTTCTTCGCAAACTCTTCGACGGTATCACGCCGGCTCATGTACGTTCGTTTCAGGGTGAATACATCAGTCTTCAGGTCATTTACGCCAGGCCGAATCGTACAGGCAGCCGCATAGCCTTCGTCTTGCACGATGTGCCGTACTGCCGCAGAAAAGTCTCCGCGCGGATAACAGAAGAAACGCACTGGAGCACTTAAGATATCCTCCATAAATCGCTTCGAGTCGCGGACTTCCTGTCGCACTTGGCTGAGCGGGATGCGCGACAGCATCGGATGAGTGAGGGTATGCGACCCGAACTCAATGCCGCCGGCATGCATTTCTTTCACCTGGTCCCACGTCAACGGTTGAGGAACAAAGTCAGTGTGGGTGAGCGTAGGGAGGCGGCCTGAGCCAATATACGAGGCAGCAAGGAAGATAGTCGCTGGAAATCCGAAGCGAGTCAGCACAGGAAATGCCTGCTCGTAATTATCGAGGAATCCATCATCGAAGGTGAGAACGACACTTTTCTCTGGCAGAGGTGAACAAGTCTGCACCTGTTGAACGGCCTCGTTCAGCGATAGGACGTGGTAGCCGTGTTCCTGGAGATGCCCCATGTGAGCAGCAAAGACTTCAGGCGCGACACTTGATCGTACCGGCAAGTCGCTGATGCTGTGGTAGTACAAAATACGGACAGAAGGACGTTGGCGCAGGGAGTGAACCCATCGGCCTACCCCCATTCCTACGACACTGAGAATCCTACGTAAATGTGATTGCATAGTTCCACATTACCTCGTCTCGATCACTACATTCTTCAACGGGAGCTTCCGGGAAAGGTGATCGTGACAGAGGTATGTTTCGTCACATTCACTGCTCGCGAGACGGTTTTTTTTCCAAGTGAGACCACCACAGTAAGCGGCAGACTACTCACGCTCGTATCACCACGTCGTGTCTGTTCAATGACGTTTTGCGGTGGGGTCGCTCCAGTAGCATCAGTGACCACTGCGAATACTGCTCGTTGTTTCGCATCAACTCCACGAACATCGGCTCCCACCACCGGGATACCGCTCTTATCCTTCACTGCGATTTCGAGTCGCCATCCTACATGGAGGACCGATTTCTCATCAAGCAACGCCGCCTTTGGGGTGAATGGAATGCCAACAATGGTATTTTCTGCTGGACCGAGGTCGGCCTTCGATACGATCAGTTTCCCGCACTCGGCGAGGGTAACATCTTGCACCGTGTTCTCTGAAGTGCTGGCGAAACTCAGACACTCGCTCGCTCCGCGAATTTTTCCTCCAGAAACGCGATTTTTGCTGGGATAGGTCCACGCGCCTCGCTCTTCATACGGCTGAAAGCGAAGACCAGCGTTCAGGATTTCGTTATCAACCAGCACGTTATCGTGTGAGTTGCCACGCAGAATCACCGGTTCGTCTTGAAATGTGTTCTTTTCAATCTGCATAAAAGCGCTGTGTTT
>SXGS01621442.1_pt1 | contig 16987 bp, 14 predicted proteins | sample 3174681 | NCBI WGS metagenome assembly SXGS01 (sample SAMN11356861, study PRJNA531348) | freshwater metagenome | isolation source: freshwater sample F1-80 | place: China: Fuxian Lake, Yuxi | collected 2017-12-25 | reverse complement strand
TCCGGGGTCGCCCTACCATAGAGCGGATGCACAGCGGCGCTTGAGGAAAACGGCCCGCCTCCGGCGAACCGGGCAGCGTTGCTCTCGGTGGATTTGAACCGGGGGCCTGAGTTCGATGATTGCCCTGCCTCGTCCACACGGTCTCGCGCTGGCGATCCTTGCCGCCGCGTTCGCGCTGATGGCGGCGAGCCCCACGCCGCAGGTCCGGGCCCGCACGCGGTCGGCGGGCCTGTGGGCCTGGAGCCGTGGCTTCGAGGCCAACGTCGGCCAGATCGACCGGAGCGCGCAGTTCCTCACGCGCACACCGGCCGGCCACCTGCTGCTCACCTCGACCGGCGCTGTCTGGCCCGGACGAGGCCCCCGGTCTGCTCAACCGATCCGGGCCCATTGGATCGGCTCCCGAGCAGACGCGCCCGCCGTCGGCGCGGAACCGCGCCCCGAGCGCATCACGTATTTCCGGAAGCACGACACTCTCCACACCCGGAGCTATGATCGCGTCCGCTACGACGAGGTCTATCCCGGCATCGATCTGGAGTACTACCGGAACGACGGCGAGTTGGAGCACGACTGGATCGTGGCTCCCGGCGCCGACCCGGGCCGGATTCGGATGCGGTTCGACGGCGTCGAGTCCGCGAGACTCACTCCCGAGGGAGATCTGGCGCTTCGGTGTCCCGACGGCGACCTGCTCCAGAGGAAGCCCGTGATCTACCAGCAAGTTCGTGGGGAGCGCGTACCGGTGCAGGGCGAGTATGCAGCGCTGGACAGCGGCGAGTTTGGCTTTCGATTGAGCACGTATGATCGCAGCCATTCGCTCGTCATCGATCCTGTCCTGGAGTTCAGCACCTATCTGGGCGGCGCCAACAGCGACGTGTCGGTCGGTCTCGCGGTGGATGGGGATGGGCGACCGTACCTCGCGGGGAATACGGCCTCCCAGGGCTTTCCGTATCCCGTCGGAAATGAGGAGCCGGGAACCAACGGGGGATTCCTCATGCGCTTCAAGCCATCCGGCGAGGACCTCGACTTCATTACCTTCTTCGAAGGCGTCCGGGTGACCGGGGTGACCCTCGGGCCAGACGGTTCGCCTTTCGTGATCGGCGCCGCGCTCAAAGGCCACTTCGAACCTTCGCCGGGCGGGCTTCAGGCGGGTCCACTCGGTTCGCAGGATGTGGTGGTGGTAAAGCTCTCGATTGATGGCGGGAACCGCACGTACGCTGCGGTAGTCGGAGGAACGAGCCTGGACTATCCATCCGTGATCCGCGTGGATGCATTGGGTCGAGCCTATGTGGCTGGATGGACCTCGTCGGAGGACTTGCCGGTCAGAAGTGCATTCCAGCCCACCGCGAGTGCGGAACCCGGCGGACTCAATTTCTTTCGGACGGATGGCTTCATCTTCAGGCTCTCGCCGGAAGGTTCCGCTCTCGACTACTGCAGCTATGCGGGTGAGGTTGGAAGAGATGTCATCGAAAGTCTGGCCGTTGGAGAGAACGGCAACGCGCTTGCTACTCTGGTGGCCCAGTCGGATCTGCTTAACCGAGGTAGTCCCTTCAGGAGCAGGCTCGGCAGTGCTCTTTTAAGGCTCTCTGAGGATGGTTCACGCGTGCTCAGTCGCACGCTTCCTGGAAAGGATCGAAGGAATCCTCTCGCCTTCGCGGTGGCGGCCGACAAATCGGTGTTCGTTGCGTACGCCGTGGGTTCGGTATCGGATCGCACCCATCGGCTGGCCATCGATCGCCTCAGTTCAGATCTCGCCACACAGCTGGACACCCTGGAGATCCCCGGGAGCGCCTCAGCAGAAATCTTGGCAACCGACGGCGATGGCTTCCTCTATCTGGCCGGCAACTCCTTCGGAGCGGGCGCCCCGTTGGTGAATGCCTTGCATGGTCATCTGGACCCCGCACCGGATCAGGCCTTCTTTTTCCTGGATGCGTTTGTCATGAAGATAAAGCCAGACTTCAGGGGGATCGTCTACTCAACCTATTTAGGCGGTTCGAGCGAAGATCGACTTGCGAGCGTTGCCCCGGACGCACAGGGCAACGTGTTTCTCACGGGGACCACCATCTCGGCTGACTTCCCCGTGGCGAAGCCGTTCAGCGCCCTCCTGAACGGAAAGCCGGCGAACCGACGATACATACCCGGAGACGCCTTTCTGGTAAAGATTCGCAGCGAGGACGACATCCGCCCTCACGGGCGCCTCACGGTTTCCGCCAGGGAACTCAGGTTTCGAACTCGATTGCCGCAGGGAAGCGGGCCAACTACACCGCAGTTCGCTGAACGCCGTGTTCTCGCGGTCACACTCGCCAACGTCGGAAAACTGCCGCTCAGGGTCGGGATTGGGAGCATCCAGAGCCAGAATACTGCGGCAGACAGTGACGCGCTTTCGCCGTTCCATCTTGAGACGAGAGGGCGTGACCTGCTCCTGAACCCGGGCAAGCGACACACGTTGACGTTGAGGTGGGAACCCACCTCCCTGGGGACTCAGCGCGCCCTGCTGCCGATCACCAGCGATGATCCCAGGCACGCTCTGACCCACATCCGGCTCGTGGGGACGGCAACACGGTAACGTGCGGGGAGGGACGGGGAAAGGACACGCAGCGATGCGACGCGGAGCAGCGAGAACAAGGCTGTGTTGCTCTCGGTGGATTTGAACCGGAGGCCTGAGTTCGATGATTGCTCTGCTCCGTTGACGCATCGCCGCGCGGGGATCGTTTGCACGGAGGGAGCGGCGCTGGGTTGGCGGGGGAGCCGGCGCAAGAAACGACCGGAACCCGGGCTGGGCGCTCTGGCTCCGGTCGCTGCGAGTGGGTAGGGGGAGGTCGGGGAAGCCGGCGGACGGCGGGTTCCCTGAGCTCACCAAATCGGGTTCCTGGGGACTTACTCCACGCCGAAGACGTCCGGGTACATCCGGTTGATGTAGCCCATGATCTTCTTCTCGTCATCCACCGATATCTTGGCGCGCCCCTTCACCGCCATGCGGTGGATGAGGGCCGGCCACTCCTTCAGCGGCTTCTTGTCCTTGTAAACCAGGCTGATGCCGTGGCAGTCCTCACACTTGGTCAGGAACTTGGTGTACTCGTCCTTCTGCTGCGCGTTGCCCTTGGTGCCGTGCAGGTACGCCAGGTAGATGAAGATCGAGTGTCGATCTTCCTGCGGGATGTTCGCGCCCTGCTTGAACGACATCGAGCCGATGGTGCCCTGCCAGTCGAACAGCGACTTGCTGGCGGCGTCCACGCGCTTCCGATCGTGGCAGGCGGTGCAGCGCTTGGTGAAGCGTCGGTACCCGTCGCGGATTTCGAACGGGAGCTTCGCCACGTCCGGGGGAAGGTCGGCGTCTTTCACCGGCGGCTTGGCCGGTGGCTTGGCCTGACCCTGAAACGCCATGGTGGTGGAAGCCAGGAAAAGCGCCGGAATCACCGCCGCCCAGATCATACGTCCCCGAAGCACCGAGGGCATTCAAACCTCCCGAACCGGCTAAACCGGATGTGTTGCTCCCAGGAAGACACGGAAGAGGGCCCGATTGTTGCACCTCAGGTGTTGCATTTCGTCAGGAAACCAGTCCCGCCGCTGCAAGAAGTGTCGCCACCACCCGATCCAGATCGAGTCGCTCGCTGCTCAGGATGAGATCGTAGTGTTCGGGATCTCTATAACGGATCCCATAGAGTTCTTCAAAACGTGAGGCGTCTTCGAGATCGCGGCGCTCGGTCTTGGCGCGAACGTCCTCCAGCGGCGTACTCTCCCGCGCGGCGATACGGCGGGCTCGCTCCGCGGGGGAGCAGGTGAGGAACACACGCAGCGCCCCCGGAATGCCGGCGCCCAGGTAACCCACGAGCCGGCCGTCCGCAATGAGGCCGGGACCGGCCTCCGCCGCCGACTCCATCCGCGCGCGCATTCGAGCGTCCACCTCCCGGTGCTTCTCGGCGGGGAGTCTCGGAATCTCCTCCGGCGGGATCCGCTGCTCCTCACAGTAGGCGCGAAAGACATCTCCGGAGCTCGCGCGTACCCAACCGTGCGACGCCAGGCGTTCCGCCAGCCGGCGCGCCGTGCTGCTCTTGCCGCTCCCGGCATCCCCGCTCAAACAGATGACCCGCACCGCCGCACCCGCCATTCGCTCCTCAATTCCAAAGATTTCCGCGATACCGGAGGCCGGCGCCGTCCGGACCGAACACCCGGGAGTTCGCTTTTGCGAGCAGAATTCCCTGAATCTCGGTGATTACAGCCCGGGGCGCCATCTCCGGCCTCCCGCACACGCAGAATTGGGTCCTCAGACCTGCCCTCGCCGTCATCCGGCGCGCCATGCTGTGGGTAAGATGACCATGATGACCACCGCAAACCCCTCCACCGCCGCATCCCCGGCCGCTGCTCCGGCGCGCCTGCCCAGACCCCTCTCCCGCCTGATGGGCCTCGCCGCCGTGCTTCCGATGCGGCGACTCTCGCCACTCCATCCCCGGCAGGTAGGGCTGGAGGTGCGCGACCTCACTCTGCCCGGTGAGGCCGGTCCGCTCGCGGCATGGTTTGTACCCCATCCCGATGCCCGTGCCGGCGTGGTGCTGTGTCACGGCTACTCCGACTCTCGAGCTCAGTTTTTGCCGCTGATGCGACCGCTTCACGAGGCCGGCTTTCATGTCCTCTCGTTCGATTTTCGCGCTCATGGCCGCAGTGGCGGACGCATCTGCACCTACGGCGCCCGCGAGCAGTACGATGTGGCCACCGCGCTGGATTGGCTTCGAAGTGAGACGGGGCTTCAAACCCATGGCCTGATGGGCTGCTCAATGGGCGGCGTCAGTTCCATCCTCGCTGCCGCCACCGACGATGACGTGGCCGCCGTGGCATCCGACTGCGCCTTCGCCCGACTGGAAGACATGCCGGAACAGCGCCTGCGGTTTCTGCCGCCGTCCATGCGCGTACCCGCGGGCATCCACCTTGCGCGGGCGGCTCAGGAGTGGACCGGCATCCCCGCATCAGAGGTCAATCCGGAAGCCACCCTGCGCTCGTGGAAGTCTCGTCCCCTGATGTTGATCCACGGTGAGAAAGACCGGTTGACGCCGCCGGAGCATGCCCATCGGCTGGCCCGGGCGGCGGGAGAACAGGTCGATCTCTGGCTGGTGCCCGGCGCGCCGCACGCCCAGAGCCGTGCCCACGCCGGCGCCGTGTATCCCCGACGCGTCTGCGAGTTCTTCCGAAAGCACCTGCCGACCGCGCACTGACGCATCCGGGAGGCTCTCGATCGCGAGCCTCCCGAGCCGTCCGCCCCGGCACTGCATCCTTACGACGCCGGCGCTTCCCGTACTTCCTGGGCCGGCTTGCGGGCCGATCGGAAGAGACGAAGCTTGAGCAAGTCGTCCATGATGCTGTAGGAGACCGGCGTCGCCAGAAGCGTCAGCAGCAGCGAGAGGCTCTGTCCCCCGATGATGCCCCACGCCACGGAGTGGTTCGTGGCCGCCCCCGTGCCCGACGACGCCACCAGCGGCACCATCCCCGCCACGAAGGCGAAGGTGGTCATCAGGATCGGTCGGAGTCGCTCCTTGTTCGCCAGCAGGATCGCCTCGTCCCTCGGCAGCCCGCGTTCCCTCAGTCCATTCGTGTGGTCGATCTGAAGAATCGAGTTCTTCTTCACGATGCCGAACAGCACCAGGAAGCCGAGGGAACTGTAGAGATTGAGCGACTGTCCCGTCATCAACAGCGCCACGAGCGCGAACGGTACGCAGAGCGGGAGCGAGAGCATGATGATGAACGGGAAGAGCCAGCTCTCAAACTGTGCCGCCAGCACGAGATACATGAAGACGAACGACAGCATGAATGCCGCGCCGAAGTTGGCGGCGGACCGTCCCAGCTCCTTGCTCCGGCCGGCCGGCGCGGCGCTGTAGCCCGGAGGCATCTTCATCGCCGCGACCTCGCGCTGCAGGTTCTCCAGAATCGCCGCCTCGGAGGCGCCCACCGCGGCGTTGGCGGTAATCATTACCATCCGCTGCCGGGCCTGCCGGTTGATGCCGGCCGGTCCGCGCCCGTCTCGGAAGCGCACCACCTCCTCCAACGGCACCGGGCCATTTCGACCCGGCACCGTGATCGCCTTCAGACCCTGGGCATCGGTGCGATAGCCTTTCAGGCCCCGGACGTGCACCTCATACTGCTCGCCGCCCTCTTCATAGGTGGAGATGTCCTCCCCCGCGACCAGCGTTCGGAGCACCGTGGCCACATCGGTCACCCGCACTCCGAGGTAGGCAGCCCGGGGACGATCAATCGTGAGACCCAGTTCCGGCTTGCCGACCACCAGATTGCTCTGCACGTCTACGGCGCCGGGAAGCCCTTTCAGCCGGGTCAGCAGCCGCTCCGAGTACTCCTCGAGCTGGTTCAACTCCGGCCCCGAGAGGATGTAGACAATGCTGGCGTTCGTGGAACCGCCGCCGGAGAACGCCGCGACCGGCTGCACCGCCAGACGCATCCCCGGCCCCGCGAAGCCCGGCATTACCTGCTTGCGGACCAGTCCCATCAGCACGTACTGATCGCGCTTGCGCTCCTCCACATCCTGGAGTGATACGTAGATGACGCCGAAGTTCTGAGTGCGCTGCTCATCCCCGCCAACGGTCACCACGGTGTAGTTCACTTCAGGAAGGGTGGATTTCACCCTCGCGGCGATCCGATTCAGGATCTGCTCGGTCTCCTTGAGGTTCGTGCCCTCGGGCGCCCGAACGGTAATCTCGAACTGGGATTCGTCGTCGAGCGGCAGGAAGTTCTTGGGCACCCTGGCGAAGGTCGGTCCCGCGCTCCAGAGGGCGCCGAGGCACATGGCGACCACGATCCAGCGCCGCCGCATGGCGTGGCGCAGCAAGAACATGTAGCCCCGCTCCACCGGCAGGTAGAAGCGGTCGACCCAGCCGTGCCCGTGCGCCGCGTCCCCGTTCTTCGGCGCCTTAAGCCAGCGGGCGCAGAGCGAGGGGGTGAGGGTGAAGCTGACGAGGAGCGACACCATGATCGCGAACGACATGGTCACGCCGAACGAGCTCATGAACCGGCCGACGATGCCGCCCATGAACACCAGGGGCATAAACACCGCAACCAGCGAGAACGTGGTGGCCAGAACGGCCAGACCGATTTCCTTCGTCCCCTCGATGGCGGCTTCGTCCGGCTTCATCTTCTTCTCGGTGATGAACCGGTAGATGTTTTCCAGCACGACGATGGCATCGTCGATGACGATGCCAACCGCCAGCGTGAGCGCCAGAAGCGAGATGACGTTGAGGGTTTGCCCCATCCAGTTCATCGCGCCGAACGAGGCGATGATCGAGGTGGGAATGGCCAGGGCCGCAATGATCGTGGAGCGCAGGTTGCCCAGAAACAGCAGCACCACCACGGCGGCCAGCAGCGAACCCAGAATCAGATGTTCCTGCACCGCGTGGGTGGCGTTCTCGATGTAGGTGGCCTGGTTTCGGACCACCTCCAGGCTGGAGCCCACCGGGAGCCGCTTTCGGACCTCCGCCAGTCGCTCCTGCAGCGCATGCACCACGGCCACCGTGTTGGTCCCGCTCTGTTTCCGGATGGAAAGCAGCACTGCTGCCCGGCCGTCGATGTTCGCCGCCGAGGTGGCCTTCTCCGCGCCGTCTTCCACGTAGCCGATGTCGCTCACCTTCACGGGATACCCGTCGCGGTTCGTCAGCACCAGATCGTTGAAGTCGCGCACCGTCGTCACGCGGCCGCGGGTTCGCAGAGTCACGTCCCGGCGACTCTCCTCGACCGAGCCGCCGGGCACCGAGGCGTTCTCCGCGCGCAGGGTATTGATGGCGTCGACCGCGGTGAGGCCGAAGGAGCGGAGCCGCTCGGGATCGAGCCAGACATTGATCTGGCGTTCCCGGCCGCCCAGGATGAGCACCTGCCCCACGCCCGGCAGCGTTTCGATCTGCCGCTTCACCACTTTGTCGGCGAGCTCGGTGAGTTCGCGAATCGGCCGGTTCGAGGAAAGTGCGATGGCGAGCACCGGCGAACTGTCCGGATCCAGCTTGTCGACCGTGGGCATCTCCACTTCGCGCGGCAGGAACGGCAGCACGAGGTTCACGCGGTCACGCACCTCCTGGGCCGCCACGTTGATGTCCTTCTCCAGCACAAAGGTGACGAAGACCTGTGAAACGCCCTCCGAGGTGACGGAGCGAAGCTCATCGATACCGGAGATGGTGTTGACGGCTTCCTCGATCTTGTCGGTGATGTCCGTCTCCAGTTCCTCGGGCGCCGCGCCGGGGAGGCGGGTGGTGACGGTCACGGTGGGGAAGTCGACCTTAGGGAATCGGTCGACGCCGAGCTTGAAGTAGGAAAACGCGCCGACCACCACCAGCATCAGGGTGATGACGCTCGCGAAGACGGGACGGCGGACGCAAAGTTGCGCGAGGGCCTGCATCGATGACTACTCCGCCTGCACGGCCTGGCCGTCGGTGAGCGACTCCACGTGGTTCAGAATGATGTGGTCGCCCTCGCGGACGCCTTCAAGGATCGGTACGCGGTCACCCACGCCGCCCGCATCGCCGATGCGAACGGGGCGACGGCTCACCTTGCCGTTCTCCAGCAAGAACACGGCGGGCTGACCCTCATCCGTCACGATCGCCGTGCGGGGCGCCGACAGCGAGACCGCTGCCGAACGGGCATGGATGATCGCTCGCGCAAAGCCGCCCACCACCGGGAGGGTGGAACCGGTGGAGCCCAGGGTGAGACGCACCCGGACCGACCGGCTCTGTCCTTCGGCCACGGGAATCACCCGCTGCACCGCGCCTGAGATCTTGCGGCCCTGCATCACATCCAGATAGATGTCGGCCGGCATTCCGGGCGCCACGGCTGCGAGCGCGCTTTCCGGCGCCGAGGCCTCCACGTAGAGCGTGTCGAGCGAGACGATTTGCATCAGCTCGTTGCGCATCTGAACCACCGACTCGCCGACATGGATGTTGCGCTTGCTCACAATGCCGTTTACCGGGCTGAAAACGCGGGTCTGACGCAGCATCTCAGCCTGATAGCGCAGATCGGCGCGGGCCTGCTCCACCGCGGCGGCCATGCTCCGGATCTCCTCGGTGTTCACGCTCTCCTGCGCGATCGCGGCCTGCGCGGTCTCCACCATCGCCTCCGCCTGCTGCACCTGGGTCTGGGCCGCCTCGACCTCCTCACGGCTCACTTGCCGGCGGGCGCGGTTCGCCTCGGCATCCTTCAGCGCCGCTTCCTGCTGGCGAACGGCCTCCTCGGCGACGCGGATCTCTTCCGCGCGCGGACCCTCGTTCACCAGGCTCGCCTGCTGTCGCGCGGCGTCCAGATCCGCCAGGGCGGCTTCGTGGTCGCGTCGCGCATTGTCCACCGCCTCGCGAGCGATCGCGCCGTCGCGAAGAAGCTGCTCCCGGCGCTCCAGGGCGCTCTTCTGGCGCTCCACCTGCACGCGCGCCCGGGCGACCGCAGCCTCTGCGGCGAGTTTTTCCTGACGGCGGGAGCCGTCGGCCAGACTCTTCAACCGCTCTCGCGCCGCCTGAAGAGAAGCGCGCGCGGAGGACACCCGATTCTCAGTCTCGGAATCCATGATTCCGGAAAGCGATTTCGACTGCGAAAGGCGAAGACGAGACGCTTGCAGCGACTGCTCGGCCCGTCGGAGTTCCGACCGCGAGGCTGTGTCCTTCATGCCTTTGCCGGTTCGCGCCTGTGCGAGTTTCGCCTCGGCCACCCGCAGCGAAGCGCGGGCGCGATCTCGCATGGCGAGAATGTCGGTGTCTTCGAGCACCACGAGAAGCTGCCCCTTGCGAATTCGTTCGCCCTCACGCACCAGAACCTGCTTCACGAGGCCGGTGGAGCGGGTGCTCAACACCAGGGTCTCATCCGATTTCAGCGTGCCGGTGATTCGGAGAGGTGCATTCAACTCCCCACGCCGAAGCTCCTCGGTCTGCACCTTGATCTCCGCCGCCGCGGCGGGCGCAGCGCCCTCGGGGGCCGCCGCATCTCCGCCCTTCGCGGGATCCTGGCTTCGGGCGAAGCCGGAGCGCATGGCAAACAGTCCACCCACGGTGATGACGGAAAGGACGAGCAGAGAGAGGGTGCGAACGGGAACAGCTCCGCGGTGTGGTCGTGGAAGTCGCGTGAAAGTTGCTTGAGGCATGGGTGCTTTCAGGACCGCCCGGACCGGGCGGCATCGGCAAAGTGGGAGAGGCTGGGGGAGAACAGCCTCTCTTAGTCTACACAGTTAGACTGTAGTCTGAAAATCTGAGGTTTATTCGCCGGTGAAACGGTGCCGCGCGTACTTTCTTTCGAACTGATCGCGGGTCAGCCGGGCCAGGTCGCGCTTCACGTCCTGCGCGCGCGCCCGGTAGTCCTGGTCGGCGGCGAGATTCATGGAGAAGACTTTTCGGCCCTGTGGATCCAGAATCCAGAAGATGTGAACGAACGACGACCCCCAGGTCTTCCGCTCGTACTGCGGTCGAAAGTAGTTTCCGGCCGGATCCGCGGGCATCGGGGGCTCGGGCGGCGGCGGCGGGGCCGGACGGGGGCGTGTGGGAGAGCGGCCGGGCGGAGCCGGTGCCGGGACGGCGTTGGAGGACGGCATCGGAGCGGCGCCTTCGCGGCGAGGCTGATAGCCGGCGAGTTCCAGCCAGGTATCGACATTCGACCACCACGCCTGGGCGCCGGTTTGCCGTTCGCACTGGCGAGCGATTCCCGTGGCGAAGCGAATCACGAGGCTGCGCATCGGGGCAATGCCGCGCAGCATCCCCGTCAAGGTGCCGGCATTCAGACCCAGCATCGGCCCCGCCGTTTCCGCCGGCAGGTCCATCCACGCCAGAACGTCCCGCACGGCGCGGCCCAATTCCACCCGCACCTCCGACATATCCCTGTTCCGAAGCTCGTGTTACCCGTGTCAGTGGTTCGTACGGAATTCTCCCACCTTTGCAGGGTCGATGGGTCACACGGGCCCGGTTCCCACAGCACGGCGAGGCGGCCCCGTCTCATCGTCGCGCAGGATCGGGCGCGGGCACGGCCCAATGGTGAGGCACGTAACTCGAGGGAACTCGAACGGAGCAAGCGTGCAGTCTTTTGAAGTCTGGTTGAGGGGCCTCGGCGAAGCGCCGGAGTTCTCGTTTCCATCGGAGACCCAACCCCTCACGGAGGGTTGGCGGGTGGCGTACCCCGCGGGCGCCCGCAGCTTCTACGAGGTCCGGGTGCGGCCCGAGCGGGGCGAGCTTCAGGTGGGCTTCAGCACCGAGAATCGCTCCGTGAACGAGGAGATTGAGGAGTTCATTCTGGAACAGGGCGGAGACCTGGATGACCTGCTCGACGTGGAACTCTCTGACCTCGGCGTAGACGACGCGCCGCACATGGAGCACTTCTTCGAGCGACCACTGTTTCGGTTCGTGGTTCGCGATCGTTTCGGCAGCGAGGCGGACCTGGATGCGCCGCTGCTGAAGAGTCGCGTCCGCGCACTGCTGATCGCCTGCCGAATCCTGTTTCAACCCCACGTGGAAGGCGCTTGAATGGCTATCCGACCGTGTATCTTCTCCGACGAAGTGTCGGACGACTTCCGGGAGTCGGTGCGACTCTGCGCCGAAGCGGGCGCCCAGGGGCTGGAGCTCCGCGGCAAGATGTTCGGCCGGAACATCACGCAGATCACCGATGACGATGTTCGCGACATCCAGACCGTCAGCCGTGAGTTCGGCGTACGGGTGGCGGTCATCGGCTCACCGGTCGGAAAGTGCGACGCCGGCAGCCCGGAAGAGCAGGCGCAGCATCACCGACACTTCGACCGCATGATCGAACTGGCGGACCGTTTCGAGACGCCGCTGATTCGCGCCTTCTCCCTCTGGCGACCCGATCGGAGCCGCGACACCGACCACCTCCGACCGGATCTGGCGGCACACCTGCCGACCATCGTCCGCTTCCTGGAGCCGCTCATCGAACGGGCCGGGCAGGCCGGGGTCCGCTACTGCCTGGAGACCGAGGGCGCCTGCATGGTGGGAACCTGCGCCGAGGCGAACGCCGTGATGAATGCGCTGGGCCGGCCGCCGCAGATGGGACTCGCCTGGGATGTGAACAACGGTCTTACCTGCGGAGAGCACCCTTACCCCACCGGTTACAACCTGATTCGCGATCGCATCTACCACGTTCATGTGAAGCCCAATCCGCAAGGGTCTCTCGCCACCGTGTGGGGCTCAGAGCTCACCTATCTCGAGATCCTCACGGTTCTCCGAGACGCCGGCTATTCGGGCTGGGCAAGCATTGAACATTGGGGATCCCCGGAGGGAATGCTGCAAGGACTTCGAGAACTGGTTCCCGTCCTGGATGAGGTCAACGCGATCTAGAGTTGTGGGTGCGCCGACCGGCGTCACGGAGTGCGAGGATCGATGTACGAGCGGTTGGGCGAGGCGGTTCTCCGGTCCGGCGAGTGCATGGAGATCGGCGTGGTGCGGGGACCGGATACGGACTGGTATCCGCGCATTGTGCCGTTCCTGGGGCACAAACAGCCCGACACGCGCACTCAGATCCGCCGCTCACTTGCGGGGGAGAAGGATCGGCTCGAGAGTCGATACTATGTGGGCCAGGTGGACGGCCACTTGATCAGCCAGATCATGGTGGTCGGCAGCCGGGGAGTCGGTATCCTCGGCCACGTCTACACGCTCCCCGAGGAGCGACGGAAGGGAGCCTGCCGCGCCATCATGGAGATCCAGATGGCCGACACCGCTGCCGCCGGCTACGACGCGCTTTGCTTGGGCACCGGCTACGACACCCATCCCTATTGGATCTACCACTCCTTTGGCTTTCGGCCCATCACCGAGGGTGTCGGCCGGATGTGGTGGGAGCGGACGCCGGGAGCCCGCGATGCGCTGCTTCGCCCCGGCGCCGCGCAGGTACGACGGATTCAGTGGGACGATTGGGCTCACTTCGACCTGCTGGCGTACCAGGCCGCCGGCGAGGATGAGGAGTTGCCGAGAGCCTCCCTGCTCGGACTCAACGCCCGTGAAAGTGTGGAGGGCGCGTTCGTCAGCTACATGCTCCGGCGGGAAGAAGCCCCAATGCGTCAGGGGTACGTGCTGGAGAGCGAGCACGGCGCCACCGTGGGGTGGGCGCTCCTGGCTCCGGATCTGAGCTATTTTGGAGATGTCTGGCGCCTGGATCTCCACACGACCCCCGGCTTCACCGCTGAGATGCCCCGGCTGCTCGAACCGCTGGTCTGGCCCGAAGCGCCCGTGCTCGCCTCCGGCGCAGCGCCGGAGGGCCCCCGAGCTGCGGCTCTGCGCGCCGCCGGCTTCCAGAGCGTCGGCGTGCTGACCGGCGCGATCCGACAGGCCGGCGTCTCCCGGGACCTGAACCTGTACTACCGCTACCTGAGCGAGAGCCCCCCGAACTGACGGGTCGGCCACCGGAGCTCGTAGGATTGGAGCACGCTCGATGATTCAGTATCCGTTGGAATGCCGTTTCAAGTTGTTCGCCCTCACCGGCAAGATCACCATCACCGATGCCGCCCAGCAGTCGATTCTCTTCATCGAGCAAAAGCTTCGGCTGAAGGAAGACGTGGCGGTGTGGACCGACTCCAACAAGACTAAACAGCTTTACCGGATCCGGGCGGACCGGATCATCGACTTCAACGCCACCTATACGATCTCCGATCCCGCAGGCACGCTGGTGGGAACGGTGCAGCGGGAGGGTATGCGATCCCTCTGGAAGGCGTCCTACATCATTCGGAATACCGCCGGCGAGGATGTGGGCCTCATCCACGAGGAGAACCCCTGGCTGAAGGTGCTGGACGAGTTGTTGTCGGAGATCCCCTTCGGCGGCATGCTGATCAACCCGGCCTACCATGTGGACCTGCACGGCCGTCCGGCCCTCTATCTCAAGAAGCGACCCGCGCTTACCGAGCGGCTGTTTCGAGTGGAGCGCCTCGGGACCATGACCGATGAGGAAGAAGCGCTGCTGTTGAACGGGATCGCTATCTTTATGTTGCTCGAGAAGGCGCGAGGATAGAGGTATGGCGCGACGAGAGGTCCGTTGGGAACGGATGTTTCCGGATGAACTGGAGGCCGCCTTTGCGGATCGGCCGCTCGTCTGGTTCGCGTATGGGCTGTGCGAGCCGCACGGACCCCAGAACGCGGTCGGCCTGGACGCCCTCAAGGCGCACGCCATTGCCTGTGCCGCGGCGCGGGCGCACGGTGGGATCGTCGCTCCGCCCGACTACTGGCACATTCACGAGATCAGCGGCTACGCCTCGTGGGCCCACAAGAACGTGGGCGAAGTGGAACGCACCTGGCTGACGGCGGTCCCGCCATGGCGCCACTTCAACAACGTCCTGTACCAGATTCGCGCCGCGGAGTGCGCCGGCTTCCACGCCGCGATCCTCATTACCGGGCACTACGGACCAAACTGGCAGGATCTTAAGACCGTGCTGGAGTGGGTGCAGCCCCACGTCGGGGTGAGGCTGTACGGGCTGCCGGACTTTGAGGCCAACCAGCCCGGGTTCGACGGCGGCGGCAGGGGCACGGGAGATCATGCCGGAAAGGTGGAGACCTCGCTGCTCTGGGCGCTGGAACCGGAGTGTGTGGACGTCTCCCGCATCCCCCCGGTCGACGCTCCGGGACCGCACTTCGCGATGGGGGTCAATGTTCGAGAGTCGAATCGCCTGGTTGGGGAGCGGATGGTCGCCGATGAGGTGCGCTGGCTCGGTGAGAAGGCGGATGAGCTCATGGCCGCCTATGCCCAGCTCGAGGCGCCATCGCGCATGCTGACCTATGCCGACACCGAGAGAGTCTGGGCGGATGCCGTGGCCCCGCGACTGAATACGCTCAAAACCATGCAGCAGCACTGGGAAGGTCGCGAGCCGCCGCCAGAGGGCTCGATCTGGCGCCGCAACTGGGAAGTTCCCAAGCTCTGATCGGGAAGGGCTTGTCTGTCCCAACGCAGGAAGACGGCGCTGCGCATGGCCGCAGCCGCCCCCGACGCCGCAGTGCCGGGAAGCCGCCCACCCCCCGGCGAGAGGTCCCTACCTCATCGGTCCGGCGGCGGCTCGCGCGGCAGCGAGGAGGGCGGGCGCGGAGGCTGCGCCGCGGGGATAGCTCGCCATGCCCACGGAGATGCGGCCCGGCACGGCGCCGCCCAGCAACGTCGCGAGCCTTCCCGTGATGGACTCAGCAATGGGTCCCTGGTGCTGAAACAGTACGGCGAACTCACGGTCGTCGGTACGTGCCGGCACGTTGGCGGGTCGCATCTCCGCGCGCAGCAGTTCAGCGGCGGCGCGCACCTGCGTATCCGGAAGGCTGCGGGGGAGCTCCGCACAGCACACTGAAACCTGATTTTCGGAACGGTGGGCGCGCGAGATCTCTTCCGTCAGGCGATCCTTGAAGTAGCCGGCCGTGTAGAGCCCGGTAGAGTCCTGGACGACCGATCCCGCGTCGGCGGTTGGCATCGTGCTTCGTGCCGGCGCCTCGCCCAGAATGCCCTCTCGGAGGTGCTTCAGCCCGTTTCTCAGCACGTAGCCGGTGTAGTTGCCGGAGATGCCGAGCCGTCGGGCGATCTCGCTTTGATTGAAGTCCTGGTAGAAGAAGCTGTAGAGCACCTTGCGCTCGATCTCCTTCAGCTTCTCCAGCGCTTCTTCCACGGCGATGCGGTCTTCGAGGGGAAGTTCGAAGGTCATATAGTCGCGGCTGCGAACTCGTTCGAGATCAACTTCAAGGAACTCGCCCTCTTCGTCGTCCATCCCACATCTCAACCGGGCGACCTGCGCGGTGCGCCGGGCCTGAGACAACTCCTCAATGGTCTCCTCGCTGAGGTTGGTTTTCTCGGCGATCTCCATGACAGTGGGCTCTCGCTGGAGGCGCTGCTCCAACTCGACGGTGGCTTTATCAACGCGGGAAGTGATTTCTTGAAGCCACGCCGGCTGACGGATGAGGTGGCCGCGATCCCTGAGGTAGTGACGAATGTGGCCGGCAATCAGGTGGGTTGCGAACGTGCTGAACCGAACGCCGCGCTCCGGCACGAACCGGTCGATCGCACGGAGCAGGCCCACATACCCCTCGCCCTGAAGGTCTTCCAGCGGTTCTTTGCCCGCGAAGCGGCGGGCTATCGAGTAAACCAGCGGTCGAAGGGCAGTCGCAATCTCCTCGCGAGCGTGCGTGTCGCCGGCCACGCGGTACCGCTGAACCAACTCCGCCATTTTCTTGTCGTTGAACCGTGCGCCAGTCATTTCTCAGGCCCTCGAACCCGGATCTCCCGGGCCGTGATTGCGCCCTACCCATCAGTTGCCGGCAATTGACCGGACCTAATTGTTGATGACGTTGATCATCGTAAACATCGGAACCATGATCGACCCCACGATAAAGCCCACAATGCCGCCCAACACGATGATGAGGAGCGGCTCGATCAGGGAGGTCAGCGCCTTCACGGCAACTTCCACCTCACTGTCGTAAAAACTGGCGATCTTCGTGAGCATGTCGCTCATCCGGCCGGTCTCTTCCCCCACGTCGATCATCTGCGTGACCATCTGGGGAAAGAGCCCGCAGCTCGCGAGCGGCACGCTGATCCGCTGCCCCTCGCGAACACTGTTTCTGGCCTGTTCCACGGCCCGAGCAATGACGACATTGCCGGCCGTCTCTGAAACGATTTCGAGAGCCCGCAGCACGGGCACCCCACTATTGACCAGGGTTCCCAGGGTTCGGCTGAAGCGGGAAATGGCCATCTTTTGAATCAGCTCGCCCACCACCGGGATGCGAAGCTTGAGTTTGTCGATGTTCCACTGGCCCTGAGGCGTCGCGTAGTAGGCTCGGAAGCCGAACACCATGCCGAAGGGGGTAAGCGCAAGCAACCACCATGCTGCCCGGACGAAATCGCTGATGGTGAACAGTAGCGCCGTGATGAACGGCAGCTTGGGGCCCGCCAGCAATCAACCGAATCCTGACGACCCTCTGTGGATTGTGATTCGATTCGGGTATGACCCAGGCCCAAATCACCACGTTCTACAAGTCCCTCGTGCCCCTCTTCAATGAGCGCCTCAGGCGGCTCTTCGCAG
>SXGS01423237.1_pt1 | contig 16998 bp, 18 predicted proteins | sample 3174681 | NCBI WGS metagenome assembly SXGS01 (sample SAMN11356861, study PRJNA531348) | freshwater metagenome | isolation source: freshwater sample F1-80 | place: China: Fuxian Lake, Yuxi | collected 2017-12-25 | reverse complement strand
TGCCAGCTTGCCGTATCTAATTTGGTCAGGAGCATCCGGGCGGTCCAAGAAGCAAATACCCACTCGATTTTTTACTTTTGCCATATTTTTCCCTTCCTATTTTTTGTCTGAAACGCAGCTGGCCTAACCTATGTGAGGCAGGGGGGAAAAATAAGAAAAAAATCTCCTAATCCCCAAATCCCGGCCCAAAATGGCTGGAAAACCACGCTTCTGGACATATGTCAGGCCAAGCCCAAATCTTCCACGCCCCGCCTGACGGCATCCACGAATGTATCAATCTCAGCCTCAGTCATCGGGGTCGAGAGACAGCCCATCCCACGGCCGGTGAAGGCCACTCCGTGATTAAGGCCAGCCACGTACAACTCGTTGAGAGCCTCCCGATTGCCGGCTAGTACATCGGCATAGGTGCGTATCGGTTTATTGGTCAAGTGGATGTTGAAGAGCGAGCCGATCTGGTTAACCTGCGCGGGGAGTTGTAGCTCTTCAAACAAATCGTCCAACTTCTGCTTCAACTCCGCCCCCAAGGTATTCAGATGCTTATACCGTGTGGGGGTCATCTCCTTGAGCGTAGCCAGACCGGCGGTCATAGTGACCGGATTGGCGTTGAACGTGCCGCCGTGCCCAATGTAGTTGGCGCTGCGCGGGTCAAAGCGACCCATAATGTCGGACCGGCCGCCAAAAGCGCCAACCGGAAAGCCGCCGCCGATAATCTTGCCCAGTGTGGTCAGGTCCGGTTTGACTCCAAAATAGCCTTGCGCGCCGTGGTAAGAAATACGAAACGAGATGACCTCATCAAAAATCAGCAGGATGCCCCACTTCCCCGTGATCTGGCGCAAAAAATCCAAAAAGCCGTCGCGCGGGATGACCACCCCAGCCGCGCCCATTACCGGCTCAACGATGACCGCCGCCAACTCATCTTTGTGCGCTTCAATGATACGTTCCGTCGCCTCTTTATCATTATAATAGGGTATGAGGAGCATCGTTTCGGCTACGGCCTCAGGCAGCCCCGCCGTCTTTGTTTCCGTGCCGGCACCGGTCGCCCCGGCCGCGGAGACACTGACAGCCGCATAGTCATGCGTACCGTGGTAACCGCCATGAAACTTGGCAATTTTTTCTCGACCCGTAAAAGCGCGGGCTACCCGCATCGCCATCATCGTGGCTTCGGTGCCGGAGTTGGTAAAGCGTAACAACTCCATGCTGGGCACGCGCTCTTTGATGGTCTCGGCCAACTCGACCTCAAGTTCCGTCGGCGCGGCGGCACTGGACAGCCGGGGCACCTGGCGCTGTACCGCTTCGACCACGGCCGGATGGGCGTGTCCCAAAATGAGCGAGGTATAGTTGTTGATAAAATCTAGCCGCTCGTTGCCGTCTATATCGTACACTCGGCAGCCGGCCCCATGCTCAAAGTAGACCGGATACGGCTGGAAGTCAATAGTGGTGCGCGAATTTCCGCCCGGTAGCGAACGTTGAGCCCGCTGGTAGGCCCGCTGCGATTTCGGGTTAAACCCCTGATAACGCTCTCGCGGCGAGGTACGGACAGTAGTTGAGGTCATGCAAAAACTCCTTTTAATTACAGCGCAGAGAAAGGCGCGCGCCGCAAGAATTGCCCGGCCCCGATCTGCCCAACAAATTGACGATCCTTCACCACCGTGCGGCCTCGTGACAAAACCAGGGTGGGCGAACCTTTCACCCGCAGACCCTCAAAAGAGCAGAAATCGGAATTGGAGTGGGTGTTGGCCTTGCTCAACGTCCACTCAACCTGCGGATCCCAAATAACCAGGTCCGCATCAGAGCCGATCGCAATATCGCCTTTGCGCGGGTAGAGGCCAAACAGCTTGGCAGGGTTGGTCGAGTTGACCTCCACAAAACGGTTGAGACTGAAATGCCCGGCCTCAACGCCGTAGGTATAGAGGATGAACAAGCGCTCTTCGATGCCGGGCATGCCATTGATGATGCCCCGGAAATCGTGCACGCTTTGGTCTTTCATCCCCTTGAATAGCCAAGCCGAGTGGTCAGTGCCGACGGTTTGCAGCGTGCCGTTAGCCAGCGCCCGCCACAGGGATTCCTGGTGCTCCCTGGCCCGCAGCGGCGGCGCGCAGACATACTTGGCCCCGTTGCCATTTGGTTCCTCATAATTATCAATCGAAAGAACCAGATATTGGGGACAAGTCTCGCCATAGACCTGCTGGCCTTGGCTGCGCGCTCTGGCTACCTCGTCAACGGCAAGGCTGTTGGTCATGTGGACCACATAGAGCGGTGCTTGTGCCACCTTGGCCAGCACAATGGCCCGATGGGTCGCTTCGCCTTCCAGTTCAGGCGGGCGGCTGTGCGCCCAATAGACCGGGGTCCGTTTGCCTTCGCTGGCAAATTTCTCTTGCAGCACTACAATGGCGTCGCCATTCTCAGCGTGGACCATGGTCAGGCCGCCATGTTCGCGGGCTAGTAGCATGGTGCGGAAGATGGTTTCGTCGTCGGCTTGAACCAGGCCTTTGTAAGCCATGAAAACTTTGAAGCTAGGAATCCCTTCCTCGTTAATCATGCGCGGGATTTCCAGCCGCACCGCCTCGGTCAAATCCATAATCATGGCGTGGAAACTGTAATCAACCACGGCCTTGCCTTCGGCTTTGCCGTGCCAACTGTCAATCGCCTGGCGCAGACTCTGGCCCTTGCCTTGCAGGGCAAAGTCAATGATGGTAGTGGTGCCGCCGCAAGCCGCGGCAATAGAGCCGGCTCGCCAATCGTCTACGGTGGTATATTTGCCAAAGGGAGTGTCAATGTGGGTGTGAACATCAATGGCTCCGGGAAATACATATTTCCCGGCGGCGTCTATCTTTTCGGCCTCCGGCGCAATAAGGCCCAGGCCCAGTTGGGTTATCTGGCCGTCCTCGATGAGGATGTCACCCTGATAGGTAATCAGGGCGGTGACAATTGTTCCATTGGTGATGAGTAACTTCATTGTGCACTCCTGTTATTCGGCGTGTTTTAACTCGTTCCCAAACTGAGTTTGGGAACGAATTAGAACAAATACTCCTATCCATTCTCCCGCACTATGGCCTGCATGTCCGCCCGGTCAACCAGCCGGCCATGGCTAATGACTGCTGCCGGTGCTTCGTGGTAGCGCAGCGCTTCCCACACCGTTGGAACATCGAGCACTACCAAATGTGCCGGCGAGCCGACCCGCAGGCTGAAGTCGGTCAAGCCCATGGCGCGGGCCGCATCACAGGTAATCATGCTGTAAAGTTGCTCCATCTCCGCCTCAGAGAACATCCACAGCAGATGGGCCGCCAGAAAGGCCACTTCCAGCATGTTGTTGCGGCCAAAGGGATAATAAGCGTCGGTTACGTCATCCTGCCCCAAGCATACCAGAACACCCTCAGCCAGCATTTCTCTAACCGGGGCATGCAGCGGGCCGGTGTGCGGGTCGCTGACCACACCCAAGTTGGCGGCCTTGAGCAGGGCGACCAATTTTTGAAAGTAGGGTTTGGGGTAGAGCGACATAGCCCTGGCATGGTGGGCCAGCACTCGGCCCTGCCAGCCCTGCTGAATAGCTTTGACAGCCATCATTTCCACGGTGCGTAGGCCGGGGTCGCCCGCGTCGTCCACCAGCATGGATACGGGTTTATCAAATTCTTTGGCCAGAACAAACAGTTCATCTACATGGCGCTGCTCGTCTTCGTTAGTGAACTCCAGCCAGGGGATGCCGCCCACCACATCAGATCCCAAGGCCATCGCTTCACGCATCAGTTCCAGTGTGCCCGGTTCACGGATGAGGCCATCCTGGGCAAAAGCAACTACTTGAATATCAACCAGGCCCTTAAACTCGTCCCTAGCCCGCAGCAGCGCCTTAACCCCCTCCAAACCAGCTTTGCTGTCCACATCGGCAAAGGCGCGGATGTGAGTGTTGCCATAAATGGCGGCCAGAGCCACCGCCCGGCGCACATTCTTGATAATCCAAGACACGTCATATTTCTCTTTAACCTTGGCGGCCAACTCGATGCCGGTCATGGCCTTGCCCATCGTACCCTGGTCCTGATAATTCTGGATGGTCTCGTTACCCATCATGTACAAGGTGTAAACTTTGCACAGATGTAGGTGCGGGTTGGCAAATGACTCGCTGACCAGCATGCCTTTGGCGTCAAGCTCGGTTTCAGCGTGAGCTACCAGTTTTGGCTCGATGGCGGCAATCTGCCCGCCTTCCACCCCGATATCCACTAGCGAGTTGGAGCCTCTAAGTTTGGCGTTTCGTACAATCAGATTCATCTATACCCTGTCGGCCAGCGCCGCATACATCTCCGGGCGGCGGTCGCGGAAGAAGCCCCACTCATTGCGGATGGATTCGATCATGCCCGTGTCAATTTCAGCATAGACGATCTCGTCGGTTTCGTCACCCGCCTGGGAAATAATTTTCCCCTTCGGGTCGGCAAAATAGCTGCTGCCGTAATATTTCATGTCGGGTGAGCCGCCCTCATCGAAGCCCACCCGGTTGACCCCGCCGATGTAATAAATGTTGTCAATAGCGTGGGCTTGCAACTCAATCTCCCACAAATAGCGCGACATGCCGGCGGTGGCGGTCGGCACTAAAACCAAATCAGCCCCGTTGAGGGCCAGCAGCCGCGCATGCTCCGGGAAGTGGCGGTCGTAACAAATCATGACCCCAATGTTGACCCCAAAGGGAGTTTGCCAGACCGGAAAACCGAGGTTGCCGGGTTTGAAATAATATTTCTCATTGCCCGACAATGTTTTTGTTTTGACCAAGGGAATACTCATTTTGCGATATTTGCCCATAATTTGGCCGTCAGGACCAATTACCACCGCGGTATTGTATAACTCGCCCTTCATGGCCCTTTCGTAGATGGGCGCTACTAGCACCACTCGATTCTCCGCCGCTACCTGGCACATCTCGTCAACGGCTGGGCCGGGAATCGGCTCGGCCAGATCCCAAAAGTCGGGATTCTCGGTGTAACAAAAATAGGCCGTATTGAAAAGTTCTTGCAAGCAGATAATTCGCGCACCGTTATCCGCCGCTTCGGCGATGTACTTCTTGGCCTTGGCAATATTTTTTTTCTTCTCAGACGAACCTATAAATTGGATTAATGCCGCTTTCGGTAAAGCCATCGTCTTAATGTCTCCTTTGTAAATAGACCAACGGCGGCTGACCGCCGACCGCGAAAAAAATTTTTCAACCTTGTTCTCACCCTTCACGTCAGTTTGGGAACGAGGATGAATAGACACTATCAGGAATATTGTTCATTCACAAGTGCCTACTCACTATTCATACCGCAAGGGCGCTCCCCACGCCTTCGGTTTCCCTTTGGGACAATTGCAGTAGGATTGCCGCTTTAACCGCCGTTGGCATCTAACTGACCAGTGCCACCGGCATCTGGCCGAGTTTCCGGCCACGTAACCCCAACACTGCCCGCGTTTCATCCGAACTGGCCGGTTCCAGGCCCAACTCGCGGGCAATTCTAACCGCGCGGGCGACAAGTTGGGCGTTGTTTTGGAGTAGTTCGCCCTTTTGATAAAAGACGTTATCTTCCATGCCGACCCGGATATTTCCTCCCATGGCCAGCCCGATGGTGGTAATGCAGTTTTGGGTGCGTCCCATCGAGCTAACGTTACATAAACAATTGGGCGGCAGACGGCGTTTCATCTCCAGAAGATTTTCGGGCGTACCTCGCAGACCGCCCTGAGTGGGGGTGTTGAGCACAAAGTTGATGAAGTAAGGGGGGTCAAGCAGACCGGTATCGCTGAGGTGTTCCACTTCCTCGAGCATGGCAATATTGTAACACTCTAATTCGGGTTTGACACCGCGCCGTTTCATCTCGGTAGCAAAGCGGGCGATGTCGGAGCGGTGGTTGCTAAAGAAGATCTGCTCACCGCGAATAAAGAAGTTTAGCAAGCCCATATTGAGCGAGCACATTTCCGGGTTGAGAGTGATGGTAGTCAGACGCTCATTGACGGAGAGATAGGGGCTGCCGCCGGTGGTCAGTTGAATCACCGCGTCGCTGGCGGCGCAGAGGCGCTGGTGTAACTCTCCGTAGATGGCCGGATCCATAGTGTTAGAGCCGTCGGGCTTGCGAGCATGCACGTGCAAAATGGCTGCGCCCTCATTCCAAGCCGCCAACCCCTGCTCAACGATTTCATCAGGCTGTTCCGGCAAGTTGGCGTTGGCTTCCTTACCGTGGATCCCCCCAGTCAAGGCGCACGTGATGATGACCTTATCACGCAAAACGTCCAGCATACTCCCCCCTTACGATGAAGAAATTAGAGCTTTCAATCCATATTGTAACTGCTGGCCCCACACTTGTCAAGTCCCAATCTGCACTAACCTCCACCCCGCCATCACCTAATGGTCAAATGGATAGCAAATTCAACCTCCCAAGTACCTGAATTCATGAACCGCTGCGCCCACACTTGTCAAGTCCCAATCTGCGCTAACCTCCACCCCGCAATCATCTAATGGTCAACTATCACTTTTGTTGGAAATTCCATGAGACATGAGCCGAATACACATGCAAGTTGCAAAGTGTGTTCAATCCGGCATCCGCAGTCCTAAACATTCAGTGCGCTCCGCCAGCAGCTGGAACAAGCCCGCCCACTCTCCGCTGCGTGTGCCATTCAGCCAGCGCAGAAGTACCAACCCAACGTCTGATCAACTCCAGTTCCGGGATCGGCTCTGCATCCGTTCCCGCACCGGCCACCAACCTATCGTGCCCAGCTTCCGCTTCGAGATTTACCGTCTGGTCGAACTCCATTTCCGGAATTGCCTCAACTGCTTCTGGAGCAATCAGCTGCTGTGCTTTTACCTCCACTGGTGGTGAGCGCGCGGGTGCGATTGCTGGTGCAGTTGCTGGCTCGCCAGCCACGTCTCCAAATTCTGACGCACCACTTGATACGCTCACTCCGTTCCGGCCGCCAGCGTTGATACACCGCGGCCCGCTTCAACTTGCAATTACTGCTTGCGCTTGTCCCCGGCACACCAGCAGCGCTGTTCATAATCAAGGACCAATCTGAAATTCCAGCAGCCGGACCCGATCCTCAATGACCTCACCCGCGCCCGCTTCCACGGCAACGCGCTCCTGCGTTGCCGGCGAGTACAGCTAGGAGCACAAAGTTATCGTCTTGGACACCTTCATGTTCGGACAGAACGCTTTAACCAAGTACTGTGCAGACCCGAACTTTGACATTATTCGCAGTAATTGCCGTGACAAGAAAGTATTAAATGCCGCGATGACAAAGGCTGACATCATCATTCCGCTCACAGCACTCGTCGGCGCTTCTATGTGTAAAAACGTTGTTCAGGGTGCAGAATCGATCAATCTTGGAGCCATCAACACTCACTAAGAACTACGTAGCAAATCGCAACATATCTTTTACCCGACTACAACCAACAGTTACAGAATAGGTGAGAAAGAAAAGTTCTGCGCAGAACAAACTCCGCTGAAGCCGATCTCTCTCTTTGGCGCGACTGCATCGGATGCTGAAACCGCGATTCTGGCAGCCGAGAATTCGGTCACATTCCGCCTGGCGACGGTGTTCGGAATGTCGCCTCGCATGCGCACCGATCTACTCGTGAACGATTTTGTCCACAGAGCAGTCACAAACCGCGCCGTGGTCCTCTTTAAGGGTCATTTCGAACGCAACTTCATTTTCATTAGCAACGTCACGCGCGCATTTGTGCACGCGATGGAAAACTTCGAGGAGATACAAGGCAACACTATCGGCGTGGCACTGTCGCATACGAATCTCTCGAAGGTCGAGCCCTGCGCCCGAATCCAAGAACATTTAGCCGGCTTCGACTTTCTTGAGGCGCCGATCGGTGAAGATCAAGATAAACGCAGAACCCTAGTTTCAAACGAAAAGCTCGAGAAGACCGGTTTCCAGCCGGCACACTCGCTCGACATGGGAATTCGCGAGCTGATCAAAGGGTACCTAATTATTCAAAACGCCCAGCACTCGAACGTTAAAGAAAGAAGTGATACGATGCAACTCATCTTAAGAAAAGTTCGCGCGAAGTAAACACGTTGGTTGAAAGCAAGCCCAGCAGCAGCGTTGCTGAATTCCTCCAACAAGTCGCTAGATCGCAGGAAGTTCCTTCGCCTAAAGCGGGGCTCTGGTTTGATTGCCTATGGAGTTTACAACGATGAGTTCATTACTAACGTTATATTAACTTATGGTCCCTAAGACAATGACATCGTAGAAACTTTCAAGTTGTTCATACGACCGAATAGTTTTGTAGTCGATGTAGGCGCGAATATCAGTGTACATGCCTGAAGCATTGCATACATCGTAGGAAACCAAGGTTGTGTCTAGGCGTTCGCACCTGTGCCATACCTTGCAGATTTACTAGATCTAATGATCAACGAGAACCGGTTCTCTAACGTCGAAGCTTTTCGTGTCGCGCCTTTTGACATGAATGGAGCAGCTCAAATGTACCTTCACGAGACAAATATCGGAGGCAACTCCCTGTTGTCTCAGGGAAACAATTTCGGCATTTAGGTACCAACTGTACGACTCGATGATCTGATTAACAAACATCAGCCGAACCGTCGGTTGGACGCTATGACAATTGATGTTGAAGGTCAAGGGTGGCAGGTGCTAATTGGCGCCAAAGCCCCTACTGAAAAATGGAGGCCGGTTCTTTTCCTCGAATTTTTTCCGGAAAATTATCGGGAGTGGAAGTTCAATCATCTAATCTTGTTAGGCTTCTTGGACGAGTTTGGTTACGTTTACTCAATCATGGAAAATTCCGGCCGCGCTACATGGGAGTCGTTTAAGGCACTTAAGGAACTCACCAATGCCCTCGCAGCTGCGGGGGTGTCTTATGCTGACGTGCTTGCGCGTGTGAAAGGCTGGCGCAGCGGTGTACCTGAGCATCAGAATGTTAGGTTCAGACATTGCGATGCAACATCTGATAAACTTAAACTTCCGCAAGGCTATCTGAGAACTAGATCACCTTATTAATTGTATTTTAATCGGTATGGAATTTCTGCCTATATCGGTGTTCCCAAGTAGAGTTGCTTGGGATCAGAATTCATCGCCGCGCCATATAGCTTTTCGTAGAATGCGCGCCCGGGCCCCCCAGTGAAATATTCTCCGGTAAAGTCGCTAAGAACGCACGTGAGTTCGACGTTCATGAAATCCCTGTCCGCATTGTGTGAGTATAGCCAACCTGTCACGGATTCGCTGAAGAGCGAGAGATAGTATCGGACCTGTTCCACAGTCATCTCTTGAAAGGAGCTTTGATTAACTACGAGATCGAGCCGATTGAGTGTGCGAATTAGCTCGGCCGCATAGTCCGGCAAGAAGAGATACCGATACTCCGCGGTGAGCTTTTCTAATTCGATCACATCCCCTGATTTGCAAATGTAAACCGACTCAGGGTTGTCACAATTGAGCGCGACGTACGTTGCAGACCAAAATAAAGTCTCGGGGAAATCCAAGTAAGTGTATGAGCCTCTTTTAGTGTTGAGGGAATTTGAAAGGTGAAGTCCCAACTGGCCCTAACCGGGTCCAAGTTCGAAAATCCGGAAGTCAGTGTCTTGAAGTTGGTCGGGGATTCCTAAATGATACATATTTTGTGTGTCGCGCGAAAAGCTGCGGGTCATTCCAATTCAGGGGGCGCGAATGACCAATTCACCCACCTGATTGCGCACCGGCCGGCCGGCTTCATCAAAAAAACGTCGGCGGCGATGCCGGGGCAGGGCGCGGAAAAAGCCATCAGTTTGAGCGGCAGCAAGGGGTTGCCCGTGACAATACCGCCGCCAACCTCGGTACCGCCGGAATAGTTGATAATCGTGCGTTGCACCCCACGCACCAGCTCGGGCGCTAAATCCTGCTTGATGGGTCAACCACCTGGGTATCAGGTCGCTGAAATTGAACATCTAGGTAGTTGAACACGGCTTTGGTAAACCAGGCTGTGTCGGCTGTGGAGCGTTCCAGCAGGGCTTCAAAGGACTCGAGACCGTGCCACTCCATAAATTTCTTCAAGTGACTACGCCCGATGGCCTCTGGTGTTGGTCGCAAAATGATCTCACCACCGAAGGTAAATTCGTCAGCCATCAATACCTTCTTATAGTTTCATCGTGCTACCCAGCCGCCGTCAACCAAAATAGTTTCACCGGTTACGTAGCTTGAAGCGCGGGAGGCCAGAAACAGGGCGGCCCCGGCCACTTCGTCCATCTCACCAAAGCGGCCCAACGGCGTTTTTGATTCGACATCCTTTTTAATCTCAGGGTTGGTATACACGTCAACGTTCTGGGGCGTTTTAATGTAGGCTGGGGCGATGCAATTGACCCGAATATTGTAAGGTCCCCAGTCCAGGGCCATGCATTTGGTCATGCCGGTCATGCCCCATTTGGCAGCGGTGTAGGAAACGGTCATGGGCAGGCCGACTACTCCGGCAATGGAGGTAATGTTAATAATCGAGCCTTTTTTCTGGGCCAGCATGCGCTTGCCGGCCAACTGGCTTATCAAAAACGAGGCTTTGAGATGGGTGCGAATGATGTCATCCCACTCACCCTCGGAAACCTCCTGCGACTCGGCCCAGATTTGAAAGTGACCGGCATTGTTGACCAGCACATCCACCCGGCCCAACTGGTCAACCGTTTCTTGCACCAGTCGCTCCAGGTCGGCCCGATGGCGCACATCACCGACGACGCCTAAAGCGCGTCGTCCCAGCGCTGTGGCCTCGACCACAAATTCATCCAGCTCCGCTTGGGTCCGGCTGAACACGGCCACGTCAGCTCCGGCCTCGGCCAAAGCACGAGCGATGGCTCGCCCAATGCCGCGCCCCCCTCCGGTGATGATGGCGACTTCTCCGTCCATACGAAATCGGTCTAAAATCATTTTTTCCTCCTTTCCTTTGTTCAATCTAGTTCCCAAACCCTGTCCTGAGTGAAAGCGAAGGATTAGTTTAGGAATGAAAATGAATTTGTTATTTTGATCAAATCACATCTTTCATCCATTTACCAAACAAAACGTGTTCCATAAAGAAAGCTATCCCCGTGCCCACAATGATAGGATTGCTGAGCAAAAAAGAGCCACCCAAGGGGATGGTTTCAAACAGCGCTGGCGGCAGATAGGTAACGCTCAGGCCGGCCAAAAGGGACAGGCCCACCACCAAGCGCAGGCGGGTATCAAACTGAATTTTGGCAAGCTGGTCCAAGCCCAGGGTGAACAAATTGGCCGATAACAAAAAAAAGATGCCGTTGACAATCGGCAGGGGCACGGTAAAAAGGAGGGCGCTGAACCAAGGGATAAAACCCAGAAGCAACATCATCAGGCCGGCCACTGCCACAGTGGTCCGTGCGGCCACCCGTGAAAGCGAAACGACGACCGTTGAGGCGGCAAAACTGGTCGTGCCGACCGCCGCGCCGAAGCCGGCCAAAAGCTGCGCGATGCCGGTGAACAGGATACCAGCTTGATGGCGCTGCATACTACTGGATTGACCACACACTCCGGCACAGGCATCCATCGAAGCGAAGGTGTTCAGCGTAGCCAACATGCCCACGATGGCGTAGGTTACCGCAATCTCCGGCCTGAAAGTAGGCCAGCCCCAGGCCAGCGGTTGCGGCAGAGCCAAAAAATCCGCTTCACTCAGGACCGAAAAGTCAACCTGTCCAAACAGAATTGCTAGAAGATAACTCAAAACGACGGTGAAAAGTATGGGGGTGGTTCGCAGCATCCCCCGCCCAATGAGGCTGGTGAAGGCAGCGGTCAGAACAACCAAAACTACGGTCACAAGATGGGCCAGGTTGCCGTGTGGATAATCGGGCGATACCCCGATGAAGCGGCTGGCGCTGCCGGTCAAAAAGGAAAGACCAATCAGGATGAGGGTTATCCCCAATAAGGCCGGGGTGAAGAGGCGCACACTTTTCCGAGCCAGGCCACTGGCGGCGAGAAGCACTACCGTGACCCCGGCCACCATCATGCCGCCTTCAAGGTCGGTCAGAACGGCTCTGGCCGACATTGCGTGTCGGGCGGTAAAGAGGTAGGTGGCCCAGTAAAGAACGCCCGGCCCTTCGATGATGGGCAACGCGTGACCAAAATAGCTTTGCAAAATGGTCGCTAGGCCGGTCACCACCAGCACCCGGCTGCCAAAATCTACCGCCTCAGGAGGCGAGAGGCCAATGCCGGGACCGATGACGGCTGTAGTGACCAGAATGACACCCAGGGTAAAAAAGACCCACTGCAAGCCATAAATCAGTTGGTGGTGGAGAGGCGGGTTGGCCTCCAAACCATAGATAAGCTGGGGCGCCAGTTGAGGCAGAATTTCTGGCGGCTGCCTCATATCCGGGTGAAGAGTCCGCCCATCCGCGCCCCAATGTAGATGAGGATAGCGCCAATAATCAGGTAAGCCACAATGAGCACCACCCCTGACAGCGTCCACTTAAATTTTTGCACGTAGGTGCGCGTGGTGTAAGCCCCGAAAGCGCGGCTGTCCATCGTAATCGCCATTTGCTCGGAGCGACGGATGCCAGCCACCAAGAGCGGCATCACGTAGCGGCGCATGGCCTCGATGCGCCCGCTGATTTCGGCCACGCTGCGCACGGCCAAAGCCTGGCGAATGACTTCGGCCTCATTCTCCATGATGGGCATGAAACGCAGGGCTACAAACAGGCCATAGGCGATGCGATAGGGCACGCCCAGATGAATCAAGCCCAGGATGAGATTGCGCGGGTCCGTCGTCCAGACGTAGACCATCGAGGACAGAGAGACGAGCAAGACCCGAAAACCAAAACGAAAAGCCCATTCCAGGCCATTGACTGTAATGGGGATGAATGGAAGCGGCACTAGAACCTCCCCACCGGCGCGGATAAAGAGTTGACCAATACCGACTGCCACCGCCAGGGTCAACAAATAGGCCGACACCCTCGCAAACATACTCGCCGGGAGTCGGCCAAAAATGAGGCCCGTAAGGATAACGAGAAGAACGGATATGCCCAATAAAAGCGGTGCCCCCAATACAAAAGCGTAAATACCGACGATAAGAATCCAGGCCATCTTGGTCATAGAATCCATGCGGTGCATGATGGAGTCCTGGCGGACGTATTGAATGGCGAATTGCATAATCACTCTCCCTGGTCTTAGGCCACTGCATCAACAAATTCATACGGCGAGACGACGCTCTCCGGCAAGATCAAGCCGTTCTGAGCCAGGCTGCGGGTGATTTGGAACAGAGGTGGGTCTTCCAGGTTGACTTTGGTCAGCAGCTCACGGTCGGCAAACAGGGCGCTTGGTAAACCGTCAAAGGCTTTTTGGCCTTGGTGCAGGGCCACGGCACGGGTGGCGTAGTTAGCCACCAATTTCATATCATGCGTCACCAGCACAATAGCCGAACGATTGGCTTCATCGCCCGACCGAGTAGCTTCAAGGACGGCTTGCATCATTTTCTCGGTATTGCGCCGGTCCTGACCAAAGGTTGGCTCATCCATGAGCAGGATTTGGGGGCCAATAATGACCATCGTGGCGACGCTGAGCCGGCGCTTCTGGCCGCCGCTCAAGGAATAGGGATGGCGTTTTTCCAGGCCGGTTAGACCAAAGATAGCCATCACTTCCTGCGCCCGCTCACGAATTTCAGCCTCGTCCAGTCCCAGCACTTGCAAACTGAAGCTCACTTCCTCCTCAACGGAGTCTTTGACAAATTGGTGTTCCGGATATTGAAAAACATAGCCGATGTGACGGGCCAACTCGTGGGTGGTGGTGGCGGAGGTGGGTTTGCCCAACACGGTCACAACCCCGTCACTCGGCTTGTACAGGCCGACAAATTGCTTACTTAAAGTGGTTTTGCCAGAGCCATTCGGTCCAACTAAAGCGAGAATCTCGCCGGCTCTGACTTCCATCGAAACATTCTTCAATGCTAGAGTCTGGTTATTGTAACGATAGCTGACATTCTCCGCTTGAATAAGAACTTCCCCTTGCAACTGAGCACCCAAGTCGGGGCGTTCCTCCCGGACGTGGCCGTTAAAGCGATACGTGGCGTAAGCTTTAACCGCTTCCGAGGCATGCAACGGAAAAGGTTCGGCGTGCAAATCTTTGCGCTTGCGGAGCAGGAGTTCCAATTCGGCGGCCTGGGGTATCCACAGACCCCAGCGGTCTTGTAGTTCCCAACCAAACTGGCTGATAAGTTCGCGTGGCTCCCCATCGAAAACAATCCCACCCTCGCCGAGCACAACCATGCGGTCGGCCAGACTGACCAGCTCATCCATTTTGTACTCGGTGATGATGATGGTCTTGCCCTCATGTTTGAGCTGGGCCAGAATATTAAAAACATCGGATGAGGTGCGCGGGTCAAGGTTGGCGGTCGGCTCATCCAGAAAGAGAATCTCCGGCTCCATGGCCAAGACCGCAGCGATGACCACCTTCTGCTTCTGCCCGCCGGACAACTCGTAGACAAACCGGTCGCCAAACTCAGCCGCGCCCACAAATTCCAGCGCCCGCTGCGCCCGGCGCACCACTTCCTCTTCCGGCAGCTTAAGGTTTTCCGGCCCAAACATCACTTCATCTTTGACATATAAATTGGTGATTTGACTGTCAATATCCTGCAACACAGCGCCGACGTGCGTAGCCAACTCGGCCACATAGGACTCGGCGGCATTGATGCCAGCTACCGTCAGCGAGCCTTCTACCCAGCCCTCCACAAAAGGGATAACCCCATTGAGGCACAGGCCAAAGGTGCTCGTGCCCGCGCCACTGGCTCCAACCAGCAAAACAAATTCGCCTGGAAAAATTTCTAGGTTAATGTTCCTCAGAATGGGGTCTTTGGGCACATAGCCGCAAGAAACGTTTTCGAAATGAATAATTGGGGCAGGTTTTGGTCTCATCTGTTCATATTTTACGTACTTCCCAAAAATAACTATCTGCATTCGTACTGCGTATTGCATACCTTAAATGATTATGTAATACGCAGTACATGTTTCTGAGATTTGACTTTCGACTGGCTTATTTATTTTTCTGCTTGTTCCACGCGATTATAGTAAATGCGCACGCCATAAGCCACTGCGGCGGTGACAATGCCCATAATGTACGCCCAAGGCCAATAGCCCGCTGTTTCTGCGCCAAAAAAACCTTGCATCTGAACCTCCCTTATTAATTAAATAGTTATCCGTTGTTAGTCACTAGTGAGCAATTTTGGTGATAGCAAACTACTATTTACTGACCGCTAGCTCATTAGGTAAAGTCGTTAGGTTGCTACATCATGACCAGCCCGGAAAGCTCGTAATACACCTGATTTTTGTAGAGCTTTACCAATACCAAGGGCAACCAACCCACTCAAGATACCATAAGTAAAGAACCCCAAGATAGTACCTGCGATAAGTATAGATAGGGACTGACCACCAAAGCCGTAAACGCCATAGGTCCAGTAGTTGGAAAATACATTGGCCCAAGCCCCAGCCAAAAACATTGCCTTCCAATCATAGTGGCGATAATTGCAGGCCCAAAAGATTAACTCGGCCCCCAGTCCTTGGGTGATACCCCAACCGAAGGTGATAGCGCCGGCTGGATTACCTGACAGAAACTGCACCAAGCCATTGATAAGCATATTCAGCAATGCCGCCCCAGGCTTACGCACAATGAACATAGCCAAACACTGACTGAGATTGAATACCCCAAAGATATTAGCCCCAATTGGACCAAAGGCCGCCTGAAAGCTCTGGTAAATTAGCCCAAAAGGTGAGTTCAAAAAGCCAAATACCACCCCGATGACCGCGACAATGACAATATCCATAGTCGTCCAAGAGTTACTATCTTGCCTTGCACTTCTTGTTTCCATTTGATGCCCTCCTTATATTTGATGATTAATTGTGTACAACCCTCTAAAATCACTCTCAAGCCAACTTCTATCTATTGCTTTTGTCTCGATAGACACCTCCTTTGAAATAGAGATTGGTAATTATTAATCTCCAATTACCAATCTCCGAATTAAATCTCGGCAAAAGCCTCAATAATCTCCTGAGTTGTATCAGCCGAAACAACCAATGGGATAGCATAAGTAGCGCCGGCTTCTACGTAACCACGAGACAGTTCAAGGCACTCATCCGGCGTACCGGCGGCCACAAAGCGAGTAACCACGTTATCCTCAACTAATTTCGTGGCGGCCTCGATGCCTCCGGGGCGCGGCGGCCAGCCACCCATCGTATCGTGAACCCTTTGCAAAAACTCATCTGAAAGGCCGCTGGCCTGACCAATGTGAGGCTGCTGGCCCAGATACATGGTCACAATCTTACGGGCCATATCCCGCGCCTTATCCCCATTTTTGTCCATAGCCACCGAGATAAGTTGCGGAAATTCCAAGTCCGACAACTTGCGCCCGGCCCGTTCAGCCCCCTTGCGAATATGCTCAATAGCATCGCGGGTGTATTGAGTAGACATCATAGCATTGAGAATAATGCCATCCGCATACTCGGCAGCCGACTCTAGCATTTGAGAGCCTGTTGCACCGATATACACCGGCACACGGATTGGCTCGCGTTCACGGCCTTCGCCTAGGTCTAAGGCAATATCCCTTACTTTCACCAATTCACCTTCGAAAGTGAAGCGCTCCATATTGAGCAGCCGGCGGAAAACTTCAACATACTCGCGCATTTGCTTGAGCGGTCGTTTCCGCTCGATGCCCTGGTTGTAGGCCAGCGGGTCCCAATACGCCCCAATTCCGTTGAGGCAACGCCCTGGAGCCAGCTCATCAAGGGTGGCCCACGTAACTGCCATCAGGGCCGGGCCGCGTGTCCAGCTATTGACCACTCCGCTGCAAAGCTGGATGCGCTGGGTGTGTGCAGCGATCGCACCTAAAATGGTGAAAGCATCCCGCGCCAGGCGAGTCTCACAAATCCAGATTGACTCATAGCCCAGCTCCTCTGCCAGCTTGCCGTATCTAATTTGGTCAGGAGCATCCGGGCGGTCCAAGAAGCAAATACCCACTCGATTTTTTACTTTTGCCATATTTTTCCCTTCCTATTTTTTGTCTGAAACGCAGCTGGCCTAACCTATGTGAGGCAG
>SXGS01219580.1_pt1 | contig 17010 bp, 8 predicted proteins | sample 3174681 | NCBI WGS metagenome assembly SXGS01 (sample SAMN11356861, study PRJNA531348) | freshwater metagenome | isolation source: freshwater sample F1-80 | place: China: Fuxian Lake, Yuxi | collected 2017-12-25 | reverse complement strand
CTGAATATATGGAGCGGCATACGGTTTCCAGGTTAATAGGCGCGCCTCCCGGTTATGTAGGATTTGATCAGGGCGGGTTGTTGACAGAACAGATTAATAAACATCCTCATGCCGTGTTGTTGCTTGATGAGCTGGAAAAAGCCCACCCTGATGTATTCAACCTGTTGTTGCAAGTTATGGATCATGGCTCATTAACCGATAATAACGGACGTAAGGCTGATTTCCGTAATATTATCATGGTCATGACCACGAATGCCGGAGCCGAGGAGGGTAGTCGCGCTTCTATTGGCTTTACTTATCAAGACCATGCCAGCGATAGTTTGAAAGTTATCGAGAAAGGTTTTTCGCCTGAATTCCGCAATCGTCTGGATGCGATCATCCAATTTAAACCTTTGGATATTTCAATTGTCGGGCATGTGGTTGATAAATTTATCTTTGAGCTGGAAGCCTTGCTGGCAGACAAACATGTCACGTTGACGCTAGATGCTGATGCCCGTTTGTGGTTAGCTGAAAATGGCTGTGATCCAAAAATGGGGGCAAGGCCGATGGCTCGTTTAATTCAGGAAAAGATCAAAAAACCTCTGGCCAACGACTTGCTGTTCGGCAAGTTGGCGCACGGTGGTCATGTCAGAATTTATATGGAAAATAATGAACTTGGCTTTGCGATAGAAAGCAGGGATTTGATCATACCTGAAAACAGTTAATTAGATTAATCAGGAAGTGTGCGCTCTATTTTGCTTTTGGATGGATAGGGCGGGATTAGCGCATGCGGAATGAGATACGGCCTTTAGTTAAGTCGTAAGGCGTCATTTCAACTTTAACGCTGTCGCCGGTCAAAATACGGATGTAATGTTTGCGCATTTTTCCTGATATGTGTGCAGTCACGATGTGGCCGTTCTCAAGTTGAACGCGAAACATGGTATTTGGAAGGGTGTCTATTACTTTACCTTCCATCTCGATTTGATCTTCTTTAGCCATTTGTATTACCTGTAAGTATTAAAAATACCCATCATAACATAAGTTGGTTTTTAACAACAGAAGTGTGCGGCAAATAAAAGTAATTATTTGTTTTTCAGCAATTTTTGATTTTTTTCTTGTCACTCGCTCATGTCATTTACTCTGACTTCGCGGGCGATGCAACATCGGCGTATGGCGCTGTACTGGAAAATCCATCTCCATCAGGCGCATTTTACGGACGGGTCAATTTTTAATCGATCGGTGAGGCAACAAAAGCTGTCTTACATCTATTCAGTGTCATGGTCTTGCCCGCGATCTCTTAGAAAGCGTTCTTACCTTCAAGACAGTTCTTGGCATTAGGTGAGGGCGGGCTGGCTATTTCAGATTTTTGATCGTTGATGATTGTTCACGGTGTGTTGGTTTATTTAAAGTCACGCCGGATTGAACAATTGTTTTTCAGCTCACAGTTTGTAGCCGGCAGTGAGACAAAATTCATACTTTGTTGCGCCGTATTCTGCTAAAGTGACACTTAAATCATTCAAATCGTTATTAACGATTTAATCGATTTATATTCGCCATTCAATGATTATAATTATGGATCATGCCAATGTCAGAGACACCTTCTCAAACAATATTGATCGTTGATGATTCTCCCGAGAATCTGAGTGTTCTCAGCGAACTGTTGCAGCCTCTCTACCGGGTTCGTGTGGCTAACTCAGGCCGGAGAGCCTTGCAGATTGCAGCTACGGAGCCCTATCCTGACCTGATTCTGCTGGATGTGATGATGCCGGGAATGGACGGCTACCAGGTTTATGAGCGGCTGCGCTCCGATCCCGCTACCAGTGAAGTTCCGGTGATATTTGTGACGGCTATGAACGGTATGGATGCCGAGTTACGCGGGCTGGAGGCGGGCGCAGTGGATTATATCTCCAAACCGATCTTCCCTCCCATTGTATTGGCCCGTGTTCGTACCCAGCTGAAATTGAAGCAGGCCAACGATTGGTTGCGCGACCAGAACAGCTTTCTGGACGCGGAAGTCCAAAAACGCATGGCCGAAAATGATTTGATACAGGAAGTCAGTATCCGGGCATTAGCTCATCTGGCGGAAATTCGAGATCCGGAAACCGGTAACCATATCCTGCGCACTCAGGCCTATGTTCATCTGCTTGCTTTGAACCTTCAGACGCATCCACGTTTTGTATCGACACTGAATGATCACTATATCAAGTTATTGGTGCGTTCGGCACCTTTGCATGACATAGGTAAAGTCGGCATTCCCGACGCCATTCTGCAAAAGCCAGGTCCACTCACAGCGGACGAATGGAAAATCATGAAGACGCATGCCCAGCTTGGCAGTGAAGCGATTGAACTGGCCGAGCGGGATGCTTCTCGACCTGTTGAATTTCTTAACCTTGCCAAGGAAATAGCGCATTGGCATCATGAGAAATGGGACGGAAGCGGCTATCCGGATAGTCTCGTTGGTGATGCTATCCCCATTTCAGCGCGTATTATGGCGTTGGCCGATGTGTTCGATGCCCTGATTTCGAAACGTGTTTACAAGCAAGCCATGTCTTATGACCAAGTTCAAAGCATTATTTCTGAGGGACGAGGACGGCATTTTGATCCGGATATAGTGGATGCTTTTTTCGCCCATTTCAGCCGTTTTTGCGAGATTGCCGATCGTTATCGCGATCATGAATAGAAGATATAGTCGTTACAATTTTATAAGGGTCAAGGTCTCTTCCACCGAATCGGCTTTGGTTCATTAATTTAACAAACCATTGAGTTGCCATGTCACCCGATACTGTTCCCCGGCAGCGTCCATCAGAACCCGCCAACCGGGGCGCAATTCTGGCCGTTGTTCTGGTTTATGCCATATTTGCTTCCTGCTGGATACTGCTATCCGATAAACTGGTGCAGCTTATCTTCACTGATCCAAGCAGGATCATCCTGGCCAGCATATTCAAGGGCTGGTTGTTTGTCGTTGTAACATCATTACTGCTTTATGGCCTGATGCGGCGCTGGGTTATCGGCGATACCCAGCCTCAGCCGATCGCTACCAAATCCCGACGATTAGGCTGGATTTTCATAGTGCTGGCGACTGTCATTGTCATCTTCACCGCTGAGAGTATTCTCAGTAACCTGAATCATCATAAGCAAAACGAGATTGCTCAACTTGACGCCAAGGCCGACATGAAGGCCGGACAGATTGCCGACTGGTTCCGGGAAAGGCAAAATAACGTCGATTTTATTTTGACCAGTGAATATATGGATGAACATTACCGTAACTGGCAAACGTCGGGTGATTTGCACAGCGCTGAAAAACTAAAAACGCGACTGGAGCAATTCCGAAAAATCAGCGGTTTTGCTGCTATCACGCTGCTCGATTTTCAAGGCAACAGGCTCTGGGGTTCTACCAAAGCGCCCGATGCCGTTACTGCTGACGTGCAAGCTGTTGCCAATCAGGTTGCAAAGGACCGTAAAGCTCGACAGCTGGATCCATATATCGATGCAACCAACAATGTGTGCATGGATTTTATCGCACCGCTCAATACCAAGCACGATCAGGGAGCAGTTCTTATTCTGCATATAAACCTGGCTGAAAGTTTTACTCCAATATTACATACCTGGTCGATAACCAATAGCGATATTAAGGTCCTGATGTTGCGGCGCAATAGCGATCAAGTGCTGTATATCAATGAGTTCAAGAACCGAAATAACAGAACTATCCAATTGCGTATGCTTGGGGCTACGGAAAAAGGGTTTAGCGCCAAGGTATTCGGCAGCTCGACTTCGCCGGGAAGTTGGGTCGAGGATGAGGATTATCAAGGCCTTCCATTTATCGGAGTAGTGCGCGCTGTCCCCGGAACCGACTGGTTCCTGGTGCTCAAAAGGGATTTGCCGGTATTTTATGCCCAGGCTGTAGAGGACGCTGTCCGGATAAGTCTTATCGGCTTGTTTGGGTTGTTTGTGGTCGGCGCCGGTTTTTATTTGATGCGGCAAAATCAACAACTGCTTGTCGCTCAGGCGTTACAGCAATCTCAGGCAGAGCGCATGCAAGCATTGCAAATGCTTGGCGCCATTGCCGACAGTTCGAGTGACGCCATCTACGCTAAAGATAGGGATGGCCGCTACATCCTGTTTAACCGGGCGGCCGGCTGTATTATCGATAAACCGGTCGAGGAAGTGCTAGGTCACGACGACAGTCACATATTTCCTACAGAACAGGCTGAAATGCTGAGGTTTATTGATCGTCAGATCATCGCAGAGAATAGCATCTATAGCGAGGAAGAACGGCTTAGCACAGCGCAAGGCGAATGTGTTTTTCACGCCACCAAAGGGCCGTTACACGATGCGGATGGCAAGATTATCGGTATATTCGGTATTTCCCGCGATGTCACTCAGCGTAAAAAGACCGAGGCGGCATTGCAGGCGAGTGAAGAGCGCCTGCGTCTGGCGCAGAGAAGCGCAAATGTCGGTATCTGGGACTGGGATTTAAACAGCGGCAAACTCGATTGGACTGAAGAACTGGAAACTCTCTATGGCTACCCGAAGGGGACTTTTCCCGGTAATTACGCGGATTTTCTGGAGCGCGTACATCCGGATGATGTAACTGAAATGGAATGTTTGCGGGACGAGGCGGTAAGCGCCCACGAATCTTTCGATTTCGATTTTCGGATAGTGCTTCCTTCCGGCGCGTCCAGATGGGTCAATTGCAAGGGCGGAGCGACTTACAATGCGGAGGGAAAGCCGCAGCGAATGTTCGGCGTCAACATCGACATCACCGAACGTAAACGTGCCGAGGCGGAACTTCAGCTTTGGGCGCAATCCTTCGAGCAGGCTCACTTTGGTCTTAAGATTGAAGATGCGAAGACTAATACTTTTCTGGCGGTGAATCCCGCCTTCGCCAGACAGCGTGGCTACAGCCCGGAAGAAATGCTCGGTAAATCGATCATGATGGTATACCCGGCAGACTTGGTCGAAGCGGTCCGAAGCACTATCCAGGCTGTAGATATCAAATCTCACGGCGTCTTTGAGACCGAGCATATCTGCAAGGACGGCAGACGCTTTCCGGTCATGATCGATATGACTGTAATCAAGTCCGCCGATGGCAATCCGATCAGTCGCATTGCCTACGCCCTGGATATTTCCGAACGGAAACGGGCTGAAATGGCGTTAACCAACAGTGAAAGGCGCTTCAGGCAGCTCTTCGATCTGGCGCCGATGCCATTGGCTATTGTCAATAGGAGCGGCGTGATTGCCGCTGTCAATACGCGTTTGGTTGATACTTTCAGCTATACGCTATCAGACATACCGACATTGGATGCCTGGTGGTTGCTTGCCTATCCCGATCCCGACTACCGGCGCATGGTGATGGAGTCCTGGGGTGCGGCTGTGCAGTATGCCATGGAGCAGGGCGCCGACATCCCGCCGAAGGAGTACCGGATTACCTGCAAGAGCGGCGAGGTACGCACCATGCTGATTTCCGGCATTATTATCGACACCGATTTTCTGGTCACTTTCTTCGATGTTACCGAACGCAGGGCAGCCGAAGATGCGTTGCGTGTCAGGGAGCGCTATCAGCGGGCTGTGCTCGATAACTTCCCTTTCATGGTTTGGCTCAAAGACATCGACGGCCGTATTCTTGCGGTCAACAAAACGTATGCCAGGGTTGCGAACGTCTTTGATCCCGACGAAATGATCGGCAAAACCGACCTGGATTATTGGGAGCCGGAGCTGGCCGAGCATTACCGTGCCGATGATAAGGCGGTGCTTGACAGCGGTTGTTCAAAGACTGTCGAGGAAGAAATCACTGAAGCCGGTCGGCATTTCTGGATTGAGTCTTACAAATCGCCGGTGGAACTGGACGGACGTATCATCGGCACAGTCGGGTTCGCACGCGACATCACCGATAAAAAACAGGCTGACGATAGGATCAAGATCAGTGAGACACGTCTCCAGTTAGCACTTGACGCCACCAGAGACGGTTTATGGGATTGCGACTTGCGTAGCGGTCAGGCGTATTTGACGCCGCATTACTACGATATAGTCGGCTACCGGCCTGAGGAAATTACGCCGGATTTTGAATTTTTCAAGCGTACGGTTCATCCGGGTGATTTGCCGCATGTGCTGGAAATTGTCGAAGCGCACCTGCAAGGCAGGATTCCAGTTAGCAACTTTGATTATCGCCTCATTACCCCATCAGGGGAAATCAAGTGGATAAGAGGAAGAGGCAAGGTAGTCGAAAGGGATGCCCGAGGCCAGCCGCTTCGGATGATCGGTACTATCACGGATATCAGCGATCAAAAGGCGGCGGAAGAGACGCTGCGCCAACAGTCCGAAGAGCTTGCCCAGCGTAATATGGAACTGGAACGCTTCAACCGCGCCATGGTGGGTCGTGAACTGGACATGATAGCGCTCAAACAGCAGATCAATGCGCTGTCTCGTGAACTCGGACTGGAACCGCCTTATGCGCTGGCATTTCTCGATACCTTGCAGGAAGCGCCAAAAGGCGGCGAGACGTCATGAAAGCGCGCCTGATCGGAGCCGTACTGTTGCCTTTTCTGGCGCTGGCCCTGCAATGGCTGTTATGGCCCTGGATTACTCCCTTTGTCTGGTTTCTGTTTTACCCTGCTGTATTTTTCAGCGCCCGCCTCGGTGGGCTTTGGGGCGGATTGATCAGCGCCGTCATCAGTATCGCGATGGTCTGGTTTTTCTTTATGTCGCCGCAACTGAGCTGGAAGCTGGAAAACCCGCACAATCTCTATTCGATGGGGCTGTTTCTGATCATGGGGTATTTATTCGGCGATACCCAGGATCGTCTGCATCGTGCGCAAACTAGGACCGAGGCTGTTTTGGCCGAAACCCGTACCGCCAAAGAGCAAATCACCCAGCTTTACCGGAAAACGCTCGAACTGGATGAACTCAAGACCCAATTTTTCGCCAATGTCAGCCACGAATTACGCACGCCGTTAACCCTGATCATAAGCCCGCTGGAAAAGCGTCTGGCTGGCAATGTTCTGACCGATCAGCAACGGCGCGAAGACGAGATGATACTGCGCAATGCTCGTCTCCTGTACCGTCACGTCAGCGATCTGCTTGATGCCTCGAAGTTGGAATCCGGTCACATGACGCTTGATTACGCCTGTTTTGACATTGTCAGCCTGGCGCGGATAACGGCCTCCCATTTCGATTTGCCGGCTCGGGAAAAAGGCATCGACTATTGTATCGAAGCCCCGCAACGTTTTGATATTGAGGCGGATGGTGAAAAGCTGCAACGTATTTTGATTAACCTGCTTTCCAATGCCTTCAAGTTTACTCCCAGCGGCGGACGTATCCTGTTAAGCCTGCGTGAGGAGGCCGATACGATGGTTATCGCCGTGCAGGACAATGGCCCCGGTATTCCGGCACATTTGCGTGAAGCGGTGTTTGAACGATTTCGCCAGGTGGAAGGCGACGCTCAACGACATTTCGGCGGTACCGGCCTGGGTTTGGCGATTGTCAGGGAATTCACCGAATTGCATGGCGGTTCTGTCAGTGCATTGGAAGCGCCCGGCGGTGGCGCGCTGTTTGTCGTGCGTTTGCCTTTGCATGCGCCGGCCGGTGTTGTCATGCAGAGCGTGCCGGGTAGAGTCGATCCGATAATCGATTATCAAACCATCGATGAATTGCACCCGGCAAGGCAGAGTACGACATCCGGGACCGGAATACAGGCTGGAGCAAATGCTCCATTGGTGCTGGTAGTCGAAGATAATGCCGATATGAACGCATTCATCGTCGATGCCCTCAGTCGCTATTACCGGGTTGCCAGCGCTTATGACGGACGTGACGGATTGCAGCAGGCCCTGGCGCTTCGCCCCGATCTTATTCTTACCGATGTGATGATGCCTGTGCTGAGCGGTGACCGGATGGTCTTGGAACTGCGCAGACAACCGGCCATGGAGCATGTGCCGATTATGATACTGACGGCCAAGGCCGATGACGAACTGCGCGTATCGTTGCTCAAGAGTGGCGTACAGGATTATCTTAACAAGCCTTTCCTGGTAGATGAACTGCTGGCGCGGGTGGGCAGTTTAATCAATGAGCGCAGGCGTGTGCAGACCGAATTACAGCGCTACGAACAGATTGTCGCCACGTCGGGCGACATGCTCGCATTTGTGGATAGCGAGCGGCGGTTTCTGGTGGTTAATCCGGCCTATGCCGGTCTGTTCGGCAGGATGCCTGATGATATTCGACAACAGTATGTTTCGAACATTGTCGGTAGCGCCAATTATGCTGTTATTGCGCCGCATCTCGATCTGGCCTTGGCCGGAGAGATTCAATCCTTCCTCGTTGAACCGGTATTTCCCGATGGCAAGCGCCGCATACTGGCTGCCGAATACCGGCCCTTCATGAAAGAAGGCGACATACAGGGCGTGGTTGTCAGTCTGCGCGACGTCACCGCGTTGAAAATTAACGAAGAAAAACTTAAGGCCAGTGAGTCGGCACTGAAAGTGGCGCAGCATTTAGCCGGGGTCGGTAATTGGGAGTGGGACCTTCAGACCAATACGCCGTTCTGGTCTGAAGAGATTTATCTTATCTATGGACGCGATCCGCAGTTGCCGCCCGCCGACTATCCCGAGGTACAGCAGTATTTTACGCCGGACAGCTGGGCAATTCTCTCTGATGCGGTTGAAAAGTGCCTGCACGAAGGGCGGGCTTATGAATGTGATGCCGAGGTGGTACGCCCGGACGGAAGCCACCGCTGGATAGTCGCCCGCGGCGAACCCAGTCGCGATAATGATGGAAATATCATCAATCTGCACGGTACGGTGCAGGACATTAGCGAGCGCAAGCGGGTCGAGCTAGCGTTACGGGATCGCGAACAGAAGCTGAACGCCATCATCGCTCACTCACCGTCGGCCTTATCTTTAAAAGATCCCGACGGTCGTTATGTTCTGGCCAATCCAAACTTGCAGCGGATTCACAAGTTGACCGAAGACGAAATCATCGGCAAGACCGATTTTGACCTTTATCCTGAGGCGACGGCGAGCGTCTTCAGGGCCAACGATGCACGGGTTCTGAGTACTCTCTCCCGTTATTCTGTTGAAGAAATCGTGCCTGTAGACGGCCGGCCGCGGATCTATATGTCGCATATATTCCCAGTGCTTAGGGATGACGAAACAATCCATTATATCTGCCGTATTTCGCTCGATATTAGCGAGCGCAAGCAGGCCGAGGAGGAGATACATCGCCTTAATAGCGATCTGGAGCGTCGTGTGGTTGAGCGCACTGCCGAACTGAGCGCGGCAAACCGCGAGCTGGATGCATTTGCCTACGCCGTTTCCCACGACCTGCGCGCACCGCTTAGAGCCATGAGCGGTTTTTCTCAGGCATTGGTCGAGGACTACGGCGACACGCTTCAAGGTGAGGCAAAAATATACCTTGAACAAATCGGTATTGCCAGCCGTCGGATGAATGAGTTGATCGACGGTTTGCTGGTTTTGTCTCGTTCCACCCGCGGCGAACTGAGGCGCGATAAGGTAGACTTATCTGAGCTGGCGCAAGGACTGCTTGCTGAATTGGCGAGAGATGACCCTACTCGGCAAGTTGCGGTTGAGATTGAAGCGGGGCTTCAGGCGCGTGGTGATGCTCGTTTGCTTGAGGCGGTTATGCGTAATCTGCTCGGTAACGCCTGGAAATATACCGCACATACGCAAGCGCCGAGTATCCGTATCTATACCGAGGAACGGGACGGCATCCGCTATTTTTGCGTTGCCGACAACGGTGCCGGTTTCGACATGGCCCATGCCAATCGGTTGTTCCAACCGTTTCAGCGATTGCACCGCCAGGACGAATTTCCCGGCATCGGCATTGGTCTGGCTACCGTGCAACGTATCGTGCATCGTCATGGCGGTGTTATCGGGGCGAGCGGAGAGCCCGGGAAAGGCGCGATATTCTATTTTACTTTATCCGATATACCCGTCGATTTTACCGGCGGTGAAAATGAGGCTTGACTATGAATTCCAAAACTATCCTGCTAGTGGAGGATAATACCCAAGATGAAATGCTTACCTTGCGCGCGCTGCGCCGCGCCAATGTCGCCAACCGTATAGATGTGGTGCGCGACGGTCAGCAGGCGCTGGACTACCTGTTTCGGGAAGGCGAGTTTGCCGACCGTGACGGTCCTGTCCTGCCTACCGTCGTTCTGCTCGACATCGGCTTGCCCCGGCTGTCCGGTCTGGAGGTGCTGGAGCGTCTTCGCGGCGACACCCGCACGGCTATGTTGCCGGTAGTCATTCTTACCTCTTCCGATGAGGAACGCGATCTCCTGAAGAGCTACCAGGTCGGTGCCAACAGCTTTGTACGCAAGCCGGTGGATTTCGCCGAATTCGCCGAAACCGTGGCGCTTCTCGGCGTATACTGGCTGGCCACCAACAAACCGCCATTAAAGCAGTGAAGCGGCAATGGAAAGCCCGTTGAAGCTTCTTATTATTGAAGACGTTCCCGCTGATTTCCTGCTTCTGGAAAGGTACTTGCATCAGCATGCAGAGGATGTCGAGTGTCGCTGTGTCAGCACTATCGACGATCTCGGTGATGCGTTACAAAGTCGCTGGGATCTGGTACTTTCCGACTACAATCTGCCGGGTATGGATTTTCGTACAATCCTGCAACTGATTCAAACGCAGTGCCCGGACTTACCGGTGATAATGGTGTCCGGCAGCGTCGGTGAAGAAATGGCGGTGGAGTTGTTGCACCTGGGTATAAGTGACTTTGTGCTTAAAGACAACCTGATTCGACTGATGCCCGCGATAGAACGCGCCCTGACCAACAGCCGCGAACGCCGCGCCAGACAGGCGGCTGAACAGGCTTTAAAGGAGAGTCAGGCTGCCGCTCTTGAAGAGCAGCGTCGGGCCGGGCTGGCGGCGTTGCACCTGATGGAGGACGCCCTTGCCGCTCGTAACCGCGCTGAAGAGGCACATGCGGCGTTGCTCGCGTCGGAGACCAAATACCGCCTATTGGCTGATAACGCTACCGACTGGATATTTTGGATTGGGCCGGACGGATGCTTTAAATATGTGTCGCCGGCTTGTGAACGGATTTCCGGTTATACGCCGGAGGAATATATGGTTGATCCGGGTTTATTAGTAAACATTATTTCTCGTGATAACCGTAGGCTCTATGAGCAACACCGCTCTGATTGCGAACATGTCGGTATTTGCGAACTGGAATTATGTATTCAGCACAAGGACGGCGGCATGCGCTGGATCGATCACCATTGTAAAGCCATCTATGGAGAGAACGGTGAATTCCTTGGCAGGCATGGCGTCAATCACGATGTCACCGTGCGCAAGCAGGCGGAGATCGGACTCCGGAAATCGAAGGATTTTCTCCAGTCTATCCTGGAAAATGTGCCGGTTCGCGTATTTTGGAAAGATTTCGATTTACGTTATCTGGGTTGCAATAGTTTATTCGCCAGAGACGCCGGATATTCCAGTGCGGATGAAGTGATCGGTAAGTCCGATTTTGAAATGGGCTGGAAAGATCAGTCGGAAAGTTACCGCGCCGATGATCTGGCTGTCATGGAACTGGGAGTCCCCAAACTCAATTTCGAAGAGCGGCAGATGACGCCGGACGGCAACATGATCTGGCTGCATACGTCCAAGGTGCCGTTATATGATGAAAACAGACGGATTATCGGCGTACTGGGCATCTACGAAGACATTACCGAGCGCAAACAGGCTGAAGATCAACTGCGGAAGCTCGCCCTGGCGGTGGAGCAAAGTCCGGAGACTATTGTTATTACCGACCTGGATGCCCGCATTGAATATGTCAATGAGGCTTTTCAACAGGTTACCGGCTACAGCCGCGAAGAGGTTATCGGCCAACGTACCAATATTCTCCATTCCGGCAAAACCCCGCAGGAGAATTACAAAACGCTTTGGAATACGCTTGGCCTGGGCGATAGCTGGAAAGGAGAATTTATCAATAAACGCAAGGACGGCAGCGAGTATATCGAATTCGCCATCATCACGCCCTTGCGCCAGCCGGATGGCAGCATCACTCACTATGTGGCGGTGCAGGAAGATATCACCGAGAAAAAGCGTATTTACGACGAACTGGACCAATACCGCGATCATCTGGAACAATTGGTGGCGGATCGTACTGCAGAGTTGCATCAAAAGAGTCATTCCCTGCAAGCCTTGATCGACAACCTCCCGCACATGGCCTGGCTGAAGGATACGGAAGGACGTTTTATTGCCGTTAACCGCGCCGTTGCTGAGGCCAAAAACACGACAACGGAGGCGTTGCTCGGCATGACGGACTTCGATCTCTGGGCGTACCCCTTGGCGGAAAGATACCGTGCCGATGATGTCGAAGTGATGTCCACCCGTCGTCCAAAGATTGTCGAGGAGGTTATTTCCAATGATCAGGCCAGTCTCTATGAGATATTCATAGCGCCAATCATCGATGTCGATGAGTCTGTGCTTGGCACCGTCGGATTTGCCCGGGACATCACGCCACAACGGGAAATGGAAGATGAGTTGTCGCGCCGCGCCGATACGGCGGAATATGCCACTCGAGCGAAAAGCGCCTTTCTGGCCAACATGAGCCACGAGATCCGTACGCCGATGAATGCCATTATCGGGCTGACCTATCTCTTGCGACAAAGCAAGCCTACCACCGAACAAAGAGAGCGTCTGGACAAGATCGACACGGCAGCGCTGCATTTACTATCGATCATCAACGATATACTGGATTTGTCCAAGATCGAGTCAGGTTACCTGGAACTGGAGCATACCGATTTTGCACTCGAGTCGGTGCTGGACCATGTTCGCTCACTGTTGGCCGATCAGGCCCGAGCCAAGGGACTGTCCATTGAAATGGATAGTGACGGAGTTCCCCGATGGTTACGTGGTGATCCGACTCGATTGCGTCAGGCCTTACTCAACTATGCCAGTAATGCCGTCAAATTTACCGAGCGCGGTACTATCCGTTTGTCCGCCAAATTATTGCAAGAAACCGATGAAGGCTTGCTGGTGCGTTTTGAGGTTCAGGATACCGGCATCGGTATTGCGAAAGAGAATATTCCGATGCTGTTCGAAGCCTTCGTCCAGGCCGATGTCTCGACTACACGAAAATACGGGGGTACCGGGCTGGGACTGGCCATTACCCGACGTCTGTCCAGCCTGATGGGCGGCGATGCCGGCGTGGAAAGCGCTCCGGGTAAAGGCAGTACGTTCTGGATTACCGCCCGGCTACAGCGCGGTCATGGTGTAATGCCCACCGACTCCGAACGGCAACCATTTGATGCCGAGCAGATGCTGAGACGAAAGTGTTCAGGCGCTCGCTTGCTGCTCGTGGAAGATAACGCCATCAATCGGGAAGTCGCGCTGGAATTGCTGCACGGCGTCGGCTTGTCGGTCGATACGGCGGAGAATGGCCGTATTGCTTTGGAGAAACTGCGCATAAATTGATACGATCTTGTGCTGATGGATATTCAGTTGCCCGAGATGGACGGGCTTGCAGCCACCCGGGTTATTCGAACTTGGCCCGGTTATACACGCTTGCCTATTCTGGCGATGACCGCCAATGCTTTCGAAGAAGATCGGCATACTTGTCTGGAAGCGGGTATGAATGATTTTGTTGTTAAACCTGTCGTTCCTAAAACGCTGTACGCCACATTGTTGCATTGGTTATCGGGTACGGGCCGGGGTATGTCGCAAGAAGGCCCGACGGTTCCGACTGTTGACGTTGAAAGAGGGCCGGATGCGCTGTCGCCTGCTGATTTTTCCGATCGTCTGCAAGCTATTGCCGGGCTGGATGTGGCACAGGGTTTGTTACTGCTCGGCGGTGATGTCGCAAAATACCGGCGACTTCTGACCATGTTTGTCGACTTGCATAGTCAAGATATGAAGCGTGTGCAGGAATTATTGGCGGCCGGCGATCTTGCGGAGGTTCAGCGTTTGACACACAGCTTGAAAGGCGTCGCCGCTACGCTGGGTATGCGCGCCGTTTCGGAACTCGCAGTCAAGCTGGAAAATGCCTTGCGCCACAATGACACGCTTGGCGAAAGCACGGAATTGGCCGGCTTATGTGATCGTGAATTGACGAAACTGGCCTATGAAATTGTGCGTTCGTCCGAAGACAATGTTGGTTCTGATAACACCGTTAACGTTGTAGATCAGGAGCGATTGGACTATATCCTGCCGGAACTGGAAAACCTGCTTGCCGAAGACAACTCAAAGGCCAGCAGTTTGGCTCGTGAATCGGCTGATTTGTTGCGAGTGAAGTTGGGTAGCCGTGGTTATACCGACTTTATGCGCCAGATTAGCCTGTTCGAATACGAAAAGGCTCTGGAGATACTGCGAGGTCTAAGCAATTTCAACAACGTGATTTAAATGTGGCTACGCGCCGCTCAATGGCAGTTCTTTTGACAAGAATCGGATCATCGCGCGAAGCGATGTTATACAACCCGCAATAAATAGCCCCATCGTGTATGGGAGGGTATTTTTTGCGAGTTGTTTTTTCGGTGATTAACGGCGTTTTTGCCGGAGATTCACGCTAACCAGATTTTTAAATTCTTCAGGCGCTCCGGGGTGCAGTCCCTGACTCAGTTCTTGCATGATAGTCAGTGTGCCGGGATAAACAAAGACAAAAACCCCGCTTTTCAGTAAAAGCGCCGTGATGGCGACTTCTTCCAGCAAATAATCACAGGACATTTGTGTGTAATATTCAAAGCGTTCCGGTTCTTGCTGAAGGCGGCTGCCGACGAAATCGCCGGCGAATGACCTGACGGATTGCCTGAATTTTTCATCTTCTTCAAAAAGCTTGATCAGCGCTTGGTGATAAAAGTGGTAACTGTCCTGTTGCTGAAGCTCATAGCTGCTAATAATATTGAAGCGGCATTCATGCTGATGCCGGTTAAAAATGATCGCATCGCGGTCAATACTTTCCCGCCCCATTCTTAGCGCCCGGTTAAGCGCATATTTAACCGGCGTGCCGTTGATTTCCAGCGTAATCCTGTGAATGCCGTCGCCAATCAGGACGCTGCATTCAGAAAAATGCCTGGCGATCCACTCGACCAGCCCTGCCAGTTTTGCCGGTGTGAAACTCTGGCTTTGCAAGCTGAAGCCGAGCATGCAATGTCCATAGTCGTTCAGTGATTCCTTCTTCATGACTGGAAAAATCTGCGCAATCTCGATTTTGTACTTGGCTATCGTGGCGACTTCTATAACGTCGACCGGATGCGCGGCGGCGAGGAAATCTTTAAGCGGCATCTTGATGCGATTGGCGGGATTTTGAATACAAAAAGCAATTTCATGCTGTTCAAACAGTTCGTGCGAAAAAAAAATGCGCATACCGGGATAAAAGTCCCGAAAGGGCGGCATGGTTCCGGGTTCGTAACCGGGAAACAATAATTGCGCCTGTTGTTTGCTGACGAAATCGATATGTGAGTTTCCTAAAAGCGTCTTCAGCGAGTTCAGGTCGATTTTTCGGGTGGCCGGAACGACAATCATCGCCGTTTCAGTGCTGTGTTTATGATTGATGTTAATCAGCACGGATTCGATAAGTTCCCTTTCGCAGGCATATTCGCTACCCTGGATTTTTTCCGGGGAGTAGGCGTTGGAATAAGTAAAATAAATATAGTGAGCATGATTGCTGTCCAGAAATGCCTTGACACGATCCACTGTAGTGCAATTCATAATGATGTAAGTATGTGTTGATAATTAAAAGTGTGTTGGTAACCGCGCAGCTTTAGGCAGACACATCGCATCCAAGGATGCGGCCTGCTTAAGGCGCTGTTGTTTAACGGTGCGGGGAAGTGGGTTGAGTAAGTTACATGGGTTGATAATATGATTTGGAATTCGGGCTCTGCTTTTGTTGAAGTCGGGCTTGCATACCCGGACAAGCGATAAAATGCAGGCCTGATTTAATGGCTTGCTCTGCATGAGGCCGATATGGGAGCTTGGAAGCCTGAATCGCTATACTTCAGGCGGGCAGTGTTGCGGATTTTTTGAATCCATAATCCCTGTTCTTATTCACCACAAAAAGCCATTCCGCAAAACATTGCTTTCATTAAAGTATACATTACATCAAAGCAGGTTAAAATATTGCCGGGTATTAAGACATATTCTGATTTTCTCTAAAGGTTATGTCCTAAGTCGCCCTGATTGCAGTATGGTTGTTCCCGAGAACAACCTGAAAGTGTTCTATAGTGGAATGACCAGGCATCCGGCCTGAAGCATCAATTCAGGTCGACTCTTCAGCACAACATACTCTCTCTAAATTATGACTTCAAAATATACGCCTTTAAAAGATCACGATACCCCTATCAAGGTATTGTTTACCGGTTATCTGTGTACAGTCGGCATGGGTTATCTTTTTGCCCTGATTCAGATATTGTTTACTCACGGCATGGCTGACGGCAAATTCGGCCTGTCAGTCGATGATATTGTTTATAGCTATTACGGTAACCGTTCCGGCACTGTTCTGGAACTAAAACTCAATGGTTCAATGAAGGCAAATGCGTCCGAACAGGAGCGTTTTGAAATCATGAAATGGGTTAGGGATGGCGCGGATAGTGATGATTATAAAGACGACGGTGTCGAGAAAATTATCGAAACCCGTTGTGTTACCTGTCATAACGAAAGCGCTTCGGGCATTCCCAATTTTAAAGACTTTGAGCAATTAAAGGCCTTAACGACCCAGGATACCGGCGCTACCTTCGCATCATTAACCCGAGTTTCACATATCCATTTGTTCGGCATCAGTTTTATTTTCATGTTTGTCGGGCTCATTTTCAGCTTTGCGGAAACGACGACAACCCGATACAAGTGTATTGCCATTGGTATGCCTTATCTGTTCCTGATAGCCGACATTGTGTCATGGTGGCTGACCAAAATTCACCCGATGTTTGCCTGGCTGGTTATTTTTGCAGGTATGGGTATGGGGGTTTCATTCATGTTTATGTGGGCCACTTCTATCCTGGAAATGTGGCTGTATAAACCGGTGTTTGTCGACGGTATCGGTTCGCATTACCTGCAATGGCGTGACAACGGTCCGTCGGAG
>SXGS01410025.1_pt1 | contig 17011 bp, 17 predicted proteins | sample 3174681 | NCBI WGS metagenome assembly SXGS01 (sample SAMN11356861, study PRJNA531348) | freshwater metagenome | isolation source: freshwater sample F1-80 | place: China: Fuxian Lake, Yuxi | collected 2017-12-25 | reverse complement strand
GGCCGGTCAGCACGGCGTGGCGACGGCCACCGCCTGTGCGCTGATGGGGCTGGAGTGCGAGATCTACATGGGCTCCGAAGACATCGAGCGTCAACGGCTCAATGTCTTCCGGATGCGGCTGCTCGGCGCGAAGGTGAACAGCGTCACCAGCGGCAGCAAGACCCTGAAAGATGCGATGAACGAGGCCTTCCGAGATTGGGTGACCAACGTCGGGAACACCCACTACGTCATCGGCTCCGCCGCCGGGGCGCATCCCTATCCTATGATGGTCCGCGACTTTCATTCGGTGATCGGGCGCGAAGCGCGGGCTCAGATGCTCGAACGGGAGGGCCGCCTGCCCGACACCGTGGTCGCGTGCGTGGGGGGCGGCAGCAACGCCATCGGCATCTTTCATCCCTTCATTGAGGATGAGGGGGTCGCTCTCGTCGGCGTCGAGGCCGGCGGGCATGGGCTCGAGCCGGGACGCCACGCGGCCACCCTGGTGGCGGGCTCCCTGGGAGTGCTTCACGGAGCCCGGAGCTACCTGCTGCAGGATGAGCGGGGCCAGGTGCTCGAAACGCATTCCGTCTCCGCCGGACTGGACTACCCGGGCGTGGGGCCCGAACACAGCTACCTGAAGGACACCGGACGCGCCACCTACGTGGCCTGCACCGACGAGCAGGCCCTGGACGGCTTCAAGCTGCTGTGCCGCACGGAGGGCATCATCCCCGCGCTGGAGTCGTCGCATGCGGTCTACACCGCCACCCAGTTGGCCAGGGAGATGACGCCGGATCAGGTGGTGCTGATCAACCTGTCCGGTCGGGGAGACAAGGATGTCGAGCAGGTGCAGCGTTTCCTGGGAGGCCTGGAATGAGTGAGTCCAGCCGGATATCGAAGCGATTTGCCGAGCTGAGAGAGCGCGGCGAGACGGGACTGGTCATCTACATCATGGCCGGTGATCCGGATCTGGAAACCACCCGGGCCCTGATCCTCGAGCTGGAGCGCGCGGGCGCGGACATTATCGAGCTGGGCGTCCCGTTCACCGACCCGCTTGCCGACGGGCCGAGCATTCAGGCCGCCAACGAGCGAGCGCGGGCCGAGGATGTGACCCTCGACAAGATCCTCGCCCTGGTTTCGGACATTCGGACCGTGAGTCAGATACCGATCCTGCTGATGACCTACTACAACCCGATCTTCCGAGCCGGACAGGAGCGCGTGGCGCGTCTGGCGCGAGAGGCTGGAGTGGACGGGCTGCTGATCACCGACCTGCCTCCCGAAGAGGCGGGAGAGTGGAAGAGCGCCGCGGATGCAGCGGGGGTCGACACGATCTTCCTCCTCGCGCCGACCAGCAACCAGGAGCGCATCGACATCGCCGCTGCAAACGCCACCGGCTTCGTCTACTGCGTCTCGCGCACCGGCGTAACGGGGGTTCAGTCGGAGCTGCCGACGGACCTCAGGGGACTCCTGGACCGCATTCGAGCGCGAACCGACAGCCCGATCGCCGTCGGCTTCGGCGTCAGCAAGCCGGAGCATGTGAAGCAGATCGGGGAGTGGTGCGACGCCGCCGTGGTGGGCAGCGCCGTCGTGAACGTGATCGCCGGTGAGGGCCGTGCTGCGGTGGCTCCCGTGGGCGAGCTGGTTCGCGGCCTGAAAGGCGCGTAGCCCCCCAATCAGCAGCGAGACGGGATCGCCATTCGGCCGGCCCGTCTCGTTCCTCTCATCCAATCCCGGAAGTCCGTCCAAAGCCGGGCAGAGTGTGACCGCAGACTTTCAATGGTGGACATCCTTCCACGGCGATTCTGCGTTCATGAGTCCATGGGGATTCCTCGTCGCTGCCCCATAGATCCCGATGGAACCGGACATCCAGCAATCCGAACCCGCGCAGTCCCCACCACCTCGACGTGTTGCCTATCAAGCGTGGTTGATTGCCGCGACAGTGCAGTGCCTGGCGGCGCTCATAGTGCTGCCGTTGTTCATTGTCCTGGAAGAAACGATGGCGACTGCCTGGGCAGTCTTGCATTTGAGTCCGTTGGTAGTGTGCGCCTTCGCTCGAAACCCGGCGATGCCGGTGAGATGGGGAGCGGTGCAACTCATTCCTTCTCTGACGAGTCTGGGTTTCGGCCTCACCCAGTGGCATTCCCACTTCTGGGGGCCGCTCGGTCCTTGGTCCGGCATGGGAAAGCCGTCAGGGGAGGATCTGGAGTGGTTGTTCGCCGGCGGAGCCATCCTGCACGTGCTGTTCGTCTTCTATCTCTGGACGGTCGTCACTCTCCTGGAGGATGTCAGCCGATCCAATGCTCAGCGATCTTCGGTCCGGCTGGAGCCCGAGGGAGATCGAGGGTGAACGACGAGAAGCATCCGGTCCGAAGGCCGGCGTCGGGGCTGCACCGCCTGGCGAGACGATCATGGGAGTTGGCCTGGACCCTCCAGACCATCGGGATCTTTTTGGGGCTCATCGTCTGCATGGCAGCCGGGGGGTACGTCTGGGCGGTGTTCTTGTTGTTCACGGGTCAGGCCCTGAACTGGGGCTTCTCGTCGAGTTTACAGGCCTCCACACAGCCGACCAAGCGCAGCGCCTGGCTTCTGACGCCGGGACTTCTGATCACCACTGTGATGGTCGCCACCTACTGGGGTGACGGCCCCTCCTGGTCCGACAGAGTTACGCTCATGCCGGTCGGCGCCGTGGTGCACGTCTTATTCGGCATCTTCCTCGGCGCAGTGATTCTCACGATCCAGGATGGGTACGAGAGAAGCGCCCGCAGCTCTCGCGACCGCTGAACGCACGGCGCTGCTCGAGATCGGGGCCCGACCCACAGGCCTGAACTGAGCTTGTCGACGAGATCCACCGAAGGGAACGTCGTTCAACGCGCGTGATGTAAAGTGGAGCGAGTTCCGCGCTTCCGGTCTACACGAGGAGATCCGGCGAGGTGGACGAACCAAAACTGTCTCGGATGGGGCTCGTGGCCTGGGAGTTGGGCGCGGCGATCACGGCGCCGGTCTTCTCCTTAGTGGTGACCACGTTCGTGGTGAGCTTCGTGCGGTGGCTAGGCTGGCTGCAGGTTGGCCAGTCCGGCATCCTGCTCGCCCTGCAGAACCTGGTGGGCGCTCCGATGATCGGCTATGCTCTTGCCCGGAGGTATCGACGGCGGTTACGGTGGGGTCCCTGCCTCTTCGGGCTGGCGCTGGCGCTGGTGTGCTGGGTCTGTGCTACCTCCTGGTGGCCCTTTGTGGCGTGGGTCTGGGAGAAAACGCTGACGCGTGAAATGATAAATCCGGAAGCGTTCTATATGTACGGAACGGTGTTGCACCTGGCGCTGGTGGGTCTGCTCTGGAGCACGTGCGTGCTCCTCGCGGAACTGCGACCCAGGCGATAGCAGCCCCGTCCCGAGGGTCGCTCGGGGCAAGACGGCGCGGCCATCCTGACCCGAGTCCGGGCCTTGATCAATAGTTGGCACAGCTCTGCATGACCTGAGCCGTGTGCGTGAACATCACGTGGCTATTCAGGATCGGGAACGGCGCGCTGCGAATGGCGGCGCGTGTGCGGATGCCCGCCTGTGCGGGATCGCCGGTGACTCGGACTTCTCCGCCCGCTCTGGCAACTCGGCTCTCAGGCGCTGCGCGGACCCATATCCGGCAGATAAGAAACGTGAAGGAAGAGTTACGGTCAACGGTTCTCGAACGGAGTCATCCAGCCTGGGCCACTCGTTTCGCACAGTTGGGCAGTCGTCATCCGAATGAAGGCTGTCTGCCGATCCAAAGCCCGGCGATCTCGCGTCCGGGCTGGAGCCCAAGGGAGATCGAGGGTGAACGACGAGAAGCCACCGCTCCACAAGCCGCCTTCGGGGCTGCACCGCCTCGCGAGACAATCGTGGGAGCTGGCCTGGGTTGTCCAGGCCATCGGGACCTTGCTGGGGATCGTTATCGGGCCGGTGTACGGGTGGCAGATGTGCTTGTGGTTCCTCAGCCCGGCCCTGATTTTCGTGTTCTCGCCGAGTTCCCGAGACTCGACCCCTCAGAGCAAACGCAGCCCCTGGCTACTGACTCCGGGCTTGCTGAACACCACTGTGCTGGTCGCCACGTACTGGGATTCAGACTTTTCCTGGATGGACAGGGCTTTTCTCATGCCGGTCGGCGCCGTGGTTCACGTCTTGTTCGGGATCTTTCTCGGCGCAGTGATTCTCACGATCCAGGATGGGTACGAGAGAAGCGCCCGCAGCTCTCGCGACCGCTGAACGCACAGCCGCCCAAACGGCGCGGCCCGAGATCGGGGCCCGACCCACAGGCCTGAACTGAGCTTGTCGACGAGATCCACCGAAGGGAACGTCGTTCAACGCGCGTGATGTAACGTGGAGTGAGTTCCGCGCTTCCGGGCTACACGAGGAGATCCGGCGAGGTGGACGAACCAAAACTGTCTCGGATGGGGCTCGTGGCCTGGGAGTTGGGCTCGGCGATCACGGCGGCGGTGCTGTCCTTCGTGGTGACCCTGCTCATGCTGATTTTCGTGCCGAAGCCCGGGTGGCTGGTAGGCCCGCTGTTGGTCCTGAGCGGCATCCCGCTCGTCATCCAGAGCCTCGTGGGAGCCCCGATCATCGGATATGCGCTTGCCCGGAGGTATCGCCGCCGGTTTCGGTGGGGCCCCCTCCTGTTCGGCCTGATGCTGGCGCCGGTTGGTTGGTTTTGTGCTTATTGGTGGACAGCGCTGATCTCGGTTTGGGAGCGGACGCTCAGGCAACACTCGTCAGTCGCGACGGAGTTCTACGTGTACGGCACGGTGGGACACCTCGCGCTGGTGGGTTTGTTCTGGTGCACGTGCGTGCTCCTCGCGGAGCTGCGACCCAGGCGATAGTATCCCCGTCTCGAGGGGCGCTCGGGGCAAGACGGCGCGGCCATCCTGCCCCGAGTCCGGGCCTCGATCAGTAGTTGACCCAGTTCTGCATGACCTGCGCCGTGCGCATGAACTTCACGTGGCCATCCAGGAAGGGGAACGGCGCTCCGCGGATGCCGGCCTGCGCGCCGATGCCGGCCTGTGCGGGATCGCCGGTGACGTGGTTGCTGCCCCACTCGCTGTTCGCGTGCCAGGTGTCCGGACATGCGCCGGGGTTGACGCCCGGGCGCGGACCGGGGCACGTGCCGTTGAAGTACGGCCTTTGGCCGGTGATGTGTGTGCGGTACTTCCACTCCACGAAGAGAATGCTGTCCGCGGGCCGGTCGACGGCGGCCAGAGCCTTGCCGCTGGCCTGCCCGTTGTACCAGTAATTGCTGTCCGACACCGCCGTGGGCCCGGCGCTGGCGTGCTTCACCGCGCTCGGACACCACCACACCCCGGAGTTCTTCACGTACGGCATCGTGGCGTTGATCCACACCGGGAAGAGCGAGGTCGCGTAGTTCGCGATGTCGGCCCGCTGATTCGCGGGATTGCCCTGGAAGGGCAGCCGCTCGTCGTAGTCCTGGACATACATCATCACCCCGGTTGCGACCTGCTTCATGTTGCTGGTGCAGGCGCTCCGGCGGGCAGCCTCACGAGCCTGTGCGAACACGGGAAACAGGATGGCGGCGAGGATGGCGATGATGGCGATGACGACAAGAAGTTCGATCAGGGTAAAGCCGGCCCGCCCCGCTCCCCTGCTTCGCTGTTGATTGTTCATGAGAGGATCTCCAAAGGACTATCGCAGACATGGGATCACACCCGCGTGTCGAGAGGTATTTCCACACTCTCCCAGCGATCCTCCTGCGAACTCTCTACAACCCACTCTCGGGGTCGGCTGGATGGGCCACGGCTTCCGGAAGCCAATCGATGGACGGCAGGGCTCCGAAGCCGCCTCGAAGGTACTCTGCGCCAAATGCCGCATCGTTCCTGACCCGGTACTCGACGAGGGAGACGAGTTGGCTCCGCTCCAGCGCATCCTTCTCCACAAACCACACCTGATCTCGTCTGAAGGTGCGCGGCGAGAGCAGTTGGGTGTCGTGGGTCGTGAAGATCAACTGCGCCCCGTGCGGGTTTGACTCATTCGAATGAAACAGCGTGATCAGCGCGGCGGTCAGAGTCGGGTGAAGCCCTGCATCCAACTCGTCGATGATCCAGACCGAACCGGTTTCCAGGGTCAGCAGCAAGGGCCCCGCGATCGCGAACAGCTTTCGGGTTCCATCCGACTCATGGACTGAGAGATCGAACTGTTCACGCGCCACCTCGCATCCGCGCTCATCACAAATGGGGTGGGTCGTCATTACCGATTGGAGGTGCATTTGCGTTCGCGGCAAACCGTCGCGCGACATCGCGGCTCTGATCGGATCGTCGAGAGCCAGGCCGGGTGGCGGCGCCCACTCCGCCGCCAGGTCCGCGACACTCGTATCACACGATTGAAGCAGACGGAGAATGGCACGATAGCGAGACGGGTCCTCCAACTGCTCTGCGGTAACCCGCTCTCCGGCATTCACGCTGAATGAGTGTCCCAGTCGCTCAAACCACTGGCTCAGAGCCAGGGCAAGACCGACGTTGAACTGGGCAGCTACGGATAGAAAGAGGGCATCCTGCCGAGTTCGCTCTGCGAGGAGCGTGCCTTGCGAAAGCGCTCGCCCACGCGAATCGACGAGCCGGTCCGTTCGAAGAGCATCGCCTCGCGGCTGGTGGGGATACAGAAGAGCCACTCTCTCGAAACCGTGACGCCCTGTAGTTCAAACCCGTACCGATACGTCACGCCGCCGAGCAGGAATACAACCTCGAAGCCGGAGGGCTGGCTCCGAGTGGTCGTATCCAGCAGGAACGGCTGAGAGGATCCCGCCTCCGCCCATTCCAGTCGGGTCGAGTGCAGCACTCTCTCCCGCATAAACTGGATCGCCTTGATGAGATTGCTCTTGCCCCCGGCGTTGGGTCCATAAATCGCCGCCGATCGAAGCAGCCGAAGGCCGCTGGGAGTCGTGGTGACCGTGTCGTCATCGACTCGCCCGGGAGAGCGAATGGCGGCCGCTTCCAGGCTGAGGGTCGATCGATCCCGAAACGACCTGAAGTTTTCGACGCTGAACTCGATGAGCAAGGTGAGACTTGTCGTCCGAATGGCGAGCTTCTGCGGATGATCCGCAGATAGGCGCACCTTATCGTGCCCGCATCGTCCGAGTCCGATGGTAGCCCAGGTTCATGTCGTATGACTCACCCATCCCGTCGGGACACCGACCGAAGCGGGGTCTGGATGCCGGCAGGCGAGTCGCGGGCCGGTCTCACCGGAGCAGGCCGCTCCGGATGCCATGACAACAGTCGACAAACCGTCAGGGATGGCTGCGTTGGGTGGTGAATGTGGAGGTGGCGTGTGGCTCGGGGCGGGGCTTCGGAGGCGAAGATGTCGAACTGGCGGGTGCTGTGGGTGGTCGCGGCGCTGCTGCTGCCGGCGGTGGCGGGGAGCGCCGGGACGCAGGCGCCGCCTCGGCCGAACGTGCTGTTCATCCTGGCGGATGATCTCGGTTGGGGGGATCTGAGCTGCTATGGCGGGCCGATCCGGACCCCGAACCTGGATCGGCTGGCGAAGGAGGGCACGCAGTTCACCCAGTACTCCACCTGCGGCTCCGTCTGTTCGCCGAGCCGATGCGCACTGTTCACCGGGCAATATCCCGCCCGGCACAAGATCCACGGTCACTACGCCACGCCGGAGCAGAACACGGCCCGGGGCATGTCCCAATGGCTCGAGCCGTCGACTCCGAACCTGGCTCGCAGCTTGAAATCCGCCGGCTACACGACGGCCCACGTCGGCAAATGGCACCTCGGTTCCGGCGCGGGGGCGCCGGGCATTGCGGACTTCGGTTTCGACTTCGTCGGCTCCGGCGAGAGCGGCGCCCCCGTCGACGCCGCGGACCCCTATTACCGGGCCCGCTCCACGGAACTCTTCGTGAATGAGACGCTCGACTTCATTCGGAAGCGTGGTGACCGTCCCTTCTACGCGCAACTCTGGACCCTCGTTCCGCACGCGACGCTGAACCCCACCCCAGAACAGCTTCAGCCGTTTCTCGGCCTCAGCGCGCAGAACATTCCGCACAAGAGCGCTCGGACCATCTACAACGCCAGCGTTACCGATCTCGACCGACAGGTGGGACGGCTGCTCGAGGGTTTGAAGGAACTGGGGGTGGCGGACCATACCCTGGTGGTGTTCTCCAGCGACAACGGTCCTGAGGAGATCGCCGTTCAGAACGCGGGGCACAGCGGGGTGGGGTCGCCCGGGCCGTTCCGGGGCCGCAAACGGAGCCTGTATGAGGGCGGCGTGCGAACTCCGTTCCTGGTGCGCTTCCCGGGGAAGACCCCGGCGGGCCGGGTGGACGACGACACGGTGCTGGCCGGGGTAGACCTGCTCCCGACGGTGTGCAAGCTGACGGGTGTGGAGATCCCGCGCATCGCCAGGGATGCGCTCGACGGTGAGGATGTGTCGGCATCCTGGCTGGGCCGAACCCACGAGCGCTCGAAGCCGCTCTTCTGGGAGTGGCGCTTTCGGATTGCGGGGCATGTGCTGAACGCAAGTCCTCAACTCGCCATTCGAGAGGGGCGCTGGAAGCTGTTGATGAACCCCGACAGGAGCCGAATGGAGTTATACGACTTGAAGACGGATCTCATGCAGGTCAACAATCTCGCCGCCGCAGAGCCGGAACGGGCCGGCCGAATGTCGCGGCGGCTCCTGGAGTGGCAGTCGACCCTCCCCCCGGGTCCGCGCGATCCGGGCGCGGGGGAGAACAGCTATCCCTATCCGGGCCGCCCGGCTCCGGCTCGGGGCCCGCGTCGGCGAGCGCCGCAGTGAAGCCAGCGAGGTAACGCGTGGCACACGCGCCGATCGCCCCATCAGATGGAACGGCCTCCTGGCGTGGACTGTCCCGTTCGGGCCTCATCCGTGCGGGTCTGGTGCTGGTGTTTCTGCTCGCGTCGGTTGCGCTGCTGGCGCCCTGGATCGCTCCGCACTCGCCGCTGACCCAGTTTGAGGCAGGGTTGGATCGCGACGGGATGCCGAGGCCGCCCAGTCTCAGGTTTCTCCTCGGTACCGATAGTCTGGGCCGCGATGTGCTTTCCCGGACCCTGCACGGCGCCCGGATCTCGCTGGTAGTGGGCGGCGTGGCCATGCTGGCGGCGACTGCCATCGGTTCGATGGTGGGCCTTCTCTCAGGCTTTTTCGGCCGATGGGTCGACGCGTCGCTGATGCGTGTCACGGAGATTGTCATGGCGCTGCCGGCCCTGCTGCTGGCCATCGCCTTCGCGGGGCTCATGGATGGTCGCGTGGCGCATCTCCACCCCGGCTTCCTCCCGATGCACTTCCTGGACCTGAAGTTGGAGCGAGGGTTGGTCGGGGTGCTCCTCGTGATCGGTCTCGTGAGCTGGACCGGCGCCGCGAGGGTGGTTCGGGCTCAGGTGCTTTCGGTGAAGGAGTTCGAGTTTGTCCACGCCTCCCGCGCTCTCGGCGGAAGCTCGGTTCGGATCCTCTTCCGGCACGTTCTGCCGAATGTCATCCCGACCGTCCTGGTGCTGGCCACCATGAACACGGCTGCGACGATCGGTCTGGAGGCGGGGCTGAGCTATCTGGGGGTCGGGGTGCCGCCGCCCTCGCCGTCGTGGGGCGGAATGATCTCCGAGGGACAGCCCTACCTCATCGTCGCGCCGTGGCTGGTGCTGCCGCCGGGCCTGGCGGTGGTGACGGCGGTCGTCGCCTTCAACCTCCTGGGGCAGGGACTCCAGGACGCGCTTGATCCTCGCGCGGGGGCCCGGTGATGGCGTCCCGCGTTCGCCGCTCCCCGGGATCCGCGATCCGGGCGATGCTCTTGCTGGTCGTGGTGAGCACGGTCTTTGCAGGCTGCGGTTCGGCGCCCGGAGGCGGGCGACCGCCGGGAAACGTATTCCGGCTGCCGTCGCGCACCGACATGCAGAGCCTGGATCCTGCGATTGCCTACGACGTGACCGCGTGGCCGCTGGTCCGCCTCATGTACCAGGGGCTTCTGGATTACGGCGATGGCTCGGATCTCGTTCCATGGCTGGCGGAGTCGCTCCCGACTCGCTCTCCCGATGGCAGAGCCTACACCTTCCGCATCCGACGAGGCATCCGATTTGCGTCCGGGAGAGACGTGAGGGCATCCGACTTCGCCTACACCCTGGAGCGAATTCTCGATCCGAAGTCCAAGTCGCCGGGCGAGGGGTTCTTTCGCGGGATCGAGGGCGCCCGCGCCTTTCAGAAGGCACGGGAGCGAGAGGCTGAAGAGAAGCTGCCGCGTCGCAGTCTGGAGCCGAAGCACGTGAGCGGTCTGCGGGCGCCGGACGATCACACCTTCGAGATTCACCTGGTGGAGCCGGATGAGTCGTTTCTCAAGGTGATGTCGCTGCCGTTCTCCTACGTGGTGGAGCCCGAGGCGGCGGAGCGCTGGGGCGAGGAGCTCAGCCGGCATCCGGCGGGCTGTGGTCCGTTCGTACTGACGGAGTGGCGGCGCGGGCTGCGAATTCGCTTCGATCGAAGTCCGAACTACTCCCAGCCGGATCGCCCAAAGCTGGATGGGGTGGAGGTGCTCATCGGGATCGACGATCTGGTGGCGCAGATGATGTTCGAGCGGGGCGAGCTGGACCTGATCACCGAGATCGCGCCGCCGGATCTGGTGCGTCTCAGGAACCATCCGCGCTGGAAGCAGTGCATCCTCTCCGAGCCTGCCGCCTCCACGCAGTACCTCTCGATGAACACCGAGGTGCCTCCGTTCAATGATGTGCGGGTGAGGCGGGCGGTGAACCATGCCCTCGACCGCGAACGTCTCTTGAGGGTGATCAACGGCCGTGGAGCCGTGGCGACGACGATCCTGCCGCCCACGATGGCCGAGTACCGACCCCGCAACGACTATCCCCATGATGAGGCGCGGGCCAAAGCGCTCCTTGCCGAGGCGGGTTATCCGAACGGCTTCAAGGTGTCGCTCTGGGTGATCGTGGATCGGGCCGAGCATGTCAAGATGGCGGAGGCGATCCAGCAGGACCTGGGGAAGGTCGGCATCCAGGTGGAGTTGAAGACGCTCGCCTTCGCGGTGTGGGACTCGGCGGTCTCGAAGCGGAAGAACGTCCCCTTTGCCTTCGCCGGCTGGTACCAGGACTATCCGGATCCGTCGAACTTCATGGATGTGCTGCTTCGGGGAGATCGGATCGTCGCCCAGAACTCGAACAACTACGCCTTCTACTCCAATCCTCGGGTCGACGCCGTGCTCCGGCAGGCGCTGAAGGAACCCGTCGCCGCGAAGCGCTCGCGTCTCTATCAGGACGCGGAGGATCTGGTGATGGCCGACGCTCCATGGGCGCCGCTCTTTCATCCGACCACCTACATGCTCGTTCGGGAGTGGGTTCGGGGCTTCAAGCTCCACTCGGTCTGGCACGGCCGCTTCGAGCGGGTCTCGCTGGAGGGCTCTCGATGAAGGGGTTCGCGGCGCGGCTCCTCTGGTCGGCGCTCACGCTGCTCGGCGCGTCGCTATTGGTGTTCTCGCTGGCGCGCGCGGTGCCGGCGGATCCGGTCGCCGTCTATGCTGGCCCGCAGGCCGATGCCGAGACCCGCGCCCGCATTCGCAAGGAGATGGGTCTCGACGACCCGTTCTGGCAGCAGTACCTGCGGTACCTCAGCCATGCCGCAAAGGGGGATCTCGGAAAGTCGATCGTGACGTCGGAAGTCGTCTCGGAGGCCATCTCCACCCGGTTCCCGACAACGCTCGCGCTGTCGGTGGGTGGGGTCATCGTCTGGCTGGCTGTGGGAATACCGATCGGCCTGCTCACGGCGCTGAACCGGGGACGCCGGGTCGATCGGTGGGCGCTGGTGGTGTCGATGATCGGCATTTCGCTCCCGGTGTTCTGGCTGGGGAGGATGCTGCAATATGAGCTGGCGTACCGGCGAGGCGTGTTCCCGGTGGCGGGGCTGCAATCGTGGCGGCACCTCATCCTTCCCTCGCTTACGCTGGGGCTGGTCGGCGCGGGCTACTACGCGCGGCTGGTTCACAGCAGCGTGAGCGACGCGCTGAACCAAGACTTTGTCCGCACCGCCCGTGCGAAGGGCGCGGGTCTCCAGCGGGTGCTCTTGCGTCATGCCCTGCCGAACGCGCTCCTGCCGTTGTTGACGGTGCTCGGCGCCGACATTGCCGGCCTGCTCGGCGGCGTGGTGTTCACCGAGTCGGTCTTCGCGCTGCCGGGCATGGGCGCCCTGGCGGTGCAGTCGGTGCTGAACCTGGACGTGCCCATGATCATGGGAACAGTGCTGTTCGCCGCGCTGATGGTGGTGGCGGCGAACCTGATCGTCGACCTGCTCTATCGGGTCATCGATCCCCGCATCCGAGCCTGAGTACCGGCCGTCCCCCAAGGCGGGATTGATGCATCCACCCGGCTGGTACGGGGCTAAATGTAGCGCGAGGAGCCGTCGGGTCCGTCGGCGGTGGAGCGCTCCCAGCGGACATAGGGGTGGTCGCGGATGGCGTCTTCGCGGATGTCGATGCCCCAACCGGGCCGATCCCGCAGTTCCAGGTAGCCGTCGGTCGGCAGGTAGGGATCATCCACCCAATCGCGCCAGGAGTTCTGGGTCGGATCGATGTACTCCAGGATCTTGAAGTTGTGGGTGGCCGCGGCGAAGTGGAGGTTGACGGCGGTGGCGAGCGGCCCCATCGGGTTGTGGGGCGCGATGGAGACGTAGTGCGCCTCCGCAATGGCGGCGATCTTGCGCATCTCCAGCAGCCCACCGCAAACGCAGATATCGGGTTGGATGATGTCCACGCCGTCCGCTTCCATCAGCTCGGCGAATTCCCAGCGGGTGTAGAGACACTCCCCGGTGGCGAGGGGGACACGGATCTGGCTCCTGAGCTGCTTCCAGGCGGATGTTTGCTCCGGCCGCAGCGGCTCTTCGTAGAACATCGGGTCGAACGGCGCCAGCGCGTCGGCAAGCTGCAGGGCTCGGATCGGCTCGAAGATCTTCGCATGGGGGTCGAAGGCAAATTCCCAGTCCTCTGGAGTGCGTCTCCGAAGCTCTTCGAAGAACTCCGCGGCGGCCTTGCAGACCAGACCCCACCGGGTGGTGTCGGGATTCTTACGAAACGGGCTCAACTTGAAGCAGGTGAAGCCCCACTTCGAGTGGAGTTCCTCCGCTCGGGCCACCACCTCATCCACCGTGGCGCCGCCGATGCCGTGGTAAACGCGGACCCGGTCTCGCACGTGTCCGCCCAGCAGCATGTACACCGGCAGGCCCGCAGCCTTGCCGGAGATGTCCCAGAGCGCATGCTCCAATCCGGAGATCGCCGCCAGACCCACGCCGCCCGGCGGAAACCGGAACTTCTGGTGGGTCTTCATCATCAGGTACTCGATCCGGCGAGGATCTTCCCCGATGAACCACGGAGCCACATAGTCCACGATCGGAGCGACGGTGGTGTCGGGCCCGATGGAGTACGCTTCGCCCCACCCGTGGATGCCGGTGTCGGTCTTCACCTTGATGAGAGCGCGGCTTCGATGGCCGATGGACGCCAGAAACGTCCGAATTCCGGTAATCTTCATAAGCCGCGCGCTCCAGTTGAGCCGGATCAGGGAAGCACGTGGGCTTCCGGAGTGCCCTGCACGCCGCCGATCGTGCAGGTCGGCAGTACGTTCATCGACCCGACGTCGTAGGTGCCCTGCCTCGGGCAGATCGGCGTGTTCTTCAGATACTTGTCCGAGCCGATCAGGTCCGATAGCGCGGGTTGGGCGTCTGCGCCCTTGTTGTTGTCCATCGCCCAGCGTTCCTTCGCGGAGACGATTTCTTTCAGGTTTCGGACGCAGGCGCTGGCCATGCCCTTGCGGCCCGCCTGTTGAAACTGCGGGTAGGCAATGGAGAACAGCACTCCGAGTATGACCACAACCACCAGCAGTTCGATGAGGGTAAAGGCGCGACGCCCGATGCCTCGGCTGCTGGAATCCACTCGGTGTTTCATAGCGACATCCTGACCGGGGACGAGAGGGTCACCCTGGGAGAGTTGGCGTCCTCTCGGCGGGCCGCGCACCAGGCCCCGGGGCCGGGGAGAGCGAGCCGTCCGAACTGGGGACTGCGTACATTATTCCAGCCTGTGGGATCAAGCTAGAGTAATCTGCCTCTCATCCTTCCGATGGATCGTGCCACAGATGGAGAGAGCGGCTCGGTTCAGCGGCGCAGATACTGCTCGCGAATCTGCGTGGCTCGCGCCGGGTTCCCGGCCTGATCGTGCAGTCCGGCCCAGTTGTCGATCATAGAGTCGTAATGCTTGCGGACGTAGTCCGGCGACATCTCCTGGCGGGAGCTGATCACCTGCACGTCCGGAACTTCAATTCGGCTCCAGATGTCATCATTATCTCGCGCCAATTGCGCTACGTCGACTTTCGTGCCTTTAGGGAGGAGCCGGAGGACGAGACCGCTGGGCACGGGGATCCACTCGGTCAGCATCCACGTGGTGATGGGCGCCACGTCGGTTTGAGACTGCGTGAGCAGGAACGTGGCGTACAGCGGCCGGCCGGCCAGGGACGTGTTCAATATCGAAATCAGGTAGGCGTCGCGAGCATAACGCGCCGCAGCGGGAAGGATCGACTTCCGATCCAAAGGAGCCGGCACGCCCTGTCGACGGAGGCGATGCAGGTACCACAGGCTGGGGTCTCGATCCAGGTTGCGCCAGGAGCCGAGCACCATGAGTCGATCCAGCGGAAGCACGTCGGGGCGAACGTGCAGCACGTCGTGGACATACCACAGGGGAAAGGTGTCCTGATCTCCCATTGTCAGGAGCACCGCGTTGGGCGCGCAGCTCTCCAGCTTCTGCCGGGCGAATTCGCGGGCAAAGACCGCGCGAGACAGGTCGCACTGTCCGGCGTTCTGCAGCAGCAGCCCGATGGGGACCAGCCACGCCAGGCGAGCGGCGGATTCCGCGCCGAGCGATCGAAGTCCCGAGGCGATGAGGTCGAGCGCTGCTGCGAGGGCGAGCGAGAGCAGCACCCAGAGCGGCAGATAGTACGGCGCGGGGTCTTCGATCCGGTAGCAGAGGTTGTAGAAGCTGACCCCGGCGATGCCGAGAGCCAGTGCAATTCCCAGGAGACGATTGCGGCGTAGAACGGCGAGGACGCCTGCGATCGACAGGAGAGAAAGCGCGATCCCCAGCTCGTCGACCCACTGACCCAGCGCCGCGCCGAGCAGGGTGGGAACCTCATCGGGCCTGGGCAGCCGGAGGAACATGCCCTGATAGAGCTTTGCGGAGGCATGGTTCCAGAGCAGGTCGGGCGTTACGGGGCGCCCCCACGCAAGCAGCGGCTCGGCGCGGGCGCGCACCAGGATCGTGGCGTACAGCGCCGCAGCGAGCGGTACGGCGAGCAGCGGGGCGCCGAAACAGAGGAGGCGCTCCCGGACGCTCGACGCCCAGCGAGGCTGCATCAGCGCGAGCACGGCCGGTGCAAGCACCACGATGGTGAGGTGATGAGAGAGGCCGGCGGCGAGCAGCAGGACCAAGCAAACCAGATGGCGGCGGGCCCCGGTGCGGCCATACGCCGTGGCGGCCCACAGGCCGCACACCCCGATCAGCACGTGCAGGCTGTAGACTTCCACGCGCACCGCCTGCACCCATTGGGTCTCCAGCAGCGCGAAGGTGGCCGCGGCAACCGCGGAGGAGTGCGCCCCCAGATCCCACGAGCGGCAGAGCCGATAGAGGCAGCCCACCGACACGCCGCCGGCAACCGCGCACACCAATCCGATCCGAAACGCCGGCTCCCCCACGGGAACGAGGATCAGGCTGAGTTGACCCAACAGTGTGAAGAGGGGATAGCCTGGCGGGTGCGGGTTTCCGCCGCCGTAGATCGCCGCCGCGAGTTCCCCGGAGTCGCCGAGGTACGCGGTGGGACAAAGACACCGCACGTACAGAAGCAGCGCCAGGCTTCCGATGACGGCGCCGATGAGCCGATCCGAGGTAAGTCTCTGCGACTCATCGTTTGCCGGAGTCACGCGGCGCCCCCGAGCCGGGGACACAGCGAGGCTTCGGCGGAGGTCAGCGTCCGCGCCGCCCACAGGAGACCCGGAGCGCCTCCGACCCCGGCGATCTCCCGCGCATGCGCTTCATCGCGAGCGATGCCGAAGACCACGCTCCCGCTGCCGGTCATCCGAGCCCCGAGCACTCCGTGGCGCACGAGCCACTCTCGGGCCCCGGCAATCTCCGGAACGCCCGCCGCGACTCCCGGCTCCAGGTCGTTGCGCAGCATCGCCGCGATCTCCGCCGCGTCACCGTGGGCAAGGGCCCGGGAGAACTCCTCGACAGAGGGACCCGAGCACCGGGACGCATTCCACTGACGAAAGGCCCAGGGGGTGGGAACGGCCGCCGCCGGTTTCAGCAAGACCAGCCAGAGCGGGGGAGTCGATAGGGGCTGGAGCACCTCTCCGCGTCCGCGGGCGAGCGCGGTTCCGCCCAACAGGAAGAAGGGGACATCCGAACCCAGCTCGGCGGCGAGTTGATGGAGTCGGTACTCGTCCGAAGGCAGATCCCACAGGGTGGCGAGAAGCCGCAGCGCCGCGGCGGCATCCACGCTGCCGCCGCCCATCCCGGCCTGCATGGGGGTCCGCTTCTCCAGATGCAGTCGGGCGCCGGTGTCGGCGGCGAGACCGAATCGCGCGTGGAGCCGAAGCGCCGCTCGAGTGACCAGGTTGGTTTCATCCACCGGCAGCAGCGGATCCGAGCACGTGAGCGAAATCCGGTTCGACGCCTCGGCCGACAGCAGATCGCCCCCGTCCACCGATTGGAAGACGGTCTCCAACTCGTGGAAGCCGTCCTCCCGGCGTCGGACAATCCGCAGGTACAGATTCACTTTCGGCGGACAGTGCACCGACCTTTCGTACCCAGCAGCCGGCGAGGTCACGCCTAAATCGCCGTCCATCCGCCGTCGATCGGGATCACGGCCCCGGTCGTGAAGGCGGCTGCGTCGGATGAGAGGTAAATCACGGCGCCCACCAGCTCGCGAGGATCACCCCAGCGGCCCATCGGGATCCGGCGGGTGAAGTCTTCCCGGCTCGGGCCCTGCACCAGCGCCTTGGTCATCGGGGTGTCG
>SXGS01109411.1_pt1 | contig 17015 bp, 13 predicted proteins | sample 3174681 | NCBI WGS metagenome assembly SXGS01 (sample SAMN11356861, study PRJNA531348) | freshwater metagenome | isolation source: freshwater sample F1-80 | place: China: Fuxian Lake, Yuxi | collected 2017-12-25 | reverse complement strand
TCACCATTGTGACTCATATAGCGCAGTGGCTGCGCACGGTCCCAACTAGGAAACGTATTGGTTGAGAACCGACTGTGGACCATGGCCAAATGAGTTTCGTAATCCGGATCAGCCAAATCGGGAAAGTACGGTACTAGTTGTTCGCTGGTCAACATACCTTTGTAGATGATGACCTTGGTCGAAAGGCTGCAAATATAGAACATCAAGGCCTGATCGAGCGAGCAGCTACCGCCGCGGATCGCGCTGCTGGCTTGCTTGCGAATCAAATAGAGTTGCCGCTCAAAGGACTCGCCTTCTAGGCCGCCGGCCGCAGCGATAAACACCTGTTCAATCACTGGCTCGCCGGCCAAAGCCATTGGCCCAATTCCTGCTTTCTGAGCTTCCGTAGGTACGCGCCGCCAACCGATCAGGCGTTGGCCTTGCTCACGGATAAATCGTTCGACGATCGACTTGCATTCAGCGCGCTGGTGAGCATCTTGAGGTAGAAATACCAGGCCTGCTGCATATTGTCCGACCGGTGGCAGGTCGACACGCAGCTCGTCTTTCACCACGCGGCGCAAGAGTTTATGCGGTAGCGCTGTGAGCATCCCAGCGCCATCTCCCGTCGTCGCTTCGCATCCACAGCCTCCTCTATGGTCCATCGCAACCAATACATTGGCGGCATCAATGACGTACTGGTGGCTGGCCACACCTTTGATGTTTGCTACGAATCCGACTCCGCAGTTCTCTTTCTCATTTTGGGGATCGTACAAGCCTTGCTTAGCTGGTAGGCCGCGAAGTAATTTCATTTGACTGTGCTCCGTTGAATCCGAAACAAGGGAATTCAGGTCGCTGGCATTGGAAAAAGTGAATGAACAAGGGGAAGAAGAGTCTGCGCCTGAGGGACCGTCATGTTTGGTCCAACTCGAGCCGCAGCTAGGACGCGACCGCGGCACGATCTTGTTCGCGGTGTGCTTTGCGTTTTGCTTTGACGTCGCCGCTTGGTACCGCCTCCAACGGACCTGCAGGAATTTCGAACGACCGCTTGGCAGCAATCAGTTCTGCATCATGGCCGTCAGCTACGCTTGCAGCCGCTGCTTCTTCCTCCGATGCTGCTAGTTGTTGCATCAACTCCAGCAAACCTCGCGCGGTTCTGCCTAGGGAAGAATTCTTGCGCTGGATGACTCCCAAAGGGCGAAGCAATTCCAGCCAAGGGCAACTGAGCGCTAGCAGTTTGCCCGACAATAGTTCTTCGCGTACGGTTGGCTCTGGCAAGAATGCGACCGCTGAGTTAACGCTCAAGCCATGTTTGATCGAGTCGATGTTGTCGAATTCCGCGACGATCGGCATGGTGATGCCAATCTGCCGCAAATAGCGGTCGATCTCGTGGCGAATGCGCAAATTGGGCGCAAAGGCCACCAGCGTCTCCAGTCCCAAGTCTTCGGGCGTTACCAGTTTGCGACCGGCTAAACGATGCGAATCGTCAGCAACTAACAACATCGGTTCGTCGCGCCAGTGGGTCGTCATGATGGTACGCGACTGCTGAGGAAAGCTGACCAGACCGAAATCGGCCAAGCCTTGCTCTACCATGCGATAGATTTCATCAGGATGTTCGTGCAGAAATCGAACCTCGGCTTTCGGATATTTTTCACGAAACTGCTTTTGAATGTCGGGCACGTAACTAAGCCCAATCGAATAGATCGAAGCCACGGTTGCGCGACCACTGATCTCCTGGCCGATCGACCGCACTTCTTCTGCCAACGCTTCGAATTGGCGTACGATTTGGGTGCAGCCCGTGTAGAACGCGCTTCCCTCAGCCGTTAGAACAAACGGTCGCTTGCTGCGATCGATCAGCTTGACTTGGAGAAATTCCTCAAGCTGCTGAACCGCTTGGCTTGCGCCGCTTTGCGTCATATCGTTGTCGGTCGCCGCTTTTGAAAAGCTGTTGCGATTGACAACATCACAGAATACTTTCAAGTTCTTTATCTGCATCGTCCGCCTGTCACTGAAACTTTGTCGCAAATAATCCCTGCTCGATTAGAATTTGAAAAACTAATCGTGGGGCTGATTGCATTAACATTTCAGATTTGATGTTATTCTTAAATCGTTTGCCGTCAATATTTGAATTTCTCACTGGTGCCTCACTAGTTGCTCGGCGGGGTGCGGATGGAGCTGATTTCCACCTTGCGTTCAATTAACAGCCAATTTTCGCACCCATGGATCTCGAAAGTAATTTGCCGGAAATTGCTCGCGAAACAATCGAACACTTGGAAAATGCGGAAAATGTGTCAAAACTGACGATTGACCAAGACTTTGTTCTAGCCGAGCATCACTTGTAGAAAGTTGTCAGCCAAAGAAATTCGCCATGCTTCCAACGGGAATTATCGCAGCCAAGCGCGACGGAAAACAACTCGATCCCGATGAAATTCGATTCATGATCGAGGGTTTTACCAGCGGCCGAATTCCGGATTACCAGATGTCCGCGTGGGCGATGGCGGTTCTATGCCGAGGGATGGAAGCTGAAGAAATCGCCGCTTTGACCGAATCTATGACCGCCAGCGGAACTCGTTTGGGCCGAGCGACCGATCGTCCGCGCGTCGACAAACATTCGACAGGTGGGCTAGGCGACAAGACATCTTTGGTGCTTGCACCTCTGCTGGCATGTTTCGATCTGGATGTTCCCATGCTCAGCGGGCGCGGATTGGGAATCACTGGTGGAACGCTCGACAAACTCGAATCGTTTCCAGGCTATCGTTGCGATCTTTCGGAAAGCGAGATCAATCGCCAACTGAAAGATCTGGGGTGTGTGATCACCGGCACGACTCCTTCGATCGCACCGGCCGACCGCAAACTCTATGCGCTGCGCGATGTGACAGGTACGGTTCCGTCGGTACCGTTGATTACGGCGAGCATTATGAGCAAGAAACTGGCTGAATGTCTGGATGCGTTAGTGCTGGATGTCAAGTTTGGTAGCGGCGCGTTCATGCGCTCCGTCGCTGACGCGCGCGAGTTGTCCGAGAGCTTGGTGGCGACTGGAGCGCGGGCCAGCGTGCCAACTTCTGCGATTCTCAGCGATATGAACCAACCGTTGGGGCGCATGGTCGGCAACGCCTGTGAAGTCAATGAAGCCATTGAAGTTCTCGAAGGGAACGGACCGTATGAGACTCGGTGGCTGACCTTTCGACTAGCCGCAGAGTTGCTGATTGCGACCGGGCGGGCAACTGACAATGTCGCTGCCTTCCAAGTGCTCAATGACACGCTAGCAAGTGGACGAGCAATGGAGCGTTTCGAGCAAATGGTTCGTCAACAAGGCGGTGAATTCTGTCGACGTTTACCGTTGGCGCAGTCAAGAATCATCACCACGGAGCGCGGCGGATTTGTATCTGCGATGGACGGCCAGGAGCTTGGTCAAGTCGTCATCGAACTTGGCGGTGGTCGCAAACAGTTGGGAGACGCGGTTAACCATCGAGTTGGCTTGGAAATGTTGGTAAAAATCGGTGAAATGGTCCAGCCCGAGCAGCCATTGGTCCGAGTGTTTTGCGAAGCGGAATCATCCTGGGAAAAGGTACAGAATACGTTGCGAAGTGCGATCATGATCGCGGACGAGTCCACTGCGAACCAGCCTTTGATAGTGCACTGAAAATTGATGGAAAAGCAGCTAGATTTTGATTTGCAGTCAGCGCAGGTCGAGCAATTGAGAACTGCGGCGCTCGACGTCCGCTTGCGCGCCTATGCACCCTACAGCCAGTTTCTTGTGGGAGCGGCCATCCTCGATCGATCAGGCCGAATTATCTGCGGCGCGAATGTCGAAAACGCTTCCTATGGGTTAACGATTTGTGCTGAGCGAGTGGCTGCGTGCGCTGCTGTCACGAGCGGTTATCAGGCTTGGGAGGCCATCGCAATTGCCAGCCGCGGCGGTGTAACGCCATGCGGCGCCTGCCGTCAATTCCTGAATGAGTTCGCGCCTAAGTTGGCAATTCTATTGATCGACGCGGATACACGACTGGTCACGTGTCGCACTAGCCTCGAAATACTGCTGCCAGGTGCGTTCGAATTGTTGAAAGACTAGACGATTCTCCGGGTATGACCGCTATGAGTGACCATCGGTTATGGCTCGGCGATACAGTACAGATGTGTTTCGCCGCGGATGAAAATCTGCCGGTCGACGATCGCTAGTGACGCGTTGACATTTTCGGCGAGCTGATTGACAGCCACAGTGCGTGGAATCGGCGAGTGGCTGACCACTTCCGTGGTTCCTTGCAAATCTGTGATGTACACGTGACCACCAGCGGCAACCGGCGAAGCATAAATATTGCCTAAAGATCCCAATCGCATCGCGCCAGGTGCATCTTTGCCAGTAGTGGCTTCGATGCGCGTCAAAATGTTCTGATAGTGACTTAGGAAATACAACTGATTTTCGTAAAGCAACATGGAAGGGACATACGGAGTTCCACGAATTCGTTCCCACACGACTCGATCAGTACCAGTCAGATCTCCCGCTGCTCCGCGCACATCGATTCCCATCAGCACCTTTTTCTCGTAACTACTCCCAACATACAGAAAACCATTTGCGAAAACCGGAGTCGCAACGATGTTCGATGACATGCCTCCGCACTCCCAAATCACATCGCCGTTTGCCAGATCGTAACCGCGCACGCGATTGGTACCACAAACGACCACTTGCATTTTTCCGTCTTGCTGGATCGTGATCGGAGAACTCCACGAAGTGTCTTCGCGGCGATCGCGACGCCAAATATTTTTTCCGGTCGTTTTGTCAATTGAGACCAGAAACGAACCCTCTTCGTGATCCCAATTGACAATCAAGCTGTCACCCGACAAAACTTGTGACGCTCCTTCACCATGCCCGTGCTTGGAATGCATTTGGCCAAAGTCGCGTTGCCAAACTGGATTGCCGTCAAAATCGAGGCAATACAAACCATGCGAACCAAAGTAAGCGTAAACGCGAACCCCGTCGGTCACTGAGGAAGCTGAGGCCAAGCTGCCAGTGTGATGGCCCGCCTCGACCGGCACGGCGCTGTGCAGCACTTTTTGCCATTCGATCGAGCCATCATTTCGATTCAAAGCGATCACGGTAAAGGCGTATTCACGATCGATCGGCAAATTGTCGTGCTCGCCTGGTCGACCACTCATTTTTGGAATTAGTTTCTCGCCGACGGGCACCGCGGCGGTGACAAAAATTCGCTCGCCCCATACGATTGGCGTGCTGTGCCCACGACCTGGCAGCTTGGTCTTCCAACGAATATTCTGCTCGGCACTCCATTGGACGGGCGGATCAGCATCCTTGGCTACCCCGGTACCATCGGGGCCACGCCACTGCTGCCAATTCGAAGGCTCGACCGCTGGTACATGGGCAGCGAACAATACAACGATCGAAACAAAGGCTCGTACGCCAGGAAAAGCGTTCATTTTTCCAACTCAATTCAGTTCGGTTGCCTTGTCATGCGCGAATTTGACTTGCGAATGAGTGATTGTACGCGTGGAGTACTCAGAAAGATCGCGTCGCCGACCGTTCCAAGATGATTTTGAACTTCCACGGCTGCGTCACGAATGAGAAATCCTTCCAACCCATGCCGATTCGCGGTAGACTGTTGCCTGAACGTTTGATCAAGCGTTGGGGATCGCGCGTTCAAAATTCAAAATTGGTGGGAGCGGGACATAGCAGCAGCAGTAAGTATCGCTCGATAAATAAGTGTCAGGTACCTTTTGTGCGCAGCACCCGAAGGGCGAGTTTCTCGCAAAAGGTACCTGACACTTATTTATCGGCTGTTCCTAAGCTACGCGTCAATTTTGAATATTGAACGCGCGACCCCTCAGCAGACAGTTAAGGAGGACGAACTTTGGTTCTTGAGTCGATCGTGCAGCCAGAACAACCTAGCGAAGATCACGACAGCGTCCTGCGTCCCAAACGCATTTCTGAGATGGTGGGCCAGCAAGAGGTAATGGACGTGCTGCACATCGCCATTGACGCCGCCAAGAAACGAGGTGAGCCGCTGGGCCATATCCTCTTCGATGGTCCACCTGGGCTTGGTAAAACCACTTTTGCAACATGTATACCTCGTGAAATGGGCGTTTCCGTCCAGATGGCCAGCGGTCCTGGATTGAAAGCTCCCAAAGATCTGGTTCCGTACTTGACCAATCTGGAAAACGGGTCGGTGCTGTTTATCGATGAAATCCATCGCTTGCCCAAGGCGGTCGAGGAATACCTATATACCGCGATGGAAGATTTTCGGATCGATATCGTGCTGGGTGAAGGAGTAAACGCGCGGACGCTCAATCTCCAACTGAGACCGTTTACGTTAATTGGAGCAACGACGCGAGCAGGTATGCTCAGCGGTCCGCTGCGCGACCGATTTCAAATACGCGAGCATCTTGGGTTTTATTCCGTCGGAGAGCTGACTCAGATTCTCAAGCGCAATTCGTCGAAGCTGAACGTAGCGTTGGACGAAGTGGCCGGAAGGGAAATCTCCGAGCGCAGTCGTGGGACGCCGCGAGTTGCGAACAATCGACTGCTGTGGGTCCGTGATTTTGCGATGAGCAAAGCCGATGGTCGCGTAACGCTGGAGATCGCTCGACGCGCGCTGGCGATGACTGGTATCGACACGGTGGGCTTGGATCGCCAAGATCGACGCTACCTTGAAACGATTATCCGAGTCTTTTCCGGTGGGCCAGCCGGGATCGAAGCCATCGCGCATACGATGAACGTGTCGGCAGATACGCTGGTCGATGAAGTGGAACCTTTCTTGCTGCGCAGCGAACTGATCATTCGTACATCGCGCGGACGTTGTGCAACTCCGAACGCCTATTCCCATTTGAAAATGACGCCGCCTGCCAATAAAGAAGAGGAAGAGCCGCCCCTTTTTCGTTAGAAATAGTGTACAACCGTTACTGATCGCAGCGAAAGTGACGGATGATCTGGATGGCATGCCCTGATCGTCGCGTATCAATTGTCGCTTGAACATATATCATTTTTCGACGTTAACTTCCGTCTTGGTACTATCGTAGAATGAGGTAACTGACATGCAACGAGTTGATGAACTCGGTCGACGCGATTGGTTGACGACAACTGCTGGGGCCGTGGCGGCAGGCGCGGTCGCGGGACAAATCTTGGCAAGCGAACCTGACAACTCTACTTCGAATGCAAACCTGGCTCGCAACGGACGCATTAAGCAGTCTGTGATGGGTTGGTGTTTTAATCCCATGCCTGCGGCAGATTTGGCTCGTGACGGGAAACGCCTTGGGTTGGTCGCGATCGAAGGGATTAGCCCCTCTGATTATCCTGAGGCGAAACAGCTTGGGCTTGAGATTTCTTTGGTCGGTAGTCATGGTTTTGCGAAAGGGCCGGTCGATCCCGAGAATCATGCCTTCGTCGAATCCAAACTCCGCGAGTCGATCGATGTTGCGGTCAAATTCGGCGCCAAACGAGTAATAACGTTTACTGGCATGCGCGTCGCGGGTATCAGTGACGAAAGTGCCAAAAAGAATTGCTTGCACGTTTGGCAAAAAGTAATCAAGTACGCGGAAGAAAAACAGGTTACGCTGTGCCTAGAGCATCTCAACAGTCGCGATAACAGTCATCCCATGAAAGGACATCCCGGCTACTTCGGCGACGACGTCGAGTTGTGTGTCGAGTTGATCCAGCAAATGAGTTCTCCCAATTTCAAATTGCTGTTCGATATTTACCATGTGCAAATCATGAACGGAGATGTGATTCGCAGAATTCGCAAGTATCATTCGCTGATCGGCCACTATCACACCGCAGGAAATCCTGGTCGCGGTGAGATCGATGATACTCAAGAAATTAATTATCCGCCCATCATGCGTGCTATTCTTGAAACAGGCTACGATGGTTTCGTGGCCCAAGAGTTTATTCCCACTTGGAAAGACCCGCTCAAAGCGCTCGAACACGCAATCGGCGTGTGTGATATTTAGTCGAGTCTAGCCTCGAGTGTTGGAAGAATTGGTATAGACACACGTATTCGATTGCACAAATTACGTTCCGAATTTGTGTAGTACGAGTTGACCGGGACGATTATTCGGTACGCAAGCACAATAGTCCGGGAACGGCAGTAAGGCGAGCGGCAGGTGGGAGTTTACCTAAGGTTTGCGTCGAAACGCTGCTGAACACATGCCAGTGCTTTTTGGCCGGCGCCGCTGGCGACGACGACGTTCACTCGCAGTTCACTCGTATTGATCATTTCAACGTTAATGCCAGCGCTGGCTAGCACTTCGAACATACCGATTGCAACGCTGGTATGGCTTCGCATGCCAATGCCGCTGACCGACAGTTTCGCGATGTCCTTGCTGCCATGAGCTCGTCGAAACTTGAACTTGGTTCCCAATTCGTGCATCACTTTTAGACAAATGTCGAATTGATCGCGCGGGATGGTGAAACTGATGCTGGTTTCGCCTTGAAATCCATCGTAGCTTTGCACAATCATATCGACAAAGATGCCGGCCGCAGCAACGGCATCAAAGATGTTGGCAGCCAAACCTGGTTGATTCGGTACTCCCACGATGGTGACACGAGCTTGGTCGTCTGCCAAGGAAATGTCCTCTAGCAGCAACTGTTCCATGTCGGCCGACTGCAGGTCGGCTACCACCGCGTTGACGTCTGCGCCGTTGGCATGACTGGCCGACGAAACATCCCACTTCACCGCGTCCGCTGGCCGTTTTGGTAACTCGAACGCTTGATGGACCGCGCGTAGAGCTTGGAGAGATTCGTCGCGATGAACCAGCACGGAGATCTTGATTTCGCTGGTTGTGATCATTTGTATGTTGATTTTCGCATCTGCCAGCGCTCGAAACATTTTGCGAGCGACACCCGTCTGTTTGGCCATGCCTAGCCCAACGACGGAGACTTTCGCAACTTGTTCGTCGTGTGTGATTCCCGTCGCGCCTATTGCGCCGGCGGCTTCTTGAACGGCGATCAAAGTCGGTTGAAACTCTTCGCGCGGAACGGTGAACGAAATATCGGCTCGATCATCTTGCCCGATATTCTGAACGATCATATCTACAGCAATTTTTTGATCCGCCAAACGCTTAAAAATTTGGAAAATCATGCCAGGCTTGTCCGGCACGCCTTGGACGGTGATGCGAGCTTCGTTGCGAGTCAGTGCCGCGCCACATACTGGCGCCGACGCCGACTCGGAATTAGCGACGATCATCGTTCCCTGGGTATCGCTGAAACTGCTGCGAACGTGAATGGGAACGTGGTACTTCTTGGCGAATTCGATGGAACGATTGTGCATCACGCTCGCTCCGAGACTAGCTAGCTCCAGCATTTCGTCGTAACCGATGCACGACATTTGGCGCGCTTCGGGCAACTGCCGCGGGTCGGTTGTGTAAACGCCGTCGACATCGGTGTGGATCTCACAAGCGTCAGCTTGCAATACTGCGGCGAGCGCCACAGCGGTCGTATCGCTGCCACCACGGCCAAGAGTAGTGATATTGAAATCATCATCGATGCCCTGAAAACCTGCCGCCACGACGATATTTCCCTCGTCCAGCAATCTGCGCATGCGGTCGCTGGAAATGCTGCGAATGCGTGCTTTGGTGTAAGAACTGTCGGTAAAGATGCCGATTTGACCACCGGTCAAACTGACCGCTTTGTGGCCCAATCCATGCACGGCCATCGCGAATAGCGCAACGCTGACTTGTTCGCCCGTGGACAACAGCATGTCCATCTCGCGAGCTGGTGGGCGATCGTTGACTTGGTGAGCCAAATCGATCAACAAGTCCGTGTTGTGACCCATCGCGCTAACCACCACGACGACTTGGTGACCCTCTTGCTGAGCGCGGATAGCCTTACGAGCCGCAGCGAGGATTTTTTCGGGATCGGCGACGCTAGTGCCACCAAATTTCTGAACGATCAGTGTCATTTTGTAATCTCAAGAATCCTAGAGTTGGCCAACAGCACGAAAATAATAACAAGAGAAAGCCAATTCCCGTAGCCCACTCGCCAGTCTCTCCGTTCCGGGGGTGCGCGAGACGATTTCGGGAGCTTTTTGAGTTGATCGAGGAAGCGTGTTTCGCAGAAAGAAACTGAACTCGCGGTGGATACGTAAGTGCGAAAACAGTCAACTTGAGCGCTGTTACCCGTATTATGGCGCCCGATCGAGTTCGCAATTCGACCTACCTACTTGTCAACCAACATTTTTCTATGCGTGCAGAGTCGAAAATCCTCAAGGGAGCAATCCCATCGTACATACAGACGAATTCCCGGACCGCCTTGAATTCGAAATCGACAGGCCATTGCTACTACGATATTGGCGCATTCAAGCGATATTTGCTTGCTGTACCGTAGCCTTGCCTTGGGGAATACTCATCGGGGCAATGTTGGCTCAGGCGTACGGAGAGTTGCACGGCACAAGGAACGGGTTGAATTGGCTCGCCATAAATACAACTGGTCTGGCAAGTGGCGGCGCGGCAGGAATTGTCGTGGGCTTGGCAGTTTACCTCGCTGTGCTTCATCTTCCGATAAAGCTGGCGGCATGTAAGATTCGACTGGTTGTGGATGGATCGTATCTACGCGTCGTCTCCGGAACATTTTTCATTTCCGATCGCAGAATTCACTTTCGCGCGATCAGCGACTACAGCACTCACGACGGCCTATTATTGCGGCAGTTGGGCTTGAAGCGGCTGAGTTTTCGTGTCTGCGGCGGCAACCATGCTCGAGCATTTTCAATCGTTGGATTAAACGATGCGGAGGCGGTTTGCGACCAACTCTGCTCGATCGACGCAGCTCGAGAGTAAATGCGGCTTCGAATGCCGAATTCGGAAGCCTGCACCGAACTCAGTCTTTGAGATCAAATGTAAAGGCGTTCTTGCCGTTCTTTACTTCCTCCTTCAGGCCCGAGGAACCTGGAAAGGAATATTTCTGAGGAATGAGGCTTTTGAGATTGGGAGGTGGCGTAATGCCAACCAGGTCCTTATCCTCCGGCCTGACCGGTTTGATGTTCTTGGAGTCGATTTCGTTCTTCGAGATTGTAATGACGTTGCTGCCAACGATAGCACCGTCATTGGAGTTGTAGGTCGTCAATTTGCAGACTCCGGCCGAGTCGGTCGTGCCGACCGCCGGCTGCGGATTTTCAACGCTGATGAACTGCACAATCGCTCCGTCGACCGGCTTGCCTTTGTAGGTCACAGTCACAGTTACGGGCGCGGTTGGCCGAGCATTACTGTCGCCAACGCCGCAACCCGTTTGCAAGACAACGAGAACAGCCACCGCTACGATTCGAGCCTGCATCCAAACCATCGCATTGATCCACTGGACGAAATTGAAAAGAGATTTCGGCGGCACACGGTCATCGCGACAAACATCGCGATGACCATAGAAACTAACATTCTGAGTTCCTAGTTCTCTATTTGAGTTACTTCACCGCCGCTGATGGTACCCAAGGCGCCCCAAGCGCCATACAAGCTCTGGCCGGTTGGTACGGCTTGGATAGCCGAAGTGTTTCCAGTGTCGATTGAGTCAGATATGAACCGCACTGATCCATCCAGCGATACGGCATTTACGCCGCCGGTATGCATGCTGCTTGCCGGTAGTACAACCGTGCCAGAATCGGCGGCTAAATTCGCATCGCCAAAGCACGATGGCTTATTGGGACCAAGAACTGTATTGAAGCAGGTTCGTTCGGCTTGACCATCGGTCCAGAGAATTCCGAACCTCGCCTTTAATCGAGTACCAGGTGCGTAACGACCACTGATTACCACCGCATTGCAACTGCTCGGGCTGTTTTGAATATTGGTAACTTGGGCTTCAAAGCGACTGATCAGTTGGCTGCCATTGGCAGTTCGCAATACACCATCATTGGCGTTATCCGCGTTGTGTGCCGTCCGTTCGCTGAACACGATCGTATTACTGGTACCGTCGGTTACCTCCCCAAGTCCTTTGTAGAAACCAAAACCTCCGAGCGGACCTCGCATCTGCTGTCGGCCATTCACATTCAAAACCTGATCACCCATGTTGATTGCATACGAGTTGGTACCATGATCGCCAGTCGGTCGCGGTACGATGCTGTCTGACGGGCATTGATAAGTGGGAATCGATTGTGCCCATGGAAAATAAATAGCAGTTCCATCGAGCCTCGGAAACCAAGCTGATGGCCCGCCTGCCGCGACGATACCCAGCGCGGTTGTTTCGCCACCGGCCTGAATTCGATTGTACAGAGCCGTTTGTTCGACGTACGGCAACAGCCCAACGAAGGGACTTAGCCGGTCGTAGTTACCATAAATCCGCTCTGCGTGCGCGAGCAAGGCCGAGGTCCCTCCGGACTTGTTGGGAAGTTTCTTATAAGTGCTTTCGTAATTGAGAACCGCTAACCCGAGTTGTTTGAGGTGGTTCGTGCACTGCATGCGCCTCGCAGCTTCGCGTGCCGATTGCACAGCCGGCAATAACAAGCCAACTAGAACTCCGATAATTGCTATCACCACTAACAATTCAACCAACGTAAATCCAGGCCGTTGCAAACGCATTCTTGTCACCTTTCAGAAAAGAAATGAATGCGGACTGCCTTTCCGCAAGAGTAGAGCAGCGAAAATCGTCCTCTCACACAATAAGAATCATTACGCATTGCTTAGTCGCAATGATTAGTATCGCGCAAGCTTACTTGTTCATTGACGCTGGTCAATACTCCAAAACGTACGGTACCTTGAAATCCTTGCGAACTCGCACTTTCATGGTTCTGGGGTGGCTTGTAGAGCGACCATGGACTGGCAGTGGGAGCGATAAAGACGATTTAAGAAAAATGTCGTCGCAGCAGTTCGAGGCTTTGCGGAATTGCGGTCGACCAGTCCTCTATGCCTTCGAATTCGAGTGACACATAGCCACGATAGTTGGCAAGACGAAGAATTTTGGCAACGCGCGCGTAGTCGATGTCCAGCGTATACCAGGTCCCTCCGCCAAAATAAGTCTTGGCTTGCACATAAACCGTATTGGGCGCCAGCATTTCGAGTTGTTCGTAGAGCTGCTCAAAGAAGTTTCCGGTATCCATGGTGACTTGTAACCAAGGCGATTTGATCGCCTCTACAATGCGCAATACGCCTTGCGCCGTGCGTCCCAATCCCCAATGGTTTTCCAGTCCCAAAATGACTCCGCATTGCTCAGCCATCGGGAGGCATTCTTGCAAGCTCTCAATGACCCATCGAAAACCATCATCTTCACTATAGCCGTCCAACTTGGGTTCGATTCCTTTATTAGCCATTAGCTCGTCAAAGGATTTCGTGGTGTTCCAGCGACCAGTGTTGACTCGCATGGTACCGATTCCCAATCGATAAGCGATATCGATACATTTCTTGGTATGCTCAATATTCTTTTTGCGTTCCTGTACGTCCGGCGATACGAATCCTTGATGTGTCGAGAATCCACACAGGTCCATCCCCAACGTGAAGGCCTGTCGCTTCAGGCGCTGCAACGATGCAGGGGTTTCATCGTCCATTTGACGGTGCAGGATTTCAACGCCGTCGAAACCCATGCGAGCTGCCTCATCAATGCACTGCGCAATTGTCAAGCGACTATCTTGGCGAAAGCGCCAAAAGGAATAGGTCGAAACAGCAATACGATTCGCTCGACGGGCCGATACCGCTGGTGGCTGAGCCGCAAAACTCTGCTCTTGCACCAATGTGCCGAGAGTTGTCGACGCGCCAAGCGCTAGCGCGGATTGCACACATTCGCGACGGGTCATGCCAAACATACTTCAAGCTCCTATTCCCAAAACCTGCTGCGGATAAAGCGTACGAAAACTCAAGCGTGCGTGTCCTAAGGCGAACGGCAGATTGGTAAGAACCATTCTGCCGCTCGCCTAACGCTCGGCAGTGGTGGCCGACGAGTCTTCGCCGATGTCGGGCATGATTGTTTGCAGCCAATCCCGCCACATGCCGATCGACTCAGGAACAACCGTCGGATCGCTAAGCGGTGCTACGGTAACAAATTGTTTGCCGCCCAGACGATTCAATGTCGTGGTCAGTAGGCCGCTCTCATTCACGGACAGTTGTAACTGCATCGATTCATTGTCGGCGCGATCCGGAAACGCGTCGGTGGCATCAATGGTTCCAAGTTTCATCCAATTCGTAGAGTCTAGGGAATTCCCCTCGATAATTTGCAGCCAGTGTTTCGTTGCACGGCCGCGCGGTTTCACAACACGGGATTCTGCCACAGGCAATTCGGCACCTCGTACAATCAGCGCTCGCGGTTGTTGTCGATTGGTTTCAGGGTTGGAAACCAGCAGCCCCAAGTCATGAACCGCGCATCCAATAGCGCGCGGCATGGCGATATTGGTTGCGGCAAGAGGCAGTAGTTGCTGAGCATGCAAGACCGCACCGCGTGCGAGATCCGACTTCTGAATGCTCGTCAATGGTACCCGCCTGGTCAATGTGGCGGCAATCATTTTGCGCAGTGGCTCCATGGTTAACAACGAACCGACCAGCAAAACTTCATCGATTTGATCTGGCTGAGTATTGGCAGTCGCCAACGCTTGCAGCACAACGTCTCGAACTGACTTGACAAGTGCCGGTGCCAAATCCACCAATCTCTGTTGAGTCAGTTGCTCTTGGATTGACTGCTTCAGCCAATCGAACCTAACGTCGATACGCGGCGTTTTCGCGAGGCGATCCAGTGTAATCTCGACCGTACGTTGCAGACGCGTGGCGGCGGCCACGTCATCGCGAATACTGTGTTCAGTCTTTTTCTGTATTTGTTCGGCCAAATATTCGGCCAGTCGATTTTGCCAACGCAAACTTCCCAGCTTGGGGCTGCCACAGACTGACTTTTGCACCGCGCTGAGTCCCTGGACATGAATCACGGAGGCATCCAATCCGCTGCCACCCAAGTGCACGACAAGCAGTTTGGGATTGGAACGTGGGTCAACTGACGCGGGCGTCGGCAGGCGCGAGTTCATGTCGATCCATGACAATGTCGCTGCGAGTGATTTGTCCAACAACTGCAAGACATCTACGCCAGCTATTTGGCCTGCGGCCAGAATTGCCTGACGGTGCAATTGGTCATAGCAACCCGGCACAGTGATCACAGCTTGGGTGACTTCAGCGTTTTGAGTCTGAGCCTCAATTATCAGACGCCTAATGATCGTGGCAATCAGTACCTCGGGCGGCACCAACCGGCCGCCAAGCGGACGATCGATGCGCTTCAGTCCAATCCAACGCTGAAGGCTATGAAAAATCTTCTCAGGTTGGCTCTGCCGCAAAGCCAGTGCTTCGGCACCGACGACAACTTGATCTCGATCGCTCCAGATCATGTTGCGCAAGTGTTGGCCACCTCCGGCTTGATCGATTAACTTCAGTCCGACGGTCGAATCGAAGTATCCGACCGTCGACGCAATCATGCCCAGGTCGATGCCCACTGCACTGAGCGATTTGGAAACGGTTGACTGACTTGCGTTTTGGCGAGTTGGTTTCTCACCAGCAGGAAGATGCGCGAATGGGAATCGCATGCGATCTTCCGTAGTAGAACGCGACTCGTGCAAACTAAGTTGCTCGATCACTTCGATCAGTGCTTTGGCTGAGGGAATGCGGCTGGCAGGCGATTTGGCAACCAGTCGCTGAAACACAGCATCCAAACGCAAATCAATATCGCTGCGAATATCGTATAACGCGGGCGGTTTCTCGAACTGCTGAGCGCGAGCGATATGCATGGCGTCGCCTAAGAACATGTTTCGCCCGGTGACCAAATAAAACAGCGTTGCGCCCAAGCTATAGAGATCACTTCTGGCGTCCACTCGCTCGCTATCTTCAATTTGTTCAGGTGACATGTATTCCACTGTCCCCATGAATCGCTTGCGACCGGAGGAGCGATCATCGGGACGTTCGAGCTGGGCTAAACCAAAATCGAGAATCTTTAGAATGCCATCCTTGGTAATCATCATGTTGTTCGGCTTGATGTCGCGATGAACAATTCCTTGATTATGTGCGTAGTCCAATGCTTGTGCGGCTTGGTACAGGATGCTGACCGCTTCCTGAGTCGAGAATAATCCCGTATTGGCAACGCGGCTGGAAAGCAACTCGCCACTGACCAGTTCCATGACCAGGTAATGTGTGCCGTTCTGCGTACCTGCGTCGAAAGCGGTCACAATATTAGGATGCATCATTCTGGCGACGGCACGAATCTCTTGAAAAAACCGATCGATTACCGACGGCTTGTGGGCCAGCGATTTCCCTAGCAATTTCAGCGCGACCTGCCGCTTCATCGTTCGGTGTTCGGCGCGATAAACCTCGCCCATTCCGCCGACGCCGATGCACTCCTGCAAAACGTACTCACCAATGATCCCATTCGGACCGATCCGAGTAGGCTGGTGCAGGTCCTCGTCAATCTCGAATTGCGTCGCCAATGCGTCTTGCTGCTCGGAGCCATTGACACAGCGAGTCACGTCCGGAGCGTACGGCAGCGTGTGATGGTCATCCTTCTCACGTTCGTGTGTCATTTTCGCTGCCGAAAGATGGAATAGACTCGAAAAAAATGCCTTGTCTCGAAGGCTCTTTGGCACGAACTAAAAAGGATAATCGTCGTCGATCGCCCGGAATATAGGCGAGCGGCAGATGAAGGCTTGCCAATTGTAACCCGACACATGAGCCGGGAAAGAATGCGAATTACCTTGCTTACGCTTCGGGTGCGGTAGACTCTCCTCAACTCCTCGCCTTAATGTAACCTAATCATCTTGATAGCGTTCGCGCATCAGGGTATGGACCACTTATTCAACTGAATTCTAGTAAATTAACTCCTACAATCGCCACCGTGCCACCCTAACCAGGGTAGGCTGCATACGTCCAGGTTCCGGTGCGCGAATCCCCATTGGCTGGCGATAAGGCGAACGGCAGATAGTTTCTTACCAATACAAGCCGGAAGCGCAAGCGAGTGTATGCCAGGATTGACGCACTCGCTCGTATCTTGAAATTACGGGCAATTTACAGGTCGATGTTACCTGCGATTGCTTGCTTTCGCTAGAGGCGGAAGAATATCGTCTTGTCGTTCGTGAGGAGCGTTTACCACTCGCTGTGGCTTTGAC
>SXGS01727910.1_pt1 | contig 17016 bp, 14 predicted proteins | sample 3174681 | NCBI WGS metagenome assembly SXGS01 (sample SAMN11356861, study PRJNA531348) | freshwater metagenome | isolation source: freshwater sample F1-80 | place: China: Fuxian Lake, Yuxi | collected 2017-12-25 | reverse complement strand
TTTGGGAGAGGGTCGGGGTGAGGGACCGCAGTGGCGAACTCGCAAAGCGGAAGTCGATCGACCATGAAGCCCTCATCCGGCCTTCGGCCACCTTCTCCCACGGGAGAAGGATTCACAACGGAACGCGCAGCCCGTCGTAGGCCAACTCGACACCAGCCGGCAGACGGGCGTTCGTCGCGTCGTAGTCGAGCTTGTGGGACACATGGGTGAAGAACGCTCGGCGCGGACGGAGTCGTTCGACGACCTCCAAACTTTGAGCGACACCGAAGTGCGTTGGATGCGGATTGTCTTGCAAGGCGTCGATGATCAGCACGTCCAGCCCTTCGAGCAGCGGCCAACTCTCCTCCGGGATGCGGCTGACGTCGGTGCAGAACGCGACGTCGTTGATCCGAAATCCCAAAACGGGAAGTCGGCCATGCAGCAAGCGGATCGGTTGCACTCGCTGACCGAGCACGTCGAACGGATCAAGCCCGATGCGAACGAATTCCAGCTTTGGGATCGCACCGGGATGCAGGTCTTGATGCGGAATCTCGAAGGCGTAGCCAAACGCCGAACGAAGCTGTCGCTCGACCGGCTCTTCGCAGAACAGCGGAATCGGGTGGGACAATTTCCAACCGCTGGTCCGCAGGTCGTCGAGTCCAAAAATGTGATCGGCATGCGCGTGGGTGAAGAGTGCCGCTTCGACCAATCGGACTCGTTCACGGACCAGTTGCAGTCGCAGTTCCGGCGGCGTATCGATCACGAATGTGCCGCGCGGAGTGTTGATCGCGACCCCGGTGCGCGTCCGATGGTTCTTCGGATTGGCCGATGTGCAGACCGCGCAATCGCAACCAATCATCGGCACCCCGACGCTGGTGCCGGTGCCGAGCAGGATGAGTTCGCCGCGAGAAGAGTCAGGTTCAGGCATGGGGGCACTGGGCTGAAGGTCAAGGCTTGTTCAACAACTTCTGCAACGCTTGCAGATCGGCCTGCAAGCGTTCAATCGGCTGAGCGGCGAAGTCTCGCGGGCTGCGGAGTCCGGGCTGGAAGTTCAATGTCGCATTCATCGAATCGAGCACCGTTTGAATCTGGCGGTCGTGTTCCTGGTCTGCCGCTGTTGTCGCTGAGCCGCGAACGGCAATGACCGCGCTCTGCAAGGCGTTCAACGACAGAAAGAGCTGCGTCGCCGAGTCCCAATCGCGACGGACGAGTCGCGGCCCCTCGTCCGTGGCCAGTGCGAGTCGCAACGCCACGAGGGCATCAGGCGACAGCATGTCGTTCGCGGAATCGGTGTGATTGAGTCGTTCGGCCGAGACTCGGAGTGACTTCGCGGTTGTGATCGCGTCCCGAGCAATGTCTTCGGCCGGCGGGAGCGGTGCCGCAAAATGCCGCCGCAGTTTGGACAACTCTCTTTCGGGAAGTTGAATCACCGGAACAGGCTTCTGCCCCGCGAGCGGCTCCAGCATCGCATACGGCCACGCATTCCAACCGAACGAGCCGCGAGGGCGTTTCGATCCGTCTTTCGACTGCCACCAACTTGCGGACTGCAAGTCGTGATGACACGCGAAGCAATTCCACTCGGCAAGCTCCGGCCATTTCGCCGGAGTTCCCTTGGCCAACTCGGCCCGCTGGCTCAACAGTTCCAGAGAACGTTGAGCCGTGACCACTTGGCCCACGGCCCACAACTTGGCCTCGAAGTGCGAACCGCCGCTCGAGGATTTTTCAACCGGATGCCGTTTCGCGTCGGCCTCGTCGGGCCAGTGTTTCGGCCAGTTGGCATGGAACGTGGACAACTCAAAAAACAATCGCGGGTGTCCGGCGGCGATCAGATCGTGATTGACGTCTCGGCCGGGTCCGCCGACGTGGCAATCGGCGCAGACGTTGGCTCGCGTGAGCACGTCGGTCAGGTCGCGATAGCCGCGCCGGCGTTTGTCTTCGGCCGAGCGTGGCTTCCAGTCGGTTCGGACATGCTCAGTGAGCCAGCGTTCGGCGGGGCCGTGGCATTGCTCGCAATCAACGCCGTCGAGCGGGACGCGGCCAGAGATCGAACTCAACTTGGAGTCGCTGCTGGTTGTCGGCGAGTGGCAGTTCAAACAGACGGCGGACTCGTGAGCCGGCTTCGGCAGCTTGAGCAGTTCGGCCATCTGTTGCGAGAGGTCGTTTCGCAGCTCGGAATAGGCTCGCGAGTGCGGATCGCGCGCGGACCAGATGGGGAACTCGGCTCCGACGAACTTGTGTCCGGTCAGGCCGCCGTGACAAGCGGCCGTCGCGCAGGAGGCGCTGCCGACGAGTTTGGGAGGGGCGTCTTCGGCAGACGCGGCGTTGATGTTGCCACAAGCGAGAATGCAAAGTGCAGAGTGCAGAGTGCAAAGTGCAAAGTGAGAGGCACATGCAGCCTTCACTCGCACACTTTTCACTTTGCACTCTGCACTCTGCACTTTGCACTTCCTCTCACGGAGCGAACGGTCCGTTCCATTTGTCCTTGGACCGGTCGTGATAAACATGGCACTCGATGCACGACGTCCGAGCGCCGCGGTTCACGTTCGAGAGCAGGTCTTTCAAAGACTCGCTTGGCGGTGAATTTGGCGATCCGGCTTTGGGAGTCGTCTCGCCTTTGATTCCGTCGAGCCACTGGGCGGGTCGATGAGCGTGACACGCGCGGCAGACGTCGATCGACGGGATCAGCACGTCGCCGGTGTTCTTGCTCTGAGCCACTCCGGCGTGGCAGGCGGTGCAACTCAGCAGGCGATGCGGTTCGTGATGGAATTCGCTGTGGCTCAGCCAGCGCGAAGGAATGTTGGTCGGGACGATCTTCCAATCGGCAATCGCGGTCGGAGACTTCGCGGTGACCGGCTCGACTTCGTGGCAGTAGCGGCAGCCGCCGGTCGCTTCGTAGCCGAACTGGCTGTGCCGGTGCTGCTGTGCGATCTGCTCGGCCTTGGTGACGTCGTCGAGCACGGCTTTGGCCTGATCTTTCGAGAGGCGTTGGAAGTCGCGGTGCCCGGGGAGCGGGCGAGGTAGAGAGTCGGTTGGCTCATCGGCCCTCACCCGGCCTTCGGCCACCCTCTCCCGAGGGGAGAGGGGGTTGTTGGGGGTCGATGCCGATTCGGGGGTGAGGGCTTTCAGCGTGTAAGTTTCGGTGAGGAAGCCGCGCACGATGTCGGGCGTCTCGTGCGGCACGGCTTGGGCGGGGAAGCGTTCGTGGTCGAAGAGGAGCGGGTGACATTCTCGGCAGTGTCGCTCGAACGAGATCGGTTTGAGGAATCGGCCTTCGTGGTCTGGCTCGTGACAGACTTCACAACTGCGAGAGAGGTCGGTGAATTTGCGGTCCTTGCCGATCAGCCCGTGAATCAACTTGCCGTCGGCATCGTATTCGGCTTTGAGATGCACGGCGTGGTTGAAGCGAATGCGGCCTCGATCTTGCCAACGTGGGGTGGTGTCGCCGGGACGCTGGAAGTTCTCGACGGCGCGATTGGCTCCATGCTTGGCGTGTGGCGGAGGAGCTGCAGCGGCGTCTTTCGTCAGTGACTTCAGCAGGAAGTCGGGGTGTCCGTCGAGCTGATCGAAGCGTGTGACGTTCTTGGCGAAGACTTCGCTGGCACCATGAGTCGTCTTCAAATCAGTGTGACAGGCGATGCAGTGCCGGCTGCTGGGTTTGGTCAGCATTTCGGCCCCATCGTGCTCCTGATGGCAGGCCGCGCACGAGATGTCCCTGTGAGCCGGAATTTGACTGGCGTGATGCTCGGCGACGCGGTGACAGGTCTCGCACTTCTTGTTGTCGATCGAGTGGGCGTCGTCGGAGAAGGAGACCAGCCGTTGCAGTGGAGTCCACTTCGTGTGGCAACGCCAGCATTCGTTCTCGAACAACCGATGCGGCGAGGTGACATCACCCGCCTGATAGATTTGGTTTTCACCCTGCGAGTGTTGCAGCATCAGCCACATCAGCGAGCCGATTCCCGCCCACAACGCCAGCCACCACGCCGCGCGACGCTGGCGATTCGGCTGACGATGGACGTTGATATCCACGCGACTGGAAAGCTCGCGACTGGAACGGAGCATGGGGAGGCTCAAGGGTTAGGGGTTGGGGGCGATTTCAAAACTAGCACGCCGCGCCAGCGAGTGACCAACGCATCGAAAAACAACCACTCGCTGGCGCGTCGTGCTGGGTTCAATACCCTTCACTTTCCGAACGGAACTACGCGCAGTGAGACGATCACATGCGCGACGAACAACACCAACAAGGCAATCGACGGAGGAATGTGCACGATCAGCCACCAGTGCAGCCAGCGGTGTAGCCGCAACTGGGTGTTGAACTGCCGACGCTCGTCGCACAGGTCTTCCAATTCTTGCAACGAATCATGCAGCTCGGCCGGCAGATCGGATCGCAACTGCGCGAAGACTCGCCGAGCCGCGATGTCGTCTTCCAGCCGATGCTGCGGCGAGCGGCCGTTGCTCAAGAAGGGTCGCACGACGCGAATGTGGAAGTCACGGAGTTCCGCCAACAACGCAGGAGGAACTGGCGCGGCGGCTTTGACAGGTGCCTTCGGCGTTGCTGCGACAGGTTTCTCTGTCGTGGGCTTTTTGACCGCCGACGGAGTGGGCTTGTCGGCAGTGGGTGATTCCGACGCGACTGATTTGTCAACCGTGAGCGGCTTGTGCGTCTCGGCGGACTTGTCCGCCGACGTCGCTTTTGCGGCGGCGAGCTTCGCCTGCATCTGCTCCAACGGCGACAGCTTCTTTTCGGGAGTCGCCACTGCCGGCTGTTCGGCAACGGGCGCGGTGCCGTTCGGCGTCGGAGCTTGCTTCGCGGCCATCTTGGCTCGCATCTGTTCGATTGGTGACAGCTTCTTTTCGACAGCCGGCGCGGTTGCTTCTGGAGTTGGCTCGGGGGTGGCTGCAGCTTCTGTTGTCGGCTTCGCGGCAGCCTTCGCTCGCATCTGCTCGATGGGTGAAAGTCTCTTGGCTGGATCGGCAGTGGGAGGCGCACCGGCATTTGTGGACGCGGCAGTCTCACCTCCAGCGGCTTTGGCGGCGGCTTTTTCACGCATCAGTTCGAGCGGACTTTTCGGCTTCGCGGCGGGCGGCGTCTCAACGGCTGCGGAGGGCGGCGCGTTCGGAAGCGTGTTAGCCCCTGGACCCTCACCCGGCCTTCGGCCACCCTCTCCCGATGGGAGAGGGGACGTGGATGGAGCTTTGATGCTGACGATGTCCGCAGGAGCGGGGGCGTGTGCTTTCTTCGCATCCGCATCCGGCAGCGGGACGTTGGCGTAGACCTTTGCCAACTCTTTCGGGAAATCGGACTCGCGTTTGAGCACGCGCTGCTGTTTGAGGACTTCCTCGGCGAACGGCTTGAGCGGTTCGTAATCGACGTCGAGCACTCCCGCTTGCTTGGCGACCAACTGATCGGCTCGGAACTGCATCGTCCGCGACAGGAACGGAATCTGAGCGACCATCGTTTCTAGCGGCACGCGCGTCGTGAGCAACCGCGGGATGACCTGTTGCAGCGCGACCCCCGCGAAGCCCGTCAGCACGACCAGGCCGAATGAAATCCACAGCAGATTCTCCAGTAGCCCACCCCAGCCGAAACCGGCATGAAACAGAATCAGCACGAAGCCGAGAGTCCCCAGCCACAGATGCCCGCGCAGCCAAAACTGAGCCGAACCGACTCGCCAAGTCGGTAGCCGTTTACGCACGGCCAGCAACGCTGCGAAGACCATCAGCAGCGAACCGACAATTCCGAGAATCAGCCCCAGGACACTGCCGCCGGTCGGCCCGTGGATCGATTGCTTCGACATCGCCCAATAGGCCGACGCCGAGACCGCCAGCACAAGCGTGCTCCCGAAAATCCAGGGCTTGTGCGTCCGGTCAATCAGCACGAGCGGACCTCCGCGAACGTAGCCGCCTCGCTCCTGCGAGGCGGAGCTACTGTGAATAGACCACCGAATCTCAGGACTTCATGCGAGCGATTGTTGCTGGGGGTTGTGAGTCGATCGCAAATGCTCTGCCTCGCGGGAGCGAGGCAGCTACGTTCGCACGCTCGTCGATTTCTGATTGGGTTCATCGCCCCCTCCCGCTCAGGAAGAAGTCTTGGGCGTGGACGCGCATCGCGGCGTCGTGCGGGCAAGCATAAACGCATGACGGCGACTGACTCGGCAGCGAGCTGCACAGATCACAGACCACCGCTTGTTCGGTGATCGACTTGATCTCGGACTCGGTACCGAGCGCTAGGCGGGCCTGATCGCTCAGCTCGACCGGATTGGTCAGCGGGCTCATCTGAATCGAGCCGTAGGGACACTGGTCGGCACACATGCCGCAACCGATGCACCAGTTCTCGATGACGATCTCCCCTTTGTCGCCGCGATTGATCGAGCCGACCGGACAGCCAATCATGCAGACCGGGTCGAGGCACGAACGGCAACTGATCGGCACCAAGTAGTTCTCGAAACGAGGCCCGTCGAGAAACAGCCGCGTGCGGCCGTCGTCGTGAGCCGCCACGCAGGCCTCGACGCACTGGTTGCAGCGCGTGCAACGGTCGAGGTCGATCAGCATGAGCTTCTGACCTTGAATCAGTCCCAACTGCTCGAATTCCGGAGACTGCGATTGTGCGGACAGGAATGACGAGGCGTCGGTCTTCGCCTGCTGGATCGATCGTTGCTGCCGCTGAGCGATGACGGCGTCCACTTTCGCTTTGAGTTTTGGCGACGCCGCGACCAATTCTTGAAACGCCGCCTTGCTGATCTTCACCAGTTCGACACGCGACGGGACTGCTCCCGTGCGCGAATCCGGGACGCGCTGATTGGCTCCTCCGTCCGGGTGGTCGTAGGCGTAGACCGTCGCGCTGCGTGCTTCGTTGGCGATGACGCCCATCTCGCCGAAATAATCGCCTCGGCCCAGATAGCTGAGCGTGCGACGCGGCCCGGCTGTCGCCGCGCGACGTGGCATGTTCGCGAAGACGAACTCCAGCAGCAGCCGATGAAACGTGCGCGCTTCGAGGTCCGACCACTTCTTCGGATCGTCCGGGAAGTCACTCATTGCCAGCGTGATGGTCACGCTGTCGATCGCAATCGCGACATCCGTCGTCGTCTTGCCGAATTGCGAGTGCAGATCTCCTCGAAAGATGAGTTCATTCAAGCCGGCAAGGAGTATGGCTTGATCGGCTTCGCTGGCGGATTTCGCGGCAACAATCCGACCAGCGGCCTCACGAGTTGACGACGACAAAACCGCAGTGACCTTCGATGTCAAATTTGAGATTTGAGCTTTCAGATCGCCGATCTCAGCCGCCAACCCGGTCCATTGCGTTGCCGAAAACTCAGCCGCGCGAGCCTGCGTCCAGGCGTTGGCGACGACTTTCACCAGACCACTCCGGATGACGTAAAACGCTTCGGACGAGTCGAATTGCTCGAAGATGATGCCGCCCGTCGAGACTTCCGTCAGTTCGATCGCCTCGCGGAGCTTGCCAAATTCGGCATCGCTCAGATCCTCGAAGATCGACAGCCGGCGAATGTGATTTTCCAAGACGCGCTGTTTGTAAACCGCGTCCATCCGCTCTTTGTAAGCCGGGTCGCTGTGCAACATGTCGAGCACGTTGCGGAGCATTTCCAGCAGGTAGCACTCTTGGTCGGCGGCGACCGTTGCGGAACGGGGCGCGCGATTGATGCAACTCATCTCGCCGAACAGATCCCCCTCGTGCAGCGGAGCCATCTTGGTGGCCACGTTGACGTCGGCTCCGTCGATGGCGATCCACTTGGGCAACTTGCGAGCCAGTCGCCGACCGGTCAGCCAGCGCGCCGCTCGCTGCCACAACGATCCACGAGCCGCGCTCCCATCCAGATTGACCAACAGATGAGCGGTCGCTCGCTGACGCAGCGCGGCGTTGGTCTTGTTCTCCGGCAGGTCCAGTTCGTCCGCCTGCGGACGCAGTCGCTGGACCTCATTGAGGTATTCGTGCTCGCGATCCCGCAGATCGTTGTTGGTCATCCGCGCGAACTGCGGATGCAATTCCTCACGTGATCGCCCCGCCGCTCGATCCTCCAGTTCCTTCTGAATCGTCTTGATTTGTACCTCGCGAAGGTCGAGCACATCCCGCGTCGTCAGAATCGTGAACGCGGTCGCGCCAGCCGCCCCTTGTTCGCAGAGCACTCGGCCCGGATGACACTTTCGCAGCAGCGTCGAACCGGGAAACTTCTCGAACGACGGCGCTTTCTTCAGCGACTCGAAGATCGACAGGACTTCCAGCTCTTTGGCCGTGAGCAATTCATCTTCAGGACCGATCGCAGCGGCGACCTGCTCGAATTCGGCTGGAATGTTGGTGACGATCTTCGCCATTGGGAGCTCTGCGTCCTGCGAACGTTGGCGACCAGGAAGTGACGGCAGAAAGGTATTCCGGCGCGGCATCCATGTGAAGCAACGACAACGAGTGAGATTGGTGGTCGCTGGAACGCGCAACAAAAAACTCTCGACACCGTGTGGCACGAGATCGAGAGTCGGTAGCCATCCGCCGCAGCGGACCAGAACGTGGGTTTGTTGACGGATCGCCCACGCTCTGGCGAGCGTGGCTACGGTCTTGAAACCGCTTGGGCGAGTCCGCCTAAATCATGTTGATGACTCGCTCCGCCAAGCCCTTCTCGCCCAGGACGATGTTGAGCTTGCCGGTCGAGGCGATCTTTTCCAGGACTTCCAGCTCACGCAGACGCATGAGCGTCGGGTTGTCCTGAAGCAGCTTCGCCGTGTTCGACTGGCTGCGGATTGCGGCCGTTTCCTCGCGACGCACGATGAGGTTGGCCTCGGCCGCCTTCTTGGCTTCCGTGACTTTGTTCATCAAGTCCTTCATTTCGCCCGGCAGGATCACGTCTCTGATCCCGAACGAGACAACTTCCAGACCCAACTGTGCGGCTCGCGGACGCACGAGCTGTTCCAGCTCGCGCACGACCGATTCCTTATCCGCCAGGAACGGGTCGAGTTCGCGCGTGCCGATCATCGCTCGCAACGCCTGCTGAGCCTCGCGGTACAGAGCCTGACGGAAGTCATCAGCCACGCCGAGCGCCTGCCGGATGTCCGTGACTCGATACGTCACGATCCCGTTCACTCGCAGCGTCACCTTGTCCGCCGTCATGATCTCCTGTCCGCTGATGTCCAGCATCGTCTCGCGAACGTCCACCGGCACGAGCTTGATCGTCGCGATATTCTTCCAGAACGCATACCGCCCCGGAGACAACACCGCCATGATCTCCCCATCCTGAAACAGTACGCCCTGCTGACCCGCCTCAACGCTCAGCACGTCGAGAGCCTGGCCAACCAGCGTGGACTTCAGGATCACCGGCAGATCGGCATGTTCAAAACGTACGCGCCGAGCGTCGATCACCTCGACCCGCACGTCGCGGAACTTCGTCCAATACGCGAACTGCCCCGGCGGCAACACATGACTGAACCGCCCATCAACCCACACCAGCCCACGCTGATAGTCCTTCAGGTCAACCACGACCGCCGGCCCGTAGGTTGGGATTCCATCCCGACCTCTTCCGTCAAGCGCCCCCGACTTCACGATCACATCGAGCTTCTCATGAGTCAGCCACGGAGCCCGCTGCGACACAACGTCGATGCTCACCCATCCGAGCGGATCAAAGAACCAATGCCGCCCCTCGCCGAGCAATCCAACGAACTCGCCGCGCCGAAACAGCAAGCCGACCTCGAAGCTGCGAATGAAAATCTTCTTGAACATGATGCCTCCTTTGGACTGCGGCGACCCAAGTCGCCGCTTTTCAAAACATCCTGTAGCGCCACCCCGCGCCGTTTTTGCAAATCTGTGCGTTTGGGAAAGCGGTGACTCAGGTCACCGCACTCCAAATCGTGCAGCTCATTTCAAACAACCCTCAGGCGGCGAACCGTTCGGCCGTCACAGTCGACATCGGCGGGAGGACGTTTTGAAAGGGCGTGATGACTCGGACCCCGATCATGTTCGCGCCGCGCTCGTGTTTTCGTGGAGCACGATTTCATCGTGCTCTCGTTCAGGCACGTTAAAAACGTGCCCCACGAGACTGCGACGCTCCGCACGGCCGTTCGCCGAGCCTCACGCCAAATCAATCGCGTCCCCTCAAAGCCAAGATCGCTGCTGCCGGCCCCGTAGCTGCGGCATTCCATGACGCAGATTTGTCGTCCGCGATCACTTCCTGCCTCAGAATGCGAGTCATGGAATGACTCGCCTACGAGACCGGCCGACATCCGACCGGCCGCCTCCCTTGGGTTTCTTGTCAACGCGTTTCAAGCGTTTGGTCGTGTGGACGGGAGTCGAACCCGTAACTTTCAGATTATCAGTCTGATGCTCTTCCGTTTGAGCTACCCATTGATGCCGCACCGTTTGTCACACCAGTTGGGAACACGTCCCACTCACCGATCTCTCGGAGCGAACGCGCCTCTGGCCGGGCGTCATCAACACGCTGCCTATGGTTCGTCGTGATGCTCATCGCTTAACCGCGCGCCGCGGGCACGCGCGTTCCGTCGACGTCACACGTTTGACGCTCGTGCCTGCGGTGCCCGGATCAACAACACAGCGAACCGAAAAGACGCCGGTGAGAGTCGAACTCACTCAGTGCTGCTTTGCAGGCAGCCGCCAAACCGTTTGACGTCGGCGTCGCGGTGAAATCCCAAACTTCAAATCCCAATGACCAAGGAAACCCCAAGCTCCAATTTCCAATGTCCAAACTTGTGTTCAATCACAGTTTTGGGATTTTGGATTTGGGAATTCATTGGACATTGGGATTTGGTTCTTGGGATTTCTCGATTTGTCCTCGCCAGGAATCGAACCTGGTCCGCGACCTTCGCAGAGTCGCGTGCCTCCACCACACCCCGAGGACAGAACGGATTTTCGATTGCCGATTTGCCGGCCCAGAAATCGAAAATCAAAAATCACCAATCGAAAATTCCATTACCCCGCCTGGGAATCGAACCCAGTCCGACGGATTAAAAGTCCGCTATGCCGACCATCACACCGGCGAGGTGTTGAGCGTTCACAAAATGCCCCACCGAGGAATCGAACCTCGTCTGACAGCTTCGAAGACTGTCGTGCGTCCATCACACTCGTAGGGCCGGGGCGGAAATCCCAAGAACCAAATCTCAATGTCCAATGAATGACCAAGGACCAAGCTCCAAGTTTCCAATCAACGCGCAGACCTTTGACATTTGGGATTTTGTCCTTGGGATTTCATTGGACATTGAGATTTGGAAATTGGGGCTTCCTCCCCAGAGCCGACGGCAGGATTCGCACCTGCATCCGCTGGTTTACGAAACCAGTGCCTTCTGATCGGCCACGCCGGCAAGTTGTTCGCGAGTGCTCCGCCAAGGAATCGAACCTTGTCTCTCGGTTTAGAAGACCGAGGTGCGTCCGGCACACTCGCAGAGCGAATGAGTTGGGGGTGAGGAGTGGTAAGTGAGGAGCAATGACTTTTTCTGACTCTCCACTCCCCACTCGATTGTCCTCGCCAGGAGTCGAACCTGGTCCGCGACCTTCGGAGGGTCGAATGCGGTCCGTCACACTCCGAGGACTCGTTCGAAGTTCCGCCTTTAGGCGGTTGTTTTGATTGCCATGTCAGTTCCTCGCCGAACCGCCTGAAGGCGGAACTACGAACTCACTCGAAAAGCCCTGCCGAGGAATCGAACCCCGTTCCGCTGTTTACAGGACAGCCATGTCACCATCACACCCGCAGGGCAGATCGGATTTTCGATTGACGAGTTTTGATTTTCGCTTGGGTCGCAATCTCAATCAAAAATCACCAATCAAAAATCGAAAATCCAAATGCCTCGCCTGGGAGTTGAACCCAGTCCGACGGATTAAGAGTCCGCTATGCCAACCGTTACACCCGCAAGGCCAGTTGTTTTGTGATCAGAAATCAGGCGACAGCGCGAGGATTCGAACCCCATGCGGTGGTTTTGGAGGCCACTTACTCTCCCAGGAGCACACTGCCGTGTTTGGAATCCCAAGGGTTTGAAATCCCAAGGTCCAAGCTCCAATGTCCAAGGAATGACCAAGTTCCAAATCCCAATTCTCAAATGCGAGGGGCCGTGCGCTTTGGACGTTGGGATTTGGTCCTTGGGACTTCATTGGACATTGGGTTTTGGAAATTGGTCATTACTTCAGCTCGACGCTCCAGTACGCCTCGCTGAGGAACCGTGACCAGCTCTCGATCCGAACCTCCGGCGAAGCGTAGAACGCGCGCCACGCCGGTTGAGCCGGCTTGTGCTTCAAGCGCATTCCCGCTTGTTCTGGAGTGCGGTTCGACTTGAACGCGTTGCACTCCACGCAAGCCAGCACGCAGTTGGTCCAGCTCGTCACGCCACCTTGAGAACGCGGGATGACGTGGTCGATGGTCAGCTCATCGCTGCCCGGCTGGTCGCCGCAATACTGGCAAGTAAAGTGGTCTCGCTTGAACAAGTTTCGCCGAGAAAACGTCACCGCCTGCCGAGGCAGCCGGTCGTAGTGAGTCAACGTCACGACCTCCGGAACTCGCAGTCGGATGCGGCCCGCTTGAATGAACGGCTCGCCGTCGCGCGGCCGTAGTGAAGTCCAGTCCTCCCACGAGTACTGCTGAAAGTCGCTCGGATCGACCACACGAGCCGCTCCGCTGAAGACCTTCACCAGCGCGCGAGCCACGGTAGAAATCGTGATCGGCTGCCAGTTCCGGTTCAGCACCAGAGTCGGTCGAGTGATCGTCGCAACGGACATAATGAAACCCTTTCGGCGAGCCGGGCGGCGTCAGCCCCCGGACAACGGGATCGCTTTCTCGAGTCCTGGGGCTGACGCCGCCCGGATCACCACAATGAAGAAACGCAGGGTGCTCGACGGGAGTCGAACCCGTACCTCGGCTGTCACAGAGCCGCGTGCAAAGACCGCTACACAACGAACACCATCGAAGTGACTTCTCGTAGCCACGCTCGCCAGAGCGTGGGCGAAGTGCGCACCAACCACGCTCTGGCGAGCGTGGCTACGAACTCATAGTGGCCGAAGTGGGAGTCGAACCCACAAGCACCAGATTCTGAGTCTGGCCGCTTTGCCAATTTGCGTACCCGGCCGCATCAAAAACAAATCGCGAGTCCAGGAGTCGCACCTGGACGACGTGGTTTATCGGACCCCGCTGAGCCTCGCTCACTCGCGCTTTTGGAGTGCGACGGCCCTAGCCGTCGCTTTTCAAAACGCGCTGAACCAAATCACGATTCAAACCAACACAACAGCAGCATCATTTGAAAAGCGGCGACTCCGGTCGCCGCACTCCAAAGTGGCCAAGGGGAGATTCGAACTCCCAAGTTCGGTGGTTTGAGCACCGCGCGTCTGCCAATTGCGCCACTCGGCCAACGTGGGCGAGTCGCTCCGCGACTCGCTTTCAGCGGAAGGCAAGGGATTTGAACCCTCATCTCTCATCGAGAACCGCGTTAGCAGTGCGGTCCGGCCAACCGTATCCGGCTACCTTCCGTTTCAGTTCGTAATTCCGCCTTGAGGCGGCCGGACCGGCTGAAGCCGGGACTACGAACGAGTGACCCCGGATGGACTCGAACCATCGCTCTCCTGAATGTCGCTCAGGCGTCGTCGCCGCTGGACTACGGGATCAAATCATTTTCGATTTTTGATTTTTGATTTTTGATTGGCGATTTCGATGCAGCTCTAATCGGCAATCGAAAATCATCAATCAAAAATCCCAAAGTGGACCCACCGGGAATCGAACCCGGATCGCTTGCTTGCAAGGCAGGCATCCTCCCATTGAACGACAGGCCCATATTGTCCGCCGAGCAACACTCGACGAGCAGTAGTCCCGGATGGAATCGAACCACCGTCTCCTGGGTGTAGGCCAGGCGCCTTCGCCGTTAGACGACGGGACCGAAAAGATTGATCATTGGTTATTGATCGTTGGTCATTGATCATTTGGAACAGGCGGCTTTCTTCAAATAACCAATGACCAACGATCAATAACCAACGACCAATCTGTCTTTCCAAAATGACCAGAGTGGGACTCGAACCCACACACACCAGGCTCTCGACCTGACCGCTTTTCCGATTTGCGTACCTGGCCTCTGAATCTTTCCAACAAGTAGCGGGTCCGGGAGTCGCACCCGGCCTCCGAGGCTTATGAGACCCCGCTGAGCACTGGCTCACCCGCGTCATTTTCGTGGCACACGCGGCTCGCGTGCGTCAGTCATCCGGCTCGATGCGTCGTCCAAACCGAACGAACACTCGCACGCGAGCCGCGTACGCCACAATTGGGTCGTGAAGGAATTGAACCTCTCGTCGTCCACCTCACTTATTTCTCGACAACCGCTTTACAGGCGGCCGTGAGGAGCACAACCCGCGATGCGGGAATGACCAATTTCCAAACTTCAATGTCCAAATCACTGCTCCGGATGTCTTCTTGGGATTTGGGATTTCCTTGGACATTGGGATCTGAAACTTGGGATTTCCCATTGGAGGATGTTGGAATCGAACCAACTTCTGCGGTTCTTCAGACCGCCGCGATGACCACATCCGCAAACCCTCCGGGGTGAATGACCAAGTCCCAAGCTCCAATGTCCAAGGCAAACCGATGCCGAGATCGTGGGCATTGAGATTTGGTCATTGGACCTTCCCTTGGAAATTGGTATTTGGAACTTGGACATTCCCGCTCAGTACCTCGTGGGGGACTTGAACCCACCGTCGTCGGCTTGAAGGGCCGGCATCCTGACCGTTAGACGAACGAGGCATCTCTTTCCGCTCACTGGCACGAGTGGGATTCGAACCCACACTCACCGAGGTTTAAGCTCGGCCGCTATTCCCGTTCGCGCATCGTGCCGTCGATTCATTGGCCTTTGAAAAGTCCCCGGTGGGATTCGAACCCACGATCTCGACCGTGGCGGGGTCGCGAGCACGCCGCTGCTCCACGAGGACATTGGTTGTTTCACCAGCATTTCAAAAACGGTATCGCGGCTGTCGGCCATCGGCGGTCCGCATTCGGCCGAATGCCGTTAGCCGATGGCCGACTGCCGCGATACCGTTTTTCCAAGATAAAACCCGCAAGCGTCCTCGATGGGATTTGAACCCACGATCTCCACCGTGACAGGGTGGCGAGCATTCCGAGCTGCTCCGCGAGGACATTCTTTTTCCGTAGCCGCTGTCGCCAGGCTGCGGGCAACACGGGACACCCCGCGTTCTGGCGAACGCGGCTACGAGCATGATGCGGAAGCCGTGGGACTCGAACCCACGAGCGACTGAGTCGCCACCTGTCTTCCAAACAGGCTCCTCATCCGGCCGGTTGGCTTCCGTGGTTCTGTGTCGCAATGGAACTCAGCACCGACGCCGACCAATTCCCAACCCAGCGATTTCAGCAACGGAGTCAGCACTCCGTCTCGATCACTGTGATTCAACGCCTCATCACCTGGGCTGTTGACTGGCGGCAATGGCCGCCTGGGAGAGTTGTCGTCGGTCGTCATGATCTCGTTCCTTTCTGGTGGATGTTGCTCGTTCGTTGTCGCGCCAGTATCGGGTGGCCGGGTCCGGCCAATCGTGAGGCTCCATCGAAGTCACTCCGAGCGGTGCTTCCAGCGACCGACGGGCGACGCGGAGGAACGAGGTCTCGCTCTCGTTCCGATCCGTAGCATCCCGATGGGCACAGTTGACCTTCCGCCGTCATGACCCGGCCACCCGCCGGCACGCACAACGAAATCTCGTAGCTTGGCTCTCTGAGCCGAGCCTTCTTCAATTCCAATCGACTCAGAGAGTCGAGCTACGTTCAGCGGAAGCCGTGGGACTCGAACCCACAAGCGGCTCGCGCCGCCACCTGTTTTCAGGACAGGCTCCTCATCCGGTCGGATGACTTCCGTTTTCATTTTCATCAGTAGCCGAAGTCGTGAGACTTCGGTGATTCGTAGCGCGATGGCATTTCCGGGAGTTGGAATCGAACCAACGCCTCCTGGTTCAGAGCCAGGGATCGCGACCAGCCGCAACTGCCCCGAAGTTGTTCTGTTTGTCGTACACCATTCGGGGAGAAGGATTCGAACCTCCATCGTCGGCTTCAAAGACCGATATCCGACCTTTAGACGATCCCCGAGAGTGTCTTGTAGGAGTCGAACCCACCTGACCAGCTTGCAAGGCTGGCACCTCTGCCGCTCGGTCAAAGACACATTTTCTGTGTAGCCGAAATCGTGTGATTTCGGTCTTCTGCCGCTCAATGACCGAAGTCTCACGACTTCGGCTACCACAAGGCGGAAGGAGAGGGAGTCGAACCCTCAAGACATCCCAGGACGCTCGGCCGCGTTCGAGGCGGCTGCCATCGCCAGTTGGCTTGCCCTTCCGTATTTCCATTCAAAGCTCCGGAGCAAGGACTCGAACCTCAATCGTCTGGTTAACAGCCAGCCGTTCTACCTTTGAACTACTCCGAAAGATCCGATACGTGCCATGTGTCTTATAAGTCTCATGTGATTTATGTCGGCGCATATTTTCCACGCAGAGTTAGACACTGTTTTTAAAACAACATTAGCGCAGTCAGGACGGTGGGATTCGAACCCACGTTCTCCGGTGCCCAAGACCGGCGGATTACCAAACTTTCCCACATCCTGACGGTCAGACGAATTGTGCGAACAGAACTCAGCGAGCAGTCAGGATGGCCGGACTCGAACCAGCATTCTCCGGCTCCCGAAGCCGGCGGACTACCAAGTTATCCCACACCCTGAATGGCTCCCGATGCGATCTCTTCCCTCCGCGACGATGCTCACAACCCTTGCCGGCCGATCTGCGATGGAGGACTCGCAGCCAGCCTTCTTTCCCCCGCCACCATCCGCCCGGCGGTGCGTCTCGCTAGGCGGCAAACCACGAGACAGCACTTCTCCCGTAGCCACGTTCGCCAGAACGAGGGCGGTTTCCCCGAGATTCCCCACGTTCTGGCGAACGTGGCTACGATTCAGGGGCCAAGTGTCAGTCAAAGGTAGTCACCCGCGGCGTTGCGTGGTGACAAAGTGTCAGTCAAAGGTAGTCACTGTTTGCGGTGCTTGTTTTTTGGCTTGTAGTCGATGGTTTTGATCTTGGGG
>SXGS01268696.1_pt1 | contig 17016 bp, 13 predicted proteins | sample 3174681 | NCBI WGS metagenome assembly SXGS01 (sample SAMN11356861, study PRJNA531348) | freshwater metagenome | isolation source: freshwater sample F1-80 | place: China: Fuxian Lake, Yuxi | collected 2017-12-25 | reverse complement strand
GGCCAACGACGCCTGGTTCATGCCGGTGGTGCAGAAGACCGGCCCGGACGGCTGCCTCTACATTTTGGATTGGTACGACCGCTACCACTGCTACCAAGACGCCAACCGAGACCCCGCCGGCATCGACCGCCTCAAAGGCCGACTTTATCGAGTCAGATACAACGACAAAGGCGAGCAGAGCGGTACGAAGCCAGGTGAACGGGGCGGCGTCAGCCCCCTGGTTCCCCCGGTCGATGCGACAAAAACCAATGCCGCCAAAAAAAAACAACCAGCCGGCTTACGCCAGGCCGTTCGCCTTTATCCCCAAATGGATCTCGCGAAAGAGACCGACGAGCAACTCATCGAACGGCTCGGAGCGAAGAACGATTTCATCCGCTGGACGGCGACACGTCTGTTGCAGGAGCGTCGCACAACTTTGGGCAGAACACAAATTTCCAAAGTCGTTCAGGATCGCAATCGCGCAGTGTTGGTCCGACGACATGCACTCTTCGCAATGATCGGTGCCCCAACAGACGCGCCGGCCGAATTCGCGAAGATCATTCATTCCGATCTGCAAGAATTGGCGGCTGGCGACCACGTCAATCGTGCGTGGTTGCTCAGGTACATTCTTAACGAACGAGCAAGTCAACAGGGTCTCGCACAAGCCCTCGAATCTCAACCAGTCGATTGGGAACGTGAGTGGCGTCCGGTCCTGTCGCCAGAGTTTGCGATTCAAGTCGCCGTCGGATTGGGAAAGCTGCCAACGAACTCACGGCACGTTTTCGACGGATTTCTTTGGCTCTTGGCGAACACGTCCGGGGATAAACTGCTCCCACACATTGTTTGGCAAAACCTGCATCCTCGCCTCGAATCGCAAGCAGATACATTTGTCGAAACCTTGAAGCATGGTTCGCACCTGAAATCAAAACCCGTCGCGGACCTCATGCCGCGCGTCGCCGAGCGCATCCTCGGCAGACAAAACTTTGATGCGCAGCCGGTCGGCAAACTGTTCGCGTTGCTGCGGGACGATCATCCGCAGGTGGGGCGCGAGGTGTTGGCCGTGCTGGCGGCGAAGGTGCAGTCGGGGGAACTCAAGGGGGACAAGCTGGAGCAACTCAAGACGGCGATGTTCGAGCCGCTGACGCCGTTGCTCGACAGCGGCGTCAGTCATCCGCTCGGTGGCGACGCCGCGCTGCTGGCGGTCTCGTGGGGCGACCCGCACGCCCTGCCGCACGTCCGCCGCTCGTTCACGACCGCCGGGCTGCAACCTGAGCTGCGATTGAAGTCGCTGAATGCGTTGATTGCAGCGAAGGACGAAGGGTTGTTGGAGATCATCGCAAAAGTGCTGGATGATAAACTGAGCGGCACGGCGCTAGCCGCCGGCCAAACGGAACCGCCGCCGGGGGCTAGCGCCTTTCCGCTCAAATCCCAAGTTCTGTCTTCCCTCGCCAAGCTCGAGGATCCCAAAGTCGCTGATCTCGTGCTGACGCGATACGCGAACCTCGAACCCGAACTCCAGCCATCGGCCATCGAACTGCTGACTCAGCGAGCAAGCTGGTCGAAACAACTGTTGTCAAAAGTCGGTGAGAAACAAATCGCGGCGAACGCCATCAACGTGAACCAAGCGCGGCGCATTCAGGCTCTCAAGGACAAAGAACTCAACGAACTGCTGAGCCGCCATTGGGGCCAAGTCCGCGACACGCGCAATCCCGATCGAGAAAAAGTCGTCGCCGAGATGAAGTCGCTGATTCGCCAAAAGCCGGGCGATCCGTTAGCGGGCGAAAAAGTCTTCAAACGAGTCTGCGCCGCGTGCCACAAAATCTATGGCGAAGGCCCGGACATCGGCCCCGACATCACCTCGAACGGCCGCAACGATTTCAACCAACTCCTCTCGAACGTCTTCGACCCCAGCCTGGTCATCGGAGCCGGCTACCGCGTCTGCACCGTCGTCAACAAAGCCGGCCGAGTGCAAAGCGGCCTGCTGGTCGAAGACAGCCCGCAGCGCGTTGTCCTGAAACCAGCCGCCGTCGCACCCGTGAAGAGCGGAGCGGCGGATGCTCCCGTGACCGTCGCCGTCGGCAAACTCGAAATCATCCCGCGTGACGACATCGACGAGTTCAAAATCAACGAACTCTCACTGATGCCCGAAGGCTTGGAGAAGCAACTCACGCCGCAAGAGATCACCGACCTGTTTGCCTTCCTGACGCTCGACAAGCACCCGAACGACAAGTCCGCGAAGCGTCTCCCCGGAGTGAGCGCCGTCACTCCGCGCGACAGCACCAACCCTGCGGAGTTCTCATCGCTGATCGCCGAAGTCCTCCCCGGCTTCACGACGAACGCCAGCGGTGAACTCGGCATCGGTCTGCTCAACAACCACTTCGGCCGAGACAGCGTTCTCCGCACACACCCAATCTCTCGCGACGCGCCGTGTGTGCTGACTCAAAAGCTCACCCCGCCCGCAGGCAAGAAGACGACGTTGCTTCTCGACGTCGCTCACGACCCACGCGGCGACTGGCGACTCGTCATCCGAGGCAACGGCGAACGCCTCGCCGACGAAATGATCTCGAAAGAAACCTGCTCCAACGGCTGGCGCAAGCTCACCGTCGATCTGAGCAAATTCGCCGGCCAGGAACTGACCCTCGGTCTCGTTAATCAAGCCAACGATTGGTCGTTTGAGTTCGGCTATTGGGCCGCAGCGCGAATTGTGAGTGAGCGCGAGTTTTGAGATGAGTCTGTACTTCGACTGTCTGACTTTTGCCGTGATGACCCCATCCGGCTTGCCCGGATGGTGAAAACGATGGCGAGCTAAAACCTAAGCAACTACCACTCTCCCCAACTCTCTCGTTTCTCCGCCTCCGGCGGAGGAACGAGAGAGTTGGGGGATTTGAAACGACGTCGACTAGCTCACCATCTGCTTCACCAACGGCACAAGGCCGTTGGGGTCAAAAGTCAGACAGTCGAAGTACGGAGACGGCAATGATTCAACAGGGCGTCACGCTGACGGGCACTATTGAAAAGGTTGTTTCGGGTCGGAGATTTGATGCCGAAATCCGTCGCGCTCGACCTGGTGACGTCCGTCGATTGGCGGCCAATTGAAATTTCGATTGGATGGCGGAAGTCCTGGAACACGACGTCTATCAACTCATCGTTCCGAGCATCAGTCGCGACATTCAGGGGCTCATTTCCGTCGATCGCATGGATCGGTTCATTCACGTCAACCTGATCGAGAGCCATCCCAACCAGGTTGGTCGCCAAAAGGACTTGGCCGGGATTGCCGGCAGCTTGATGGCATTCGTGGCCGACTTGTCGTTCGCGGCGGGATTCGACGGCTATCTTTCATTTGAAGCAAAATCAGAGTTAATGTTGCATTACGAAACCGCGTTTGGTGCTCGTAGAATCGGCCGCACCAATCGCATGGTCATCGACAACTTCGCCGCCAAGCAATTGATCGTCAGGCATTTTGGAGACAAACATGGGACTGATTCGTGAACCGGACGGAGTGAAGTTCATCATTTCCGGCGGACCGCTGAGTCCGGAAGCCGCGGCGGAAGTCAGTGAATGGATTCGCAAAGACCGCGAGTCCAAGGCGAAAGCCGCGCGTGAGCAATTGGAAGCCAATGCTCTGAAGTTACCTGCCAGTGAACGAGCGCGGCTCGCCCACCGATTGATCGACAGCCTGACGGAAGCGGAATCCGTCGCCAACCAAAAGCCTTCTGAAAAACGCCCATCCCGCCGCACGACGCGAAAGCCAGTTCGCCAATTGAAAAACCGCGGCCGCTCGCCATCACGCGGTAAAGCCGCCCATCGCGCCGCTCCCTAAAGGTCGGACTCGCCACCGTGTATTGGTCGGACTGAGTTGAACGGCCGAGTCGACTCGTTTGCACGACTTACTTCGCCACACAAACCAGCTTCGTGCGTGTGCGGAGGAAGATTCGGCCGTCGGCGATGGCGGGAGTGCCGATGATTGGCTCGCCCAGGTCGTTCGTGGCGAGTACTTTTGGCCGTGGTCCGTCTTCGATCACGGCGACGACTCCGCTTTGGCCGGCGACATAGATCTTTCCGTCGCCATAGACCGGTGAGGAGAGGCAGCCCCCTTCGAGTCCGAGGCGTTGGCGCTGCCACAGGGAATCGCCGTTGGTCACGTCGAAGCCGCTGGAGAATGAGCCGCCCTTGATGAGCGTCATGCGGCCGTTTGCCACTAGCGGCGAGATCACATGGTCGGGGGCCTTGTTGATCTTCTTCCACAGGAGGTGGGTCTTGCTGACGTCGCCTGATCCGCCGCCGCGCACGGCTTGCAGTGACGATTCCTTTTGCTGCTCGGCGTCGAATTTCTTCCAATCCTTTTCCTCTCCAGCGCGAGCTTGGCTGTCTTTGGCCAGCAGACCACCTTGATTCTTTGGGTCGAGGAACGCATTGTCGATTTCCTCTCCTTCGAGCACTCCGTCTTTGTTGACGTCGCCGCGTTCGAACTTCTTCCAGAACGCTTCGGGGATCGGTGTGTCCTTTTGCTTGCGGCTCTGCTGAATCTCTTCGCGAGTGATCTTGCCGTCGCCGTTGGTGTCGGCGGTGGCTCGCCATTGATAGGCGATGCCAAAGCTCTCGACCGAGACATACACGATGCCGTCGTGACTGACCGGCGTGGTCTTGATGTTGCGGCAGAAGAGATCGGCGGACCATTTCCGTTTGCCGTTGCTGGGGTCATAGCCGATCAACTTGCCGGTCCCGGCGACCACCAGTTCGCGGCCTTGTTTGTTTTCGACCACGACCGGATGCGAGTAGCTCACCGCCATGTCGCTGCGATCGTCCTTCCAAATCAAGTCGCCGGTCTTGCGGTGGAAGGCATAGATCGCCGGGCTGAGATCATCGTCCTGGCAGAAGATCACCTTGTCCTCGAACAGCACCGGGGACATTCCGGCTCCCCAATCAAAGATGAAGAACGGCTCCGGGATGTCCCGTTTCCAAACCGTCTCGCCCGTCTTCGCGTCGAGCGCCGTCAGCCCCAGTCGCGTGAAATAGACATAGACTCGCTCGGCATCAGCCGCCGGAGTCGAGGAAGCGTGGCTGTTCGGTTCGGTGATCGTCGGCATCGGCTCTTTGCCCGGATCGTACTCGCGCTTCCACAGCGGCTTGCCCGTCTCGGCATCAAAGCAGGACACGACGAATTTCATCTCTTCCGGTTTTGAACCGACCATGCCGCTGGTGAAGACTCGACCGGCAGAAACCGTGGCCGAACCGATGCCGTCACCGACTTCCGCCGACCAAGCCACGTTCTTCGTCGCCGAGAACTCCGTCGGCAGCGCCTTCTTTGACAACGAAACTCCACTGCAATTCGGCCCGCGAAACTGCGGCCAGTCTTCCGCAACCAACAAACTCGGAAGCAGCAGCCCCAGTAACCCGAAGCGTAAGCGAGGGAGCCAGCTCACCCGCTTTCCGAAACGGCGAATTGAGGTAGAGCGACAGCCCTCGCTGACGCTACGGGTTTCTAGTGCGTGCATGTTGATTCCCTCTCGTTTGCGGTGGTCGGGGACTTCGAGGATCATGGCCGTATCATCCGACTTGGGCCTCGAAAATCAAAGCATCCCACGCCAGGAGCACCTCATGCCAACCAAACTGCCGCGTCGAGATTTTTTCGCCAGCGCCGTCACTGCTGGGGTCGGAGCCGGGCTGGCTTCGTTGAGTTTTGACGAACGAGCAACTCAAGCCGCCGATCCGAAACCCAGTTCGCTGACGATTACGAAGGTCGAGACGTTCGCGCTCCAGCACAAATTGGCGAAAGGGATCGGACCATCGGTGGCGTCGGGAGCCACACGCGACACACTGCTGGTGAAGATCAGCACAGACAGCGGAATCGTCGGTTGGGGTGAGACCGCCGACGTCGGCGGTACGCGCGGCATCATCGAGGGACACCTCAAGAAAGTACTGCTCGGCAAAAACCCGCTGGAACATCGCAAGCTGTGGCGCGAGCTATGGGCACCCAACTTCGGCGACGGCCGAGCGGTCGCGGGTTGCGACATCGCGCTGCACGATCTCCGAGGCAAGGCGCTCGGCCTTTCGATCGCCGACATGTACGGTGGACGTCAAGGCGACAAGGTGTTGGGTTATGCCGCCGCCATGAATTATGTGGACGGTGTCCGCCCGGAGGACCAGCATCCCCCCGAAGCCGCAGCGCTCGCCAAGCAAGGTTTCCGAGCGATGAAGATCCGCACGGGCCGCTACGGCCACAAGCGCGACCTCGCCGTCATGGAGAAGATTCGTGACGCCGTCGGCCCCGACGTTAAACTGCTCACCGACGGCAACGGCGCGTTCACGCTGCCTCAGGCGGTGAAGTTCGGCAAGGAACTGGAGCGGCTCGACTTCTATTGCTTCGAAGAACCGCTGCCGCAGTCGCCGAACTACGCCGGTTACGATGAGCTGACGAAGTCCTTGGACATCGCGGTCGCCGGCGGCGAGGTGCTCGATTCGCGAGCCACCGCGCGAGAGCACATCGTCAAACGCTCATTCGACATCATTCAAGCCGACATCTCGTTGTGCGGCGGAATCGCCGAAGTGCTCTTCATCTCCGAGATGGCCCGCTTGTTCGGCATGCAAGCTCTGCCTCACTGTTGGGCCGGAGCGATCGTCATCGCCGCCTCGCTGCAATTGAACTCCCTCTTGGCCCCGCACTTCCAAGGCTTCGCCAACGGCGACGAGCCGATGATGGAATTCGACACCTACGAAAACCCGTTCCGCACCGAGATCACCCCCTGGAAGTTCGACCTCAAGAACGGCTACTTCGACGTCCCCACCAGTCCCGGACTCGGAATCGAGATCAACGAAGAGGTCATCAAGAAGTACGCTGTGAAGTCGTGAAGCGAGGTCTTGCCATGTTTCGATGGTTGTGCGTCGTTCTATTACTTGTCGTATGGCTCAACGTCGTCACGAGGGCGGACGACGCACTTCCACCGAACGACTTGGCGGTTCGCGAAGCCGTGTCGCGGAGTCTTCCCTTCTTGGAAAAAGAAGGCGTTGCATGGATGGACGACCGCGGTTGCATGTCGTGTCATCATGTGCCGTTTCTGTTGTGGTCGCATCGAGCGGCTCAGGCTCACGGGTTGACGGTCGATGCCCAGAAGCTGGCGGAGTGGGACGAGTGGTGTCGCAAGGATTCGCTGGCGCATCGCAATTTGTTTCGTCTGCAGAATTATGACCTCGGCAAAGTCGAAGCCGCGAAGCTGCCGGATGCGGTTAAGGAAAAGCTCAAGCCGCTGATCGAGCAGCCGTTCAAGACGGAAGCAGAGTTCGCCGCCAAGCTGACGCCGCTGCTGAGCGAAGAAGAGTTAAAGTCGTATCAGCCGATCAACACGAAGACTGCCGAGCGTGTCCCGAACGCTCCCGATCGAACCGGCGGCGGCTTGGACGTGTTGGGGCAATTGCTGCTCGGCAACCAGGGAGCATCGAGCGTTCTGGCTCAGCCGGAATTTCGCCTCGGCGCAATCGAGGTGCTAAATCGACATCAAGCCGCTGACGGCTCGTGGCCTCCCGGCAATCAGTTCGCGACCATGCGCCGCTGGTCGCTGCCGACAGCGAATCAATCAACGACGATGTGGGCCACGCTCGCGCTGGCGTCCTACGACGCACCGGGGACAAAACGATCCGAGGTCATCGAGAAAGCCATTGCCGATCAGCGGCAGCAATCTCCGCAGCCCGACAATCGCGAATGGCTCGCGACGCGACTGTTGTTTGAGAAGCAATTCGGCTCGGCCGATGAAGTCGCGAAACTGCGGCAACAGTTACTCGAAGCTCGCGAAAGCGACGGCGGCTGGGGCTGGGAGAAAGGAGTCCCTACCGATTCAATGACGACCGGCCTCGCGATCTACGTCCTGGCGAAAGTCCAAGCCGGCGATGACTCGGCCATCTTCCGAGACGCACGCAAATTCCTGCTCACGTCGCAACAACCAGATGGCTCGTGGTTCACGCCGTCCAAGAACATCACGAAATCCACCGAACCGGAACGCCTGAAAGCTCGCGACGAAATCTATCACTACTGGGGAACCGCCTGGTCCGCGATCGGCCTGCTGGAAACGCTTGGGAAGTCTGGACCGTGAGTCGTCAACGTTGCCATCACCGCTCCGCGTGATGAGCCGAATTGCCAAACGACGCCGACCGCGCGTTCGGCTCGTTACGCGGAGCGATGACGGCTACGTTGGTTTTTCAGGGAGTCAATACGAATGACAATGCAACTCGAAGCTCGCGGTTTGATTTCTGATGCGGCGCTGCGAACTGAAGCCGAGCGCATCAGCTATTTCACCGCATTGTGTCCGCTGCGATCGGGAACGATCCTGGCGGGGTTTCAAGTGGGGCCGGCGAAACATGGGCCGGACAATACCATCGGCTTGTGTCGCTCGACCGACGGCGGCGCGAGTTGGACCAGGAGTCCGATTCAGTTTGAGACTCGGCTGAGGGGAACACCGGGTTCGCTCGCCGGGGGCGAGATGGTCGAGGTCGCTCCGGGGCGCGTGCTGCTGTTCGCGACGTGGTTCGATCGCAGCGATCGCGAGCGTCCGCTGTTCGATCCTGTTACCGAAGGCATCTTGCGCAGTCGAGAACTCATGGCCGTCTCGACGGACGATGGGCTGACTTGGAGTGCTTGGCGCGAGTTGCCGACTCCAGGGCTAACCGGTTGTGCGATGTGCGGTTCGGTCACGTTGTGGTCCGATGGAACCATCGCGTTCGCGTTCGAGAGCTTCAAAGAGTTCGACGATCTGACCCCCGCGCGGCACGCCGCGTGGTTGATGATTTCGCGGGACGGTGGCGAGACATTCGATCCGCCGTGGCGAGTGGCTCAGCATCCGGAGCACTCACTGTATTATTGGGATCAGCGGTTGTGCGCGACGGTGACGCCCGGCGAATTCATCGCGCTGTTTTGGACGCACGACCTCGCGGCGAAACGAGATCGCCGAGTGCATTTTTTACGGGCGTCGATCCACGACGCTCAACCTCTGCCGTTACCGACCGAGACGACGCTACCCGGTCAAATCGCCGCTCCGGTGTTGCTCGAAGACGGTCGGTTGTTCGCCTTCGTCGTGGACCGCGATCAGCCCGGCACGCTGACTCTGTGGCAATCACCAGACGGCGGGATCACTTGGCCCACCGACGCGAAGTTGGTCGTCCATCAGCAGCAGGAACTAGCGAAGCTGTCTCAGGGCCGCGAGCAAATTGACTTCGCTCAGTATTGGGAGGACATGGGCAAATGGACCTTCGGGCATCCGGCGATTCGTCGGCTGTCGGAGAACCAACTGCTGTTGGCCTTCTACGCCGGCTCACCCGACCGCATGAGCATTCATTGGGCGCGAATTCGAGTGTGATGCCGCGTCTCTTCACAAAGGCCAGCGGACGTTGGTGACTCCACATGAATAATGACGTGCTCCAAGTCGCTGAGACGATCATTAGTTGCTTTCGTCAGCGATCGTCGAACGAGTCATTCCTCGTCGCGATCAGCGGCATTGACGGAGCTGGCAAAGGGTATGTCACCAGCCACATTGCCCAGGAGCTACGCGATCAGGGTCTTCGAACCGAAGTAATCCACGTTGATGGTTGGCTCAATCTGCCCAGCGTGCGGTTTCACGAGGATCGTTCGGCCGAGCACTTTTATCGAAACGCCATCCGCTTTGAGGAAATGTTCGAGCAGTTGATCCTGCCTCTGAAGCGTCAGAGGTCGATTCAGGTGGAAGCGAACTTCGCCGAGGAAACGGCCAGCACATACCGCCGCCACGAGTACCGCTTTGAAAACGTGGATGTCATCCTGTTGGAAGGGATCTATCTGTTAACCGGAACTTCGGCAGCATTACGACTGGACGTTGTGGGTCGATTGCACGTTTGAGACCGCTCTTGAACGAGCCTTGCTTCGCGAGCAAGAAGGGCTGCCTCCCGCGGAAACGATTCGGGCATATCAGACGATCTATTTCCCCGCCCAGGAGATTCACTTTCGGCGGGATCAGCCACGAGCCAGCGCCGATGAAATCTTGATGAACGATCCACGGCTACAAAGTACGGCGTAGTGTTAGGTGGCGTGCCAGTCGGCGAGTTCATCGAGCGGGTAAGTTGGACGCGGAATACGCTGCCAGCGAAACGCCGTCAGGTCGGACTGCGTTGTTCCTGGCGAGTCCACTCGAATCAAGCCACTGCGCCAGCGGCTGAAGAACTGAAAATTGCTGGCCGTCTTGACGACCACCATTTTGGCGTCGGCGATGTCCAAGCCCAGATGCGTGTAAAGCACGGGATGATTGACCGCGAAGCTGCGATGGCTCAACAACGCGATGCGAATCTCGCCGACCTCCAGGAGCGCCGTTTGTCGCAGGTCGCAAATGCCGCGATCGCGCAGGTCGACGGTGAAACCGTGTGAGACTGCCGTGACGTTGCCGGTGACTCGGACCGGTTGGCTGAAGACGTGGTCGAACTTGCCGCCCAACTCCACCGTGATCCGAGCACCGACACCGGCCGCCAGCGCGGCCTGCAGTGCTTCGGGATCAATCATCGGGACGAATGCCGGGCAGGAAACCTGTTGTTCGAGCATCGCCTTCAAGATGCAGGTGCTGTCGCCGGGGGCTCCGCCGTAAACCGAGTCACCTGTGTCCGAGAGAATGACCAAACCCTTCTCGGCGGCGACCGCCTGTCGAACCGCCTCGGCTGGCGCGACACGTTCCGAACGCCAGAACTGCTCGCGCAGGCTCCAGGCTTTGTCGGCGATCTCGACCGCGAGCGTATCGGCCAGCGCGGCATCGTTGTCGGTATGCACAATGACCGACCAACCACCCTCGGCGACGTCCAACCACGGCTGCATCGGATAGGGCGAAACGTCGAGCACTCCGCGCCGCGTCTCCATCTGCCGAGCCAAGTCAAACCATTCTTTCATTGGCCCCGCCGACGTGAGGAACTGATCCTGCGGCGTGATCATCGGGATCTTCCGCCAGCGCACGGTCGGACGAATCTCGCCGCGCAACATCCGAAATAGAAGTTTCGCGACCTTTCGTCCCGTGGCCGGCGGATCATGCGGCTGAGTTTCGTGCCCGACTAAGAGATCGGCACACTCGACCATCCGCCGCGTGATGTTGGCGTGATGATCGAACGCCACCACGACCGGGATGTCACGGCCGACGACCTCACGAACGGCTTGCAAGACGTGCCCTTCGACGTCGTCCTCTTTCGCGGAGGCCGCCGCACCGTGCAGTGATAGGAAGACGGCATCCAGCGGCAGCGCCTGCTTCAATCGCGTGACCAATCGCTCGGTGAGAAAATCGAGAGTCTCCTCCGTGATCGTCCCGCCGGCGCTCCCCCAAGCTCGAATGATCGGGCAGAGATCGAGTCGTTCGGGTTGCTGGGCGGCGATCTCTAAGAAACCGCCGATCGGGCCGACTCCTTGCATCCGCTCCAAGATCTCGTCGCCGAAGTACAGACCATACGCTTCGAAGTCAGTCCGATCCGCAATCAGCGGACTGAATGAGTCCGTCTCTTGAGCCACCTCAGCGACGGCGATTCGCATTGTTTACTCCCAGAAGACTCGCCCGAAGAAGACTGTGATCTGTTGGAGCCGCGCCCGTCAGGAAGCGGCGTTTTTGAGGAATAACAACCGCTTCCTGACGGGCGCGGCTCCAATAACTCACTAACCCGAAGCTTCAGCGAGGGCGAACGCTCAACGGGGGATGGATCGTGGAAATCAACACGTCGGGAAGCGTTCGCCCTCGCTGACGCTTCGGGTTAGTAAAAGGTCACTTCGTTCCCGCAGCGCTGCTGATGCAATACAGATGCCCGTGAGTCCGCAGGAACAACTCCCCGTGCGCCGGAGCGAGCGCGGCATACGTCGGTTCCCCCACGCTGTTCTTGGCGAGCATTTCAAACTTCGGAGACGCTCGCACGACGTAGGTGTCTCCTTCCAAATTGCTGACGTAGAGCTTTCCATCAGCCAGCAGAATCGAGCCCCACAAGTTGCCACCCAACCGCTCTTGGAAGACTGACTCACCGGTCACGGCCTTGAGGCACTGCAAAACTCCCGTTGCGTCGGCTAAGTACAAATGGTCGTCGTGGATGACGCCGCTGCTGACTCGCTGCGGGTTCTTCGTTTCGGTACGCCACAGGCGATGAGTCTCGGTGGCATTGCCAGAGCCTCCCGCGCGAATCGCCAGCGTGGGGCCGTTGTGGCCGGAGACTCCGACGATCACGCGACCACCCGCTCCGAAGATCGGCATCGCGTAGACCTCGTTGCCCAGGCCGTCGATCTGCCAGAGCGTTTTCCCGCTGGCCGGTTCGTAGCCTTTGAAGAAGCCGAGGCTACCGATTTTCTCACCCGGTAACGGCAAGACCAATTCATCTCGATCACCCACTCGCACAACAACCGGAGTGCTCCACGAGCCGAACACGGGACTGTTGATCGGCGTTTCTTCCGAGGTCCACACCGTCTTCCCGGTCTCACGATCCAATCCATAAAGAATCGACGGCGTTCCCGGTCCGTGAAACACGATTACCAGTTTGCCGTAGAGAATCGGACTGCCGCCATTCCCCCAGCGGCTGAGGACCGGGCCGAGATCACGATGCCAAAGCCGCTTTCCATCTAGCGTACAAGCGAGAATCCCCCCCGATGCGAAATTGGCGAACACCGCTTTGCCGTCAGTTACGGGGGACGCGCTGCACGGCGGATTCTGTGGGTGTGAGGTCTCCTCCACATCGGAGGTCACTTCCTGCTGCCACTCGGTTGCGCCGGTCTTTCGATTCAAGGCGATCAACGCTCGCCGCTTCCCCTTCTCCAATCCTTGAGTCAGAAAGATCCGCTCGTCCCAAACAATCGGCGTCGAATTGCACGGCTCCGCCAACGGGATCTTCCAGCGAATGTTCTCGGTCCCGCCCCATTGCGCGGGGAGATTTTTCTCGCGGCTGATCCCCGTCCCCTCCGCGCCTCGCCAAGCCGGCCAATTCTCCGCCATCGCCGGAGACACCACGCCAACGATCACACACAGAGTCAGAATTCTGTCTCTCATCGACTCGTTCTCCCGCTTGATGAGTTTGAAAGGGAATTCCCGTCGGCCAGAACTCCCACGACCACTTTCGCACTACAAAACGTAACTCTGTGACAATCTTGTCGATGGGCTGCTTTGAATGAAAGCGGTGACGGGAAACCGAAACGAGTGGCTTTGGCCTGTCCCGTAAGTCAAACAAACCATTGAACTTCTCAATTCTGGGTGTGCAAGTATTCGGCCATGAAAACAGCGAGGCGCAGGCGGATACCGCTGGTGGCAAACGTGCCATTGCAGACTGAAGATTTACAACAAACCGGATTCGGAATTTTGATGACATGGCTTTAGGATGTCGAACAATCGACTCTCAACCTGATGTCGCCGCGATGAACAAGGTTTTTCTGAGCCACACTAGTGTCCTGAGTTGTTAATTCGTTGACAAACTTTGCCCGCGATTTGTCGGGATTTCGATGCGTTTTCAATGCAACGAACTTACAACTCAGGACACTAGCGAAATGGGATTGTTTCCCGCCGAACGGACGTTCGTGTCTGCTGCACTGGATGCCGTGCGGCAGTCAGGGCAGTTGGGGATTGCGATGCAAGACTTCACGGCGCGAGATCGTCGCCCGGCGAAGATTTGTGAGGACGAAGTTTGTTGCTGTGACATCTATTTGGGCCTCATCGGTTTTCGTTATGGAACTCCCGTGGCCGATCGTCCGGAGCTGTCCTACACGGAATTGGAATTCGAGACTGCGACAAATTCGGCTTTGGCACGGTTGGCCTTCTTGATGCATGACGACGCGGTTCTTCCAGCGAAGGCGTTACATGACCCGGATCATGCCAGCCGGCAGATGGAATTCCGAAAGCGGCTGATGCAGTCCGGGATACCTGTGTCTTACTTTCGCACGGCTGACGAATTGCAGCGGTTGGTGCGCGATGCCTTGGACAAACTGCTCCAGAAATCCGCTCCGGTTGCAGACTTCTCTGGCAGTCGTACACATCTCGAACGTCATTTGCTGTTTGGGGTATTGGCCGTGCAACTCGGCATGATCAACCATCAGCAGTTTACTGACATTTGTGTTCTGTGGTCGGTAAAGCGGCAGCGATCAGTTCCTGAATTGTGATGCGAACGAGGCTGGCTCTCGGACACGCAATGTGATGCCTTGCAGAACGTGCTGGAGTTGACACTTCAGCGACATGGCGGTGATCCCTCCGCCGCGTTGGCGGCTTCGGCCGACGTCGCTGCGCGAGAAGCCATGTGCCGCAGCCTGGATCCGGAGATTCACCGTTCCGTTGGAGAACTCGCTACTTCTGGCGATGGTCAATCACCCGTGATTGTCACGGGGTCTTCTTCAAGGTTTGTTCGCGTTGACGTGCATAAGGAAGGCGGGTTGGGCCGCATCTCGATCGTGAAGGATGTTGACTTACAACGTGTCGTCGCGATGAAGGAAGTTCGCCCGGATCGCGTCGAACAGCCAGGAGCCGTGGATCGCCTGCAACGCGAAGCTCGGATCACGGCAAAGTTGCAGCATCCGAACATTGTTCCCGTACATGAAATGGGGCGACTTCCTGAGAACGGGCTGCCGTTTTATGTGATGCGTTTCGTGGGAGGCGACACACTCTCTGTTGCGATCCGCCGCTCGTTCAACTCACGGTACATCGCCCAAATCATGTCGAGGGGGATCGATCAGGCTCGATCTGGAGATCGACGCCGATTGCTGGATGCCTTTCTCCAAGTCTGCCAGGCAGTGGCATTCGCGCATTCCCGGGGAGTGATCCATGCCGATTTGAAGCCGGAGAACGTGATGCTTGGCGAGTTCGGTGAGGTCGTCGTCCTCGACTGGGGGTTGGCGTGCAACGCCAAATCCAAAGATGTTGGCGATCCGATACTCCCGATTGGCGCGACAAGTGGTCGCGTTGGCACTCCGAGTTACATGTCGCCCGAACAGGCGCAGGGCCGCCCCGATTTGATCGACGAGCGAACCGATGTCTATCAGCTCGGCGCGATGCTCTTTGAAATTCTGACGAATCGACCTCCGCACGAATTGGAAACTCCTGCGCGACACAGCGACCACCACACGACCAGTCAAGAGGATTTGGAATCGCTTTATCGAAGGATTGCCGAAGGTCCGACGCCAAGCATTCGTAACATTGAATCAACCGCTCCGCCATCGCTGGACTTAATTTGCACGAAAGCGATGTCGGTCGCGAAAGACGATCGTTATCCCTCGGTCATGCTCTTATACCAAGCCGTGCGCGGTTGGTTGGATGAAGCCCCGTTGGCCACCTATCGTGCTGCTGTGGACTATTTTGCCAAGTTGGTCGATCAATCTCCCCAAGTCCGCAGTTACCGAGAAGGATTGGCAAGAAATCTGACGAACCTTGGGTTGATGCTGGCGGGCATGGATCGTCATGACAATGCCGTGAAGGCTTTTGGTGCAGCGCTGGCCGATTACGAAGGGATAGCCGATCAGTATCCCAAGGTTCTCAGCTACTGAGCTGATCTTGCTGGCTGTCGTCTTCATCTCCGCAATGAACTGTCCGTGATTGGACGCGAAACTGAAGCGGAAGAGTGCAGCCGAGCGGCTTTGGACGACTACAAGAAAATGCTACGCACTCGGCCTGATGATCCGCGATATCTGTCGCAAGTCGGATCGATCCTGGAAGTCATTGGTAAATTCCCGGACGCGGTTGATCACGGACCCGGACTTGTGATTCCGGACAGAACCAGTGAATCGAGAGAAGACTCTTTCGACGACGAAAGCACCGGCATCGCTGACCCCAAGCGGGCCGATCGTCCTGCTCCTCAATGGGCGACAGATCGCAACTTGAAGTTGCTCGTCCTCGGACAGGAACGCGGCTTTCTCCAGCGCCAGGACTTCGCTGTCGGCATTCAAATTTGGCATTCAGACCCGGATGTCGATCTTGGCGAAAAGCTTATCGCAGCCAACTTGCTCAGCCCCGAACAACGGGCGATCTTGGATGCAGCCGTTGATCGACAGTTGGCCGCCGCTGAATCTCCGATGGCAGGCCAATTGACAACTCCGGCAACAGAGGCCGTCGCAGTTGGTCTCAATCAAGATTAGGTAGCTCAGGACGGCAACGTCAGCAAGCTACTCGGAGATCTTGGTGTGATTGGCGGGGGCATGACGCTGATCGAAGGGGCAAATGCCGACGACAGCGCGTTTGCGACATTGGCACCGCGAGCTTTTGACCGCCCAGCCACAACGGAAGACCGTTTTTCGGAGATTACGAGTGCGCCCCGCTATCGCGTTCAACGTGTCTTGGGCCGCGGTGGAATGGGTGAAGTCGTCCTCGCTCAAGATGAGTCCTTAAATAGACCGGTGGCGATCAAGTCCACGCGGTCTTTGGATGCCAATCTTGCGAAACGCTTCTTGCGTGAGGCTGAGATCAGTGCGGCCTTGGAACATCCTGGTGTCGTTCCCGTTTATAGTTACGGTACAGCGCCGTCGGGCAGGTCATTCATTGTGATGCGGTACATACAAGGAACTTTGCTGGATCAACTTCGGACGACTACAGAGACTCAATTGATTGACAACCTTCGCTTGGAACTTATCCCGGCCCTAGTGTCCGCCTGCCAGACCGTGGCGTTCGCACATTCCAGAGGGATCGTGCATTGCGATTTGAAGCCACAAAATATCATGCGAAGTGAGCTCGGTGAGACATATGTGGTCGACTGGGGATTAGCGATCGTCCGTCAGCAGTCAGAACCGATGGAGGGCAATCCCGTAGGGAGTCCGTTGATGAACAACGAGTTCGAAACAATCCCCGAAGTGATCGGCACTCCAAGCTTCATGAGTCCGGAACAATGGGATGGCCTTCGCCGTGAAATCGATCCGCGAAGCGACATCTATAATCTAGGCGTGACACTCTACTTCGTTCTGACCGGCAAGGGGCGCTGCGTCATCTCAAATGCAATTTGAGGTTGCAGATTATTTGAGGAAGACTTCGTTGGGGGTTCTGTAGCCGAGGCAGCGGCGCGGGCGGTTATTCAGAAGATTTGCGACGCGTTCTAGCTCGGCCCAGGTGACGG
>SXGS01338420.1_pt1 | contig 17018 bp, 15 predicted proteins | sample 3174681 | NCBI WGS metagenome assembly SXGS01 (sample SAMN11356861, study PRJNA531348) | freshwater metagenome | isolation source: freshwater sample F1-80 | place: China: Fuxian Lake, Yuxi | collected 2017-12-25 | reverse complement strand
GCTGTTGAGCGCCATGTTCTGTGGCTTGAACGGCACCACCGCCACGCTGCGGCGCTTGAGCACCCGGGCAAGGCCTGCCACCAGCGTGCTTTTGCCTGCGTCGCTGGTGGTGCCCTGAACCATCAAGGTGCCGCGCATCGAGAACATTCCATGCAAAGGGCGCGATTATCGCATCGCCCCCGATGCGATAATCATTGATATGTCCATCACCTTGAACTTTGGTGGCGCGCGATCCACCAAAAGCGCTTTTGCCGACCAACTGATTCGCTTTCTCACCACGTTCGCCCTGAGCCTGGTTTGCAGCACTGGTTGGGCCAACATCACCGTCACCGACGATGCCGCCAAAACCGTCACACTCAAGGCGCCCGCCAAGCGCATCTTGAGCCTCGCACCACATGTCACCGAGCTGCTCTATGCAGCCGGTGCTGGCGACCTGATTGTCGGCACGGTGGAATACAGCGACTTTCCCGAAGCCGCCCGGAAAATACCGCGCATCGGTAATCATGATTCGCTTGATCTGGAGCGCATCGTGGCGCTCAAGCCTGACCTCGTCGTCGTGTGGCTGAACGGCAATTCGCAAAAGCAGCTCGACCGCCTGCTCGGCTTCGGCATCCCGGTGTTCTACAGCGAGCCGACCAAGCTTGACCACATTCCGCGCTCCATTGAAACGCTCGGCACGCTCACTGGCACCAGCACCCAGGCGCATGCAACGGCAACGGCATTTCGCAGCAAGATAGAGGCCCTGCGCTCGCGTTACGCCAATCGCGTGCCGGTGTCACTGTTCTATCAGGTGTGGAGCAAGCCGCTCAACACCCTTAACGGGCAACATCTGGTAGCCGACGTCATCAGCCTGTGTGGCGGCAAATCGCTATTCGCCGACCCCAAACCGAAAGCACCGGCAGTGGCCATGGAGGCAGTGATCGACGCCGACCCGGAAGCGATTATCTCGACCAGCGGTCTCAAGGACGGTCTTGAACTTTGGGCCAAATGGCCGCGCATGCGCGCTGTCAGGAACGGGCATCTCTATTCGATCGATGGCAACATCATCAATCGCCATGGCCCGCGCATCGCCGAGGGAGCCGAGCGCCTATGCGAGATCCTTGAAACCGTGCGCAAGCAGCGCCTGGCACGAGCCAAGACTTGATGTTGATCCTTAGTTGTCTGGGCGACGTTGGCGCAGCGCAAGATGCGCCGCCAACCCGCACAAGGTAAATCCCAGCATCAGCAACCCAAGGTTGCGTGAACCCTCGTGCGACACCAGCCCGACGCTATACGCACCCGCCGCTCCCATCAGCTGCTGCATGAGCCCTGCGAGCGCTGCGGCTGAGCCTGCCAGCGCCGGCACCACGCCTACCGTGCCTACCAGTGTGGGCGGCACCAGAAACCCATGCCCTACGCCGAGCAACATGAGAGGCACCGTGAAGGCCAGCGGCGAATCGAGACCCAGCAAAGCCAGGCCGAGCATGAGCGACACACCGACAACGGTGGCGGTCTGGCCCAGCGCCATCACCCAACGCTCGCCCTTGTCGTGAATCAGGCGGCTGGTAAGGAAATTGCCGCTCATGTACGACAGGGGCACCAGCATGATGTACCAGCCAATGCCATCGGGCCCGACCCCATAACTGCCCAATACGATGGGCGCGCCGGAGAGGAACACGTAAAAAGCCGCCGTGGCCGTGCAAAGGAGCAGCACGTAGAGCACCAGCGTCTTCTGGCGCAACAAGGTCGCATACGCCGCGAGCATGTCGGCAAGCCAGTGGCCGCGCATCGGGGAGTCTGCGGTGCGCGTCGGCAAGGTGCGTACTGCCGCCACCAGCAGCACAAGGGCCACCACCATGACAAGGATAAAGTTGCTTTGCCACCCGAACCGCACGTGCAACTGCCCGCCGATCACGGCCGCGAACGGCGGTGACAGACCCATCGACATGCCCACATACGCCATGACCTTGGTGCGTTGCGATCCTTGATACTGATCCTGCACCATGGCGCGGCCGACCACCGCGCCCGCAGCACTGCCGACGCCCTGCAGCACGCGCCCGGCAATCAGGACTGTGAGGTTGGGCGCCAGTGCTGCAATCAGCGAACCCAGCGCCAGCAGGCCCAGGCCGATCACCAGAATGCCCTTACGACCATGCCGGTCCGAGAGCGGGCCGTAGATCAACTGGCTCACGCCATAGGCCACCACGAAACCGCTGAAGGTGAGCTGCACCTGCGCCTGGCCGGCGCCAAACAGTGCGCCCCACTCCTGCATCGAAGGCAGGCAGATCGTCATGGCGATCAGCCCGAAGGCGAGTTGGGCGAGCAGGTTGGCAAGGAGCATGCGTGGAGTGTACGTGGCCGACGCAGACCAGGTGCGCGAGTTGAGGCACCCGTCAGTATCGGCAAATGTGCTTCAGCAGCTCAGAGTCAGTAAGTCCGCTATCGCGTCCGGGCTGGACGCGAAATAGGAGTGGAAATAGGATGCCGTGATCGACCCTTCACGATAGACCGCCTCCCCCGGCTGTGCATCGCGCGTGCGCGTGGCGCGGCGCCAGGGTTCCAGCTTGGTCTCGAAGCGCGAATAGTGAAAGGCGTGGCCACGAATCGGTTCGGACTTTTCAGAGACCGCTACGCCCATCATGCCAAGTGCGGCGAGCCGCTTTTGCATCACGGTACGCCCCGGCAGCAAGCCGGCCATGGCATAGGTCTTGCGGTCGACGGTCTCGAGCGATTCGGCTAGGGCCATCATGCCGCCGCACTCAGCCAGAATCGGCTTGCCTGCGGCGCAAAAGCGGCGCAGTGACGAGAGCCAGAGCGAAGCTGCGGACAGCCTCTGCGCATGCAGCTCAGGGTAACCACCAGGGATCCACAGTGCGTCCGCGTTCGGAACCGCTTCATCCGCCAGCGGCGAGAAGAACGTGACACGCGCACCCAGGCCGGTCAAGGTGGCCAGATTCGAAGGGTAAATGAACGAGAACGCCGCATCGCGTGCCACCGCGATGCTCCGGCCTGAAAGCCTTGGTGGGAGCGGTTCTTCTATCGATGGTGCAAAACAGACAGGTGGCGGAAGTGCGGTAAAGCCCCCTGCTTTAACCAAATCGGCCAGCGCGTCAAGGCGCACCAAAAGATCCGGTAATTCGCTCGCTTGCACCAGGCCCAGATGTCGCTCCGGCAGCGGCGTGGCCGAGCGCCCGATGGCAGCAACGAGGGGAATGTCGGCCGGCAGGCTGTGCAGCAACATGTCCCGATGGCCGGGGCTGGCAACACGATTGGCGACGACACCGGCGAACGGCGTGGCGCGATAGTGTTTGAGACCCATCGCCAACGCGCCAAAGGTCTCGGCCATGGCGCCGGCATCAATCACAGCGGCGACCGGCACGCCGAATTCAACGGCCAAGTCGGCGCCGGATGGTTTGCCGTCGAAGGGGCCCATCGCGCCTTCGATCAGGATCAAGTCAGCCTGTTGCGCCGCCTGATACAGCAAGGCGCGGCTGCGTGCGGTTCCCACCATCCACAGGTCGAGGTTTTCCACCGGATGGCCGGAGGCGGCCTCGAGGATCATCGGGTCGAGAAAATCAGGACCGCTTTTGAACACCCGCACACACCGCCCGTGCCGCGTGTGAAAGCGCGCCAGAGCGGCGGTCACGGTCGTCTTACCCTGCCCGGATGCGATGCCGGCAACAAACAGCGCAGGACACTGCACAGCCTTGGTCGTCACCACCTGACCACTCAAAACTCGACCCCCGGCATGGCTTTGACGCCAGCCCTGAATGCGTGTTTGACGAGCGTCATGTCAGTAACCGTATCGGCCGCTTCCATCAGCTCGGGCGGCGCACCGCGGCCGGTGATCACCACATGCTGCATCGGTGGCCGCGCCTGCAGGTCGGCTACCACCTGGTTGACATCGAGATAGCGCAGCTTCAATGCGATGTTGAGTTCGTCGAGCAGCACCAGCCCAATCCCGGCATCGGCAAGCAGTTCGCGCGCCTTGGCCCAACCCGCTTCGGCCTTGCCGATGTCGCGTTCGCGATCCTGGGTGTTCCAGGTGTAGCCCTCACCCATCACGTGATAGCTCACCTCATCGGGGAAACGCCGGTAGAAGCGTTCCTCGCCCGTTGCCATCGCCCCCTTGATGAACTGCACTACAACGACCTTCATGCCGTGCCCGAGCGCCCGCGCCACCATGCCAAAACCAGAACTCGACTTGCCCTTGCCGTTGCCGGTGGTAACGACGATCACCCCACGTTCGGTTGTGGCCGCTTCGATGTGGCTGTCGACGATTTCCTTCTTGCGCCGCATGCGCTCCTTGTGGCGCTGCTTAAGGCCAGCATCGGAGGCGGTGGGTTCTGTCATTGTGATTGATCGTTGTGAGTGGTGTGCAGCTTTGTGCGAGCTGTTATTCGGCGACAAACCAGGCCTTGCCATCATCATCAATGCGCCGAACCGGGTGATGAAATATGCGCGACAGGCGTTCCGGAGTCAGCATCTCGCCGATCGGCCCGGCCTCGGCGCCGCCCTCCCCGTCGAGCAGCAAAGCGTGCGTGCCAAAACGCGCGGCGAGATTGATGTCGTGCACTGCCGCTAGCAGCATTCGCCCCTGACCGGCAAGCGAGCGCAGCAACGTGAAAATGGTCACCTGATGCTGCAGATCCTGGTGGCTACCCGGTTCGTCAAGCAGCATCACTGATGCCTCCTGGGCCAGCAGCATCGCCAACGAGACGCGCTGGCGCTCGCCACCCGAAAGCGTCAGTACATCGCGATCGGCAAACGCTTCCATACCGACTGACTGCAATGCGCCTTGAGCGAGTCGCACATCTTCCTCGCTCTCCCAATCCCAGCGACCCAGATGGGGATGTCGGCCGAGCAGTACCGTATCCAATACGCTGGCCGAGAACGCGTCGTGTACGTGCTGCGGCATGAAGCCGCGCCTCAGCGCCAGTTCCTGGTGTTCCCAGGTGTTCAAGGCGCGATCATTGAGCCTGATGCCAACGGCCGGCAACACACCGGCAAGCGCTTGTAACAGGGTAGTCTTGCCAACGCCGTTCGGTCCGAGCAGACACCACAACTCGCCGCCGCGCCCCTGCCAGTTGAGGCCGGTCAGCAGCTTGCGTGCGCCGCGGGACAATGTCAGCCCAGAGGTCTGGATTGCGCAAGCTTGCATATTGGTCTCAGGCGCGTTCATGGCGTCGCAGCAACAGGTAGAGAAAGGCCGGCACGCCGATAAACGCCATCACCACGCCTACCGGCAACTGCACCGGCGCCACCACCGTGCGTGCCATCGCGTCGGCCAACACCAGCAGCATGCCGCCGCCGAGTGCGGAGGCCGGCAGGAGAATGCGTTGATCATTTCCGATGATCAGCCGTACAGCGTGTGGAACGATAAGGCCGATGAATCCGACCGTACCCGCCGTGGTGACCGCAAGCGCGGTGGCGATCGAGGCGACCGCATAGAGCCGAAAGCGCAGCGCACGCACGTTCACCCCCAGGGTCTGTGCCACCAGTGAGCCGCGCGATAGGGCATTGAGCCCGCGCGCTTCAGGAAGCATCAGCAGCAAAGCCAGCAGCGCTCCACCCAGCGCCGGCTGCCAGCGATCCACGCCATTGAAATCGCCCATCAGCCAGAACAGCATGCCGCGCAACTTGTTGTCCGGCGCAATCGACAAGATCAGCGTGACGATGGCGCCACAGCCGGCCGCAATGATCACCCCGGTAAGCAAGAGCCGCGGGCTGCCATCGTGGCCTGCGCCCTGCGCGAAATCATGGCGCGCCAGACCCAGCACCAGCAGCACGCTGACTGCGGCTCCTACTGCTGCGGCAATATGCACCAAGAGCAAGCTTGCGCCTATCAGCAGCATCGACAGGGCACCCACTGCGGCGCCGCCGGAAATGCCCACCAGGTAGGGTTCGGCGAGCGGGTGGCGCAGCAGCACCTGCATCATCGCCCCAGCTAGAGCCAGCAAAGCGCCAACGCCAAAGGCCGCCAGCGCGCGGGGCAGTCGAAGGTTGAGCACGATATCGCCTGCGGACCCGGCATCCGTCGCTGTCAATGCCTGCCACGCCTGGTGCAAAGATACGCTGACGCTTCCCGTTAGCAGCGCCAGCGCGAGCGCACCAGCGACACCAACACCGAGCAGAACGAGCAAGCAGACCGCGCGCGCTGGTGCCATGGAGGCCCTACTTCGGCTGGTAGCCCAGCGTCACGAACAAGCCTCGCCGTGGCGTGTTGTATCCGTGCACAAGCTGATAACCAGCATCGGTTGCGTTTTCCAGACGGGCAGCAATGAAGGTCTCCTTGCTGATGTTGTAGCGGGCGGTCAGGCTGAGCAAGCTATACGAACCCAACGTTACCTTTTGCGACGGGAACGCTGTAATTTCAGTATCCACCCGCTTGCCACTGGCATACAGGTCCGCCCCGAAACGCCACGCGCCAAAGCTGCGGCCGATCCCGAGGTTGCCGTAGGCACGTGCCCGTCGCTGCAATTGTGGACCAAGCGCTGCGCTGGGCGGCGTGGCAATCGGATCCTGCCAGGTGAGGTTGGCGCGCACGTCAAATCCCATGACGCGCCCGGTGTAGTTGGTTTCGACTCCCTTGACGCGCGCCTTGTTGATATTGGTCGCCCTGGAAGGCGTTCCTGCGCCGACAATCAGGTCGCTGTAATCGGTGTGAAAGTATCCCAACCGGAGCAGATGGGATCCCGACGCCCACTGCAGTGCCAGCTCACGGCTTCTGGCACGCTCCGGCTGCAGGGTCAAAGTCCCAAAGTTGGGGAAATATAGATCATTGAAGGTGGGCGCGCGAAAAGCGGTGGATTGTTGCGCAACGATCTTCCACGCAGGGGTCAAGTTGTACCCCACTGCTGCAAAGTAGGACTGCGCTCGCCCAAAGTCCGAGTAGCGGTCGCTGCGCAGATTCAACTGCAGTTCGGTGCGCTCTATGGACCCTGTGTAGCCGGCCAACAACGATCCAATCTGCCGCGCGGGATAGAACCTGCTGGTCGTACTCTCGCTCTCGGCACGCTGGCTCAGGCTTTCCAGGCCCAACAGCAGCTTGTGCGTGGGCGCGAGTTTGAATTCGTTTTGCCACGCGAATTGGCGCTGGTCAGTCCGGATGTGACCATTCCAGCGGAAGTTTCGCGTTTGATCGCTGCTATCGACGCTTTTGGAGTAGGTCAGGCTGGAGCGCCAGGCATCTGTGAGGCGATTGTTTGTGTAGGCCGAAAACGAGGAGGTAAAGTTGGCGGTTTGATCAACGTCGGTCACTGCGCCAAACGCATTGTCGAAATTGATCAACCCGCGCGTTACAAAAGCGCGCACCCCCACTTCGTGCCCCACGCGCACGGTGTGCGCAACACTGGCATTGACCGTGGTATTGCGAAAGCCGTCTTTGTCCGGGTTGACTGCAGCCCGCGTAGCTGCGCTGGTATTCGGATCTATGGCACCGAAACCGGAACTATGCAAACCGGCCAACCCCAAGTGAAAGCGGGTACTGCCGATGGTGCCGCCGTAATCAACGTTGCCGGCCAGGGTGCCATTGGCGCCGGTGCTCAGGGAGCCGGAAAGCGCGGGGGCGCCGCGCCCCTGCCGGGTGAACAGCTGGATCACGCCGCCAATCGCTTCGGATCCGTAGAGCGCCGAAACGTTACCGCGCACTATTTCGACCCGTTCGATCTGGTCGAGCGTCAAGCGCTCCAGGGCGGTGGTCCCTGCGGTAGACGAATTGATCCGCATTCCGTCAAGCAAAATGAGAGTGTGATTCGAATTGCTGCCTCGCATGAAGACTGACGACACAGATCCCGCGCCGCCATTCTGCGCGACTTCGATACCGGCGGCACTACGCAGCAATGCGGGCAAATCCACAATTTGCGAATTGCGCAGATCCTCGCTCGTGAGTATGGTCGTGTTGGCAAGCACATCGGTGACGGCCTGCTCCATTCGGCTGCCAGTCACCAGTACCTGGGCAGGTTGTTGGGCGACTGCGGAGACAGAAACGAAAATAGCAGCGACCGAAAGAATCGGAAGCCGCCTGAGTGCGACATGGCACGGCATGAACTCTCCTAAAGGGCCTGCATCCCCGCAGGCGTGAATAAAGGGACTGCAGTCTTGGCCGGTCTCCGGGCTGGCACATGAAGGTTCTGAGAGCCTTCCCATCGGTCCATCGATTGCATGGACCAACAGTGGCTTGGGGTTCTCGAACCGCGCCGGTCGATCTTGAGAATGCTTCAAGACGGACCGGCAGCGCTTACCGTTGCGGGGGCAGCTCAGGTTGGTGCTGCATGAATCGCTTCATGCGGATGCACTCCTGATTCCCGTTTCACCCCCACCCAAGCAATGGGTGGGGAGCACCAAAACTTGCCTGAGTATAGCAAAGCGGTTTTTGCGAACTTGACACAATCTAACGAATTCACATTCAAATGAGAGGTTAGATGCTTGACTTCACGGGCTTTTTCAATCAAGATTGGTGCCATGACCGAGCTAGAAGCCCTCGAGAAAAAGCTGATGCAGCTGGTGGAGCTGCACCAGGTTGCACGCGCGGACAATCGCGAACTGCGCAATCGCGTCACGACTCTGGAAGGTGAAAACCGGCGCTTGACCGAAAGTGCCACCGAGGCACGCACGCGGATCGAAGCGCTGATCGAGCGCTTACCAGCCGCCCTTGAGAGCGAAACATGAGCACTGCCAAGCCTCCGGTCAAGAACATCGACATCACGATCCTGGACCGCCAGTACCGTGTGGCCTGCCCCGACGAAGAGCGCGAAGTGCTGATGGCCTCGGTGGCCTATCTGGACAAAAAGATGCGGGACATCAAGGGTGCCGGCAAGGTCGCCGGCGCAGATCGCGTAGCGGTCATGGCTGCACTCAATATCACCCATGAACTTCTTTCGGCAAAAACCGGCGCCGGATTTGACTTGGGCGAGTACAAGCGTAGAATGCAGTCCATGCATTTGGTGGTGGACGAGGCGATTGCCAGCCAGGAGAAGTTGTTTTAAGGCTGTGGAAAAAAGAGTTCATTTAGGCGAGCCTTGAAAGGGGTGGCTTCCTTAAATGAAATTCCCTGCGGTGTTGGTTAAGGCCTGTACATTCCTTGAACCAATATGCAACTTGCAAGGTTGCTGAAGAATCGGCTGCTGTTGTGTGCGTTCTCTGACTTCACAGTGCTTAGGCACTCCCTGTTGCGCTGCTGAATGCCCTGATGCGGTCTTCGGAGGCGGCCGACCTGAACCCTAGGTTCAGGATGAGGGCCTGACCGCACACGCGGGGAACCTTTTTTGAAGCGGCGCACCAGGTGCGCCGCTTGTCATTTTTGAAGCCGGAGCCTACGCGGATGAAGAAGACGCAATACTGGTTGATGAAGTCCGAACCGGATGAAATTTCGATTGACGACCTCCTGGCCATGCCGCACAGCACGGTTGCCTGGTTTGGCGTGCGTAACTACCAGGCGCGCAACTTCATGCGCGACGGCATGCAGATTGGTGATGGTGTGCTGTTCTATCACTCTTCCTGCCCCGAACCCGGCATTGCGGGTTTGGCGGAAGTGGCGAGCCACGCGTATCCGGACGCAACCCAGTTTGATCGCAAGAGCAAGTACTTTGACGCAGCTGCGACGCCTGAGAAACCGCGCTGGATGAATGTCGATGTCAAAGGTGTGTGCAAGACGCGCCTGGTGTCACTGGCTGAGTTGCGCGAGCAATCCACCCTCGAGGACATGACCATCCTGAAACGCGGCAACCGGCTTTCCATTACGCCGGTGACACCGCGTGAATGGAAATTCATCACTGAAAAGCTGCTGCCCCGGTGATCTGGTTCGCAGGCTACCTGCTGACCGGCGTCGTCGTCGGCTTCCTCGCCGGCTTGCTGGGGATTGGCGGGGGCATGACGATGGTGCCCATCCTCTCCGCCCTGTTCGCCGCGCAAGCGTTTGCACCGGATCATGTTGTCCATCTCGCACTGGGGACCTCAATGGCGTCGATCGTTTTTACTGCCGCCTCAAGCGTGCGTGAGCATCACAAGCTGGGAGCGGTGGACTTCGACATCGTGCGCCGCATGGCCCCCAGCATGGTGGCCGGTACCCTGATCTCGACCGTTGCGACCGGCTGGATCTCGCAACGCCATCTGGCCCTCGCCTTTTCCGCCATCGTATTTGCCGGCGCAACCCAGATTTTGTTGAACCGCAAACCTTCTCCGGGGCGAAGCCTGCCAGGACCGGTTGGCATGTCGATCGTGGGCGGCGCAATCGGGGTCATCTGCGGGCTGGTTTCGGCCGGTGGCACCTTCCTGAGCATGCCATTCATGGTGTTCTGCGGCGTGCCGGTGCGAACTGCCATCGGCACCGGTGCGACGCTGGGCATACCCATGGCCGCCATCGGGCTTGTCGGATACATGATCTCCGGCTGGAGTGTTCCCAACCTGCCCGCGACATCGGTCGGCTTTGTCCACCTGACCGCCCTGGCCGGGATCGTGATCGCCAGCGTGTGGGTTGCACCGCTGGGCGCGCGTGTGGCGCATCGGCTGCCGGTGGTCATTCTGCGACGCATCTTCGCCTTTTTCCTTTACGTTCTGGCAATTCGCATGCTGATGGTGTTCTGGTAGACCGGCGCTGGCTTGATCAGCGTCAAACGCGCCTGCGCAACATGTTTTAGAGTGTCTGCCATGGCTGCCGCAATCAAACCCCTGCCCCCCTTGCTGGCGAAGAGCGTTGAAGGCTTTTTCCGTCAACACATTCCGTTTTCCGGGATGTCGGGTGAGCATGTGACGCTGCTGGCCCGGTCTGCCCGTATGACCTACTACCCCAGCGGCGAGCGCTTGATTGGGAGCGATGACGGCCCGCCGAACACCTTGTTTCTTATGCAGCGCGGCGAAGTGCGGAGCTATGAGGCAGTCGCTGACCCGGCCCACGCAGATTACATCACCGCCCTCACCGCAGGCGAGATGTTTCCGCTGGGCGCACTCATTGAGGGCCGTGCGGTCGTCAACCAATACATGGCGGCGACCGACACCTTCTGCTACGAGTTCGACAAGGCGGTGTTCGACCAGCTCCTTAAGGAAAGTGTGCCCTTCGCCAGTTTTTGCACACGCCGTGTGGCCCATTTGTTGCAAGAATCACATCGTCAATTGCATGCAGATGCGCATAAAGAGGCGCATGAGCGCCAGAACATGAGCAGCCTGCTCGCCACGCTGATTCGCCGTGTCCCGATCACTTGTCTCCCCAGCGCACCATTGCGTGAAACACTGCTGACCATGCACAAGCAACGCATCGGTTCCATCATCTGTACCTCGCCGGAAAATGTGCCGCTTGGCATCTTCACGGAACGCGATGTGATCGACCGCGTGGTCCTGGCGGCTGCACCGCTGGACGATACCATCGGCAAGGTGATGACGCCGAACCCGGTCACGCTGGACGAGACGGCCTCCGCCTTTGATGCAGCCTTGCTGATGGCCAGACATGCAATCCGGCATGTCCCCATCACCCGCGGTGGCAAGCTTGCCGGGGTGATCTCGGAGCGCGACCTGTTCTCCTTGCAGCGGGTCGGAATGCGCGAGGTGAGCCGGGCGATCAAGCACGCCGAGGACATCATGGCGCTGGCGGCGGCGGCGAACGACGTTCGCGCCCTCACCCGAAACATGCTGGCCCAAGGGGTTGCCGTGGCCCAGTTGACCCAGCTGATCGTCGCCCTGAACGACCAGTTGGCGGCTCGCGCCATTCTGTTCGCAGAAAGAGAGTTCGATCTCGGCCGCTTCACCTGGTGCTGGATTGCCCTGGGCAGCGAGGGGCGGATGGAACAGACCGTCAGCACGGATCAGGACAACGGGTTGGTGTTTGAGGTTGAGGCGGGTATGGATGCCGACACCATACGTGCGGAACTGCTGCCGTTTGCCCACCGCGTCAACACCCTGCTGGCCCAAATCGGGCTCCCGCTTTGCAAGGGGAACATCATGGCCGGCAATCCGAAGTGGTGCCTTGGCTTAGCCGAATGGAAACAGTGCTTCGGCAGCTGGCTTCGCAGCCCGACGCCGGATGCCCTCCTGAATGCTGCCATTTTCTTTGACTTTCGCGGCTTGCACGGGGCAACTCAACTCGCAGACCAGCTCAGTATCTGGCTCGCCGAAGAAGCTCCGCGCCACGCGAACTTCCTGCGCATGTTGGCCACCAACGCCGTCTCCAACACCGTCCCTCTGGGATTCCTCGGCGACCTACCCGAATCTGGCAAGATCGACCTGAAGGGGCAAGGCGCCCGGCCGTTCGTGGATGCCGCGCGGGTTCTGGCATTGGGGCGCAATATTCAGGCATCCCATACCGGACAACGACTACGCCTTGCGGCTAACCAGGCGGGTTTGCTGAAGGAAACCGAGGCGATGATCGACGCCTTTCATTTTGTCCAGACGTTACGCCTGCGGCGGCAGTTCAAGTCGCTGGAGGACGGCGGCGCGCCCAACGAAGTAGACCTGTCGAATCTGAACGAGTTGGACCGCCGGATTCTCCGCGAGGCCTTCCGGCAGGCGCGCAAGCTGCAAAGCCGCATCAAGCTCGATTACGCCCTGTGATGTTCCTGCGCAACTGGTTCGGCCGGGACGTCCGTATTTCCGCTGCGCTCCAGGATCAAATTGATACTTGGAAGGCAATTGCGGCGCCGCCTGCCGAGACGCCGATCCAGGAAATGCGATTTGTCGTGCTCGATACTGAAACCAGTGGCCTTGATACGCGCCAGGACGCCCTGCTATCGATCGGCGCAGTCGGCCTTTCCGGGCTCACCATCCGCTTGAGTGACAGTTTTGATGCTGTCCTCCGCCAAACCGCCGTGAGTCAGCGCGCCAATATTGTTATCCACGGCATTGGCCAGGCAGAGCAGTTGGAAGGCGAAGATCCGGCCGCTGCACTTGCCCGATTTCTGCAGTTCACTGGCAAAGCCCCGCTGATCGCCTATCACGCGCCGTTTGATGAAGCGTTTGTAAAGCGCAGCATGTCGACAGAACTGGGGCTGAAGCTGGGCTTGCCCTGGCTCGATCTGGCCACTGTTCTGCCCTCCTTGTTTGATGAGAAACAAACCCATGCCCCGCTCGATTACTGGCTGGAACGGTTTTCGGTGGAAGTGGCGATCCGCCACGCCGCCCTCGGGGATGCGTTGGCGACGGCTCAGCTGGCGCAGATTGCGTTTCGAAAGGCCCTCTCACGCGGCCTGTTAAACTTCCCCGCCGTAGCTCGGCTGGCGCGCGATGCACGCTGGTTGCCGCGCTAGCAGTCGCGACTGCGCTTCTACCGGCGTGCGCCCTTGTTCCGACCTCGCCCACGATTGACCCCTGACGTTTGCCCCGATTCGAGCCATGTTGCTTCCCAAGCACTTCAATCCCCTGTGGTCCGCCCCCGTCGATGCGTCCGACGATGGTCTGTGGTTTGTGTTCGAGCGCTCCAGCCTCTTGGTCTATGCGGGGTCGCCGACGCCCATGCTGCCGCTGCCAGCCGATGTCGCTGGGCTGATCGATCCGGCACAACGCCGATTTGTCGGCATGCTGGGTGACACACCCTGCTGGGCCGCCCCCTTGCTGGCCGGTAGAAGTGTGCCCGATGCGCATGCGGTGGAAAACATGCGCATGCTGTTCAACCGGTTGCCGGATGACCTGCTGGCAATTGGCGGCCGCGCCATCCAGATGCTGGAATTTGACCGTTCCCACCGCTACTGCGGTGCTTGTGCGACCGAAACCGAGGTGTTTGAAGGCGGGAGATCGCGCAAGTGCCCCAACTGCGGTGAAACCTACTACCCGAAAATTTCGCCGGCGATGATGGTGCTGATCAAACGCGAGACGCCATCCGGCCGCCAACTCCTGCTGGGTCGTTCAGGACGTTTTCCGCGCGGCATGTATAGCGCCTTGGCCGGCTTTGTCGAGCCGTCTGAATCAATCGAAGAGTGCATTCACCGCGAAGCCTTCGAGGAAGTAGGCGTGCGCGTATGCAACTTGCGCTATTTCTCCAGCCAGGGCTGGCCGTTTCCGAATTCGCTGATGATCGCCTATGTGGCCGACTGGGAGAGCGGTGACATCACGCCCCAGGAAGGCGAGATTGAGGATGCACAATGGTTCTCCCTCGATGCCCTGCCCCAATTGCCCCACCGCCTGTCGATCGCGCGCCGCCTGATTGACAGCGTGATTTCCGAAGCCTAGGCGCACCGAAACCTAAGCGCCTCGCCATTGTTTGAAGGATCTTCGTCATGGAAATTTTTGATTACGACAACATCCTGCTGCTGCCACGTCGCTGCGTCGTCGAAAGCAGGCGCGAATGCGACCCCAGCGTCGAGTTTGGCGGGCGCAAGTTTCGTATTCCGGTGGTGCCGGCGAACATGAAGACCGTGGTCGATGAGAACATCGCTGTGTTCCTCGCCACGCAGGGTTATTTCTACATCATGCACCGGTTCGATCTGGACAATGTGGCATTCGCCCGTTCCATGCGCGCCCGCAACCTGTACGTTTCGCTCTCACTGGGCGTCAAGGATGCAGATGCCCGGACGGTGGACGAACTGGCCGCCTTGGGCGTGGGGGCAGACTACATCACCATCGACATTGCCCATGGCCACGCCAATTCGGTCAAGGCGATGATCGGGCACATCAAGGACAAACTGCCTAACGCCTTCGTGATCGCCGGCAATGTGGGCACCCCCGAAGGCGTGATCGACCTCGAACATTGGGGAGCGGATGCGACCAAGATCGGTATCGGGCCCGGCAAGGTCTGCATTACACGCATGAAAACCGGCTTTGGCACTGGCGCATGGCAGCTCTCCGCGCTCAAGTGGTGCGCCCGCGTGGCGACCAAACCCATCATCGCCGATGGCGGCATCCGCGAACATGGCGACATTGCAAAATCGATTCGCTTCGGCGCCACCATGGTGATGATCGGTTCGCTCTTTGCCGGGCATGAAGAATCCCCCGGCACGACAGTGGAGGTGGATGGCAAGCGCTACAAGGAGTACTACGGTTCAGCGTCCGAATTCAACAAGGGCGTCAAAAGCTTTGTTGAAGGCAAGCGCATTCTGGAACCGATCAAGGGAAACCTTGCGGACACCCTGACCGAGATGGAGGAGGATATGCAAAGCTCCGTCTCCTATGCGGGCGGCACACGCCTGATGGACATCCGCAAGGTCAATTACGTCATCCTCGGCAAGGATAACGCCGGAGAGCACCTGCTGATGTAGGCCGCGCTGCGTCGCCGGTTCAGCGTAAGCTCAACTGCCGATGACGCCACCGTCGTCCTTGGTGACCACGATGGTCGCCGAGCGCGGCAAGCCGCCGTCGGGCCAGGTGGAGGGCATGGCTTCTCCCGGGTGCTGAACGTTCAGGAACATGGTCTTGCGATCGGCCGTCAGAACACAACCAGTTGCCTCGGCGCCGCGCGGGACCGTGAGAAACCTGCGCACTTCGCCGCTGACCGGGTCAGCTGCCAGCACTTGGTTATTGCCCAGATTCGCATAAGGCGGCTTACCGATCAGGCTGCCAGACATGTCGGTCTGGATCCAGAGCAAGCCGGCCGCATCCATGAACAGATTGTCCGGGCTGTCGAATCCGTCAACCCTGACGTGAGGCTTGGTGGTCGTCGAGCCAGTGGGCAGGCTATCGGCCTGGTTCGAATCGCCCCCTAACAAGAACAGGCCCCAGGAAAATTCGATGGCTCCGGCGGCGTCATCCTGTTCGAGCATGCGCAGAACGTGCCCAAAGAAATTGTTCGCACGCGGATTGGCAGGATTCGTCCCGGTTCTGCCGCCGGCCGCAGCTCGCGCGGTGTTGTTCGTGCAAGCCAGAAATACATCGTGAGTCTTGACATCGACGGCACAGCCTTCCGGCCGGTCCATGGTGGTCGCACCCAAAGCGTCAGCTGCCAGTCTGGCGTGTACCAGAATCGATGCCTGGTCGGCAAAGCCGTTTGCTGCGGTCAGAGGGCCCACGCCGTGAACCAACGGCAGCCAGGCACCACGCCCTCCGGAATCGAATCGCGCGACATAAAGCGTGCCACGGTCGAGGAGGTCACGAGACATATCTTGCCCTGCCGGCGCGAGCGCTTCTGCCGTCACAAATTTGTAGAAATACTCGAAGGGTTCATCGTCGCTCAGGTAGAACGCCACCCGACGATCCTTGCCAATGTGAGGTACCGCAGCCTCGTGCTTGAAGCGTCCCATCGCCGTGCGTTTGATAGGGATTGCATCAGGTTTGAAGGGATCAATTTCTACCACCCAGCCAAAGCGATTGGACTCATTTGGCGTCGTAGTGACATCAAATCTGGCGTCGAACTGATGATGCGGGTAGCCCCTGCCGCCGATGCCGTAGCGCTTCTGCGCCGCCGTCAAGGTGGCCGGATCGCTGGCCGGGAAATAGGCCTGGAAATTTTCTTCGCAGGTAAGGTACGTTCCCCACGGTGTCCAGCCATTGGCGCAATTCATCATCGTGCCCAGCACGCGCGCGCCCTGTGGGTCCTGTGCCGTCTTCATCAGTGCGTGCCCGGCGGCAGGCCCGCTGATCGCGATCGGCGTGGAAAGACTGATGCGGCGTGCATAAGAGGATGGGCGGACGATATGCCATTGATCGCCGCGCTTCACCACTTCCACTACGCTGACCCCGACAGCTTCTTTCGATTTCAACGCCTGCACGACACCCCAGGCTGCGCCACTGGCCCCGTGCAGGAGCCGCTCGTCGGTGTACTCGTGGTTGATCGCCAGCAAGCCGTGATGGCTCGATCCGTTGATGGGGAAATATGACATGCCGTCGTGGTGCATGCCGGCCTGCAACGCCTGATCCGCGGCGCTGCTGGACGCATCTACCGTCAACGCCGGTGAGCCGGCTGGCGATCCGACCGGCTCACCCCACCGTAACAGTACCCTGGCGCTGTAGCCGGCCGGCACATGGACGGTGTCGTCGAGTGACGGGGGAACCGAGGCAAATCCGATGCGCGACCTCCCTTGAGAGACACTCGCCCCGGGCCACGCAGCTGCCAGCCCGGCCAGGCCGATGCCGGTTGTCACAAAGCTTCGACGGGCCTGATCTATGGGATTTTCCATGGCGCGATT